>Ga0209698_10001283_pt1 | contig 29074 bp, 25 predicted proteins | sample LitLauG_LLR_2012_FD_187203 | JGI IMG/M metagenome (GOLD analysis project Ga0209698, IMG submission 187203) | Freshwater sediment microbial communities from Pennsylvania, USA - Little Laurel Run_MetaG_LLR_2012 (SPAdes) (version 2) | ecosystem: Environmental > Aquatic > Freshwater > Creek >... | reverse complement strand
TCGCCACTCCACCACTCCCGCACTACCGTGGCCTGCAATGTGGCCTGCAATATTGTTGCCGGTAATGGTAGCGCTTGTAGAGGCTCTTGCAAACTACCTGAAACGGTTCTGCGCGCGTACCGGCGTCCTGCCGGCTGTCGCGGAGCCTGGCCTGGGCTCAGTCGAAGGGTCGCGCCCTCGCACCTTGAAGACTCACGGAGGTCCGCGGCTGCGAAACGCCTTGTACGGTTCCGTGGAAACGCGACGACTCGCGATGGATTCGACTGCTGTCGGAACTGCCGGAGAAGAGCGGCACTTCAGCACCGCGTTAAGGGAGGAAAAGAATTGGGGCTTGAGACCCGGGATTCTCACTTCGCAAAGTAATAATCGAACGACTTCACCGCGGTGAACTCATCGTCACGAATGTCAAACACGGTATACAGCTTGGTCACGTGCAGCACGTCGTGCACCTTCTGGGTCAGGCTCAGGAGCTTCAACTCGCCCCCGGCGTTGCGCACGGTGGTAAACGCTCCGACCAGTTCACCCACTCCCGAGCTGTCGATGTAATCCACCTCCGCCAGGTTGAGGATGATCTTCTTCTTACCCTCCGCAACCAGGTTGCGCACCGCATCCCGCAGGGTATGAATCTCTTCCCCCAGCACAATGCGGCCCCGAACATCCAGAATCGTGACGTGAGCAACTTCTCGTGAGTCGATGAGTAGCGCCATGGAGAAACGGGCACACGCCCGCTGGCCGGAATACTAGTGCCTCGACCCAAGCAAGTCAATGTCTGGGACAAGCACCACTCACTAGCTCTCAGCTCATGTAGCGACAGCCGCCTTCGGCTGTCCCCGCGAAGGCGAGCGGACGGCGTGTGTGGGGGCGGACGCCTTCGTCCGTCCCGCGGAGGCGAAGCCGAGCGTCCAGACCACAGAACCAGCCACTCGAACCGCCGAATCAATTGCGGAAAAGCGCCGCCTCAAGACCGCCTAAAGTAGGTAGTGAAAGAGCGGCGCTTCAGCACCGCGTAAAGGGAAGGAAAATACCGGGGGCTTCAGCCCGCCCGTCAGGAATGCGCCCCATGCGCCCGCCCATCCAACTGCACCGCCGGCATCCGCACGTTGTCGCGGATCTCCTGAATGGGCGACGTCACGATCGGCGTCGGATACTGCGGATGCCGAAACTCCAGTTGCATCCCCCGCCCTACAAACTGCAGCTTCAGCATCGAGCCGCCCCAGGTCGAGCCCGAGATCGCCACCTGCACCGGCTCCGGACAAAACTCCGGGTGCCCCGACAGCATCGCCTCGCTCCCACCCAGCAGCACCGCCTTGTAGCAGTGATGCATCGTCTGAATCTCCAGCACCGTCGATGGCGGCAGATCGTTCAGAAACACCCCGCCTTCAATCTCCGACTGGATAATGCTGCGGTTCACTTCATCCGCAAGGTTCGGGTGGGGATTAAACATACAAAGGACCGGACTTTAGGGTACCGGGTTTCGTCCAGCGCGACAAGAGTCCTCTCGTAACAAGAGGCCATAAGCGAAGGGGCACTCCCTTTAGACGAACCACCCCACCCCCAGGTTGCAATGATTGTCAGATATCCCACCCGGCTCGTGTGTGGACAGCCGGCCTCGGCTGTCCAGCGAAGGCGAAGCCGAGCGCATGTGTAGGGACGGACGCCCCCGTCCGTCCCGCGGGCAAAGCCCGCGTTTAGCCGCCTACGCGCGAGTCCACTCCCCAAGGACGTCACGAACGGCGCCCCTTCAATCGCGACCTCCAACTCTGCTGCCAGGACGACCGTGGAAGAGCAGCCCTTCAGGGCCGCGTTAAGCGCCCCACAAAAAATCTGGGCTTTATAGCCCCGGTGGGTCGCATTCTCGTACCCGCCCGGGTCCCACGCTCAAACTCAATCCTCATTCCCTGATAAAATGCTCACAAGGGGTTCCCTAACTACATGCCAGTTCCCGTCTCACAAATGTGGACCGTAGCCAGCTACGTGATCCGCCAAAAGCTCGCCGGACGCAAGCAATACCCGCTTGTCCTGATGCTCGAGCCGCTGTTCCGCTGCAACCTGGCCTGCGCCGGATGTGGCAAAATTCAATACCCCGCCCACATCCTGAAGAAAGACCTCAGCCCCGAAGAATGTTTCCGCGCCGTCGACGAATGCGGCGCCCCCGTGGTCTCAATTCCCGGCGGCGAGCCGCTCATGCACCCGGAGATCGATAAGATCGTCGAGGGCCTGGTCGAGCGCAAGAAGTACATCTATCTCTGCACCAACGCGCTCCTGCTGAAAGAGAAGATCCATCTGTTCAAGCCGAGCAAGTATCTGACGTTCTCCGTTCACCTCGACGGCCAGCGCGAAGAGCATGACCTAGCCGTCTGCCGGGAAGGCGGATACGATATCGCTGTCGATGCCGTCAAAGAAGCCCTCCGCCGTGGCTTCCGCGTCACGACCAACACGACGCTCTTCGACGGCGCCAATCCCAAATCCGTGCGCGCCTTCTTCGACGAAATGATGGACCTGGGCGTGGAAGGCATGATGCTCTCTCCGGGATACTCCTACGACAAGGCTCCCGACCAGAAGCATTTCCTGGGCCGCGCCCGCACCAGACGCATGTTCCGCGCGATCCTCTCGAACCGCAAAAAGAGCTGGCAATTCAATCTCTCGCCGCTCTTTTCGGAATTCCTGATGGGTAAGCGCACCTACCCCTGCACCCCATGGGGCATGCCGACCTACAACGTCTTCGGCTGGCAGAAGCCGTGCTACCTCTTGCAGGACGGCTACGCGGAAAGTTTTTCGGAACTATTGTCGACGACAGAATGGCAGAACTACGGCACCGAGTCCGGCAATCCAGCCTGCGCCAACTGCATGGTTCACAGCGGCTACGAAGCCAGCGCTGTAAACGCCACGTTCAGTTCCTTGGGCGGATTCCTCGCGACAGTGAGAGCCACGCTCTTCACGACCTACAAAGATGAAGAAGCCCTGCGCATGCTGGAAGAGCCGCAAGCTCCGGTGAATCCGCTGATCCAAATCGCACCGTCTAGCGACACGCTGCAGGAAACGCGCGCATAAACCCGTGTTTTCCTTCGTGGACCTTCGGGCCCTTTGTGGTTAAAGCTCTGGAACTCATATGACAGGCAAAGAAGCCGGCCACACAGACCAACATCCCCCGCACCTCAACCCCGATGCGCTAGAAGTAGCTCCCGGCGTAGAGCACCAGAACCTGGAAGGCTGGATCCCCAGCGTAGCCGGCGACGACGACCTCCGCCAGGCGCTGGAAAAAGCCTTCGACTACCGCGGAGACATCACCATCGCCCGCAAAGACGGATCCAAAATCGAAGGCTACCTGTTCGATCGCCGCACCGGCAAAACGCTAAGCGACTCGCTCGTCCGCCTCTACCCGAAAAATTCAAACGAAAAGGTCTCCATCCCCTATGCGGACATCGCTGCCCTCGCCTTCACCGGCCGCGACACCGCCGCGGGCAGGAGCTGGGAAGCCTGGATGAAGAAATACGCCGAGAAAAAAGCAAAAGGCGAAAAAGACCTGAGCCTTCACCCCGAACCCCTCGAATAAATCCAGTCCAAACGTTTCATCCTGAGGAGCGCGCCTTTGAGCCGAAGGACCCGTGCACTTCGCGTCGGCTCCCCACTCTCATCCTGAGTGAAGCCACGACGAGCAAAGCGAGTCGCGGCGTAGTCGAAGGATCCCTACCGAGCACCGCTGCCGCCCTTGCTCGTAACTCACTCTGGCAGCTAATTCCCAAACACCACCCCATCCACCAACTCTTCTACCTCATCCTCCGTCCCCCCAATGACCGTGATCGACACCGCATACCCCTGCGCCAGAAACGCCAGGGTCGACTGCCGCATCACCCGCGTCCCTACATCCCTATGAAAATCCCCCCGCTCCACAACCTTCGTCCCGATCTCTATCTCATACGGTTCTTCATCCACGGTGAACCCCTGCGCCTTCGCGACCTCGGTCAGTGGCCCAAAATACTGCGCCGCCTCCTTCAGCCCCGGATATGTCGCAACCTTCTCCACCGCGATCACAATCGACGCGTTCACATCCTCGCCCTTCGCCTCCGGAGGCCGCGAAAACGCCGCCAACAACACGCGGCCGCTTTGGGGATCACCACTGCCCAGGTGGAGATAGCCGCCGCGGCTGTCCCGCGAAGGCGAAGCCGAGCGGCTCTCTGCCGCATGCACCGCGCCACTCTCGGGTGAAGAGTTTTTGTCTGAGGAAGCCGCTCCCGAATCGGACTCGTCCTCTCGCGCATTCATCTCCTCAGTCCGCAGCACCCATCCCACCGGGACCTTGCAAGACAAACCCAGCGCCCTATTGCGATACACGCCATCCGCGACCGTCCCCGCATCGACATCACGCACGAGCCGGGCCGACGAGCCTTTCGCATGTTTTGAGGAGGAAGAAGAGGAAGATTGCGACGGCTCCTGCGCTGCTGCAGTCACGGCCACAGCCAACCAGAACCCGACCAGGACCTTGGCCCGATAAATACTCATTCTTAGATGTTACGTGAGATTGCTGACTCAGTGATGCGACACCGCCACCTCTTATTCGATCGAGGGTGCCCCACCCTTGTCGCGTTTTGAGCGACAGGGTGGGGATTTTGACTTGCTTATTGAAACCAGCCATCGGACGTCATCCCGAGGGGAGCCGTTTTTCAAGCGAAGGGAGGGGTCTCGCGCCGGTTAAGGATCAAACTACGCCGCCTTTCCCATCTGCGGCTGCGCGCAATGCGCACACCGCCGCGCGTCGATCGGAATCTCGCTCAGGCACTCGGTACACTTTTTCGTCGTTGGGTCCGCCGGCGCCGGATCCTTCCTCATGCGCGCCACCAGCGCATTCACCGGTGTCACGACAAAAAAGTAAATTGCCGCGGCAATCAGCAGGAACGACACGCAAGCATTCACGAACTCGCCGACAAGAAACTTGCTGCCGTTTATCGTGAACTGGATGCCAGAAAAATCCGGCTGCTTCACAATTGCTGCGATAAGAGGCGTTAGCACATCCTTGGTCAGTGCCGTGATCACGCCACCAAACGCCGCCCCGATCACCACGCCAACCGCCATATCCACAACATTTCCACGCAGGATGAATTTCTTGAATCCGTCGAGCATCGCGAAGCCCCTCCGAAATTGAAGTGCCGCCACTGTAAGGCAGCCTCGCCCCACGGTCAAGCCCGGACGCCTGGTTAATGGTGGCCGCTAGCCGCAATTAGCTGTGCCGGACCTGTTACACCAGCTTGGAGTTCCGCGCAGGTGCGGTCGCGAAGCCCAAGGGGAATTTTTCACTGGACACGTGGCATCCGTTCATTGTATTCTGTCTGTACTGAAAGGACCGATATGGCGGAACTTACTGGATTGCAGAAGCAGTACATCCTCCACTGGGGCGAGATGGGCACCAAGTGGGGCATCAACCGCACCGTCGCCCAGATTCACGCGCTCCTCTACTTGTCCCCCAAGCCGCTTCCCGCCGAGGAGATCGCCGAGACCCTGAGCGTCGCCCGCTCCAACGTCAGCACCTCCATTCGCGAGCTTGAGACCTGGGGCATCGTGCGCGCCGTGCACGTGCTCGGCGACCGCCGTGAGCATTACGAGTCGATGAAGGATGTCTGGGAAATGTTCCGGCTTGTCATCGAGCAGAGAAAACGCAGAGAGATCGATCCCACCCGCGAGATGCTTCGCCGGTGCCTGGCGGAACTCGATCCCAAGGAGGCGGGAGCGGATTACACCCGCGAGCGCCTGGAGGCAATGGCCGGATTTTTCGAGGCCGTCACCGAGCTGCACGATCAGATGAAGCGCCTGCCTACAGGGACGGTGCGGAAGCTGTTGCGAATGGGAACGAAGATGCGGAAGAAGGCGAGGTAAATTTTTTTATCCGGACGATTCTGTGTATACAGAAATATCTGACGTATGAGGCACGTAGTCTGAGCGCTACGTTAGTTTTGTCATCCCGACCGGAGCGAGCGAGAGGGCGCGCAGTGGAGGGACCTTGCGTATGACGAGCATATGGATGACTCGGGCAATGTGGGGAGCGGGCGTGGTGCAGTTGGGCATCATTGCTGCCAATGTTCCTTTGCCGGGAAGGTTGCGCGTGCGCGACCGCCTGGCGGGAGTGCCGCGATTCTTGCGCCAGATCTTTTATGTGCACTGGCTCTACATCGTGATCGTAGTAGCGTTGTTTGCAGCGTTGTGTTTCAGGTTCGGGCGCGAATTGGCGGGCACAACGGCGATGGGCCGCTTCCTCAGCGGATTCATGGCCGCATTCTGGCTGCTGCGGATCGGCTTGCAGGTCTTCTATTACGATCCCGAAATCCGCCGCCAGAACCGGGCGCTGGATGTCTTGTACTTGATAGCGTTGGTCGTGCTGGTGGTGGTGTTTGCGGTGGCCGCGTTCCGGCCGGTGTGAATGGTGATTCTATGAACTCGAAAGATCGAGCTGCGTGGGCGATGAAGGCGACCACTGCCCAGGAATCATGGGCCCAGATGTGCGCGGGCCTCGGCGCGCTTCTTTGGGCGGTGGTCGCGGTATTGGCCCGAATCGGCGTTGCACCGATTGGCGCCGTCGAGTTGATGTTTCTCTTTGCTCCCCTGGTAATAGTTCCGCTTGGGATGGAGCTGGCACGAGTGATCGGCGGTAACTCTCCGCTCGTGGGGTTTGTGCAGCGGGTTCAGCCGGCTGCGGCGGCGCTCACCCTCGTTGCCTTGTGGCTTCCACCGGGGCGACTAGCGGGCAGTTTGGCGTGCACCTGGATGGCCGTCTGTTTGTCGATAACTGCGGCTGGCGTCATCGATCTTTTTTCGCTTGCGAGGTCCCCAGCAGATAGCGGCATCCGTCCCGCAGTCTATCGATTCGTGGTTGCGATAGCGCACTTGGACTTGGGTGTCGGTGGGGCCTGGTTTGTGGCTTCGCGCTTTGGGATGCGGCCGATGGGCATTCAGGAACCGATTGGTTTGCTGACCGCCGTGCACTTTCATTTTGCGGGATTTGCTACCGCGATGATTGCGGCGGCTATGCTGCGATTCGCCGAGCAGCGCGGCGAGCATCGGTGGTTAAGATGGGTCGTCGCGGTTGTCGCGGGGATGCCGTTGGTGGTGGCCGCGGGTTTCGTGATTTCTCCGCTAGTTAAGATGGGAGCGGGCGTGATGTTTTCAGTAAGCGTGGCGTCCCTGGCAGTGGTTTTGCGGTCCTGCACAAAAAGGCTGCAGTCGCGCACGGCTCGTGTCTTGTTCCATGTCGCGGCGACGGCTGTTTTTACCGGGATGGTTCTTTCGACGACGTACGCCGTTGCCGACTTCAACGGGAGTGATGTCTTACCGATTCCGCAGATGGCGCGAACGCATGGCATTCTGAACGCCGTAGGCTTCTGTCTTCCCGGTCTGCTGGGCTGGCTGGTGGAGAACAGCCCTGCATAGCAAATGAAATCCTTCGCCTCACCGACGATTCCTTCTCTCGCGCCTCGAAGTCGATCAGTGGATCACCCCTCTAGCACGTCCCGGTAACCGCCCGGCCACAGATGCTACCGCTGATGTTGCAGCTTGTCAGAGAGCTGGCCGTGGCCGTCACGTTGATGCTGCAGCTCCCCGCCGGATTAGGCCCGTACGAAATACCTCCCATTCCTGAAAACGTGATCGGAAACGCCAGCGCGTTGTTCTGCAGGGTGAACTGGGTCGTGAACATCACATTTGGATCGCCGTTGAACGTCACATCGTTGACGGCGCAAGCCGTGGGTGTAACCGTGAGCGTCGAGCTGTCGGTGCCGTTCCCGGAACTGTCGAGCGTGTAAGCGAAATCGCCGTTGACGCTGATCGTTCCTCCGTTGGGGCAAGCGCCCTGGTACGTAATCGGAATGTTGCACGACTCACCGCTGTTCGTGATGGTGCATCCGGAGGACTGCGCCGGCTGAGCGCGTTCGACAATCTCTCCCAGCGACCGAGGCCCTACTGCAGCACTCGCACCCGGGGGCGTGAGTCCGGCCACCGTCGCAGAGCTTAACGCGGAGAATAATTCCTGGGAGATCGCCTGTGCCTGTGCTTGCGAAAGATTATTGTGGCTCGAGCCGCCACAAGTGACGCAGAACATTGCGAGTAATGTGAGGAGTGCGATCGCGCACGCGATGCGGAGATTAGTGTTACGAAACATCGATGGCCTCCTAGGATCGTTCTAAAGACTGCACCTGGTTCGATAGTCCTGCAGTGATAGCGCTCACTGCAAAACTGCGCTGCGAGGGCGCGGCGGGCATGACACGTCCGCTTCCGAGGGCAATATTATTTTCCTCCACCTCGCGATCACCTGCAATCAAAGTGCACCGCGCGCGCGACATTAACTCGCGCGGTACTTGACAAGCGATGGGTTGCAGTTCTGAATAGAGACTCGCGATAGAAATCCAGCCGAAAGATTTCCACACGACAAAAAATTTTGTGCTAGTATCCACGACTGGTTCTACTGTTGAGCTTCGCGAAATTTTTTGCCTCGACGGAAAAACAGGCGCATTCCGCAGTAAAATTAACGGTCCAGCTACGGATTAACGGCAGTTTTGAACAGGCGCTCTCACCCAGCCGCGGGACGCCCATTGGTGAAAATTTCATATATGTCAGCAACCGGTACAACGACCCTCTCTCCCAACCCTTGGGCCCGTATTCTTGATGCTCTGGAAAAAAAGATCAACCGGCATTCTTACGACACTTGGCTTAAGCCCACTCGCTACAGTCACTCGAGTGGAGGCGTTTTATTCGTACGCGTTCCGACGGTGGAGTTTCGACACGCCGGCGACAAGTACGCCGACCTTATTCAGGAGGCCATCGATGTTCTCGGCCTCGGATTCAACGATGTAAAGTTTGTGACTCCGGAAGATGATCCCGCGGCAACTCCGATACGCCATGATGGCGGCCTGACCTCAGGGGCCGTGGCATCAGGTCCCTCGCAAGCCCGATTCGACTGGGATGGCGCGGCGCAACTGAATCCGCGCTATACGTTTGACGCCTTCGTCATCGGCAGCGGCAATCAGTTTGCCCACGCCGCCTGCCAGGCCGTGGCCGAGCGTCCCTCGAAGGCTTACAACCCGCTCTTCCTCTATGGTGGCGTCGGTATGGGCAAGACTCACCTTATGCAGGCGATCGGCCACGAGGTCAAGCGCCGCACTCCCCAAGCCGCCATCTGCTACGTTTCCAGTGAGAAGTTCACCAACGACATGATCAACTCGCTGCGCTACGACAAGATGACCACCTTCCGCGACAAGTTCCGGAACGTCGATGTGCTGCTCATCGACGACATCCAGTTCCTCGCCCAGAAGGAGCGCACCCAGGAAGAGTTCTTCCATACCTTCAACGCCTTGCACGAGTCGATGAAGCAGATTGTCATCGCCAGCGACCGTTCCCCCAAAGAGCTCGCCGAGATTGAAGACCGCCTGCGCAGCCGCTTCGAGTGGGGATTGATTGCCGATATCCAGCCACCTGATCTGGAGACCAAAGTCGCGATTCTTCAGAAGAAGGCCGAGCAGGAGAAGGTCACCCTGCCCACCGACGTTGCTCTGTACGTCGCTTCCAATATTCGGTCGAATGTTCGCGAACTGGAAGGAGCGTTGATCCGGCTGGTTGCTCATTCCTCTTTGATCGGGGCTGAGATCACGCTCCCTTACGCGCAGCAGGTGCTGAAGAATTTTATCGACTCGCAGGCCCGCAAGGTCACCATCGAATCGATCCAGAAGATGGTGGCGGAGCAGTTCGGCTTACGACTGGTCGAGATCAAGGCCAAAAATAATTCGCGAGCAATCGTGTATCCGCGACAGATTGCGATGTACTTGGCGAAGCATCTGACGGAGGCCTCGCTGCCAGAAATCGGACGGCAGTTTGGCGGCAAGCATCACACCACCGTTCTCCACTCCGTCGAAAAGATTGAAGAGGTCCGCAAGAACGACAAAGATTTAAACAGGCTGATTAACAAACTCACCGAGCAATTAGGCGGATAGATCGCGGGGCCGCGTGAGATTTCCACTTTACTGTCGGGTCTTCCTCGACGGTCCTTGTGAATACGATGTGGAAGTTGTGAATTGGGAGAGTGAAATCGAATTCAGCGCCGCATTACAGTAGGGGCTCCGAAGCGAAATGAGCCAATTTCTCACATCAAGGGTGTAGCCTGAAGTTGGTGGAAACGGGGTAGTTGGCGGAGTTTTCCACCTTTCCACCCCACCTACTGTTACTGCTGGTTTTATAGCTTTTGCATTTGATATAAGGAAGTAATAGAAGTCGCACGTTATCTGGCGAGATTCGGGGAGACGAACTTTATGCCGGTGGAAGCCGCCGTTGCCGCGGGTACCATGGAGATCACGGTCAGCAAGTTCGAGTTGCTGCGGGAATTGACTGCCACGCAGGGCGTGGTCGAGCGCAAAACCACTATTCCCATTTTGTCCAACTACTTGTTCGAGGCTGCCGGGGACCGACTGTCGCTGACGGCAACGGATCTGGATCTGAGCCTGCGGACATCATGTAATGCGAAAGTTAAAAAAGAAGGCTCATGCACCATCCCCGCCCGCAAACTGCACGACTATGTGAAGCTGTTGCCCGACGCCGATATCACCATCAAACTGCTCGATAACCACTGGGTCAGCATCCGCTGCGGCCGCTCCAACACCAAGATGGTGGGCATGGCGAAATCAAATTTCCCCAGCCTGCCTGTCTTCCCGACATCAGGCGCCATCACGATTCCGGCTCAGGTCCTGCGCGGCCTGATTGCCCGCACCGGCTTTGCAATTTCCAATGAAGAATCGCGCTACACCCTGAACGGCGCGCTCATGCTGCTGAAACCGGAGTCCATCACCATGGTCGCCACCGATGGGCATCGCCTGGCGCACTGCGAACGCGCCGGCGAAAAGTTTGATGGCGTCTCGGGCGAGATGAAGACGCTGGTGCCGAAGAAGGCGATGGATGAGTTGAAGTCACTGCTCGACTCGACCGACGCCGAGACCATCGAGTTCGCCAAGGATGAATCGACCCTGTTCTTCCGCATCGGATCCCGGCTGCTCACCTCGCGCCAGTTGACCGGCCAGTTCCCCAACTTCGAGGCGGTGCTGCCCAAGGACAACAGCAAGGTGATCGCCTTGAATGCCGACGAATTGAATGCGGCGATTCTCCGCGTGGCCCAGTTTGCCGATGAGCGCTCGCGCGCCGTCCGCATGCGGCTCGAAAAGGGCGAGGTAAAGATTTCGGCGTCTTCGACGGAAGCCGGCGAGTCCGAGGATTCGCTGGAAGCTCCCTACACCGGAGATCCCTTGACGATCGGCTTCAATGCCGTCTACCTGGTCGATTTCCTGAAGGCCGCAGGCACCAGCGAAGTGCGACTGGAGTTGAAGGATCCCCAGTCAGCCGGTCAACTGCGCCCCGCCGAGGGCGATGATTATAAGTACCGTTACATCGTCATGCCGATGCGTATCTGACGAAGACCGTGCATCGAACAAGGCAGACCCCACCCTGCTTTCCTAGTTCGGCAGCGCACCCGACGGATCCCTCAATGAAATCAATTTCCCGGGCGGGTATTCCGCCGCTGTCAGCGGAGCCTCCGGGTCCTGCGTCACGATCGTCAACACCTCGCCGCTGCGCACCCCTTGAATGGTCAGTCTCTGACTTTCAACTGCCACCACTCGATACTCTTCGTCAAAGATTTTCCGATTCTTCGGCTTCATACGGGAATCGGATGCAGAATTCCCCCCGAAGGACTCCCGTTAAATTTTCAAAAATTCTTCGATCCCTCCTTGACAATCCCCGTGTTTTAAGCGTAGCGCGGGCGACCCGACGGCTGTTGCGAGGGCAACTTGCCCTCGCGCGGTCTCGAAAGCCTTCATACCCCCGCTATAATTTCCTATCTCCCCGATCGCCCATCTCGCGACCACCTTCCCTGTCTACCTTCACCTGGGTTCTCATTCGATCCACCCACACTTGTTCTTCGAATCGTTCTCCTACGTCGTAGCCTTTACCGCCTACCTTCGTCTGCGCCGCCACTTCGGCGATCCAGTCGCCGTTCCTCTGCGCTGGGCAGCTGTTGCCGCAGCCGTGGCCGGCGCCGCGCTGGGTTCAAAAGTTCTCTTTTGGCTCGAAGATCCCCGCCTCACCTTGCAGAACATCCACAATCCCGCCTACTTCATCGGAGGCAAAACCATCGTCGTCGCCCTGATCGGCGGCCTTCTCGCCGTCGAACTCATCAAGCGCTACATCGGACTCCGCACTTCCACCGGCGATCTCTACGCCATCCCGCTCGCGCTCGGCATCGCTATCGGACGCATGGGCTGCTTCCTCACCGGCCTCTCCGACAACACCTACGGCACTGCAACCAATCTTCCCTGGGGAATCGACTTCGGCGACGGAATCCGACGCCATCCCACGCAACTCTACGAAATCGCGTTCCTGCTCGCCCTGATCCCAATCCTGTTTCGCGTCCTCAACAGAATTGTCATGGTAAACAGCCCTGTCATCCTGAGCAAAGCCGTGACGCAGCGAAGCGAAGTCACGGCGCAGTCGAAGGACCCCGTGCTTGCCGGCAGCGCGCATGCGGTCTCGGGGAATTCTGCCCCGGCCGCTTTCCTTCCCGGCGACGGCTTCAAACTCTTTATGGTCGCCTACATGTCCTTCCGCCTCCTCGCCGATTTCATCAAGCCGTACCCCCGCCTCTTTCTCGGCCTGGGCGGGATTCAATGTGCCTGCGTCCTTACCCTGCTGTACTATTCCCGCGACATCCTCCGCTGGCTCAATCCCACAACGCCGAATCCGTCTTAAAGCCAGAACTGTCATCCTGAGCGAAGCCGTGACGCAGCGAAGCGAAGTCGCGGCGCAGTCGAAAGACCCTGTGTCTGACGCCGCCTCCTCTACGGTTTCAGGGAGTTCTCCTTTTGCTCAATCACCCGATCGATTTGCTAAGCGCGACTCCAGTGCTCCTAAGATTTCCCTGTGCCCCTGATTGTCCTCTGTGGTACTAGTGTTCACTCAAGTCCGTGGATCGCTTCGCCGCAAACACGCTCCGCACCCTTGGAATCATCGGTGTCGCCATCTCGGTCATCCTCGCTTCCGGGGTACTGCTTTTACTCGCCTTGTGTTTCGGCGCGTTGGCGAACTACGGTCATCAACCCGACCCCACCACCATGGACTTGGCCTATTGCGCAGGGGGCGCTGCCGTCGTCGTGCTTGTTGCCGGAATCTTCGCGGTCGCGCGTTTAGCGCGAGGCTACGTCCGCGACCCAGACCGCCCGGTGGACCAGCCACCTCGTCGTGTCATCCCCAGCTCGGCCGAGGTCGTTGCGCAATTCAAAGAGCTTCTCCCCACACATCCTCAACCCCCATCCGTCGATGTCCTCACCCACCTCTCTCCCGCCAACTCAACCGCCATCCAACAGCTCGCCCTGGCCATCGCCGCCAAAATTACCGCCGAAGTCCTCCTTGGCATCGTGGGATGGCACGGCGCTCTCGGCTCCCCGCGAGTCCCATTCCCCGTCTACCACCTGGGTTTCATGGCCTGGGGACTCGCCGCCATCGCCCCTCATATCGTCCTTCTCTACGCGCTCGCACGCCGCCCCAGCCGCACTGCCTTCTCCTACGCTCTCATCATCCCCTCGGTCCACATTCTCTTCGGCCTCTTCGGGCACTCCGCCTTTCTCGCCTTCATCCTCCGCGCCGGACAAGTCGCCGCCCCTCTGCTCACAATCATCCCCTGGATCCTCGACATCCTCATTCTTTACCTCGCCTGGAAAACCATCCGCCTCACCGGCCTCCTCCCCGATCCCCTCCGCCTGATCGTCGCTGCCGTGGTGATCTTCCTCTACACCGTCTCGTTGCCGCTTCTAGTCCTGCTGCTCAATTACCTCCACCACTGAGCTATTCTCTTGCTCCACACGCGATTCCTGTCATCCTGAGCGGAGCCGTGACGAGCGAAGCGAGTAAGGCGCAGTCGAAGGACCACGCGCTCACATGCCGATCCGATGCAGCGTCAGGGAATTCTCCCGCGCCCCCCGTCCCTTCCCAGAGACCTCGAACAATTCGATGCCTGCCCACAATTTCTGCTGTTACTATTTCGAAAACATCCTCCCATGGAACGCTGGGCCGCCAACACGCTCCGCACTCTCGGCATCATCCTCACCTCGGGATTCATCCTCATCAGCTGCCTCTTCTTCTTTCTGCTCACCATCTGCGCCGCTGGACCAAGCATGGGTGGTTCCCCTGGCCACCCCAACGAAGCTGCTGGATACGCAGTCATCGGAATCCTTATCGCGATTGCCGGCGGCACCTTCATCGCCTGGCTCGCCCGCGGCATCTACCGCGCGCAATCCCTTCCCCAAGCCGTTCCCGCCCAAGCCTTAGCTGCCCTGGCGGGGACGCCCGCCTTCGCCGATGCGGCCCATTCCCAGCTCGAGCCCAAGCTCTCACTGCCTCTCCACCTTTCTCCTCTCGGGCAGAAAGCCGTCGATCGCCTGGTCCAGGCTCTCACCGCGCAAATCATAATCAGCGCCGCCGCTTGGATCTTCAACCAGCTCCATTTCTGGACTGCTCCCCACGCCTTGGCCCCGCACAACTGGGTTCTCGCGCTCCTCCCCGCGTACATCCTTCACCAGGTTCCCTACGCCATCCTGATCTACCTTCTCCTGAAGAGCCCCAGCCGCCTCGCCTTCACCTACGCCATCGCCGTGCCCTCGGTTCTTCTTCTTCAATCGCTCTTCGGACTCTCCGTCATCAGCGCTTACTACATCCACAACCCCGTCGGATTCCTTCTCCTCATCATCCCCTGGTCGCTTCACATCGTGATCCTTGTCATGGCTTACAAGGTCATTCAGCAAGTCGGACTGCACCCTCAACCTTCATCTCTCATCGTCGCCGCCATCGCCGCCTTCTTCTATTTTTCCCTGATACAAACCATCACCACCATCCTCTACCGCTTCAACTACCGCCTCAACCTCCGCTGACAGACCTCTGTGTACCTCCGTGTCCTCTGTGGTGAAGCTCTTGATCTGCGGACGAACAATGAAAATTGTGACACTCCAGGAAACTATCCTGCGCCCGGGCCTTCCTCCGCGAACTCTGCGTCTTTCTCAGCGTCCTCTGCGGTAAAGCTTTTGACTGGGTTAGCCACGAGCCCACACATGTGACACCCCAAGAAACTGTCCCAATCCCGCACCGCAAGCCCACCCCCGCTGTTACCATTCCCCAGTCGCAGTTATCAGCGAGAGAGCTATGCCCCACAAAACCCGCCCCTATCTCTTCTACGACGTAGCTCTCTCCATCTGCTCGACGTGTTACCGCAAGGTGGAAGCCAAGATCGTTTTCCAGAATGACAACGTCTACCTCCTCAAACGCTGCCCCGATCACGGCGCCGAAAAAGTTCTCATCGCCGACGACGTCGACTACTACCGCCGCTGCCGCGAAATCTTCATCAAGCCTCCGGAGATGCCCCTCATCTACAACACTCCCGTGAAGTGGGGATGCCCCTACGACTGCGGACTCTGCACCGACCACGAGCAGCATTCCTGCCTCACACTCGTCGAGATCTGCGACTACTGCAATCTCCGCTGCCCCGTTTGCTACGCGAGTAGCGGCCCCGAGCGCCAGCAGTTCCGTAGTCTCGATCAAATCGAGAAGATGCTGGACGCGGTAGTCCGCAACGAAGGCCATCCCGACGTAGTCCAGCTCTCCGGCGGTGAGCCGACGGTCCATCCCAATTTCTTCGAGATTATAGAAATGGCGAAGGCCCGCCCCATCCGCCACCTGATGGTGAATACAAACGGCGTCCGCATCGCGCAGGAAGAAAATTTCGTCAAACGCCTCGCGGACTATAAAGAAGACTTCGAGATCTACCTGCAGTTCGATTCCTTCGAGCGCGAGCCCCTGATGCAGCTCCGCGGCGCCGACCTCCGCCGCATCCGCGAAGACGCCCTCGAAAAACTAAACCGATACAACATCTCGACGACTCTGGTAGTCACCCTAAAGAAAGGTCTCAATGACCACGAAATAGGAAAGACTATCGACTACGCCCTGAAGCAACCGTGCGTAAGAGGCGTAACCTTCCAGCCAATCCAAGATGCGGGACGCATCGAGTCCTGGGTCGCAACTGGTGTGCGTGGCGCGGGCGCCCCCGCCCGCGACCTGCCGGAGGCCACCACGGACGGTGTAGGGACGGACGCCTTCGTCCATCCCGCCGAGCAAAGCGAGGCGTCGGGAAACAATCCCGAGGGTGCCCCACCCTTGCCGCGTTTTGTGCGACAGGGCGGGGATGTTGACTTAGCTTTTGATCTGCCCGATTCCTCCCAGAACGGCAGGTTCGTCCGCAACTTCAACCCGGCCACCGACCGCCTAACCCTAACCGAAGTCCGCCGCAAGATCCTGGAGCAAACGAATGTCTTCCGCCCCGAAGACGTAATCCCGGTCCCCTGCCACCCCGACTCCTTAGCGATGGCCTACGCCCTGAAGCTGAACGGCAAAGTCACTCCTCTCACCAGCATGATCCCGCCCGAAGTCCTCATCAACGGCGCTGCCAATACAATTTTGTACGAACAAGAACCTGCAGTCCGCGAAGGCCTCTTCAAGCTCTTCGCCACCAATCACTCTCCCCAATCCCAGGCCGGCACATTGCGTGAACTCCTTTGCTGCCTCCCCAAGGTCTGGATCCCAAGCGCCGACGCGACCACCGGCCATGTGGAGACAGCCGCCTCGGCTGTCCCGCCAAAGCGAAGCGAGGCGGAACTCTCCCAACCGCAAGAACCTTGTCATTCCGACGAGGCGCGAAGCGCCAAGGAGGAATCTGCTTGTTCCGCTCTCAACTACGAAAATATCTTTCGCGTAATCATCATGCAATTTATCGACGCCCACTCCTTCGACGTCCGCAGCGTCAAGAAAACCTGCGTCCACATCGTCCACCCTGACGGCCGCCTCATCCCCTTCGACACCTACAACCTGTTCTACCGCGACGATCTGGAACAAACCCGCTTGGCGCCCTTAAGAAGGAAAGCAGAAAGCATCCCAGTGCAACTCGGGTAGCGCCGGCGTCTCGCCAGCTGTCCGGCGGGCATCCCGCCGGCCGTCCACCCGCGACCCCAGCGCCATCCAGCTCGTCCGAATCCCCCGGTTCCTAAATCTCCAAGCGCCATCTACAATCCAAATTCGCATGCAATCGTCCCGGATTCGCGAGCTCCTCAACCCTTTCCTGGGTCCGCAAGACCAAAGACCAGACACCCAAGACCTGATCCCACGTATATCGACGTACATCGATATATTCCGACGCTGGAACACTCGCATCAACCTCACCGCCATCCGCGGCGAAGAAGAAATCGTCACCCGCCACTTCGGCGAAAGCCTCTTCGCGGCAAGGCACTTGTTCCCCAATGGCTCTGTGTACTCAGCGCCCTCTGCGGTGAAAGCTTTTGAACTCGCCGACGTAGGCTCCGGCGCCGGCTTCCCTGGCATCCCCATCAAACTCTGGGCGCCCGAGATCGCGCTTACCCTGATCGAATCGAACCACAAGAAGGCGACCTTTCTCAGAGAAGTCACCCGGGTCCTTAAATTGACAGACGTCAATATACAAACCGCGCGCGCCGAATCCGTCGCCGCCGGGTCCTTCGATGTAGTCACGCTGCGCGCAGTCGAGCGCTTTGAATCGATCCTGCCTGTCGCAGCCGGCTTGGTCGTCCCGGGAGGCCGTTTAGCCCTCCTGATCAGCCAGACCCAGTTCTCAAACGCCCAATCAGCACTCCCGCTGTGGAACTGGGCCGACCCCCTCCCCGTCCCAAAATCCCAATCCCGCGTCTTGGCGATAGCATGTAAACCGTAAAACGCCTATAAGATGCCTGAACCCATGAATCAACAAGTAAGAGCGGTACAAAGACAGCGATTAGAAGCGCAAGACTGCTCCGTGGCCATCAAATGGGGCGGCGATGTTGTTGAACGAGTATGATTTACCAGCAAACTGTTGAAATTCGCAACACAGAGGGCATAACTTTTCCACAGTGTTCCTGCAGGAACACTTCTCACGTTTTGCACTAAACCTAGTGAATACTGATCAACAGAACAGGTGTTCCTGCAGGAACGTTTGCACCAAAGTGGCGGTTTCTTGGCCAGGCGCTGCCTGTCGCTTAGGGGAGGTCACACGACCGCAGTCCACTGGCTTAGTTAACAAGTGTTCCCGCAGGAACACTTCGGCGAAGTTCTAGGAACGACCAACCGGTCGCGTGCCCATCAACCTTCCTAACACTGGTGCCGATTCGCTAGGTGTTCCTGAGAGCATTCCCGCCAGGGGGTCATCTTCGTGAGAAATGTTCCTGCGGGAACACTTCGCTTCGTTCGAATCGACGAAATGTTCCTGCAGGAACATCTGGACTGGTTTTGCACATCAATTCACTCGCTTGCACAACACTTACTAATTGAATTGATCTTTGAAGCGCAGTATGCTGCGAGTGGCTCTGCTTCTCCTCACAATTCAATGGGACGCGTCATCGCTGTTGCCAATCAGAAAGGTGGCGTCGGCAAGACTACGACTGCCATCAACCTGGCCGCTTCCTTTGCGGCCGCTGAAGTGAACACGCTGCTCGTCGATTGCGATCCGCAATCGAACGCTACAAGCGGCTTAGGTTTCGTGAAGGATCCTGAGCGCGTGAGTTCCTACCACCTGCTCATGGGCGCTGCTACAGCTGAAGAAGCCCTGCTCACGACAGAGCTTGATCAACTCTGGCTCATTCCATCGCATAAGAATCTGATCGGCGCAAATCTTGAACTGGTTGACGCTGACAGGCGCGAGTTCAGGCTGCGCGAGGCGCTCGCGCCATTGCGCGACCGCTTCCAGTTCGTTGTGCTGGACTGTCCGCCTGCGCTAGACCTGCTCACGGTGAACGCGCTGGTGGCAGCGGATGCGGTGCTGATTCCCATGCAAGGCGAGTACTTTGCGCTGGAAGGTATCAGCGAGTTGCTGGATACGATCGAGCGCATACGTGGCGCGCTGAATCCTGACCTCGCGATTGAAGGCGTGGTGCTGACGATGTTTGACAAGCGCGCGAACCTGGCGCAGCAGGTGATGACTGAGCTGGAGAATTTCTTTGGCGAGAAGCTGTGCCGCACGACTGTGCCACGCAACATCAGGCTGGCCGAGGCGCCAAGCCATGGCAAGGCGGCGCTGGTGTACGATCCGCGATCGAAGGGCGCGGAGAGTTATATCAAGCTGGCGAAGGAGATCATTGAGAGGCAGCCGCCTGCTGTGAGTCCTCAGCCGGCAGAGAACCTCACCACCCGCGCTGCTCCAGTTCAGGTCGCGGGCGCAGGGGAGCAAAGTGCGAACTCCACAGTGAGCACACAGGAGCATAAAGGGGACGCGGCGGTGGAGGAGATTGCGCCGGCGAAGATGGATAAGAGCGCCTAGTATATTGACGACTATCAATATGTTAGATCGATGGATATCGATGTACAAACACAGAAAAGAAGAGAATCTTCGGCCTGTAAAAGAACGCAGGCCTCAGGATGACAAAGTTGGGGGGAGGACGGAGAACGTGACGACTGCTACGGCGGGGAATTTGGCGGGGCATCCGGAAAAAGACAAAGACAAAGTGGAGAAGCGACGAGCGCTGGGGAGAGGGTTGGAATCGTTGTTGCCGGGGCCGCGGGTGGTGAGAGCGGCGGCCGTGCCAGTTCCGACGGGTGATGCAGATGGAGGCACGCGGGCGGGAGCGCCCGCGCCACACGGGGCTGCTCCGGGTGGAGAGGCAGCGGAGCTTCGCTCCGCCGGACAGCCGAGGGCGGCTGTCCCCACAAATTCCTATAGCCTGTCGGCTGCGCACCCGACTCCGTCACCGGGAGTCCCTCCAACTAGCCTTCCGCCGGTTTTGGATGGCGCTGCCGCTCCCGCGGCGGCGATTGCCCCTGGATCGGTTGACTACGATCCGTTTGGGGAGACTCCGAAGGATGGGGTGATCGAGATTCAGGCGGTGGCGGATACGCGGGTGCCATCGAATCTGGTGGTGAATCTGGCGATCTCCGATGTCGACAAGAATCCGTTTCAGACGCGGCTTGTGGACGATGACGACGCGCTGGAGGAGCTGGCGGATTCGATCAAGGCGAACGGGGTGGTGCAGCCGATCGTGGTGCGTCCGGCGGAGGAGGAGGGGCGGTACATCCTGATCATGGGCGAGCGGCGGTTGCACGCGTCGAAGAAGGCGGGGAAGAAGCACGTTCCGGCGCTGGTGCGGCGGGTTTCAGAGCAGCAGGCGGCGGAGATGACGATCGTGGAGAACCTGCAACGCGAAGATCTGAGCCCGATGGAGCAGGCGGAATCGTTTCGCGTTTTGAGCAACCAGTTCAGCATGACGCAACAGCAGATTGCCGATCGGGTGGGATTGTCGCGCGTCTCGGTGGCGAATTACATGCGGCTGCTGAAGCTGCCGCGCGAAGTAATGCAGATGCTGATGGAGAAGCGGATCAACTTCGCGAAGGCGAAGGAGCTGCTGAAGCTGGGGGACAATGACCGGATCGCTGAGGCGGCGGTGTATGCGGTGAAGAAGGGGATGAACATCGAGCAGGTGGAGATGCTGGTGCTGCGGATGGATGGGCTGCTCGATCCGCTGCCCGACATGCCGGGAGTGAAGAAAGAGAAAACCAGCGGAGGGGCGCGGTGGGTGGATCCGAATGTGCGGTCGGCGCAGATCGATCTGGAGCGGCTGCTGGGAGTGCGGGTGCGGATTCGGGATCGCAAGGGGCGGGGGAAAATCGTGATTGAGTATTCGACGGTGGACGATTATGAGAGGGTGGTGGAGATGTTGAGGGGGAAGAAGTAGCGAGTACCGGGTACCGAGTACCGAGTGTGACGGCGGCCTGGCGGCCGCCTTTTGTTTTGGGAATCAAGTTGGTTACGGGTGGGAATTAGCTTTGGAAAAAACCGACGGGGTTCGAGTATGAGCGAAATGGTCCCGTCGCACAGGTCTCAGTGGTAAACGGGTTAGTTGGTGTTAGTAGACTTGATTCGTCGGCTACAAAACGCAAGGTCCCTCGACTGCGCATGATCTCCCGGTTCGCGGGATCATGCTCCGTTCGGGATGACAATCGTAAGAGGTTGGGGGCACCCTCGGTGCGACGGAGAACGAAGATCAACCGCAGAGAACGCGAAGGTTTCGCAGAGTGCGCTGAGAAAGACCTCTGTTCTGTCGTGGCTTTGCGGGCAGATCGTGCCTGGCTTCTACGTTACTTTCGTTTGGCGCAGTTACTGGAGGGGGGCTTCGGAGGTTTTGATCTTTATTAATATCAGCGAAGATGTCGGAGCTGAGACCAAAGTGCGGTCTCAGAGAGGGGCGTTCCGAATGAGTGTTACTCGTATTCTCTGGTCTTTTCTACTCATCTTGCTGGTTTTGACCTGCGCAGGATTCTGGTTGCACCATGGAGGGGCTCCGGCTACTCCTCCGACGTTTGCAACGGCAAATCAAATCACACATGACGGTTTGGCCAAGACGGCGGTGCTCTCCGACGGATCCGCGCTGTATGTGGCGGAGGAGAAGGATGGGCATCAGGTCATTTCCAAGATCGTTCCCGGGACGGGAGAGCAGTCGACGATTGCGACTCCGTTCGCCGATGTGCGGGCGCTGGACGTATCGCCGGATCATAAGAGCCTGCTGGCGTCCCCCATACGCGCGGGCGCAAAGAACCGGGAGTTGTGGGCGATTCCGCTGAACCGGGTGGCGTCGGCACGGCTGGGCGAACTGGCGGCCGATGATGCAGCGTGGTCGCCGAATGGCGAAGAGCTGGTCTCGGTGAAAGGGCATGAGATCTGGATCACTTCGGCGAAAGGGACAGACGACAAGAAATTGGCGGAGGTGAAGGGACGTCCGTTCAGCCCGCGGTTTTCGCCGGATGGAAAGCAGATTCGATTCAGCGTGAGCGACGTAGAGACCAACACTTCGATGCTGTGGGAAGTGGGGAGGGATGGATCGGATCTCCACCAGCTGCTACAGGGATGGAGCAAGGCGCAGACGGTGTGCTGCGGCGTGTGGAGCAAGGATGGGAGGTCATACATCTTTCAGGCGACGCAGAGCTGGCCGCCAATCACGACGCTTTGGGTTCTGGAGGAGAGGGGTGGGGAGCCGAAGCAGCTGACAGACGGTCCGATGTCATTTGGCAGCCCCTGGCCGGCGGCGGAGAACGACAAGATCTGGGCGCTAGGTGTGAAGCCGACGGCGGAACTTGTAAAGTACGATGCCGCGCACCAGAACTACGAGAAGATGCTTTCGGGGATTTCGGCGACCGACCTGGACTTTTCTCCGGACGGGAAGTGGGTGAGCTACGTGACGATCCCGAACGGAACATTGTGGAGGAGCCGGGCAGATGGTAGCGATCGGCAGCAACTGACATTCGCGCTGGAGCGGGCGGCACTGCCGCGCTGGGCTCCAGATGGCAAGCAGATCGCGTATGTGAGCAGCCGGACGGGCCAGCCTTCGCAGATCGTGCTGATTGGCCCGGAAGGAGGCAAGGCTAGCCCGGTGTACGGCGAAAATCATGGGCAGATCGATGCGAACTGGTCGGCCGACGGGCAGCGGATGATCTACGGGTACGTGTTTGGTACGCCGGACATGAGCATCAACATGCTCGACCTGAAGGCACACAAGATCACGAAGATTGCGGGTTCGGACGGATTGTTCAGTCCGCGGTGGTCGCCGGACGGGCGCTACCTTGTAGCCTTGTCCCAGGACTTCACGAAGGTGATGCTGTTCGATTTCAAAACGCAGCAATGGTCAACGTGGTTTACCGAGCCGGCGGGTGCGGTGAACTATCCAGTCTGGTCGAGCGACGGCAAGTCGATTTATTTCGACGACCTGGTGACTGACGAGGAAACGATCCGACGGGTGAAGCTGGGCGAGGATCATGCGGAACGCGTTTACGCTCTTCGCCACATTGATCGGTACTTGGGGCCGTGGGGATACTGGGTTGGCCAAGCACCGGATGGTTCGTGGATGTTTGTGCAGGATCGCAGCACACAAGAGGTGTATAGCCTCAACATAGGGTCATCGAAATGAGCCTTCTTGAAAAGTTGTTTGCACAAGGGAGCCGGAGTGCTCGGAGGGTGGCGCGAACGGGTTTGCTGGTGTGCCTCTTCGCAAGTGTTGTGAGTGTGCCACTGTTTTCGCAGAGTGAAGACGCGACGAGTGAGCGGAAAGTGATCACTCGCGTGGAGCCGAAGTATCCGCAGACGCTGGAGCGGCTGTATATCGGCGGAGTGGTTCGGCTGCAGGTGGACGTCGCGGCGAACGGGACCGTGGAGAGCGCATCATTGATCGGGGGGAATCCGATCCTGGGGCAGGCGGCGATCGCGGCGGTGAAGCAGTGGAAGTACGCACCGGCCAAGGCGAAGACGCGGCAAACGGAGCGGCTGGAGTTTGATCCGCACCGGTGAAAATTGGTCTGCAGGCATCGACAGCTAACCCGACACTTCCGTGCCGAGCTTTGGCATGCCGCCGCTACGCGGCTGAATCTGCGCTGATCGTGTTCCACGTGCTCTAGCAAAAGGTAGTTCTCACGCGGTCTCTGAAGCCTCGATCGAATAAGGCTGCCTAACGCGGCGCCGAAGCGCCGCTCTTCCACTAGCTGAGCGGTCTCTTCTGATAGCTCAGCGGCCTCTTCCGCTAGGATGATCTAACGCCGGGCCAAGCGCTTTCCACACGAGTGATGGGGGATCAAGTTTGTAACAAGTGGGAATCGGGGATCAGAATCGCTCTGACTTCTGCGTGCGAGTGGGAAAAAGCGGCGACGAGAATCGAAATCTCTCGCGGGTAGACCTGTACTCCTTCTTGATGTTTACTACGGTGGTTCGGGGATTGTGTCGGTCGAGCATTGGGATACCCGAGGCTTATTGGTGACGGCGAGAGAATTGCGTAGGTCCTTCAGCCCGTAGAATTCGCAGGCCTAGGATGACAAGGCTTTTAGGGCGCGAATCATGCTGGATCACACAACATTGAGTTCAGTCGCGGAGCAAATGATGGGTGGGCTGGAGGTCAGCGTCGCGGGGCGGAGTTTGCGAGTGACGCGGACTGGGGCGCGGCGGCTGCGGACGGTGCGGTTTGTGATGGGCGGGAGAGAGTACCAGGCGATCGAGCAAAATCCGGAGAAGCCTAGCCGGTGGGGGAAATTGGCGCGGGAGGGCCGGCGGGTGGTGCAGGTGCGGGATCTGGAGACGCTGAAGTATGTTGCGGTGGTGGTGGATGGGACGGTGACGGAGTATGGAAGGTAGGTCGCATGCGCGAGATGGGTGGCGCTGGGAACCTTGAAACGACTGAAGTCAAAACCCCCACCCTGTCTCCGCAAAAAGCGCGGAGACAAGGATGGGGCACCCGCACTAGAAGCGAACACTTTTGTACGCGGAGAGACACAAGGTCCCTCCACTACGCTCGCGTTCGCTCGCTTCGGTCGGGATGACAGGGTGGGGAGCGGCAATAGCGCTGTGCCCCAGGACGACAGAGAACTGGTGTTGAGCTGCGGGAGGGCGACGTGAACTGTTATTCGAAGAGTGTTCTCTTGCTTTTGCTTTTTCTTGCATCTTTTTCTGTTTCCGCACAGCAGAACGAGCAGCCGATCCGTTTGCATCCGGAGAATCCGCATTACTTTTTGTATCGGGGGAAGGCTGTGGCTTTGGTTTCGAGTGCGGGGCATTACGGGGCTGTTATCAACGGGGATTTTGATTATCACAAGTATCTGGCAGCTTTGAATGATGCTGGGATGAATTACACCCGGGTGTTTGGCGGATCGTATGTGGAAGAGCCGGGGAAATCGTTTGGGATTCGGCGGAATAATCTGGCGCCGGAGGCGGGAAAGTTTGTGGCTCCCTGGGCGCGGAGTGGTATGGCGGGATACGCCGGCGGGGGCAACAGGCTGGATCTTTCGAAATGGAATCCTCAATATTTTTCGCGGCTGGATGATTTTTTGAGTGAAGCAGCGCGGCTTGGGATCGTGGTGGAGATCGGCTTGTTCTCTTCGCAGTATGGGGAGATGCAGTGGAATCTGTCTCCGTTCAAGAGGGAGAACAATGTCAATGGGACGGATGAGATCGATTGGAAGAAGGTGAATACGCTGGAGAACGGGAACATTCTGGGTTATCAGGAAAAGTATGTGCGGAAGGTGGTGCGCGAGGCGAATGCGTATCCGAATGTAATGTTTGAGATTGCGAATGAGCCGTGGTCGGATCGTCCGGTGCTGACGGACGTGGTGAATCCTTATTTGTTTACGGGGAAGGACCAGTATCCGAATTCGGTGGACTTGGCGGATGAGGCGACGATGGCGTGGCAGGCGCGCGTGGCCGAGTGGATTACGAGCGAAGAGGCTGGGTTGCCGAACAAGCATTTGATTGCGCAGGATTGCTGCAATTTTCGGTATGCGGTGCGCGATGTGCTGCCGGGAGTGAGCGTGGTGAATTTTCATTATGCGTATGCGGAGGCGGCGACGCTGAACTACGGGTTGGGGAAGGCGATCTCGTACGACGAGACTGGATTTCTCGGGCAGAGCGACGACGTTTACACGCGGCAGGCTTGGAATTTCATGCTGGCGGGCGGGAGTGTGTTCGACAGTTTGGACTATTCGTTCACGGTGGGGCGTGAGGATGGTACGGACGTGGAGGCGAATGGGCCGGGAGGAGGGAGTCCGGAGCTGCGGCGGCGATTGAGGATTCTGAGTGAGTTTTTGCAGGGGCTGCCGCTGGTGGATCTCAGGCCCGATTTCGATTTGGTGAAGCATGCTGGGGGAGTAGTTACGCATGCGCTTTCTTCAGAGCGGGGAGAGTATGCGATGTATGTGGATGGGAATGGGCCGGCGGATTTGAGTTTGAACTTCCCGGCTGGGGAGTATTCGGTTTGGTGGATGGATGTGGTGTCGGGGGAGAAGAAGAGAGAAGGCGTGTTCAAGCATGTCGGCGGGGAGAGGATGGTGAGGAGTCCGGCGTTTCGGAATGGGATTGCGGTGCGGATTTCGCGGAGGGAATCTAAGTAGTTATTGGTGGAACGGGAGAGCAGGAATTGCGGTAGGAATTGAGTTGGTGGGGACGTTTTCGGACGGTTTGTGGTTCGTACGACCAAAATTTTGAACCACAAAGGGCACGAAGGTGCACGAGGAAAAGTGGACCCTGGAGGGCCTGGGCAGCCTCGATGACTTCGGAGAGGTTACTGGTGTGCCAGCCACATTGAGGCCATTTTCAAGACCGGGTTTTTGGGGGAAACTGGGGGCATGGATGGGGAATCTACTACGCGGAAAGATACGTTGAAAGTTGAGAAGTTGTCGCTGCTGGTGTTGACGCTTTGCATCGTAGCGCTCGTTTACGTGCTGGTGGCACGGCCTTTCTAGAGAAGTTCCTTATAAATCAAGTGTCGTCCGTCGACTACTGCTCGGGTTGACCGCCGAGTTTCCTAACAACCACGCCCCCTGAGCCTCGGATTGAAACCTTGGATTTGGGCGATTGGCGGCTTGAGGCGGCGAGACGACGCCCCGACAGCTGGCCGGGGGCCGGCGCTACCTTCTTTCCAGAACCGAGGCGAAGAAGCCGTCGCAGGGGTGGATTCCCGGGATCGTGCGGAGAAACGGGCCGTGCGTCAGGGATGTTGGGTCGGGCCAGGTTAGGATACCGGTCGATCGCAGGCGGTCGAGTTCGGTGCGGCAGTCTAGCAGGCTCAAGCTGGGATCCTCTTTCAGCACCTGCTCAACCACCTCTTCGTTTTCTTCTTTCTCCAGGGAACAAGTCGAATAGATCGCGCGGCCGCCCGGGGCGAGGTGGGCAATCGCCGAGCGGAGGATGGCTAGTTGGCGGTCCTGCAGTTCGTTGAGGTGTTGGGGCTGGAGGCGCCATTTGATTTCGGGGTTGCGGGCCAGCGTGCCGGTGCCGGAGCAGGGGACGTCGGCCAGGATGCGGTCGAAGCGAGCGGTGAGGGGTAGCTGGCGGGCATCGGCGACGAACGTCCGAATTTTCGTAGGGGCGGGAAATCGCTTCTGCATCATGCGGGCGCGGTGAGGGTGGATCTCGACAGCGGCGATGGTGGCGTCGGGATTTTGGTCGGCGATGGCCAGGGCCTTGCCACCGGGGGCGGCGCAGCAATCGAGGATGCGCGCATTGCCCGGGCCGACCAGAGCGGCGATCAGTTGCGAGGCCTCGTCTTGAATGACTACGTGGGCGCTGCGGAAGGATTGGGTTTTCGTGACGTTGCCTGAGGTGACGCGGCGGGCCGAGGAGAGGAGGTTTCCAGGTGTGAGGGAGATTCCTTCTGCGATGAGTTCGGATTCCGCCTCGAGCGTACGGAGGCGGAGAGCGGTGGGGGGAAGCGTTTGATTGTGAACGCAGATTCGTTCTGCTACTTCCAGACCGTACTGTTTTGTCCAGCGTTCTACCAGCCAAGCGGGATGGGCGTATGCGGCCGCTACGGCTTGCGGCGAAAAATCACTCACCACAGAGGGCAAAGAGGAACACAGAGGATCGTTTGAGAGTTTGCGGAGGACGGCGTTGACGAAAGGGGCGGCGGAGCGTTTGCGGGCGCGTTTGACCAGTTCAACGCTTTCGTGGAGTGCGGCGCGGTTTGGGATGCGGTCGAGATAGCGGAATTGATAGAGGCCGAGGCGAAGAGCGATCAGGACTTCGAGGTCTAGCTTCTTCAGAGAGGAGTCGCGAGAGATTGCGTCGTCTAGAAGAGAACGCCAGCGGAGGACTCCCATGACTAGTTCGGTGGTGAGGGCATGATCGGGAGTCGATAAGTTTTCGTAGGTCGCGGAGTGCAGGAGTTCAGAGGCGTAGGAGGATTCGCGTTCGACGCGGAGGAGGATGTCAAAAGCGGCGGCGCGGGCGGGGGAAGCGGGCATGGGGTGATTGTACGGAATGGCATAAGGAACGTGGAGAACCGGCGTTTCTTTCTCGCAAACTGAGTGGACTTCTATCGACCTGCCGTAAGAGATTTAACCGCAGAGAGCGCAGAGAATTCCGTAGAGTTCGCGGAGAAAACACCTTGGAGGTGGGGATCGGCGAGGTCAGCAGCGGTGGCACCTGGGCTATAAAGTCTTGGGGTGCTCGATTCAGCTTCGCGGCAGATCTACGCGACACCGCCAGACGCGGGCTTCGCCCGCCGGACGGACGAAGGCGTCCGTCCCTACACATACCGCTCGCTTTCGCGGGACAGCCGAAGGCGGCTGTCCCCACATGTGCCAATTAGACGCCTAGCGCTTCACCTGGTTTTGGGCGGTAGCCGTTGATGAAGTCCTGGGCCGTCGTCCGCTTTTTTCCTTCGAGCTGGAGCTCCAGTAGTTCCAGAGATGTGCTTTGGGCGCAGCCTGCAACCAGGCGATCTCCGATCGTTTTGAGTTTGGTTGGCGGGACGTCTTTGTTAACAGGCTGAGCTTTGAGGATCAGCAGATTTTTGCCGCGGAATTTGGTGTAGACGCCGGGCCAGGGTTGGAAGCCGCGGAGGCGGTTCAGGATTTCTTGCGCAGTGCGGGAGAAATCGATCAGGCCATCTTCTTTCTTAAGGATTGGGGCTAGAGTCGACTGGGAGTTGTCTTGCTTACGGGGCTGGATTGAGCCGGCTTCCAGTCCGCGGAGAGTCTCGACTAGCAGATCGGCGCCCATGTCTGCCAGGCGCGGGGACAGGGTCTCGGCGGTGTCGTCGGGAAGTATGGGCACTTCCCTTTGCAGCAGGATGTCCCCGGTGTCGAGGCCGGGGTCCAGGCGCATCGTGGTGTTGCCGGTGATGGTTTCGCCGTTGGCGATGGCCCACTGGATAGGCGCGGCGCCGCGATACTTCGGGAGGAGCGAGGCGTGGAGATTGATGTTGCCCAGGGGTGGAAGATCGAGCATCCATTGCGGGATGATGCGGCCGTAGCCGACTACGATGATGGCGTCGGGCTTGAGGGTTGTCAGTTGGGAGCGGAATTCGTCGTTGGTCTTGATGCGGTCGGGTTGAGTGGTGGGGAGACTTAGTTTCTGGGCGGACTGTTTCACCGGCGAAGGGACGAGTTCGAGGCCGCGGCCTTTGGGGCGATCGGGTTGGGTTACGACGAGATGGATGCGGTGGTCGGCGGCGAGCTTCTCCAGCGAGGGGACGGCGAAGCGTGGGGTGCCGCA
>Ga0209698_10001282_pt1 | contig 29077 bp, 25 predicted proteins | sample LitLauG_LLR_2012_FD_187203 | JGI IMG/M metagenome (GOLD analysis project Ga0209698, IMG submission 187203) | Freshwater sediment microbial communities from Pennsylvania, USA - Little Laurel Run_MetaG_LLR_2012 (SPAdes) (version 2) | ecosystem: Environmental > Aquatic > Freshwater > Creek >... | reverse complement strand
AATGGCTGGGGAGGAAGGATTCGAACCCTCGAATGGCGGAATCAAAATCCGCTGCCTTAACCAGCTTGGCGACTCCCCAGCACGGGACCTGCAAAAACACCTTCGCGGGTGCGCCCAGCCGCTGCGGCACCCTTCATTGCATCAGGCGCGGTTCCGGTGAACCGCGCCCGCATCCTGCATTCTCTACCACTGCGCAAGCGGCAGGGCCGGCAAGCCCGCCACCGCCCACGCCGACCATCCTGCCGGCATCCGCGCCCGCACGGCTTGCAGCAGCGTCTGCGCCGGCCCGGCGCCGGCCAGCACGCGAAATACTGCCGAGCCGGAGCCGCTCATGCGCGCCGCGCTGCCCGGGCCACCGCACTGGTCCAGCAAGTGCAGGGCCTGGTCCACGGGCGCAAAGCGACTGCGCACCACCGATTCCAGGTCATTGCGGCCAAAAAGCGCGCGCTCTGCAACTGGCAAGTTCGCCGCCACCGTGTCTGCGCCTGCCGCTTTGCCCGTGCAATCGCCGGCTGCATTCGAAACCGCCGCTTTCGGCGCCGCTGCAATCGCAGCCTCACAGGCCGGCGATTTTGCCGCGGCATCTGCCGCCGGATCCGCCCGCACGCCTGCCACCAATCCGTGGCGATGCAGAGCCGCAGAAAAGCCTGCGATTGTCGTTTGTTTGCCGTCTCGTGTCAATTTCGGGTCGGAGAAGATTTCTGCCGTCGAAACATGCACTTGCGGATACACCAGGACATACCAGGCCTGCGGAAGGTCCAACGGCTGACACTGCTCGCCAATGCCCTTGACGAAGGCTGCTCCGCCGCCAAGGAAAAATGGGACGTCGGCGCCGAGTCCCCGCGCCAGCCCGGCCAGCGCGGGCCGCCCCAACCCCAGGTTCCAGAGTCGGTTGAGGCCTATCAGCGTGGTCGCGGCGTCGGACGAACCGCCACCCAGGCCAGCGCCGACCGGAATGCGCTTTTGCACGCGCAGGGTGACTCCTGCAAGAGCGGCATGTCCTTGTGCACTCGCCGCATGCTCTTGCAGGGCGCGGGCGGCGCGCACGGCGAGATCTGCCTCCTGCGGCCCGGTGAGGTCGCCTTCGCGCACGATGCGGCCGTCGGTGCGCATCTCCATGTCGACGGTATCGCACAGGTCGAGCGGGACGAAGACCGACTCGATCTCATGGTAGCCGTCCGGGCGCCTGCCCAGCACGTGCAGGAACAAGTTGAGCTTCGCCGGGGCCGGCAAGCCGAGGAAGCAACGCGGGCCGGCCAGGCGGCGTGGCGCGCTCACGATGCCGGTCCGTCGAGGACGACGCGCAAAGCCACGGCCGGGGCCCCGTCCTGGCTGTCGCGATCCAACTGCAAGCGGCGCCCGGGCCGGCCTTCGGCCGGCGGCTCCACGGTTACGGACCAGCCGTCCTGCTCGAAGCGCGCGACATCGCCGGAGGTTGCCAGGGGCAGGTACGGGCGCGCGGGCGACGGGCGACCCTCGACCCAGTCGACCATTCCAGTGACCGGCAGGGACCAGCCCAATACCTGCTCGGACAGCACGCGGGCATCCGGTCCATGCTCGACCCGGACGCCGCCGCCGGACGGCACCAGCAGCCGCGCTTCCTGCGGATCGGTCTCGAAGCGGGCAATGGTGGACCCCAGGGGGGACACGAGGTCGAGGGTGAGCGAGCGCGCGTCGACCTGCAGGGTGAAACGGCCCGTCCAGGCGTCACGCTGCGGCGCCTCGCCGGCCGGGGCGGCGCGCGTAACCGCGAGGGAAAACCGCCCGGCGTAACGATGGTCCGCTCCCTTGGGGGGCGGCAGGCCGGCGCAGGCACTCAGCAAAAACAGGAGAAGTAGCGGCCGCGCCTTCAAGGCTGGATTTTCAGGCGTTGCAGGGTGTCGCGCAGAGTATCGCTGTCACCGTCGCGCCGCTGCGCGTCCAGCAGGAGCTCGCGTGCGCGGCTGTGATCGCCGCTGGCCCACAGCACCTCGCCCAGGTGGGCCGCGACGTCCGGATCGGCCTTGAGCTGGAAGGCGCGGGTAAGCGACTCGCGGGCGGCGGACAGGTTGCCCAGGCGGAACTGCACCCAGCCCATGGAGTCGACGATGAACCCGTCGTCGGGAGCCAGGGTCAGCGCATGGTCGATGAGCTGGTAGGCCTCCTGGAGGCGGATGTTGCGGTCGGCGAGCGAGTAGCCCAGCGCGTTGTAGGCATGGGCGTAGTCGGGGCGCAGCTTCAGCAGGTGGCGCAGGCGCGCTTCCATCAGGTCGATCCGGTCGAGACGCTCGGCGCTCATGGCCGATTCATAGAGCAGACCGGTATCGTCGGGACTGTCCTGCAGCGCCACGTCGAGCAGGTGGTAGGACTCCTCGTAGCGATGGGCATCGCGCAGCAGCTGGCCCTGCGCCATGATGCTCTGCGCACGCTGCTCGGGGGTTGCCGACGGCATCTGGCGCAGCAGATCGAGGCCCTCCTCGACGCGGTTCATGTGGCCCAGCAGGAATGCCTGCCGCTCGCGGGCGCTCGCGACCTGCTCGGCGCCCTTGACCTTGCGCAGCCAGCCCAGCGCCTCGTCGAACTGGCGCTGGCCTTCGGCGACCCGCGCCATGTTCATGTACACGAGATCGAGGTCGCGGTCTGGCGCCGGTCCGACGGCGGCCAGATAGCGCTCCAGATAGCCGCGGGCCACGTCAAAATGCTCGGCCTCGAGGGCGAGAACGCCCAGCGCAAACAGCGGGTCCGGGCTCTGCGGCGACCGTCGCAGGATCTCCTCGAACTGCAGGCGGCCTTCATCGAGCCGGCCCTCGCCCACCAGCAGGCGCGCGTAGGCCTGGCGCGCCTCGGATGCATCCGGATGCGCGGTCAGGAATTTTGCCAGCATGGCCATGGCCTCCGCTCGCGCTGCGGCGCCTGCGTCCTTGCCGCCGGCGGCTGCCGGCTGGGCGGAGTCGGCCGGCGCATCGCTTGTGGCGGGCCCGGCGCCGCCTTCAATGAGGAGCTGGACCACGCTCATCACCCCCAGCTCGGAATCCGGACGGGCTGCCAGCGCAGCGCGCGCCTGCGCGACGGCCGCGGCATTATTGCCGGCCGCGCGGGCCGCGCGCGCCGCGATCAGGTGCGCGTCAAAGCCGGTGGCCGGTGCCGCGTAGTACGGGCGGGCCAGCGAATCGAGCAACGCAAAGCCCTGCGCCGGCTCGGGTGCGTGCGCCAGCACGCGCTGCAGGCGGTCGAGGATCTCGATGGGGTTGGACGCCGCGGCGATCTGGCGCTGGAGCAGGGGGCGCGCCTTCTCATGCTGACCATTGGCCACCAGCAGCGAGGAATACGACTGTTCGGCCTCGTTGTCGTGGGGCGCGAGGTGGAACCAGAGATCGGCGGCATCCATCGCCTGGGGCAGCGCCCGGGCATTGATCGCCACCTCTGCCGCCCGCCGGGCAACGCGCGGGTCGCGGGTCTGCTTGGCGACGGTAAGCAATTCGCTGAAGGCCGGTCCGGGCTCGCCGCGCTGAACGGCGATTTCGGCCACCATCAGGCGAAAGAGCAGTTCGCTGCTGAGGTAGACCTTGGGCAGCGCATCTTCGGCGTGCGCTGCGGGCGCGGGCGCAGCCGGTGCGGCGGCGGCCGTGGCCGCCACCGGCGTCGTGGCGCAACCGGTCATCGGACCGCCGGCCAGGACCAGCAACAGGACCGTAACGGCGGCCGGCAGGCCGCGAGGGATGGGGCGTTCGCCGAAAGTCAGGGGCATCGGGGGAACTCCGCCCGGGCGGAGGATCTTGGAGAGGTTCGTCATATTATCCCCCTCGCCCCGGTGCGCGGGCCCGGGCGTTGGCGTGTAAATGCCGTGAATTCCCCGGTGGTTCCGACCGGCGGAAGGCGCGGCCTGCCCGATGGCGGGGCGGCGGCAATTTCAACCGCCGGACGGTGCCACACATGCAGGGGGGGCAATGCCCGAGCTACCCGAGGTCGAGGTAACGGCACGCGCGCTGGCGCAGCGCTTTGATGGCCGTCAGTTGGACGAGGTGCGGATCCACAACCATCACTTGCGCTGGCCGGTACCGCGCGGCCTGCCGGCAAAAGTGCGCGGCCGGACGATCGAGCATATCGGCAGGCGCGGCAAATACCTGCTCTGGCACCTGCCCCACGGTGTGCTCATTTCGCACTTGGGAATGTCGGGATCCTGGCGGATCCACGAGGCCGGCCGGGTCCCGCCGCGCCAGCTGCACGATCACGTCGAGGTGTTTTGCGACGGCGCGCTGGCCCGCTTCAACGATCCGCGACGCTTCGGCGCACTGCTGTGGCACGCAGGGGCCGGCGATTCGGTGCTGGGCCATGCCCTGCTCGCCGGCCTGGGTATCGAGCCGTTCGACGCACGCTTCGGCGGACAATGGCTCTGGCACGCTACGCGCGGCCGCCGCCTCGCCATCAAGCAGGTGCTCCTGGCTGGCAAGGCTGTAGTCGGTGTGGGCAACATCTACGCAACGGAAAGCCTTTATCACGCGCGCATCCATCCGGAGGCGGAAGCCGGACGGATAGGCCCGCTGCGCTACGAGCGGCTCGCCGCGGCCATCCGCCAGGTGCTGGGCCGCGCCATCGAAGCCGGCGGCTCCACGCTGCGCGATTTCAGCAGCGTCGAGGGCGTAGCCGGCCGGTACACGGAATTCGCCCAGGCCTACGACCGGGCGGGCATGCCCTGCGCGCGATGCGGCGGCCCGATCCGCCGCGCGCTGCAGGGTCAGCGCGCCACGTACTACTGTCCGCGTTGCCAGCGCCGCTAACGATGAGGCGCGGACTCGCGAGGCGGGTCCGCGCCGCCTCCTGATGCGCCAGTAAGCGGCCCTAACCACGCCCAATTCACGTTGCTGGGTGGTTGCTGCCGGAGGCCACTCCTGTGCTAGTGTGCCAGCGTTGATTTCATGCGGTTTTTCCGCTTTCGCGGCAGCTCAGCACCGCGACGGTTTTCCGGGCCCGTTGGCGCAACGACATGTCGGATCTCATAGACAGCTTTCAGCATTTTGGCGCATGGCGCGACACGCTCGCCACGTCCATCGACAAGTTGCGCCGGTGGCTTGCCGCAGGACAGCTGCTCGACGAGGACGCCGGGCGGCGGCTCGACCTTGCCCAGGAAAGGCTGACGGGCGATAACCTGGTGATCGCCTTCGTCGCGGAATTCTCCCGCGGCAAGTCAGAGCTCATCAACGCGATCTTCTTTGCCGATTATGGGCGGCGGATATTGCCCTCGGCGGCCGGGCGCACCACGATGTGCCCGACCGAGTTGATGTACGACGACACCCTGCCGCCGTGCATCCGCGCCCTGCCCATCGAGACGCGCGCGCGGCTGGGAAATACCAGCGACTTCAAGCGCGCTGCCGTCGAATGGCGCGTCTTCCCGCTGAATCCGGATTCGACCGAAGGCATGCTCGAAGCATTCAAGCTTGTCGCCGAGACGGTGCGCGTACCGGTGGATGAAGCGCGCATGTACGGACTGTTCGACCAGGACGATCCCGACGTCGTCGCCTCCATCGACGACAATGGGATGATCGAAATCTCGAAATGGCGGCACGCGGTCATCAACTTTCCGCATCCGCTGCTGCGCAACGGCCTGGTGATAATCGACACGCCGGGGCTCAATGCCATCGGGACCGAACCCGAACTGACCCTGTCGCTGGTGCCCGGCGCCCACGCCGTGCTTTTCGTCCTGGCGGCGGATGCTGGGGTCACGCGCAGCGACCTGGGGGTATGGCGCCACATCACGGCCAAGGAATCGGGCGGTGCCAACCACCTGGCCATCCTCAACAAGATCGACGGCCTGTGGGACCAGCTCAGGAGCGCGGAGGAAATCGAAGCCGAAGTCCGACGGCAGGTCGCCAGCGTGGCCGAGACCCTGCACATCGACGCGGCACGCGTGTTCCCGGTGTCGGCGCAGAAAGGCCTGACCGCGAAGGTAACCCATAACCCCGAACTGCTGGAACAGAGCCGGCTGCCGGCCCTGGAGGCCGCCCTGGTGGATATGCTGGTTCCGGCCAAGCGCGACGTGGTTCGCCAGAAGACCCTCTCCGTGGTCGAGCGCGTGATCACCGAGGTGCGCCAGACGCTGTCGGCGCGCGAACGCAGCCTCGTGGAACAGCTGTATGAACTGCGCTCGCTGCAGGGCAAGAACCAGGGATCCATAGAGCGCATGCTGCAGCGGGCGCATGCCGAGCAGAACGAATTCGAGGAAAACGTCCGCAAGATACTGGCGGTCCGCTCGGTCCTGGGGCGCCTGTCCGACGAGACCTATGCCCATGTGCGCCTCGACGCGCTCCGCGCCAGCGTGGTGGCCACGCGCGAGCGGCTGCGCAAGTCGCGCCTGACGCCGCAGTTCACCGGCATCACCCGCGACTATTTCGCCCAGCTGCGCGGCCTGCTGCGCAAGGCCAACGCAGGCATGGCCGAGATCGAACGCATGATCATCGGGGTGCAGCGCAGTTTCGCCGAGCAGGTGGGATGGAGCCTGCCCCCGCCGATGCCCTTCAACCTGGACACCTACATTGCGGAAATCGACCAGCTCGAGGAGATATACCGCAATCATTTTGGCGCGCTGACCCTGCTCACGCGCGACAAATGGTCGCTGATCGAGCGCTTCTTCGACACGGTGGTGGTCCGGTCGCAGACGATATTCGCGGCGGCCGAACGCGATGCCGAAGCCTGGGTCCGTTCACTGCTGCCGCCGCTGGAAATGCAGGTTCGCGAGCAGCGCTCGCAACTCAAGAAACGCACGGATTCGGTTACCCGCATCCGCGATGCGCAGGGATCGCTCGACGAGCGGATCGGCCAGCTCGAGGATGCCCTGCAGGACGCACAACAGCGGCTGGCGGAACTCAAGCGCCACGCCGAGCGCATGCACCTGCAGGATGAGTCGCGGCCGGCATCGGCGGCCGGTGCGGCCGCGTCCAGAGACGAAGCGGCCCCGGCCGCGAGGGCAGGCGGCTGACCGCCCGGATCAGGTCCCGGGCGCCGGCAGCAACGGAAACGGGCGGCCGGCGTCCACCCGGCAGTGCCGGCAGCGGCGCGCGTTTCGCGCGCGACCTTCTCGCATGGCACGACAGGCACGGCCGCCACGACCTGCCATGGCAGAACACGCGCGACGCATACCGCGTGTGGCTGAGCGAAATCATGCTGCAACAGACGCAGGTGAATACGGTGACCGGCTACTACAGCCGGTTCCTGGAGCGCTTTCCCGACGTGCGCGCGCTGGCGGCGGCCCCGCTTGAGGAGGTACTGCAATACTGGGCCGGACTCGGCTACTACGCGCGCGCCCGCATGGCCCACCGCTGCGCGCAATCGGTGGCCGCGCGCGATGGCGCGCGCTTTCCCGCCACGGCGGTCGAACTCGAGCAGCTTCCCGGCATAGGTCCCTCCACTGCGGCGGCGATTGCCGCCTTCTGCTTTGGCGAGCGCGCGGCAATCCTCGATGCCAATGTCAAGCGCGTGCTCGCGCGCTATAGCGCGATCGAGGGCGATCCGAAGCGACCCGCGGTCCTCGCCCGCCTGTGGGAAACGGCGCGCGCGCTGCTGCCGCCGGCCAGCGATATCGCGCGCTACACGCAGGGCATCATGGACCTGGGCGCCACGGTGTGCACGCGGACGCGCCCGCAGTGCCCCGCTTGTCCGGTCAGTGCAGGCTGCCAGGCACGCAAGCAGGGTCGAACCGCGGAACTGCCGCAGCGCAGCCCGGCCGCCCAGCGTCCGGAACGCAGCCTGCACCTTCTGGTAGCCGTGCATCGCAGGGCGGTGCTGGTAGAAGAGCGGCCGCCCACGGGGATCTGGGGCGGACTGCTGAGCCTGCCGGAATTTGCGCAGGCCCCGGCGCTGCACGATGCAGCCCGAGCGCTGGGCTCGGACGCGATCGAGACGCTGCCAGAGCGCCGGCACGGCTTCACCCATTTCACGCTGACCTTCACGCCGCATCTGGCGCGCCTTGCCGACCGGCGCGCCACAGGCTCGGCCGGGCATGGCCTGCCGGGGCGCCGCTGGCTGCCGCTCGCCCACGTGGAGACCGCCGCACTGCCAGCCCCCATCCGGACGCTGTTGCGCGACATCCGCGGCGCCTGAGCCGGGACGCAACCGCGATCGCCCACGGGCCAGCATACAATCGCGCACCGTTTCACCCCCCTTTTTCACCGCAGGGCAAGCACTCCCCATGAAGCGTTATCTCGCCCCGATTGGCACGTTACTGGTGGCGCTCGGCGCCAGCGCAGCCGACGCCCCGCAACCCGGTGCGTCGTACCCGGGGATCATCAGCCTTGCCGTGGACCTGCGCGACACCGCCCACAAGGTCTTCCGCGTCCAGGAAATCATTCCGGCATCGCCCGGGACGATCGACCTGCTCTACCCGCAGTGGACCCCCGGCGAGCACGGGCCGACCGGGCCCATAGAGGGGGTCAGCGCCCTCACGATCAGCGCCAACGGCCAGCCCGTTGCGTGGCGCCGCGACCTCGACGACATGTACCGGATCCACGTCCAGGTGCCCGCCGGGGCCAGCGGCCTGGATGTTGCCTTTGTGTTCCTCTCGCCCGGACCCGGCGGCAGCTACGGCGCGGGCGCTTCGGCGACGCCGGCCTTGACTATGCTGGAGTGGAACCAGGTCGTCTTCTACCCGGCCGGCTACGAGTCCCGCAGGATCACCGTCGAGCCGGCGATATCCTTGCCCGCGGACTGGGCCTGGGCAAGTGCGCTTGAGACGGCCCCCGCCGCCGGCAAGGACAAGGCGGGGGCCATGGTGCGCTTCGCGCCGGTAAGCCTGGAAACCCTGGTGGACTCGCCGCTGGGAACCGGCCGCAATTTCCGCCAGATTGCACTGTCGGACAGCCCGGTACCAGTGCGCCTGAATATCTTCGCGGACCGGCCCGAGAACCTGGCGGCCTCGGAGGAGCAGATCCGCCACCAGCAGCGCCTGGTCAGGGAGGCGGCAACGCTGTTCGGTGCGCGTCACTACCGCCATTACGATTTTCTGCTGGTGCTGTCGGACCAGACCGCGCATTTCGGCCTGGAGCACCACGAGTCGAGCGACGATCGGCTGGGGGCGCAATACTTCACCGATCCGGACAATTACCTTTCCGGCGGCAGCCTGCTGGCGCACGAGTACACGCACTCCTGGAACGGCAAGTTCCGCCGTCCTGCCGGCCTTCTCACTCCCAACTTCAACGTGCCCATGAAGGGCGACCTGCTTTGGGTCTACGAGGGGCTGACGACATACTGGGGCGAGGTGCTTGCGGCGCGCAGCGGGGCGCGCAGCGCCGAGCAGTTCCGCGACAAGCTCGCCAATGCCGCGGCCGATATGGAATACACGCCCGGGCGAACCTGGCGTCCCCTGCAGGACACGGCCGACGAGGCCCAGATCCTCTACAACGCGCCGCGCGCATGGGGGCGGACGCGACGTGGGGTGGATTTCTATTCCGAGGGCTGCCTGGTGTGGCTCGATGCCGACACGTTGATCCGCGAGGCCAGCCACGGCGAGCGCTCGCTCGACGACTTCGCACGCGCGTTCTTCGGCCAGGACGACGGCGAGGTCGCGCCGCGGCCCTATACGTTCGAGGGCGTCGTCGCCGCGCTGGAAAAGGTGCAGCACTATGACTGGGCGGGATTCCTGCGCGCAAGGCTCGAGAGCAAGTCGGCGAGCGCGCCGCTGGACGGCATCGTGCGCGGCGGCTGGAAGCTCGTCTACACCGACGAACCCAATGCGATGGCCAAGGCGGACGCCCGGGTACGCAAGCAACTGAACCTCGCAACCTCGCTGGGCGCGATGGTGGACGATGGTGATTCTGCCGGCACGCTGACCGATGTGCTCTGGAAAAGCCCGGCATTCGAGGCAGGGCTGGCGCCCGGCATGCGCCTGGTGGCGGTCAACGGCACCCGGTACAGCACCGACGTGCTCAAGGATGCCATGCGGGCCGCGAAGTCGGGCAACGTGCCCATAGAGCTACTCGTGGAAGACTTCGATCAGTACCGCACGGTGAAGATCGACTACCACGGTGGACTGCGCTATCCGCACCTGGCGCGCATCGAGAACACCGACGAGCGCCTCGAGGCCATTGCGCGCTCGCGCACGGCAAAATAGGCGCCGGCACGGCCGCAACGAAATCGCAGTCTGCCGTCTCGCTCGCGGGCCAGGCTGCGCGGATCGCGGTTGCCGGCAGCCTGCAGGACCGAGCTTGGGCCCGCCGTCAGCGTTCGGGACGCACGGCAGGACAGTCGCCCAGCCGCCGGGCCGACAGGGTGCTGCGCAGGTCGACGGCCTGGCCGTTGATGGTTGCGGTGGATGCGATGTCCCCGTTGAGGCTGGTGGCCGTGAAGGCGACGTCGCCGCTGGCCTTGATCCCGAGGATGCCTTCGCACTCCATGGCGAAGTGAAAATTGCTGCCCGAGTACGCGCTGTTGGTGTAGGCGCAGCCCGTGGCGCCGGGGCTTGATAGCCGGCCCAGGAGCCGGGACGGATCCCGCGCGTCGCTCGCGGTGAGACAGTGCTCGATCGCCATGGGCGAGAGGGCGAGCGGCACGCCGACGGCCTGGGTCTGCGCGCCGATCTGCCAGAGGCCGGGCTTGGGCATCTGGGCGCCCGCCGCCAGAGGCGCCACCAGCAGGGCGGCCAAAAGCCAGGATTGTTGCGGCAAAGTAAGCTTCCCCGTGGAATGACCGTCCAGCATACGCCGGTAGCATCGGCTGTCGCTGTGGGCCGCGTACGCGCGGCGTGCGGCGCGCCGCCGGCCGGCTTGACGCTTGACGCTTGACGCTTGACGCTTGACGCTTGACGCTTGACGCTTGACGCTTGACGCTTGACGCTTGACGCTTGACGCTTGACGCTTGACGCTTGATTTTGCAGGCCGATTCAATCATCGTTCGCACCATAACAACCATTGGAGGAGAATGTCGATGACCCGTTACGCAAAACGTTCCCGCCTGTTGCGGGCTATCGCCCTTGTCTCCCTTGCCGCAACCAGCGGCCTGGCAAGCGCCGACGATGGCACGCACGTCGGCATTGCCCTGACAGGCGGCCTGTCGGGCCTGGGCGCCGACCTGGGAGTCAACATCAACCAGTATCTGGGTGTGCGGGCCACCGTGAGCGATTTCAGCATCAACCATAACGGAAACTACGGCACCAGCGTCGGGTGGGATGCCAAGCTCAAGCTGTTCCAGGCGGGCGCGGTGCTCGATGCCTATCCGTTTGCCGGGGTGTTCCACCTGACCGCCGGCCTGGTGAAGGACGGCAATAAATTCAGCCTGGACGGCCAGCCCTCCGGCGGCAGCTTTAAATTCAACGGCAACACGTACCAGTCTACGGACGTCAGCAACGTATCGGCCGCAGTCGAATGGAGCAAGACGGTTCCCTACGTGGGCCTGGGCTGGGGCAACCTGGCGGGCTCGCGCGGATTCCATTTCACCACCGACCTGGGAGTGCTCATCACGGGCGCGCCCAATACCAGCCTGACGGGCACCTGCAACGTGCCCAGCGCCTGCACGAACTTCAACACCGATATCGCGGCAGAAAGAACCAAGCTGCAAAACGACGTCCACAACGTGACGTTCTGGCCCGTGGTGCGTGTAGGAATCGGCTGGGCGTTCTGACCGCGATTCTGGTGCCCGAAAGGGCGACAGGGCCGTCGCGACTGCGGGGCGGCCCCGGCGGCCCCAGGACCAGCCACGCGGGCCGGGGGCCCGGCTCGCGCACACGCTAGCGCCACATGTCGCGCATCTGCGCCGCAAGGTCGATGGCCGCCGGCAGCGCCCGGCTTTGCGCCGCGCGGAGCCTGTCCGGCGAAGGCCAGGAAATCTGCTCGAAATGCCCTAGCAACGCCGCGGGCAGGAAGCGCGTCCGGCTTGCATAGACATGCCGGTCGCCCATGCCGGCCTGCCCGTTCACATGGAAGCGCTGCGGAACGAGGACATCGAGGTGCTCGCGGGCGCGCGTCATGGCCACATAGAGCAGGCGCCGCTCTTCTTCGATCTCGGCGCTGCTGCCGGTGGCGAGATCTGAGGGCAGGCAGCCGTCGACGGCATTGAGCAGCGTCACCGCGGTCCACTCGCGGCCCTTGGCCGAATGGATGGTCGACAGGATGAGGTAATCCTCGTCGAGCAGGGGAATGCCGGCTTGCGCACTGGTCGCCTCGGGCGGTTCCAGCGTCAGTTCTGTGAGAAACCGCTCCGGGCCCGGATAGGTGGCCGCGATGCGCGCCAGCTGCTGGATGTCGGCAAGCCGCGTGCGGGCGTCGTCGAAGCGCCGCTCCATCTGCGCCTCGTACCAGCGGCAGGCCCGCTCGAATGCCGCCGGCCAAGGCGAGTCGGCGCGTGCGAGCGACTCGAGCATCCCGGCGAATTCGCTCCACGGCGCCTCGGCCGCGGCCGGCATGGGCTGCTCGGCAAGCAGTGCGCAGCCCGGCGGCGCCGCGGCCACGTGATCGAGAACCCGCGCCGCGATCTTCGGGCCCACACCGGCCAGCAGCTGCAGCGCCCGAAAGCCGGATACCCGGTCGCGGGGGTTCTGCGCCCAGCGCATGAGGGCGAGTACGTCCTTCACGTGCGCGGCCTCGAGATAGCGCAGGCCGCCGAACTTGACAAACGGTATGTTGCGGCGCGTGAGCTCCAGTTCCAGGCGTGCGCTGTGGTGAGCGGTGCGGAAAAGTACCGCCTGCGACTTCAGCGCAATGCCATTTTCGCGGCGGGCGAGCACCTGCTCCACGACGAAACCGGCCTGCTCGGACTCGTCGCGCACTGCAACCAGGCGCGGCAGGCCGGCACCGGCGCGCTCGGTCCACAGGTTTTTCGCATAGCGCTCGGGCGCCAGGGCGATGGTCGCATTGGCCGCCGCCAGGACCGGGGCCGTGGAGCGGTAATTCCTGTCGAGCGTCACCTGCGCGGCGGGAGGATCGAACAGCGTGGGGAAGTCGAGGATATTTCGCACCGTAGCCCCGCGAAAGGCATAGATCGACTGCGCATCGTCGCCAACCACCGTGAGCCCCTCTCCATCGGGCTTCATGCCCAGCAGGATGGATGCCTGGAGACGGTTGGTATCCTGGTATTCATCGACCAGCACGTGGCTGAAACGGGCGCCGACATCCCGTGCCAGCCCGGGGTCGGCCACCATGCGCGCCCAGTAGAGCAGCAGATCGTCGTAGTCAAGCACCTGTTGCGCCTGCTTGGCTTCAACGTAGCTGCGGAACATCTGGCGCAGCTCGGCCTCCCACTGCGCGCACCACGGAAAAGCGCTCTGCAGCACCTCGCCCAGGGCGTCGCCGGTATTGACCACGGATGAATAAATGGCGAGGCAGGTTCCCTTCAGCGGAAAGCGGCGTTCTTTCGTTGAAAACCCCTGCTCATGGCGCACGAGATTCATCAGGTCGCCGGAATCCTCGCGGTCATGGATGGTGAATGCCGGATCCAGGCCGAGCCGGCCGGCATATTCGCGCAGCAGCCGCGCGCCGATGCCGTGGAAGGTTCCGGACCACGCGACTCCGATGGCTGAACGGCGCAGTCCGGTCCCCGTGGCCTGCCCCAGGATGCGCGCAACGCGGCGCGCCATTTCGTCGGCGGCGCGTGTGGTGAAGGTGAGCAGCAGGATGCGGCCGGGGTCCGCGCCGCAGGCAACGAGGTGGGCGACGCGGTGGGCCAGGGTATTGGTCTTGCCGGACCCGGCCCCGGCGATGACGAGCAGCGGCGCGTCGCGCCGGCCGGGGTCGCCGGGCGTGCCATACACCACGGCCTGCCGCTGCGCGGCGTTCAGGTCTTGCAGGTACGGTGTGGCGTGCGCCGGCGCGTCGAGCGTGGCCTGATCCGTGCCTGCGTTCATCGCGGTTTCCTCCGGCAATGACTGTGTTTAATTACAGTATATCGCCACCCGCAAACGACGCGCTGCCCGGTGCCGGCGGCACTTCGTCGGTCCAGACCCGGAAGCTGGCAAGCAGGCACTGGCCAAACGTATTGGTCAAGGCCACGTCCGCCGCATCGCGGCCCCTGGCGATGAGGACACGGCCGATGCGCGGCGTGTTGTTGCGCGCGTCGAAGGTGTACCAGCCGCCTTCGAGGAACACTTCGAACCAGGCGGCGAAGTCCCCGGCGCCCCAGGGCGGCGGCGTGCCGGTGTCTCCGAGGTAACCCGTGCAGTAACGGGCCGGGATGTTCATGCAGCGGCAGAACGCGACAGCCAGGTGAGTGTAGTCGCGGCAGACGCCTACCCGTTCGTTGTAGGCCTCCAGCGCCGTGCGCGTCATGCGCGCGTTCTCGTAGCCGAAGGTGATCTGCCGATGGGCAAAATCGCAGATGGCCTGCACGCGGGCCCAACCCGGCGGCGTCTGGCCGAACAGGTTCCACGCCACCTGCGAAAGGCGATCGGTTTCGCAGTAGCGGCTGCCCAGCAGGTATAGCAGCGTCTCCTCGGGCAGGTCCTGGACGGCCAGCTGTCGCGCCCCGGAGACGACAACGTCGGGCACGCCGCTGTCGTTGATCATCGCATCGGCGCCGACACGCAACCGTCCGCGCGGCGCGACGATGCGCGAACACCAGTTGCCAAAACTGTCGCGGTAGGCGGCCACCCGCACGGGCGGATCGAAGGACAGGTCGTCGCGGCTAGCGAGATCGGAGACCCGGGTGTAGTGGACGTTGAGATTGAAGATCATGGGTGTCGGCTGCGGACACTCGTAGATCATCTCGAAGCCGACGCGGATCTGCACTGGGAGCCTTGCGTTGCGGGGCATGGGGTAGGCGCGAAGGTCGCCCTTGACGCACGATACCCCGATTGCTGCGGTGCGCACGTTGCGCACGGGGGCGTTGCCGCGGGAGCCCCCTGCCCCGGCGGTGCGGGCGTGGCGGCAGGTTGCGACGCCGCGCTCCTTGCGGCCGGGTGGCCGGAACAGGGCACGGCGCCCCATGATGATGGGTCTCAGCTGCATTGGCGCGGTGTGGCGTCACGGCATATTGCCGGGAAGGTGCGACGCGTTTAGAGTGGATCTCGTGGGAATCCGGGAGTGCAGGCAAACGCATCAGCTGCAGCCGGTCGTACTGCGGCGAATCTGCGCTGCGGAACGCGCGGTTGCGAGGGAACGTCGATGAGCGAAACCGTCAGCCAGATCCATGCCAACCGTCTCGCGCAGGCCTTCAGCCTGGCGGCCGCCCGCGGCTGGGTGCTGGCGCCACACCCCATTTCCATAGCCGAGCTTGCTGCCGGCCTGCCGCTTGCCGAGCGCGATCCGGCAGGCTCGCGCGGCGGCATAGAGCAGGGCACCGCGCTGGTCGCGTACTTCGTGCGCCGCGAGCGCATCGTCCTGCCGGCGGCGATTGTCATGGTGGGAAGCAAGGACCTGCTCGACTGGGCCCGGTTCAATGTGTCGCGTTCGGCGCCTGGCGTGGCACGCGAATCGTTCACCAGCGCCGACGGCGACAGCGTGCTGGTCCTCACGCCGGGCGCGAAGCAGCTTCCGGCCTGATGCCGACTGCGGAGCCCCGTCAGCCGGAGGCTGCAGAACGCTAGCGGTGCAGGCCCCGATGGCGCACGAGCACCGTGCCCTGCCCGACGAAGCGCGCAGCCAGCTGCTCAACCACGTAGGGCGAACGGTGCTGCCCACCGGTGCAGCCGATGGCCACCGTGAGGTAGTGGCGCCCGTCTTCGTGATAGCTGGGCAGCCACTTTTGCAGCAGGCCGGCGATGTCGTGGATCATGCCGGCAACCAGCGCCGAGCGCTCGAGGAAGGCCGCCACCGGCGCGTCGAGCCCGGTGAGGGTGCGTAGCTCGGATTCGTAATAGGGATTGGGAAGATTGCGCACGTCGAAGACAAGATCGGCGGCGACCGGAACGCCATTCTTGAACGCAAAGGACTCGAAGGCAAGGGTGAGCGCGCTGCGTCCGCCGTCGACGAACCCGCGCACCCACTGGCGCAGGGTGTTGGCTGGCAGGCTGCTGGTGTCGATGATGTGTCCCAGGGAATACAGCGGGGTGAGCAGTTCGCGCTCCTGGGCGATGGATTCTTCGAGGGTGGGCTCGCCGGCGGAGCCAGCGGGGCGAGGCGCAGCGCGCTGGCTGAGGGGATGGCGCCGCCGCGTCTCGGAAAAGCGCTGTACCAGCGCCTCTGTGGATGCGGTGAGAAAGAGCAGCCGAACATCGTGACCGCTTTTGCGCAGGCCCTGCAGCACAATGGGTACGCCGGCCATGGAGGGCTCGGAACGCGCGTCGATGGAGACCGCAAGGTCCTGGTAGCCGCCGCGGGCGAGAACGTCGCAGACTTCGGCAAGTACCGACGACGGAAGATTGTCGACACAGTAAAAACCGATATCTTCGAGCAGGCGGATGGCAACGGATTTGCCGGAACCCGACATTCCGGAGACGAGGATCAAGCGCATGTGATATCGCCAGGAACCGGCGTGCGCGGCCGGCACGCGCCGCGCCCGGAAGGGCGCGGCTGATGCCGTATTAAACCATGCAGTTGATTCGATTCAAGGTGCTCGTGTGCCGTTGCAGACGCAGGATGGATCGTTTGGGATATGGCCGGCGCATGCGCGGAACCAGCGAGGCGATCAGGGCGTGGCGCTGGCCGCAGCAGCTGACTTCACCTGCTTGCTGCTGGCAATGCAGCCGGAGATGAATTTCTTGCGCTCGTCGCCCTTGAGGCCTTTGGCATGGGCTTCCTTGCTGCAGGCGCCCAGCTTGGTGGTGCGGTGGGTTTCCTTCTTGGCATCTTCAGCGGCGTGTGCCAGCAGGGGCAGCAAAAGCAGCGGTGCCAGCCAGGACTTCTTCATGGTGCGGTCTCCCTTGCGGTGATTGGTGCGGTGGTTGGAGCGCGCCGACCGGGCATGCCCGAGAGCACAGACCGGGCTGGCGCGGCATTGCGGAAGGAATCCGCCCCGAACAGGGCGCCTCGCCGGGATTGCGGTGCAGTACGGGCAACGCGCCCGGGAGGCGGCGGAAAATGCAGTGAATTACGCGTTGAAGAAAGTCGGGGCGGCGCATGGCTGCCATTGCAGCACTACGCCTCCTGCCGGGCACCGCCGGACGCGGTAGGCGCGGGCGCGTCGGGCGGCCCGCAGCAGTACGTCACGGACCGCTAGGAATCCATGGCGCGGCGCTGCCGCTCGGAGAATTCCTCCATCGTGTCGATGCCGCGCAGCCTGAGTATGGTGTTGCGCACCGCAGCCTCGAGCAGCACCGCGAGGTTGCGGCCCGCCGCCACGGGTATCACCACCTTGTGTATGTCCAGCCCCAGCACCGATTGCGTGGAGCCCGCCAGCGGCAGGCGCTCGATGGAATCGGCAGCGCTGCGCCGCATGAGCTCGACGATGAGCCGCAGTTTCATCTTGCGCCGCACCGCGGTCTCACCGAATATCGACTTGATGTCGAGCAGTCCCAGGCCGCGCACCTCGAGCAGATTCGACAGCAGCGGCGGGCACCGGCCTTCGACCGAATCGGGGGCAACGCGCGCGAAGTCGACGACGTCGTCGGCGACGAGGCCGTGACCGCGGCTGATGAGTTCCAGCGCAAGCTCGCTCTTGCCCAGCCCGGACTCGCCGGCGATCAGAACGCCCAGGCCGAGCACGTCCATGAACACGCCGTGCATGGAGCAGTGCGGCGCCAGCACCTTGGCCAGGTAGATGCGCAGTACGTCGATCACCTCTGCAGAGGGAAGTGTCGTGGCGAACAGCGGCAGCCGCGCAGCGGCGATGGCCGCGAGCAGTTCGGCGGGCAGGCTCCGGTCGTCGGCCAGGATCAGCCCCAGCGGCCCGCCCTCGACCAGTTCGTGGGTGAAATGGGTGCGGCGCACGAGGCTCATGCGCACGATGTAATCGACCTCCTGCGAACCGAGTACGTGGATGCGCCGCGGATGGATGAGGTTCAGGTGGCCGACCAGCTCCGCGGCCTGCACGCTCTGCACTGCCGTATCGGGAAGCGGCCACAGCGTGTCGGGATCTCCGACCAGCCAGCGCAGGCCCAGAACCGCCTGGTTTTCTTCGAACAGCGTATTGAGGGTCTGCACGACGGGCCGCTTTCGTGGAAGGTATCGGGCGGCGCCGGACGGCGCAGCCCGCTCAGGCGGTGGGCCGCACGGGGTCCCAGGCGCAGAAACGCGCCAGCACGGCCGCTGCGGTGGGTTCCGCCATGAGTCCGTCGCGCAGCTCGCGGTCGGACAGCATCTGCGCGAGCTCTGAGAGCAGCTCAAGGTGTTCCTGCGTAGCGTTCTCGGGAACCAGCAGGGCGACGAGCAGGGCTACCGGACGGCCATCCGGGGCATCGAAGGCGATCGGGTGGGAGAGGCGCACGACGGCGGCAACCGCCCGCTTGAGACCACGCATGCGGCCATGCGGAATGGCGACCCCCAGGCCCAGGCCGGTGGAGCCAAGCTGTTCGCGGGCGATCAGGCTGGCGCGGACCTTGGCTTCGTCGATATTGGCTGCAGCCGAAAACAGCGCCGCGGCAATGTCCAGGGCAGAGGATTTGTCGCGGGCAACGCTATCGACGACGATATTCGACAGCGGCAGCAGCTTTGACAGTTGGTTCATGGGCGCGCAGGGACGGCGGGATATCCGGCCAGAACCCGCATCGGGGGTCAGGTCGCGAGGCAGTATACGCGCGGGCCCGGTGGCGCAACGCCGTCCGGCGACGCTCCGGAATTGGCGTTGCCGCCCAGCAACAGTGGCACGGCCGTGCCGTGCCTCGGCCCGCCATGCCGGTCTGGCGCGGGCGCCGCGCCGGCACTGTCCTGGGCGGCACGGCTCAGTCAGCCTCCAGCGGCTGCTGGTGCTTGAGAGAGGCGTGCGGGTAGTTTTTCTTGACGCGATCCTTGTGCTTGATTACCTGCCGGTCCAGCTTGTCCATGAGGCAGTCGATGGCTGCGTAAAGGTCGTTGTCGGTGCATTCCGCATGCAGCGCGGAGCCGCTGACCCGCAGGGTGATTTCGGCCCTTTGCTGCAGCTTGTCGACCGACAGCTGCACGTCGGCATCGATGACCTGGTCAAAATGCCTTCGGACCCGCTCCAGCTTGCCTTCCACGTAAAGACGCAGTGCATCGGTGACTTCGAGATGGTGACCATGTATCGCAAGTTTCATGCGGTTCCCTTTCTGGAGCAGGCTGGAACAATCCGGACCGGGCCGCGCCTTGCGCGCCCCGGTCCGGACACTGAAAAGAGGCTGGTCGAAACGGCAATGCGTCGTTCCGGGATTGGGGTTGAAGGTCGGGGGTCATATGGTCTTGCGCATGGCTGCCGGCGGGATCTGCATCAGCTCGCGGTATTTGGCGACCGTGCGGCGGGCAACCACCATGCCCTGCGCGCCCAGCATCTCGGCGATCTTGCTGTCCGACAGCGGGTTGGTGGGCGTCTCGGCCTCGATGAGCTGCTTGATGAGCGCGCGTATCGCCGTGCTCGAGGCTTCGCCGCCCGCCTCGGTGGCGACGTGGCTGCCGAAGAAATAGCGCAACTCGAACACGCCGAAGGGCGTGGCCATGTACTTGTTGGCGGTGACCCGGGATATGGTGGATTCGTGCAGGCCGAGCGTGGCGGCGATCTCGCGCAGCACCAGGGGCCGCATCGCGATGGCACCGTACGTGAAGAACCGGCTCTGCCGCTCGACGATGGCCTGGGCCACGCGCTCGATGGTCTGGAAACGCTGGCGCAGGTTGCGGATCAGCCAGCGCGCATCCTGCAGGCGCGTGGACCAGTCGGCAACCGGCCCGGCGGCAGCATTCGCGCCGGCCGGCGGCAGGCCGCCAGCGCCGGTCCCGATGGTGTCGGTTCCGTTGCGCGCATCGGGCTTGGCGTTTGCCGCGGCTGGTTTGCCGGTATCGCTCTTCAAGATGGCAGCGTATGCATGATTCACGCGCAAGCGTGGAACGACATCCGGATTGAGGCGCGCCACCCAGCGGCCGGAAACGCGCCGTACCAGTATGTCGGGCACGACGTAATCCGGCGCCGATGTGGCAAAGCCTACGCCCGGATGCGGGTTGAGTCCACGGATTCGTAGGTGCGCCGCCCGCAAAAGCGCGTCATCCGTGTCAAGGACCTTTCTAAGCTTTGCGAAATCCCGGGCTGCCAGCAACTGCAAGTGCTCACACACAATTCGCCTGGCGACCTGCAGGATGCGCCGTTCCTCCGCCTGGCCGGTGCGGGGCAGCCCATTGAGCCGGGCATCGATCTGCAGGCGCATGCACTCGGAAACGCTGGTTGCGCCGACGCCGGGCGGATCAAAGCTCTGCAGCAGCGAAAGCGCCGCGTGCAGCTCTTCGGGGTCGACCTGCTCGGTGGCGCCGCACAGTTCGATGAGCTCCTCGAGAGTGACGCCGAGGTAGCCGTTTTCGTCCACCGCTTCGATCAGCATGCCCACCAGCGCGCGGTCGCGGTCAGTCACCGAGGTGGAGCCCAGCTGCATGCGCAGGTGGTCGCGCAAGGTGGGCGCCGTCGTGGCCCAGTCCTGGGGGCCTTCGTTGGATTCGTCGCCCGTTCCGCCGCCCGAACCACGCGGTTCCTGGCTCCATGCGCCGTCATCGTCGCCGCCGGAATCGGCGGCAGGTTCGGTTTCCTCGCCCCCGGGGCCTGCCGGCAGTTCGGCGTCGGGCGCGGTCGCGCCGGCCTGCGCGTCCGTGCTGGCCGGCGGCGCAAGGACAAGGCCATCGGCGCCCAGCCGCAGATGCGAGGACAGCGGGTCGTCGTCGCGCTCGAGCAACGGATTCTCGTGCAGTGCCTGCTCGATCTCCTGGTTCAGCTCCAGCGTGGATAGCTGAAGCAATCGGATGGACTGCTGCAGTTGGGGCGTGAGCGCCAGCTGCTGCGACATCCGCAGATGCACGCCGGCTTTCATGGCGTGTGCGCGGCGCGGAAAAGCGGGAGGCGGCGCTGGGGCCGGCGAGCCTGGGACGGCATGGCGGCTTACATCCGGAAGTGGTCGCCCAGGTATACGCGCCGCACCGACGGATTGTCGACAATGTCCTCGGGGCGGCCGGCGGCGAGGACCTGGCCCTCGTTGATGATGTAGGCGTGATCGCAGATGCCGAGCGTCTCGCGCACGTTGTGGTCGGTCACCAGCACGCCGATGCCGCGCTGCTTGAGAAAGCGCACGATGCGCTGGATCTCGATGACGGCGATGGGATCGACGCCCGCAAAGGGTTCGTCGAGCAGGATGAAGCGCGGCCGGGCCGCCAGGGCACGGGCGATCTCGACGCGGCGGCGCTCGCCGCCCGAAAGGCTCAGGGCAGGATTGGTGCGGATCTCCGCTATCTGCAGGTCGGCGAGCAGTTCCATCAGCCGCTTGTCGATGGTGGACCGGGACAGTTCCTTGCCGGCATCATCGACCTGCAGCTCCAGTACGGCGCGGATGTTCTCCTCGACCGTGAGGCGGCGGAACACGGATGCCTCCTGGGGCAGGTACGACAGGCCCATGCGGGCACGACGGTGGATGGGCAGGTGCGCGATGGAACGACCGTCCAGGGTGATCGACCCGGAATCAAGCGGTATCAGGCCCACCACCATGTAGAAACAGGTGGTCTTGCCGGCGCCATTTGGGCCGAGCAAACCCACCACCGATCCGGCCTCGACACGCAGGGAGACATCCTTTACCACCTGGCGGCTGCCGTAGCGCTTGGCGAGATTTTCAACCAGCAGCGTTGGCCGGGGAAGTTCGGTAACGGCCGGTGCGCTGGCGCCGCCGCCGGCGGCGGCCGAGTCGGGCGGCGCAGGCGCGGCGCTGCCGGCGCGATCGCCAGGATGGTTCATTTGGCGCCTTCCGGAGGGGCGCGATCGACGCGCAACTCAGGCGCGCCCGGCGGCGGTAGGGCGGGCCTGGGTGCCGTCGCGCCGGCGCGCGGCGCGATGGTGATATGGACCCGCGCTCCACTGCCATCCGGGTTGCGGCCATCGACGTCGTAATTGGATTTGCGGGCGTCGTAGACGATGCGCACGCCGCTCAGCTCGTCGCGCTGCTCGCCGTTGTCATAGCGCTTGACCAGTGCGCGCCGCGACAGGGTGACGCGATCGGTGCGATCGTCATACTCGATCTGCTCGGCGAAGCCGTCGAGCGTCGACTCCACGCCCTCGCGCACCGGGTCGCGCCGCTCATGGAAGGTGGCCAGCTCTCCGGGGGCCGCCGTGACGACGTAGTACTGGTAGCCCTGTTCGTCCTGGCGGTGCTCCATGCGCTCCCCGCCCATGCGCATCGTCCCCTTGATGAGCACCACGTGGCCGGTCAGGACCTGCACCTGGTGCAGGTCATCGAGGGTGGAGTGGTCGGCCGTGACATTGGCCTCCTTGTCGCGGTCGGCGCGCTCGGCCAGCACCGCAGCGGGCGCCAGCGCAAGGCAAACAGCAAAGACGATTGCTCGCCGCATGTGGGGTTCCCCGATTGTCCTGTGCATCATTGACGGCCCCGCGGCGGAAAACTGCCGGTGACATCGCCGCGCAGCTCGACGCGCCGGGCGACGTTGTCAAAATCCATCCCCTTGCCGCTGATCACGCTGCGGCCACTCTGGAGGCGCACCGGGGCATCGGTCCAGAAATGATCGTCATCCGGCACGGCGGTGAGTGACTCGGTCTCGAGGCGCATCGCGTCCTGGGTACCGCCGGCCGCACGGGTAATCACCACGTTCCCGTACAGGTGCACCGTCTGCGCGTTGTTCTGGGCGTGCGCGGCCAGGGCGGTGGCCTGCACCTGGGGCTGGTCGGGCCGCATGCTCAGCAGGCGCGGCTTGACGAGGTCAACGTCGTCGTTGTTGCCAAAATGGGTCATGCGGTCGGCAAACAGGCGGTAGTGCGGCCTGCCCGCGGCATCGAATCCCGTGAGTGCGACGTCTTCGGCGTAAAAATCGACCTCGCCGCCACGGCCGCCATCGGCAGCGGGCGCCAGCCGCAGGGTCTGGGCATACCAATAACTGGTCACGAGGACGACGAACAGCAGCAGCACGGCAAACCAGGACGAAATGCGTTCACCCATCGGCCGCTCCCCGCCCGGCAGAGCGCCGGCGCGCGGGCGCCGGCACGGTCCCGTCGGCTCCGGGCGCGGCGACGAACGGCGCCGGCTGCAGGGCAGCGGCAAACAGGGCATCGAAGCGCCCCTGCGCGCGCAGCAGCAGGCCGCTTAGGTCGCGGACCGCGCCGCGCCCTCCCGGCGAAGGCGACACCCAGTGGACACGCTGCCTGACCTCCTCGGGAGCGTCGGCCACCGTGGTGGCGAGGCCAACGCAATCCAGCACCGCAAGGTCGGGCCAGTCGTCGCCCATGAAGGCGCATTCGGCGGCGGTCAGGCCGCTGCCGGACATGAGCCGCTGCAGGCCGGCGTGCTTGTCACGCTGCCCCTGCAGCACATGGGTTATGCCCAGGTCGCGGGCGCGTGCCGCCACGATGGGCGACGTGCGGCCGGTGACGATGGCTACACCGATGCCGGCAGCGCGCAGCAGCTGAATGCCCAGGCCGTCGCGCACATCGAACGCCTTGAAGGTTTCGCCGCGCGCACCGAAATAGAGGCGACCGTCGGTCAGCACCCCGTCGACGTCGAGCCCAACGAGCCGGATGCGGGCGGCGCGGCGCGCGACCGCGGTCGCGGAAAGCCTGGGCGGGCGCGCCGCCATCAGATGACCTTGGCCGCCATGAGATCGTGCGTGTGCAGGGCGCCGACTAGCCGGCCCTGGCCGTCGACCACGAGCAGCTGGTTGCGGCGGCGCGAATCGAGCAGCTGCGCGGCCTGCGCCGCCAGCGCCGCCGGACCGATGGTGAGGGGCGTTGCCGTCATGACATCGGCCACCCGCGCGGTACGGACATCGGCCCCGCCTTCGAGCAGGCGCCGCAGGTCGCCATCGGTGAAGATGCCGGCGAGCCGGCCATCGTCCTCGATGATCGCGGTCATGCCCAGCTGCTTGCGGGAGATTTCGCGCAGCGCATCCATGACGCTGGCGCCGCGTTGTACGGCCGGCATTGCGTCGCCGCTGCGCATGATGTCCGATACGCGCAACAGCAGGCGCCGCCCGAGAGCACCGCCAGGGTGCGAACGGGCGAAATCCTCCGGGCCGAATCCGCGGGCGTCCAGGCAGGCGATGGCCAGGGCGTCGCCCAGGGCCAGCATGGCCGTGGTCGAGGATGTGGGCGCAAGATTGAGGGGGCATGCCTCGCGGTCCACGTGGCAATCCAGATGCACGTCCGCCGCAAGCGCCAGGGGGGAGGCGGCCGAGCCCGTGATGGCAATGAGCGGCGTACCCTCGCGCTTGAGGATGGGCACGATGGTCATCAGCTCCGGAGACGTGCCGGAATTGGAAAGTCCCAGGAAGACATCGGCCGGAGTGATCATGCCCAGGTCGCCGTGCGCCGCCTCGGCCGCGTGGACGAACATCGCCGGCGTGCCGGTGGAGGCCAGCGTGGACGCGATCTTGCGGCCGATATGCCCGCTCTTGCCGATGCCGCTTACCACCACCCGGCCGCGGCAGGCCAGCAGCAGCCGCAGGGCCTGCAGGAACGTCGCATTGATGCGGGGAGCCAGCGCGGCTACCGCCTGCGCTTCCTCCGCGATAACCGCACGCGCAAGCACCAGCGCCGACTCACCCCCGTCGGCCGGGTCGGGCAGGCGGGGAAGCGGGGGCAGTGTGTTGCCCGGAAAGGTCGATGGCTTGTTCATAATCGTGGTCGGGCGCCGATGATACTCTCGGGGTCCGCCTGCTGGCACGGGAATTGCTATACGAATCGCCCATCTTTTTTCCGGAGCCTCCTGCAAAGGCCGCCACGCCGCAACTGGCGCCCCTGACTCCTCATGCCGACCGCACTTGAACTGACGCTCCTGCTGCTGGCCACCTCCGTCATCGGCGTGGCGGCGGTGCGGCTGTTCCACCAGCCTCCGGTGCTGGGTTACCTGCTGGTCGGCATCGCCATCGGTCCCCACGCCCTGGCGCTTGCGCCCGACACTGCGCAAACGCGGGAGCTGGCGGAACTGGGCATCGTCTTCCTGATGTTCTCCATCGGACTGGAGTTTTCACTGCCGCGCCTGCGCAGCATGCGCAGCATCGTGCTGGGCCTGGGCCTGACGCAGGTCGTGCTGACCCTGGCCGCCACGCTGGCCGCCGGCTTCGCGGCGGGCAGGGCCTTCGGCGTGGCGATTCCCGGCGCATTCGCCCTGGGCGCTGCGCTGGCCATGTCCTCAACGGCAATACTGATGAAGCTGCTGGTCGAGCGCCAGGAGCTCGAAAGCGAGCATGGCCGGCGCATCGTCGGCGTGCTGCTGCTGCAGGACCTGGCGGTGGTGCCGCTGCTCGTTATCGTGCCCTCGCTTGCCGCGCCCGCGGCGCAGATGGGCATAGCCTTGCTCGTCGCCGGCGCCAAGGCGGCGGCGCTGCTCGCGCTCCTGCTGCTGGGGGGCCGCGTCGCGCTGCGCGCCTGGCTGCACCAGGTGGCGAAGCGGCGCTCGCAGGAGCTCTTCATGCTCAACCTGTTGCTTCTTACCCTGGGACTGTCCTGGCTGGCGGGGCAGGCGGGCCTGTCGCCCGCGCTGGGCGCCTTTGTCGCCGGGATGCTGCTCTCGGAGACCGAATACCGGCACCACGTGGAGGAGGACATCAAGCCGTTCCGCGACGTGCTGCTTGGGCTGTTCTTCGTGACCATCGGCATGGCCCTCGACGTAGGCGTGGTGGTGCGTGAGTTCCCCTGGGTGCTGGCGGCGCTGCTCGTACCCATGGCCTTCAAGTTCGGACTCACGCTCGCCCTGGCGCGGATGTTCGGGGCGAGCCCCGGAACCGCCATCAAGACGGCGCTGCCGCTGGCTGCAGCCGGCGAGTTCGGCTTCGTGCTCATCAACCTGGCCTCCAGCCAGGCGCTGCTGCCGCAGCCCGTGCAGCAGGTGGTGCTGGCCGCCATGCTCCTGTCCATGTTGGCCACCCCCTTCCTGCTTACGCTGGGTGGCCGGCTGGCCCTGCGCTATGGCGGCTCCGAATGGATGTTGCGCGCCCTGGAATTGCACCGCATCGCCGCGCGCTCGATGAGCAACGACCGGCACGTGGTGATTTGCGGCTATGGCCGCAGCGGCCAGCACCTGGCGCGGATGCTCGAGCAGGAGAACATCGGCTACATGGCGCTCGACCTTGACCCCGACCGCGTCCGCGAGGCGGCACTGGCTGGCCACACCGTGGTGTATGGCGATGCGGCCCGGCGCGAAACCCTGGTGGCCGCCGGCATCGCGCGCGCGGCGGCGCTGGTGGTGAGCTTCAGCGACGTGAGCGCCGCGCTGCGCGTCATCGCGTTCGCACAGGAAATGAACGCCAAGGTGCCGGTCATCGTTCGCACCCAGGACGACGCCGACCTCGACCGGCTGCTGGCGGCCGGCGCCACCGAGGTCGTTCCGGAGGTCTTCGAGGGGAGCCTGATGCTGGGCTCGCATGCCCTGGTGCTGCTGGGCGTGCCGCTGGCGCGGGTCATCCGCCGGGTTCGCGACGCACGCGATTCGCGCTACAGCCTGCTGCGCGGCTATTTCCACGGCGCCGACGACAGCGACCCGGACGCGCCGGCCGAGCCCCTGCAGGTGCGGCTGCACACCATCACGCTGGAGGCCGATGCTGCCGCCATCGGCCACAGCCTCCGCGAACTGGACCTGCGCGCCACGGGCGTGGAGGTAACCGCGGTGCGCCGCCGCGGCATCGTCGGCGACGACCCGGGCGGCAATCTCGTGCTGCGGGCGGGCGACGTGGTCGTGCTGCGCGGCACTCCCGATGCGCTTGCGGCCGGAGAAGGTATCCTGCTGACCGGCGCCCAATGAGCCATCCCGCAACGCAACCCACCATGGCCGCATCCGCCAACCATAACGCCGGCCAGCGCCCTGCCCTGCTGGGGGCATCGCATGGCCTGCAGTGGTGGTCCAGCGCCATCACATGGCTGTTTGGCGACCTGCAGCGCCTGGGCGTTTGGGTGCTCCTGGCGCTCGGATACCTGCTCCTGTCGCTGGTGCCGCACTTCATACCGCTGTTGGGTCTGATCGCCTCCATCCCCCTCAATTTCGTTCTGTCGGGCGGCCTGCTGCTGGCGGCAAGCCGCTCGGCGCGGGCCGAGGCACCGGCATTCGCGGACCTGTTCGCCGGTTTCGGGCCGCGGGCCGGACAGCTGATCGCGGCGGGCACGCTGGTATTGGGCGCGTGCCTGGCCATTTTCGCCGTCATGCTGATGGTCGGCGTGTGGGCGGTGATATCGGCGATCGCCGGCGGCATCCGGAGCTCGCTGATACTGCCCGATCCGGCGGCATTGGGCATCGGCCTGGGAACTGCGGGCGTGCTGTTTGCCTGCCTGCTGGCGCTGATCCCGCTTTCGATGGCCGCGTGGCTGGCGCCGGCCCTCATCATGCTGCGCGGGGTGCCGCCGTTTGACGCCCTGCGCATGAGCCTTGCCGCGTGCCGGCGCAACCTGGGCGCCCTCACCGTCTATGGCCTGCTCGCAATCCTCTTCGCCATCGCCGCCACCCTGCCGCTCATGCTGGGCTGGCTGGTGGTTGTACCCCTGATCTTCCTGTCGACCTATGCGGCCTACCAGGATCTCTTTGCCGAAGCGGTGGAAGTATTGCCGTGAATGCACCGCCGGCGCGCCTTGCCGGCGCCGGCCCTCAGGCAGCCAGTCCGGCGCCGTGCCTGAGCAGAACGCTCCTCAGGTAGGCGCCGGTGTGGCTGGCGGGCGCCGCTGCGACTTCCTCGGGCGATCCGGCGGCGACGATGCGGCCGCCGGCGCTTCCGCCCTCGGGTCCGAGGTCGATCACCCAGTCGGCCGTCTTGATCACGTCCAGATTGTGCTCGATCACCACCACCGTGTTGCCGGCGTCGCGCAGCCGGTGCAGCACCGCCAGCAGCAGGGCGATGTCGTGGAAGTGCAGGCCGGTGGTGGGCTCGTCGAGCACGTAGATCGTGCGGCCCGTATCGCGCTTGGACAGTTCGTGGGCGAGCTTGATGCGCTGGGCCTCGCCGCCCGAGAGCGTGGTCGCGCTCTGGCCCAGCCGGATATAGCCCAGGCCCACGTCGCTTAGCGTGCGCAGCTTGCGCTCGAGCACCGGAACGGCATCGAACACGCCGTGCGCCTGCTCCACGCTCAGGTCCAGCACTTCGGAGATATTGCGCCCCCGGTACAGCACCTCGAGAGTCTCGCGGTTGTAGCGGCGGCCGCCACAGGTCTCGCAGGTGACGTAGATGTCCGGCAGGAAATGCATCTCCACCTTGATCAGGCCTTCGCCCTGGCACGCCTCGCAGCGGCCTTGCGCGACGTTGAAGGAGAAGCGTCCCACGCCGTAGCCGCGCTCCCGAGCCGTGACCGACGCGGCAAACAGTTCGCGGATGGGCGCAAACAGCCCCGTGTAGGTGGCCGGATTGCTGCGCGGCGTGCGCCCGATGGGCGCCTGGTCGATGCAGACGAGCCGGTCGAAGTGCTCCAATCCCTCGATGGCAGCGTAGGGCGCCGGTTCCGCGCGTGCGCCATTGAGGTGGCGGGCCAGCGCGGCGGCCAGCGTGTCGTTGATGAGCGTGGACTTGCCCGAACCGGAGACGCCCGTGACGCACACCAGCCGCCCGACCGGCAGCTCGAGGTCCACGTCCTGCAGGTTGTTGCCGCTGGCGCCGCGCAGGCGCAGCCAGTCCAGGCCCGGGCGCCGGCGCGCCGTTGGCATGGCGATCTGCCGCCGGCCGGAAAGGTAGGCGCCGGTCAGCGACTGCTCGTCGGCGATGACCTCGGCGGGCGTGCCCTGCGCTATCACATGGCCACCGTGCTCGCCGGCCCCCGGACCCATGTCGATGACATGGTCGGCCGTTCGGATCATCTCCTCGTCGTGCTCGACCACCAGCACCGTGTTGCCCAGGTCGCGCAGGCGCTTGAGGGTTTCCATCAGGCGCTGGTTGTCGCGCTGGTGCAGGCCGATGGACGGCTCGTCGAGCACGTACAGCACGCCGGTGAGCCCGGAGCCGATCTGCGAGGCCAGGCGGATGCGCTGGGCCTCGCCGCCGGACAGCGTGTCGGTGGCGCGGTCGAGCGTGAGGTAGCCCAGCCCGACGTCGTTGAGAAAGCGCAGGCGCGCGCCGATCTCCGCGATGACGGGCAGGCCGATCTGGCCGCGCATGCCGTCGAGCTCGAGCGTCGCCACGCACTCGTGGGCCAGCGC
>Ga0209698_10001281_pt1 | contig 29091 bp, 28 predicted proteins | sample LitLauG_LLR_2012_FD_187203 | JGI IMG/M metagenome (GOLD analysis project Ga0209698, IMG submission 187203) | Freshwater sediment microbial communities from Pennsylvania, USA - Little Laurel Run_MetaG_LLR_2012 (SPAdes) (version 2) | ecosystem: Environmental > Aquatic > Freshwater > Creek >... | reverse complement strand
GTGGGGACACTACTGGTCGGGGTGCTGATCGTCGCGGTCGCGACGTCGCCAGCGGTGGCGGCAGGCTCGGCCGCCTCAGCACGGGCGACGGTGCAAGTGGGACCACCGCTGGTCCGATCGGTGACCGTGAGTGCCGCGTCGTTCCAGTACGGACATTGCACCGACATCCTCGGGCGGTCGACCGGGTCAGACCTCATCGCTCCCTCCGGCCGCTGCACCGGCGGGCCCGTGACCGTGCGGGTCCAGGGACTGCCGTCACGGGTGCTCGTCTCCTCCACTGCCGTCCTCCCCGCTGACAGCGGCGCGACGTGGTCGCTATGCGGCCCCGCACCGGGGGTGGCGTGCACCGGCCCGGCGGGTGTGCCGGGGACTGACCAGGCGACAGCGATGATCACGGGCCCACGACCCGGATCGCACTCCCAGGCCCTGACCACCCAGCCCAGCTGTGACCGCGTCCTGTCGCCGACCTGCGTGGCCGTGGCAGTGGGGATGTCGACGGCGGAGACCTTTGTGTTGACCGGCCCGACGCTGTCCACCGACCCGAGCGCGACGCGCAGCCATCTGGTCACCTGGACGGCGCTGCCGTGACGCTGCGATGAGCGAGCCGATGCGGTGGGCTCGGCGAGCGGCGGCGGTCGCGGCCCTGTGCCTTGCGGTCGCAGGCCCGTGCGGCGGCATCGCCTACGCCACCGTGGGGGTGGGGATAACCGCGGCGACCATCACGCTGTCCCACCCGGTGGCCCCAGGGTCGGTGACGGCGATGCCCGCGGTGTACGTGAAGAACACCGGCTCCGAGGCTGAGACGGTCGCGCTCTCCGTCCGGCGGTCGCCCACCACCCCGCATCCCCCTGTCCCCCCCGGGTGGGTGTCGTTCGGATCTCGGACCGTCTTCTTGGGACCCGGTGCAGGCAAGTACGTAACGGTTCGGCTGACGGTACCGGCCAGCGTGGCCGGTGGCAGTTACGAGGGGCTGCTCGCAGCGACGACGGCCAGCGGACGCGTCAGCGGCGGGTCCGCGGTTGGCGCCACGGCCGAGACACTCCTCGCTGTGACGGTGGCCACGCCGACGACACCCCTGCTGAGACAGCCATGGGTGCGCATCCTCGGTGCTGCGGCCCTCATCGCGGGGGTCGTGGTGCTGGTCGCGTGGGCCGCGCGACGCTCCGGGATCCGCGTGCGCATCGACCGCACCCCCTAGTCACCGCGGGGTGGCTGTGTTGGCAGTGCCCGTCGGGGGGTGCCGCACGGTTCCCGGCGGCGTGACCCTGCCGCAGCCCTCGCCCAACATCCGGCCCATCCCGGGGACATCGACCCGCGCCCACCTGCGCACCAGCTTCTCCGCAGCCGGCCTGCAGCTGCCCGAGGACGCGCTGGCCCGCCCGGACGCGATCGCGGGCTGAGCCCGGCCGCCCTGGCTCAGCCGACCGGGGTCGGCACCCGCATGTCGTCGTCGATCGCGTCCGGGTCGTCGGGGCCCGGCTCGTCGGCTGGCTCCACCGCAAGGTGCGGCAGGATCCGGTCCAGCCAGCCCGGCAGCCACCAGTTGGCCGGGCCGAACAGGTGCATCAGCGCGGGCACGAGCACGGTGCGCAGGATGAACGCGTCGAGGAACACCGCCGCGGCCAGACCGATGCCGAACTCGGCGATGACCCGCTGGCCGCCGAAGACGAACGCGCCGAAGACGCAGATCATGATCGTGGCGGCGGCGGTGATGACTCGTCCGGTCGCCGCCTGGCCGATTGTCACGGCTCGGGTGTTGTCGCGGGTGTGCACCCACTCCTCGTGCATCCGGGACACTAGGAACACCTGGTAGTCCATGGACAGCCCGAACAGGATCGCCAGCATCAGCACCGGCAGGAACGCCTCGACGGGGCCTGGCTTGCCCAGGCCGAGCAGGCTGGCCCCCCAGCCCCACTGGAAGATCGCCACGACGACGCCGAACGCGGCGCCGGCCGCAAGGAGGTTCATCGCGGCGGCCGTGGCCGGCACGAGCAGGGACCGGAAGGCCACGACGAGCAGCAGGAAGCCCAGGCCGACGATGACCCCGATGAACAGCGGGAGCTTCCCCGCGATCACCGCGGCGAAGTCGGTGAAGATGGCCGTCGCCCCCCCGACGTAGACGCGCAGGGTCGTGCCCTTCGTGGCGGACGGGATGACGTCGGTGCGCAGGTGGGTGATCAGGTCGGAGGTGGCCACGTCCTGCGGTGCGCTGGTCGGAACGACGGTGACCACCGCCAAGGATGCGCCCGGCTGGGTCGGCGCGGCGATCACCGCGGCGACGCCCGGCACGGTGTGCAAGGTGGTCACCAGGCCGGCCAGCGCGGTGGCGTCGGCCGGCGTGGGGGTCTGCGCGACGAGCTCCAGCGGCCCGTTGAAGCCGGGCCCGAAGCCGGCGGCGAGCAGGTCGTAGGCCTTGCGGGTGGTGGAGGAGGCGGGGTCGTTGCCGGAGTCGGACAGGCCTAGGCGCAGGGAGAACACCGGGATAGCCAGCACGACCATCACCACCAGGGCGGCAGCGGCGAGCGGGCGGGGGTGGCGGCGGACGAAGTTCGCCCAGCGCGCCCAGGCGCCTGTGGTGCCCTCGATCTCCGGCCCGTGCTCAGCGAGCCGCCGCCGCTCCTTGCGGGACAGCACCTTCACTCCGATAAAGCCCAGCAGCGCGGGCAGCAGGGTGACCGCGGTGGCCATGGTGAACAGCACGGTGACGGCGGCGGCGATACCCACCCCGGCGAGGAACTCCAGGCCGAGTACGAGGAGGCCGAGCAGCGCGATGCACACGGTGGTGCCCGCGAACAGCACGGCGCGCCCGGACGTGTTCACCGAGCGGACGATCGCCTCCTGCGGGTCCAGCCCGGCCTTCAGGCCGTTGCGGGTCCGGGTGACGATGAACAGCGCGTAGTCGATCCCCACCCCCAGGCCGATCAGCGCGGCCAGGGTCGGGGCGAACGTGGCGATGCTCAGGGCATGGGACAGCAGGCCCACTGCGGACAGGCCGGTGCCGAGCGCGACGATCGCGGTCACCAGCGGCAGCGCCATCGCGAACAGCGAGCCGAAGGCCAGGAACAGGATGATCCCGGCGGCGAGCAGGCCGATGCCCTCGCTGGAGGACGGGGGTGTCTGGTTGACCTGCTGGATGGCGCCGCCGCCGAGCTCGACCTGCAGGCCGGGCTGGCGGGCGGCCTGGGCGATGCTGATCACGTTCTCGACGTGCGCCTTGGACAGGTTCTGGGCCAGGGCGTCGAAGGTGATCGTGGCGTAGGCGGTGCGGCCGTCACGGCTGACCTGCTGGGCCCCAGCCGGGGTGTAGGGGCTGACCACGGCCGCGACTGAGGGGGCTGCCGCGACCTTGTCCAACATCGCGGTGATCCGCTGCTCCACCGCTGGGTCGTGCACCGTGCCGGTCGTGGTGTGCCACACAATCTGGTCGGAGTCCCCGGAGGACTTCGGCGCGTGCGCGGTGAGCAGGTCCAGCGCCTTGGTGGACTCGGTGCCCGGCAGGCTGAAGGTGTTGGAGTAGGCCGTGCCGACCGTCTGGTTGACCGCGCCCAGCCCGAGGAGGAGGGCCACCCATGCGAGCACCACGATGAGCCGGTGCCGGTAGCACCACTGCGCCAAGACCGCCATGTTTTCGCCCTCCCAGGCCCCAGAGGTCTGAGACATATCTGTCTCATGACTGTACGAAACGGTAGCAGGACTGGCCGAATCCGTCATATGCTGGCCGGGTGAGCAGGGGCGCCGCGGTCCAGGACCTCGTCGCCGCGGGCATCGTCGCCGCGGCGACCGGGCTCCTCGCCGACGCCACCGAGCCGCCGACGATGGCGCGCGTCGCCCAGGCGGCGGGCGTGGCCCGGGCCACGCTCTACCGCTACTTCCCCACGCGCGAGGACCTCATCGACGCGATGGTGGCCTCCGCGTTGGTCACCACCCACGACGCGCTGCTGGGCGCTGGGCTGGACGTGGTGGACCTGCGGGAGGGACTGGCCCGGGTGTGCCGGGTCCTCATCCCCGGTCGGGCACGGTTCGCGGTCCTGGAGTCGGTCGCGGACGGGGTGAACGGGGTGGACCGGGACAAGGTGGAGCAGGCGGTGACCGGGCCTGTGCTGGTCCTGTTCGCCCGCGGGCTGGACAGCGGCGAGCTGCGCCCGGACCTGACCGCGCGTCAGCACCTGCGCCTGTTCGGGGGGGTGCTGAAGGCGGCGATGGAGATGGTCTCCCGCGACGGGATGACGGTGGAGGAGGCGGCGGCCCTGGCGCCCGGCCTGTTCCTGGATGGTGCGGCGGCCCGCTCCGCGGTGCACATCGCCTGACGCGAGCCAGCCGCGGGGGTGGCGCGCGACGGTGTCGCGGGCCAGGATGCGCGCAGCCGACGACACGCGGACCAGGGAGCGCCCGATGATCTATGCCAGCCCGCTGCCCCCGGTACAGATCCCGGATATGTCGATCACCGACTACGTGCTCGAGCATGCGGGTGGGCACGCCGACAAGCCGGCCCTGATCGACGGGCTGAGTGGCCGCACGCTGACCTACGGGCAGCTGCTCGGCGGGGTGCGTGCCCTGGCTGGCGGCCTCGTCGCCCGCGGCCTGGCGCGGGGGGACGTGGTGGCACTGATGGCGGCGAACGTTCCGGAGTACGCGGTGGTCTTCCACGGGGTGGCCTATGCGGGCGGGGTCATCACCACGATCAACCCCACGTACACCGAGCGGGAGGTACACGAGCAGCTGGTGAACTCCGGCGCCGGGCTGCTGGTGGTGATGGCCCCGTTCCTGCCGGTCGCGCTCGGGGCGGTCGCCGGCACGGCGGTCCGCGAGGTGGTCGTGCTCGGCGACCCGCCGGAGGGTTCCGGCCTGATGCCGCTGACCGCACTGCTCGGCTCGCCCCTGGCCGCGCAGGTACCGGTGGCCGCCGACGATGTGGTCTGCATGCCCTACAGCTCGGGGACCACGGGGCTGAGCAAGGGCGTCATGCTCACCCACCGCAACCTGGTGGCCAATGTGGCGCAGGTGCTCGGCCCCGCCGAGATCACGGCGGACGAGACCTTCATCGCCGTGCTGCCCTTCTTCCACATCTACGGCATGCAGGTGCTCATGAACACCGGGCTGCGCGTCGGGCTGACCAACGTCACCATGCCACGGTTCGACCTGGAGCAGTTCCTCTCCCTGCACCAGACCTACGGGGTCACCCGCTCGTTCGTGGCGCCACCGATCGTGCTGGCGCTGGCCAAGCACCCCGCGGTGGACGGCTACGACCTGTCCACGCTGCACCAGGTCTTCTCCGGGGCGGCGCCGCTGTCCGCCGAGCTGGCCGCGGAGGCGGCCGCCCGTCTGGGGTGCGAGGTGGTCCAGGGCTACGGCATGACCGAGATGTCGCCGGTGTCCCACCTGTCGCCGCGGGGACGGGCCCGGGCCGGGTCGGTAGGCCTGACAGCCCCCAACACCGAGATGCGCATCGTTGACCCCACGACCGGCTCGGACGCCGATGCCGGAGTGGACGGCGAGCTGTGGGTGCGCGGCCCACAGGTCATGAAGGGGTACCTGAACAACCCCGCCGCGACCGCGCTCACCCTCGACGACGAGGGATGGCTGCACACCGGCGACATCTGCCGCGTCGACGACGACGGGTACGTGTTCGTGGTGGACCGACTCAAGGAGCTCATCAAGTACAAGGGGTTCCAGGTCCCCCCCGCGGAGCTGGAGGCGGTCCTGCTCACCCACCCGGATGTCCTGGACGCCGCAGTCGTCGCCCGTCCCGACGACGAGGCCGGCGAGGTGCCGGTCGGCTACGTCGTGCTGCGGCCCGGTGCCACCGCCGGGACCGCGGAGATCGCGGCCTACGTCGCGGGCCAGGTCGCGCACTACAAGCGCCTTGCCGACGTCCATCAGGTCGACGCCATCCCCAAGTCCACGTCGGGGAAGATCCTTCGCCGTCTGCTCAAGGACACCCCGCCTGGCGAGACGCCGGCGTGAACGGCGGCTGAACGCTAGGGCGGCCCGTTGACAGCACCGGCGAAGGCGAGCACGGTGCCCTTGGCCGGCAGCGGCGCCGGTCACGGACGAAGGAGCTCACGATGCCTCAGTACCTACTCGCCTACCACGGCGGTGCCACCCCGACCACGCCGGAGGAAGGCGAGCAGGTGATGGCGGCGTGGATGGGCTGGATGCAGGGCCTGGGCTCGGCTCTCAGCGACGGCGGGCGACCTATCGGCGAGGCGCGCACCGTCTCCGCCGACGGGTCGGTGGCCCACGACGCGGGTGCCAACCCGGTGACCGGGTACAGCGTCCTGCAGGCCGCGAGCCTCGACGACGCTGTCGCGAAGGTCGCGGGCTGTCCGGTGTTCGCCGCAGGGGGCAGTGTTGAGGTCTGCGAGACGCTGGAGATCTAGCCGCGTCGAGCGGCCGCGCGCACGGCCCGCACCGACAGCACCGATGCCACGGCACCCAGGCACGCCAGCGAGCCGATCCCGGCCACGCAGCCGATGCTCCCGACGCTGAGCACCGAGCCGATGCTGCCCACGCTGAGCACCGAGCCAACGCTGCCCACGCTGAGCACCGAGCCAACGCTGCCCACGCTGAGCACCGAGCCGATGCTGCCCACGCTGAGCACCGAACCGCGCGACCCCACCGACAACAGTGATCGGGACCCCTGTGGGGTTCGTCGGTCAGCGGTGCCGAGCCGTCGAGGGGAGCCACGCTCGCGCAGGGGGGTTGCCATGGCCCCATCCTGGCGGGCCGGCCGTCCCGGGTGCGGGACAGCCCGCACAAGGTGCGGCTACAGGGCAGAGGTGGTCGCCGCGGTCGATGCCGACGGGCTCGCCGAGGGCACCGCGGACGGTGAGGTGACTGACCGTGGGACCGCGATGCGGATCCGACCCGCTACGTCGCCGCGGGAGCGTTGGACGCCGATGACCTGCACGTGCTGGCCCGGCTGCAGCGCCGACGCAGGCACCAGGGTGCGGCCCTCGCGAATCTTGGTGCGTGCCACGAGGGCGTAGCTGACCACGGCCCCGTCCACGCTGCGCACCGACACCGAGGTGGCGCTGGCCGCAACAACCACACCCCGCTGCACCATGACCTCCACCGTGCGCCCGCGCTTGGTCGTCACGGAGAGGAACAGCTGGCCGGTGCGGCGCAGCTGGGCGAGCTGTGCCGCAGTCAGGCGCTGGCCGCGGACGGTAACCCCGTGCGTCGAGGCGGACCCGCTGGCCACCGCGGCCAGCTGCTGCGAGGCGGTGCCCGCCGGGGAGTTCGTTGATCCGGCGAAAGCGAAGGTGGGCACTGCAACGACGGCTGCCGCGACCGCGGCGACACCGCCCGCGACGACGGCGCTGCGACGGGTGGGACGTGGCATGGGTACCTCCTGGGGAAGCCGTCCGGCGGGACGGGTGATGGTGCTGGCCGCGTAGTGCAAGCCTGCCCCAGGCTGGCCGGGTGCTGCGTCCGCGGTGTGTAAGGGTTGTGCAAAGGCGCGTCGCGCGCAGCTGGCTCGGGCACTCGGCCGTCGCGGGAGTTCGCGGCTAGGGTGGCGAAGTGGCCGCGACCGTTCACCTGTCGCACCTGCTGCGCCGCGCGGTCGTGGACACGCGGGGGGACAGCGTCGGGCGGGTAGACGACGTGATTGTGCGCATCGTGGACGGCTACCCGCCGGTGACCGGCATCGCCGCCCGGCTGGGCGGGCACGACGTGTACGTCCCGGCGGACCACATCGCAGCCCTGGCCGGAGACGCCGTTCAGCTGGCCAAGCCGGTGGTTGACGTCCGCCGCTTCGAACGTCGGCCCGGGGAGGTTCTGCTGCGCCAGGACGTGCTACGCCACCGGCTCATCGACGTGGACAGCGCCCGGCTCGTCCGAGCCTGGGACGTGGTCCTGGAGGAGGGCGCCGACGGCTGGTTCGTGCGGTTCCTGGACACCCGGCGCCCCGCGCGGGCGTTCGGGCTCATCCCCGAGGGTCACGGGCGCGGGCATGAGGACTGGAAGAGCTTCGAGCCGCTCATCGGGCACCGCGACAGCGCGCTGCACCGCGGCCGGTTCGGCCGGCTCCGTCGCCTGCGACCGGCCCAGATTGCCGACCTGCTGGAGGACGCCTCGAAGGAGGAGGAGTCGGAAATCCTCACCGTGGTCCATGAGGACCCTGAGTTGGAAGCCGACGTCTTCGAAGAGCTCGGCCACGACGACAGCACGCGCCTGCTGGTCTCGCACACCGATGAGGAGGTCGCCGGGATCCTCGCCCATATGCGCGCTGACGACGCCGCCGACGCGGTTGCCGACCTGCCTCAGGCGCGCCGCCAGCCGGTACTGGACCTGCTGCCGGCCGGCCAGCGCGTGAAGGTGCTGAGGCTGATGGGGTTCAACCCCGCCAGCGCCGGCGGCCTGATGGGTCTGGACTTCCTTCTCGTCGCAGCCGAGGCGACGGTGGGCGAGGCCCTGGCCGCGGTGGCCGCCGCGGACGGCCTGGAGCCGGAGACGCTCACCACGGTGTACAGCGCGGACCACCACGGCCGACTCAGCGGCGCGGTGCACATTGCCCGATTGCTGCGCGCGGACCCTGCCACCCCGCTGAGGGACGTCACCGACCATCACCCGGTGTGCGTCGAGCCCGACGCCGACGTCACCGACCTCGCCCTGCTCATGAGCGACTTCAACCTCGTCGCCGTCCCCGTCGTGGACGCCGAGCACGTTGTGGTGGGGGTGGTGACCGTCGACGACGTCCTCGAGGTCACCATTCCGGTGAACTGGCGCCGCCGGGAGCGGTCCACCCGCCCCGAGCTGCACGACGACGACGATGATCCGTCAGAACCTGGCCGCTCGTCCGACACTCCTTCCCCGCTGCGGTCGCCGTGAGCGGACCGGGGCCGGTGGAGCGGGCGGAAGAGCCGTCGCGCACCGACGGCCCCGGAGTCCCCGCCGTGAGGACGTCTGAGCTGACCGCGCCGAGTGCCGCACTGGACAGCGCACATGTCGGTGACATCGTTGGCGCCTTCGGGTCCATCGCTGTGGGAGACGGCCGCGAGAACCCGTCGTGGCGGCTGCGGCTGGCGACGTTGCTGGCGATCATGGGGCCCGGTCTGGTCGTCATGGTGGGGGACAACGACGCCGGTGGGGTGTCGACCTACTCCCAAGCAGGCCAGGACTACGGGTACTCCCTGCTGTGGGTGCTGCTGCTGCTCGTCCCCGTGCTGATCGTGAACCAGGAGATGGTCGTCCGGCTCGGTGCCGTGACGGGGGTGGGCCACGCTCGGCTCATCAACGAGCGGTTCGGCCGGTTCTGGGGCTGGTTCAGCGTGGGTGACCTGTTCCTGCTGAACTTCCTGACCATCGTCACGGAGTTCATCGGGGTGACCCTGGCGCTGGACTACTTCGGGGTCAGCCGCTTCGTGTCGGTGCCACTGGCCGCGGTCGGTCTGGTCGCCATTACCGCGTCCGGCAGCTTCCGCCGCTGGGAACGAGCGATGATGGTGTTTGTCGTCGCGAGCCTGCTCCTGGTCCCGCTCGCTGCGCTGTCCCACCCGATCTGGCCCCAGGTCGCCCGCGGTTTCGTCGTTCCGTCTGTGCAGGGCGGAGCGAACTCCACCGCAGTCCTGCTGATCATCGCCATCGTCGGGACGACGGTCGCGCCCTGGCAGCTGTTCTTCCAGCAGTCCAACGTCATCGACAAGCGGATTACCCCGCGGTTCATGCGGTACGAGATCGCCGACACGGTCATCGGCAGCGGTGTCGTCGTTGTCGGTGCCGCGGCGCTGATCCTCATCGCCGAGTACGCCGTTCGGGGTACGTCGCTGGCCGGCAACTTCACCAACGCGCTCGGGGTGGCCCGGGCGCTCGGCACCATCCACTACACCCTCGGCGCGCTGTACTCGGTGGTGCTACTCGACGCGAGCATCATCGGCGCGGCGGCGGTGACTTTGGCCACCTCCTACGCATTCGGTGACATGTTCGGCGTCAGCCACTCCCTGCACCGCAGCTTCCGCGAGGCCAAGGGCTTCTACTCCGCGTTCACGGCACTGGTGGTCGCCGCCGCGGTGATCGTGCTGATTCCCGGCGCACCGTTGGGTCTCATCGTCACCGCCGTGCAGGCGCTGGCTGGCCTGCTGCTCCCCAGCGCGAGCGTGTTCCTCCTGCTGCTGTGCAACGACCGCGAGGTGCTGGGGCCGTGGGCCAACAAGACGTGGCTGAACATCCTGGCGGGTCTGATCATCGGGGTCCTTCTGGTGCTGTCCGCGACGCTGATGGCGACGACGCTGTTCACCCACCTGAACGTGCTGGTGGTCGCGGTGTCCCTCTTCGTCGCGCTGGGCCTGGTCGGCGTGGGTCTGGGGACGTGGCTGGCGATCAGCGCCCGTCGCCACCCCCACCCTCGCGCCGCGGTGATGGACCGGGCACAGAAGGAGAACTGGCGGATGCCACCGCTGGCGCTGCTGAAGCCGGTCACCTGGTCGCCGGTGACCCGGATCGGGATGTGGTCGCTGCGGATCTACCTGGTCGCCGCGGTGCTGATGCTCGTCGTGAAGGCGGTGCAGGTCGGCCACGGCTGACATCGCCGGCGGGTGCAGACCCCAGTCGGGTACTCCGCCACGGCGCCACGGTGGTGACGGTGTCTCCCCCGTTCTCTCATGCCCCGATGGCCTCTCCCCCCCGCGCACGGGCTAGTCCCCTTTCACCCGCAGGTCGAACCAGACCGTTGTCGCCGGCTGCGGGTAGGGGTAGGCGCCGAACGTTCCGGTGAAAACTGCGTGGTATGTGGGCGCCACCCAAATCAGATGCTCGTTCTGCGGGGTGTCCACGTACTCGTAGTAGACCTGCCCCGCCCTGATCGGCAGCGACCTGCTCGACCATGGGTCGCTGCAGGCGGCGATGGTGCTGGTGGGGGCTCCGGAGTCGCAGGAGCCTGACACGCCGACGTTGTGGTCACCCAGCAACCACAGCGCGTACGCCTGCGCACCCGCGGATGTGGGGAACTGGAACGCGTCGAACCGGCTTCGCGTGCCCGCGTCAGGAACCGAGCAGGTGTACGACCTCTGCACCGCGCTCGCGCGAAACCCCGTCTCCACCGTGGCGCCACCCGTGCACCTCGCGTCCGAGGGGAGGATGGTGCTCAGCACCCCCGCCGCTGCGGTGGGGGCCGAAACCCTGCTCCCACAGCCGGCGAGGAGGGCCGCGGCTGCGCTCGTCGCGAGTCCTGCGGCCAGGGCTGCGCGACGGGCCCGGGGGCGTAGCAGACGACGCCAGCCTGTCGTCCGCCGCGGGCGCTGCATCCGGGGACGGTATGCCGGTCCGGGCACGGCGGCACGTTGAGCGCCTGGCGGGCCACCCGGTTGCCACGCGCTGGCCGGGGCAGCCCCCAGTGTCAGGGGCTGCCCGCCCGCGACAGGCCTCCTCCGCTGGCGGTGCCCACCCACCAGCGGGCTGCCGCGCTGTCGCAGCCCGTGTGACATCACGTGTCACACGTGCTGCGATGCCCCTGTTAGACGCCGGCCGACACGGCTAGCATCCCGGCCGGGGGGATGGCCGTGCGGGTACTGGTGGTGGAGGACGACGCGGCGCTGGCCGCGTTCCTGACCGCGCTGCTGACCCGGGAGGGGCTGGACGCGGCGCCGGTCCCCACCGGGGCGGCCGCCCTGGCCGCGGTCGTTGACGCCGAGCCCGACCTGGTCCTGCTCGACGTCGGGCTGCCGGACATCTCCGGGCTGGAGGTGTGCCGGCGACTGCGCCGCCGCCCAGGCCACCTGCCCGTGGTCATGCTCACGGGGGCGACGAGCCGGGCCGACGAGCTGGCCGGCTTTGCCGCCCGCGCCGATGCCTACGTGACGAAGCCGGTCGACCCGGCGACCCTGGTCGCGCGGCTGCGGGCGGTCCTGCGCCTGGCCGGGGCGGGGCAGCGGCGCACCCGCCGGCTGGGGCGGGTGGAGGTCGACCTGGCCGCGCGGGAGCTGCGCCGTGAGGGCAGGGTCCTGGCCTGCCCGCCCCGGGAGTTTGCCCTGCTGGCCTTCCTGCTCGAGCACCCCGGCCGGGTGTTCGGCCGCTCCCAGCTGCTTGCCCAGGTGTGGGGTCCCGACTACGACGGTGACCCGCACACCCTCACCGCTCGGGTGAGCCGGCTGCGCCAGCTAGTCGAGCCCGCGCCACACCGGCCGGTGTACCTGCGCACGCGTAGCGGTGTCGGCTACTACCTCGTCGAGGACCCGCCGCGATGAGCCGGTGGGTGCTGGCGGTGGTCTGGGCCGTCGGCGCTGCCGTGCCGCTGGCCTGGTGGGTCGCCATGCGGACCCGGGTGGACGCCTGGCGCCACCTCCCGGTCCCGGCCGCGCTCGTGCGCGCCGACGGCAGCGTGGTCACGGCGACGGGGCCTGCCTCTCCGGTCAGCCTGCACCCCGACGAGGGTCTCCCCCTGCCAGGGCGGGTGGTCCGGCTGCGGGCCCGTGACGGGGGCCGCCTCGCGGCGGCGGGTGTGCCCGGCGGCGCGGTGGTGCTGGCCCTGCCCGACGACCCTGTTGCCGACCGCCGAGACCAGGTGCTGGCCGCGCTCGGCGGGCGCCTGGCGCACGACGCCGCGACGCCGCTGATGGTGGTGACCGGGCACCTGGACCTGCTCGCGCGCCTCGACCTGCCCCCCGGCGCTGCCACCTCGCTGGCGGCCGCCCAGGTCGAGACCCGTCGACTGGGCGACCTAGTCACCGCGGCGCTGACGGCAGTGCGCGCCGCGGCCGGCGGCGGCGTGCGCGTGGACTGCCCCGCCGGCGCGCTCGTCGAGGAGGCTGTCGTCGGCCTGCTGCCGGTCGCCGACGCCGCCGGCGTCGACGTGGCCGTCGCCCTGCCGCAGGGCAGCGTGCGGGTGCGCGCGGCGGAGGGCGACCTGGTAGCCGCGCTGCGCAACCTGCTTGTCAACGCGGTGCAGCACGGGTGCGCCGGGGTTCCCGCGCCCCGGGTGCTGGCCGCGGTCGACGCCACCGACCACGAAGTGGTCTTCCGGGTCCGCGACCCCGGTCCCGGGCCCGGTACCCGGCCGCCCGGCCTGGGGCTGAGCACGGTGGACGCCGTCCTGGCCGCGCACGGCACCTGGCGCGAGGTGCGCGTGGACGACGGGGGCACCACGGTGTCCTTCTCCCTGCCTCGTTGCATCGTGGGGCAGTGACGCGACGCCGTCTGGTGCGCCCGCCCCGGGTGGTCGTGGGCGCATGGGGGGTGGGCACGCTGACCGGGGCCCTCCTTCTCGTGCTGCCTGCTGGGGTCGCGGTGCCGCAGGCCCAGGCCCCCGCGGACCTAGCCGAGGGTCTGGCGCGGGTGATGCCGCCCGGTGCGCACGACGTGCGGGTGGACTACGTGTACGACTCCGGGCACGACGGCGTGTGGCAAAGCGGTGCCCACCTGACCTGGCGGGACGCCTCGGGGGCGCTGCGCGGCGGGTTCGTCGTGGGCCTAGCCCCACCTGCCACGCAGCCGGCGACCGCCACGCTGCGCGCGGAGCACGCGAACGGGGTGCCGCTCGCGGCGTTGGCCCAGCTGGCCGCGCGGGTCCCCGCGCCCCCCGGAGCCCTGCAGCTGTGGGACCTGGAGGGGCCGGACTCCGGTCCGCTGACCCTGGTCGCCTGCGCCGCACCGGCCCCCGGGCCGGGGGGGTGCGTGGCGGCGACGTCGCCGGGAAGGCCGTTGGGCCGCTGGGCCGACACGCTGGTGGACGACCCCGCGCAGCGTGAGCTGTCGGTCGCCCGCGCGGACGGCCCCGGTGCGGGGGCGCAGCCGACGCTGGGGTGATCGGGCGCGCTGCCCGCCCACGGCCGGCACACTGGGCGTCATCGGCCGCGCGGCCGCGGGAGGAGGGGTAGTGGCGTCGCCGCCGTCGCAGGAGCACCCGTCCGGACCCGAGCCGGAGTTCCCATCGACCGGCCCGCCGGCCCCTGACGTCGCGGCGGACGCGGCCGGTCACCGCGTCTGGCGCCCTGGCGCCTGGCCGGTGGTGGCCCCGCACCTGCACACCGTTCCCGCGTGGGCGCGCCCGTCGGAGGTGGAGCAGCGCACCGCCGCCGCCGCCGCGGTCGTCGTCGCGATCGGCCTGCAGCTGGTCACACCGTCTGCGCTGGTCTTCGGGCCGCGCTGGCTGGTGCCCGCCGTGGAGGTGGCCCTGCTGGTGGTGCTGGGAGTCTCCAGCCGCCAGTTCGGCGAGGGCCGGGTGGGCATCGGCCGGCTCATCGCGGTCATGCTGTCCGCGGTGCTCGCGGCGGCCAACCTGACGTCGACAGCGCTGCTCGTGCACGCGCTGGTCAGCGGCGGCGGCTCGATCACCGCCGGCCGGCTGCTGGGGTCCGGCGTGTGCGTGTGGGTGACCAACGTGATCGCGTTCGCGCTTCTGTACTGGGAGCTGGACCGGGGTGGCCCGCTGGCCCGTGCGGCGGCGACACACCCGTTCCCCGACTTCCTGTTCCCGCAGATGGCCCAGCCCGGGCTGGCGGCCCCGGACTGGGAGCCGTACTTCGCCGACTATCTCTATGTCTCCTTCACCAATGCCACCGCGTTTAGCCCCACCGACACCATGCCTCTGTCCCGGTGGTCCAAGGGGCTGATGCTGGTGCAGTCCGGCGTGGCCCTGGTCACCGTCGGGCTGGTCTTCGCGCGCGCGGTCAACGTCTTGTAGCCCGCCCCCGTCCCGCGCCCTGCTCACCCTCTGCGCACACCCTGCTCACACCCTGCTCACACCCTGCTCGCACTGACCCCGAGGAGACCCGATGCCCGCCGACGACTACGACGACCCCGCGGCGCACGCCGCCACCGAGGAAGTCCTCCTGCTGCCCAGCCTCTCGCTGGCGGACGCGGTGGAGCTCGGCCTGCTCGCCCTGTCCTTGGCCCGGGCGGCGCAGCTGCCCGTCCTGGTCGAGGTGACCCGCGCCGGTGGCGTCGCGTTCCGCGCCGCGCTGCCGGGCACCAGCCCGGACAACGACGCGTGGGCCGCGGCGAAGACCCGCGCGGTGCTCCGCTACGGGCACAGCACCGCCTGGCTGCGCGCCCATCACCGCGCGCGCGGCACGACCTTCGAAGCCGCCACCGGCTTCGGCGTCGGCGAGTACGCCGCGCACGGCGGTGGCTTCCCCCTCGCCGTCGCCGGCACCGGCGTGGTCGGTGTGCTGGTGGTCTCTGGCCTGCCGCAGGCCGACGACCACGCCTTCGTCGTGGACGTACTGCGTCGCTACCTGGCCGGGGAGCGCGCCACGCTCACCTGAGCCGCCCGGCGTTACGCGGTCGTCGCCAGCTGGTCGCGCAGGTCCTGGCGGATGCCCTCGCGCAGCTCGCTGAGCTGGCGGGCCACCTCCGCGCGCACGAAGTCGCGCGTCGCAGCCTCCCCGTGCAGCTGGCGCAGGCTCGCGATCTCCACGCTGATGAAGTCGGTGCCCGCCTTCTGCTGCGCCGACTGGACCCGGTCCTGCTCGATGGAGACCCGGTCCCGGTCAGCCTGGCGGTTCTGCGCCAGCAGGATGAACGGCGCCGCGTACGCGGCCTGGGTGGAGAACACCAGGTTGAGCAGGATGAACGGGTAGGGGTCCCAGCGGATCCCAGCGAAGGCCGGCAGGGTGTTCAGCAGGATCCACAGGACGACGATGGCGGTCTGGATCAGCAGGTAGGGCGCGGTGCCGAAGTACCGGGCCACATTCTCCGACCACTGGCCGAAGTCCTCCCCGCTCGGCCGCGGGATCCGCACCCCGGTGCTCGCGTTCGGGACGTCCAGTCGGGCGGCGGAGCGTCGGGTGGCGGGCATGGCGCCTCCTTCGGGCAGCTGGGCCGGGGAGCGGCCGGGAGTGGTCAGGGACGGGCGGCCCCGACCCGGTACGGGCAGCAGGGCGCTGGCCCCGCACCGGCGCGGCGCGGGGCCAGGATGGCACGCCGCACGGGGAATCCGCCGCGTTGGGGCCGGTACGGCTGGTCGTCGGCTACTCAGTCCCCGAACCGTTGCGGCCGACCTCCTGGTGGGCGTCCTCCCGCCACTGCTCGGGCAGCAGGTGGTCCAGCACGTCGTCGACCGACACCGCACCCAGCAGCCGCCCGGTCGCGTCCACGACGGGCATGGCCAGCAGGTTGTACATCGCCAGGTAGGCCGACACCGCCGACAACGGGGTCTCCGGCGGCAACGGGGACAGGTCGGTGTCGCAGGCCGCGGACGCCAGGGTGGAGGGCGGCTCCCGCAGCAGCCTCTGGAGGTGCACCAGGCCGACGAAACGACCGGTGGGCGTCTCCATCGGTGGGCGCACCAGGTAGACCTGCGAGGCGAGCGCAGGGCTGAGGTCGGGGGAGCGCACCCGGGCCAGCGCATCGGCGACGGTGGCGTCGGCGGGCAGGATGACCGGCTCGGTGGTCATCAGGCCGCCCGCGGTGTCCTCCCCGTAGGACAGCAGCCGGCGCATGTCTGCGGCGTCGTCGGGGTCCATCAGCCGCATCAGCGTCTCCGCCTGCGCCGGTGGCAGCTCTCCCAGCAGGTCGGCCGCGTCGTCCGGGCTCATCGCCTCCAGGACGTCCGCGGCCCGCTCCGGGGCCAGTGCGGCCAGCAGCTGCACCTGGGTGCTCTCGCCGAGCTCCTCCAGCACGTCAGCCAGTACCTCGTCGTCCAACTGGGCGGCCACCGCCAGTCGCCGCGCCGGGGGCAGCTCGTGCAGCACCCGTGCGGCGTCCGCGGCGCGCAGCTCGACCAGTCGGGCCACCGTCTCCTCTGTGTCATGGGACGCGCCGGGGTCGGTCAGCCCGGTCACCTCGTCCACGGCCACGACCCGGGTGTGCCCGCGCCGTCGCAGCGTGTGCGAGGTGTCCCGGACGTAGAGGTGGGTGACGGTCCACTCCCGGGTGCGGTCCTGCTCCATGCCGACGTCGACGACGGCACCGGCCTCCCCGCGGACCGCCACCCGCCGGTCCACCAGGCTGTCCAGCACCAGAAGCTCCCCTGCCCGGGGCTCGAAGCGCTGCATGTTCATCAGCCCGGTCGCGATCACCTGGCGCGGCGACAGGCCGGTCACTCGGGTCAGCGGCAGGAAGATCCGCCGCCGGACCGGGACTTCCACGACCAGCCCGTGCACCACGATGGTGTGCCCGTCCGAGCGCACCCGGCCGACGGCGTCGCGCACCCGGCCGACCGAGTCCCCGTTGGGGTCGAAAACCCCCACCCCGGCCAGCCGGGACAGGTAGACAAGCGTCCCCGGTCCGGCCATGCCCGCAGGCTAGTCGCCGTCCCCTGCCGTAAGCCCGGCGACGGGCGGCTGCTCGAGCACGAAGGTGTGCACGCCGAACGGCCCGAGGTCCACGAACAGTCCGTCGCGGGCCAGCTCGTCGCCGTCGCGCACCAGCGTGGCGCCGGCCAGTGGGTCGCGCAGCGCCCAGCGGCGATCCGCCAGGTCCTGCCACGGCAGAGACACCAGTCCCGCCGAGGGGTCCGCGGCCAGGTTCACCACCACCACCACCCGGCTCGTCGGCGCCGTCCACGTCCAGGCCAGCAGCCGGGTGTGGGACTGGTTGTCCGGCCAGCCGTGGGTGTCCGCGAGCGCGAAGACACCGTCCGCGGGGCGCAGCTCGGTCATGGCGGCGGCCAGTGCTGCGTGGAACGTCGCCCGCTCGGCGTCGGCGGCCTCCTCCCGGTCCCGGCGCAGGAACACGGGCAGGCGCACCCGGTGGCCTGCGAACTGCCCCTCGAACCACAGGGTCACGCCGGGCAGCGTGGCGACGGCGACCGTCGCCGCCTGCTGGTGGTCCAGCCGGGAGAACGCTGCCGCCGCCCGCGGCTCGTCGTGGTTCTCCACGAAGCGCACCACGCGCGGTCCCGGGCGACCGGCCAGGTGGGCGCGCACGCCGGCCGGGTCCGCGACGAGGAGCCTGTCGTACAGGGTCTTGTCGTAGCAGGCGTCGAAACCCTGGGCCAGCAGGTCGTCCTCGCGGTCCCAGTACGCCTCGGCGAGGAAGCCCAGGTTGGGATGGGTGGCGCGGACCGCGGCCACCACCTCCACCCAGAACGGCTGGGCCCCCGGCTCGCCTGCGCGGTGACCCCACGTGTTGGCGACCACGTCGTTCAGGCCGAGCATGGCCATGTCGCAGCGCACCGCGTCCGCGCTGGCGGCGATCTGGGTGAGGGTGGCGATGGCGAGCTCCCGGTAGGCGGGGGAGAAGAAGTTCAGCTGTGCCACGTCGCGCCAAGGCGGGAAGAAGGGGTCCCGGCCGTGCGCGACGACCTGGTCGCCGACGGCGAAGAAGTCCTCCGGCGATCGCTGCAGGTCCGCCTGGTCGCCACGGATGAACGCCTCGGGGTGGGTCGTCAGCCACGGGTGGTCCAGGCCCACGTGGTTGGGGACGAAGTCCACCACCAGCCCCGCGCCGCGCTCGGCCAACTCACGGCGCGCCGCCCTCAGCCCCGCGCCGCCGCCCAGCCACGTCGCGACGCTGTAGGAGCCGATGCTGTACGCCGAGCCGACCACATCGGCCTCGGTCCAATCCGGCAGTGCGGCGGAGAAGGACGCCCGGTTGGCCTCGTCGGCCAGGGCGACCGCCCGCCCGGCGTCGCTGCGCTCCCACACCCCCATCAGCCACACCGCGTCGACCCCGGCGGCGAGGCGGTCCCACTCGGTCGAGGGCACCTCGCCCAGCCCGATGTCGCGGCCGACGGCGGTCCGCAGGCCGCTGAGCCAGGCGACCGTGTTCACCTCCCGCACCGTCGCGTCGCCTCCCCAGTGCGGACGTGGCGGTGTCGAGGCCATGGCGTCACGGTAGTGCGCCGGCGCCGGTGCACGCCGTCTGTTCGAGCCCCCCGCCGGGTCCTCGCGTCAGGAGGACGTCAAGAACCTGCCGTGGTCGCGCTAGGAAAGCGTCAAGAGCGGCCGTAGCGCTTGGGCGGCGGCGCCGCAGCGGCATTGGATGCCTTATGTCACGCGGCAGTGCCGCGCCCGACCGGGGCCTGGTGTCCTGGCGCCGACTGGAGGAGGAGCAGTGGCCGACGTCGCCTTCGTGGCGCTGACCGTGGTGGTGTTCGCCCTACTGGCCCTGGTGGTGCGGGGGGCGGAGAAGCTGTGAGCGTCGACAACCTGATCGGCCTGATCGCCGCGGTCGCCCTCACCGCCTTCCTGGTGGTGGCCCTGATCTTCCCGGAGCGGTTCTGATGACCCACGCCCACGCCGCTGGGTGCCCCATGCCCCCGGTAGGGCGGCCATGAGCACCACCACCGCGGGCATCGTCTTCGTCGCCTCCCTGGTCGCCGCGTTGTCCATCACCTACCGCCCGCTGGGTGACTACATGGCACGGGTGCTGACCAGCACCCACCACACCCGGCTGGAGCGGGTGGTGTACCGGGCCTCGGGGATCGACCCGGACGCCGACCAGACCTGGTCCACCTATCTGCGCTCGGTGCTGGCGTTCTCCGCCGTGTCGCTGCTGCTGCTCTACGGCATCCTGCGCGTCCAGAACCACCTGGGCCACCCCTACGCCGTGCCGCAGATGGGCCAGGCGTTGTCGTGGAACACCGCGGCCAGCTTCGTGACGAACACCAACTGGCAGAACTACGCCGGGGAGAGCGCGCTGGGCTACATCGCCCAGATGTCCGGGCTGGTGATCCAGAACTTCGCGTCCGCCGCTGCCGGCATCGCGGTGGCGGTCGCACTGGTCCGCGGGTTCTCCCGCTCGCGCACCGACCGGGTCGGCAACTTCTGGGTGGACCTGGTCCGGATCTGCTGCCGCATCCTGCTGCCGGGCGCGGCCATCCTCGCGGTGCTGTTCATCGCGGGCGGCGCCATCCAGAACTTCCACGCCTACCGCACCGTCACCACCCTGGCTGGCGCGAGGCAGACCCTGCCCGGCGGCCCGTTCGCCAGCCAGGAAGCCATCAAGATGCTGGGCACCAACGGCGGCGGGACGTTCAACGCCAACTCCTCGCACCCGTGGTCGAACCCCACCGCAGGGACGAACTGGCTACAGGTCTACGCGCTGCTGTGCATCGGCTTCTCCCTGCCTCGCACCTTCGGGAGGATGGTCGGCGACACCCGCCAGGGCCGCGCGATCGTCGCCGTGATGGCCATCCTGGCGATCTTGTCGGTCGGGCTGCTCAACCTTGCCGAGCACTCCCACCAGGGCACGGTGCCCACCGCGGTGGGGGCGTCCATGGAGGGCAAGGAGACGCGGTTTGGCGTCCCCAACTCAGCGACCTTCGCCTCCGCCACCACGCTGACCTCGACGGGCGCGATCAACTCCCAGCACGACTCCTACACCGCATTGGGCGGCGCGGTCATCCTGCTGAACATGATGTTCGGGGAGGTGGCCCCGGGCGGTACGGGCTCGGGCCTGTACGGGATCCTCGTCCTGGCTGTGATCACGGTGTTCGTGGGCGGGTTGATGGTCGGGCGAACACCGGAGTACGTGGGGAAGAAGATCTCGTCGCGGGAGGTGAAGTTCGCCTCGCTGTACCTGTTGACCACCCCAGCCCTGGTGCTGATCGGGACGGGGATTGCCATGTCCTTCCCCGGTGAACGCGCGGCCATGCTCAACCACGGCCCGCACGGGCTGAGCGAGGTGCTCTACGCGTTCACCTCGGCGGCGAACAACAACGGGTCAGCCTTCGCCGGACTGTCGGCGAACACCACCTGGTACAACACCGCGCTCGGGATCACGATGCTCCTGGGGCGCTTCCTGCCGATGGTCTTCGTGCTCGGCCTGGCCGGGTCGGTGGCCCGCCAGCAGCCGACACCGGCGTCGGAGGGCACCCTGCCCACCCACCGGCTGCTGTTCATCGGACTCCTGACCGGCGTGACGATCATCGTCGTCGCGCTGACCTACTTCCCGGCCCTGGCACTGGGGCCGCTCGCGGAGGGTCTGCACTGATGGCTGTCCCCACGCTCCAGACACCGGCGGAGCCGGCGCGTAGCGACCACCGGGTGCAGGCCGGGCCGTTCCAGCCCCACCAGCTGGTCAAGGCGCTGCCCGACGCGCTGCGCAAGCTCAACCCGGCGACCTTGTGGAAGAACCCGGTCATGTTCATCGTGGAGGTCGGGTCGGTCCTCACGACCATTCTCGCGATCACCTCGCCGAGCTCCTTCTCCATCCAGATCGCCGTGTGGCTGTGGCTGACGGTGCTGTTCGCCAACCTCGCCGAGGCGGTCGCCGAAGGCCGGGGCAAGGCCCAGGCGGAGACGCTGCGGCGCGCCAAGACCGACACCATGGCCCGGCGCCTGGTGGACGCCACGTCACTGGCAGGCGAGGAGGAGCAGGTCCCGGCCGCCGCCCTGCAGCCCGGTGACCGGGTCGTCTGCGAGGCGGGCGACGTGATCCCCGGCGACGGCGACGTGATCGACGGGGTCGCATCGGTGGACGAGTCGGCCATCACCGGGGAGTCCGCGCCGGTGATCCGCGAGTCCGGCGGGGACCGCTCCTCGGTCACCGGCGGCACCAAGGTGCTGTCCGACCGGGTGGTCATCGTCATCACCCAGAAGCCGGGCGAGAGCTTCATCGACCGCATGATCGCCCTGGTCGAGGGCGCCTCGCGGCAGAAGACACCGAACGAGATCGCGCTGAACATCCTGCTGGCCAGCCTGACGATCATCTTTCTGCTGGCGGTGGCCACCCTGCAGCCGCTGGCCATCTTCTCCAAGGTCAGCCAGCCTGGCCTGCCCAACACCGCGGCCCTGACCGAGTACGGCGTCACCGGTGTGGTGCTGGTGTCGTTGCTGGTCTGCCTCATCCCCACCACCATCGGGGCGCTGCTGTCCGCGATCGGCATCGCCGGCATGGACCGGCTCGTCCAGCGCAACGTCCTCGCGATGTCCGGGCGGGCGGTCGAGGCGGCCGGGGACGTCAACACCCTGCTGCTGGACAAGACCGGCACGATCACCCTGGGCAACCGGCAGGCGGCGGAGTTCGTCCCGGTCGGCGGCATCCAGGAGGCCGACCTGGCCAGCGCCGCGCAGCTGTCCTCCCTCGCCGACGAGACCCCGGAGGGGCGCTCGATCGTCGTACTGGCCAAGGACGCCTACGGTCTGCGCGAGCGGGCGGAGGGGGAGCTGGTCGGGGCGGAGTTCGTGCCGTTCACGGCACAGACCCGGATGAGCGGGATCGACGTAGCCGGCCGTCAGGTGCGCAAGGGGGCCGCGAGCTCGGTGGCCACCTGGGTGCGCGAGGAGGGCGGGGAGGTGCCCGCAGACACCGGCGCGATCGTCGACGGCATCTCCGCCGCCGGGGGCACCCCGCTGGTGGTGGCCGAGCGGGGCGCCGACGGCGTGGCGCGGGTGCTCGGCGTGATCCACCTCAAGGACGTGGTGAAGGCGGGCATGCGCGAGCGGTTCGACGAGCTGCGCCGGATGGGCATCAAGACGATCATGATCACCGGGGACAACCCGTTGACCGCCCGGGCCATCGCGCAGGAGGCGGGGGTCGACGACTTCCTCGCCGAGGCCAAGCCCGAGGACAAGATGGCCCTGATCCGCAAGGAGCAGGAGGGCGGCAAGCTGGTCGCGATGACCGGCGACGGCACCAACGATGCGCCGGCGCTGGCGCAGGCCGACGTGGGTGTGGCGATGAACACCGGGACCTCCGCCGCCAAGGAGGCCGGGAACATGGTCGACCTGGACTCCAACCCGACCAAGCTCATCGAGATCGTGGAGATCGGCAAGCAGCTGCTCATCACCCGCGGCTCGCTGACCACGTTCTCCATCGCCAACGACGTGGCCAAGTTCTTCGCGATCATCCCGGCGATGTTCGCGGTGGTCTACCCGGGGCTGAACAGGCTCAACGTCATGCGCCTGCACTCCCCGGAGTCCGCCATCCTCTCGGCGGTCATCTTCAACGCGATCATCATCGTCGCGCTGATCCCGTTGGCCCTGCGAGGTGTGCGCTACACCCCCAGCTCGGCCAGCGCGATGCTGCGGCGCAACATCTACGTCTACGGCGTCGGTGGCCTGGTCCTGCCGTTCATCGGCATCAAGGCCATCGACCTCCTCGTTCAGTTCCTCCCCGGGATCCGGTGACCGTCATGCGTCTGTCCTCCGCCCTGCGCCAGCACGTCGCCGCCCTGCGGCTGCTGGTCGTGTTCACCGTCTTGTTCGGGCTGGCCTACCCGCTGGCCATCACCGCCGTCGCCCAGGTGCCGGGGATGAAGTCCCGGGCGGACGGCTCGCTGGTCAGCGTGCACGGCGCCGTGGTCGGGTCCGCCCTGCTGGCCCAGGGGTTTGTCGACTCCCACGGCACGCCACTGCCGGCCTACCTGCAGTCACGGCCGTCCGCTGCCGGGGCGAACGGCTACGACCCCACCGCCTCGGGGGGCACCAACCTGGGGCCGGAGTCGGTGGTCGACACCCTCGCCAACCCGGCGGTGACGGGCTCCTCCACAACGCTGAGCCTGCTCAGCCAGGTCTGCTCACGCAGCCTTGCCGTCGGCCAGCTGGACGGGGTCAGCGGTGCGCGTCCCTACTGCACCGCCGCGGGCCTCGGCGCGACGCTGGGGGTCTTCTGGTCCGGGCCCGGCTACGCCGGCCACGTCACCCGCGTGGTCAGCCTCAACCAGGAGTGCCCGGCGAAGCCCTTCGTCGCCACCTACGACGGGGTCCAGGTGACCTGCGCGACCTACGGGACGGACTACGCCAGCGCGCAGACGGTGGTGCTGCGTGGGTCCGCCCCCGCCCACCCCGCGGTGCCCGCCGACGCGGTGACCGCCAGCGCGTCCGGGCTGGACCCGGACATCTCCCCGGCCTACGCGCGACTGCAGGAGGCCCGGATCGCACGGGCGCGTGGCATCTCCGTGGCCGACGTCGCCGCGGTGGTCGCCCGCTACACCACCGGGCGGGCGCTGGGGTTCATGGGCGAACCGGTGGTCAACGTGCTGAGGGTCAACGTGGCCCTGGACCAGGACTACCCGGTCGCGCACTAGTCTCGCCGTGGAGCCAACGGGAGGACAGACGGTGGCGGAGGGCACCCGTCCAGGCGGACGGGGTCGGCTGCGCATCTACCTCGGCGCCGCCCCCGGGGTGGGCAAGACCTACGCCATGCTGGGCGAGGGCCACCGTCGGGCGGCCCGGGGCACCGACGTGGTCATCGGGCTGGTCGAGGACCACGGGCGCCCGCTGACCCAGGCGATGGCCGACGGCCTGGAGCGGGTGCCGCAGGCCACGCTGACCTACCGCGACACCACCTTTCACGAGATGGACCTCGACGCGGTGCTGGCCCGCCACCCGCAGGTCGCCCTGGTGGACGAGCTCGCGCACTCCAACGTCCCCGGGTCCCGGCACGCCAAGCGCTGGGAGGACGTCGAGGCGCTCCTGGCCGCCGGCATCGACGTCATCACCACGGTGAACATCCAGCACCTGGAGTCGCTCACCGACGTCGTCGAGCAGATCACCGGGGTCCGCCAGCGGGAGACGATCCCCGACTCCGTGGTCCGCCGGGCCGACCAGGTGGAGCTGGTCGACATGGCACCGGAGGCGCTGCGCCGGCGGATGGCGCACGGCAACATCTACAAGGCCGAGAAGATCGACGCGGCGCTGTCCCGGTACTTCCGGGTGGGCAACCTCACCGCACTGCGCGAGCTGGCCCTGCTCTGGCTGGCCGACAAGGTGGACGAGGGCCTGCAGCGCTACCGCGCCGAGCACGCCATCGAGGACACCTGGGAGGCCCGCGAGCGGGTGGTGGTGGCGCTGACCGGCGGCGCGGAGGGGGAGACCCTGATCCGCCGTGCCGCCCGGATCACCGCGCGCTCGGCGGGCGGGGAGCTGCTCGCCCTGCACGTGGTGCGCAGCGACGGGCTCACCGGGGCCAGCCCGGCGCTGCTCGCGGCGCAGCGGCGCCTGGTGGAGTCCTTCGGCGGCAGCTTCCACCAGGTCGTCGGCGACGACCCGGCCCGTGGCCTGCTGGAGTTCGCCCGGGCGGAGAACGCCACCCAGCTGGTGATCGGCGCGAGCAGGCGCAGCCGGCTGGCGGCCCTGCTCAGCGGCCCGGGCACGTCCGACCGGGTGATCCGTGGCTCGGGACCCATCGACGTCCACCTGGTGACCCACGACCAGGCCGGTCGGCTGCTGCGCCTGCCGCGCGTGGGCGGCGGCCTGGCTGCACGCCGCCGCCTCGCGGGCCTGGCGCTCGCGCTGGTCGGCCCCCCGCTGCTCACCGCGGCGCTGGCCACCAGCCGCGGCACGTTCAACCTGACCACCGACGCGCTGGCCTACCTGCTGCTGGTCGTCGCGTGCGCCCTGGTCGGCGGCCTGTGGCCCGCGGTGGTGGGCGCCGTCTCCGCCTCGCTGCTGCTGAACTACTACTTCACGCCCCCCCTGTACACGCTGACCATCTCCCAGGCCAACAACGTCCTCGCCTTGGTGATCTTCCTGCTGGTGGCGGCCCTGGTCGCGCTGGTGGTGGACGGCGCCGCCCGGCGCACCCGCGAGGCGGCCCGGGCGACCGCGGAGTCCCGCGTGCTGGCCACGGTGGCGGGCAGCGTGCTGCGTGGGCACGCCGGGCTGCCGGCCCTGCTGGAGCAGGCCCGCGAAGCGTTCGGCCTGGACGCCGTCGCTCTGCTGGAACAGGACCGCTCCGCGGGCCGGGTGCCCTCCTGGGTGGTCGTGGCCCATGCCGGGGAGGACCCGCCCACCTCCCCGGAGGCCGCCGACGACGCCCAGGAGTCCGGTGACGTCACGCTGGCGCTGCGTGGCCGCTCGCTGAACGCGGAGGACCGTCGGCTGCTGGGCGCCTTCGCCACCCAGGCGGCTGTGGCGCTGGAGACGGCGCGGCTGGCGGACGCGGCGGCCGCGGCCGAGCCGCTGGCCGCGGCGGACCGGGCGCGCACCGCGCTCCTGGCGGCGGTCGGCCACGACCTGCGTACCCCGCTCGCGTCCGCGAAGGCCGCGGTGACCAGCCTGCGCGGCACCGAGGTCGCCTGGTCCGACGCCGAGCGCGCCGAGCTGCTCGCCACGGCCGACGAGGCCCTGGACCGCCTCGCCCGCCTCGTGGACAACCTCCTGGACCTGTCCCGGCTGCAGGCCGGCGCGCTCGTGGTGGAGCCGGTGCCCACCGACCTGTCCGACGTGGTCGGCGCGTCGCTGGCCGAGATGGGCGGGGACGCCGCCGCGGTCGTTGTCGACGTGCCCGCTGGCCTGCCCCCGGCCCTGGCCGATCCGGTGCTGCTCGAGCGGGTGGTCGTGAACCTGGTCGCCAACGCGCTGCGCTACTCCCCGGTGGGCAGCCCGCCCCTGGTCGCGGGCAGCAGCGTGGGGGAGGGGGTCGAGCTGCGCGTGGTCGACGCCGGTCCGGGAATCCCTGAGGAGGACCGCGAGCGGGTGTTCGCTCCCTTCCAGCGGCTCGGGGACACCGACAACACCAGTGGGGTGGGACTCGGCCTGGCGCTGTCGCGGGGCCTGGTCGAGGCGATGGGCGGCCGGCTCACTCCGGAGGAGACGCCGGGCGGCGGGGTCACGATGGTCGTGGAGCTGCCGGCCCAGGCGGTGCTCGCGGCGGGTCGGCCTGCCCCGGGCCGCCGCGAGCGAGCCGACGCCGCACCGCGGGCGGACGCCGCCGTCGAGGTCAGTCCCACCAGTGGCGACTAACCCCCGAGCGAGGGGCGGCCGTCCGCACGGGCCGGGTCAGCTGGCGGTGACCGCGCGGGCAGTGCTCGCGAGCCCGCGCGTGACGAGGAGTTCCGGGCCGTCCGACCCCGGTCAGCGCTGGGGGTGGCCTCAGGTGAGGTCGAGGGTCATGTAGGTGTTCCACCCGCTGGGGCGGTAGTCCCCGAAGGGTGCACAGGGGACGAAGCCGGCGCTGGCGTAGAGAACCCGCGCGCCCGCGAACTCCTCCGTCGAGCCGGTCTCGAGGCTGATCCGCGTGTAGCCGCGCGCCCGGGCGGTCGCCAGGACGTGGTCGAGGATGAGGCGCCCCAGTCCGCGACGTCGGGCACTGTCGGCGGTGTGCATGGACTTGAGCTCGGCGTGGGTGTCGTCCAGCCGCTTCAGCGCTCCGATCGCGAGCAGCGCGCCGTCCTCGCGCACCCCGAACACCGTGACCCCGGCCTCAGCCAGCCCGTCCTCGTCGAGCGCGAAGGCAAACTCGGCGGGACTCGCGCCGTTGGTGAAACGCAGATGGTGCCAGACGAGCTCCCTGACGTCGGCATCCCGCGGGTCGACCTCAGTGACGTGGCTGGACACGGCGACCAGTGTCCACCGCGGCCAGGGCAGGTTGGACGGCACCCCGTGCGCTGGCGCGAGATCGTGGCAGAGAGCACCCCTGCTCCCGCGGGGGGCGCGGTCGTGACCATGCCGCGCGGGCCGCACCGCGTCGACGCGCCGGTGACCGGGGAAGCGCAGGGCGGCTGCGGCAAGGATCGGCTGCCACCACCCGACCCGAGGAGCCGCCCCTGACCAACCCACGGACCGATCTCGCCGTCCTTCTCGCCCAGCAGGCAGCCGAGGCAGTGGAGAGGGTCAAGGTCGAGTCGCCCGAGACGGCGCAACTGGCTGCCATGACCGCCATCGCGTTGAGCCTGTCCCAGATCGCCGAGACCCTCGCGCCCCGCTCCGCGTAGCCGCCACTGGCGCGGGGTGCAGCGCCGAGCCAGCGATGACAGCAGCGTCAGCCCCCCGACGTGGTGCCAACGCGGCGATGCCAGTGACGCCGCGCGAGGCGCCGGGTCGTATGGGAGCGCGGGCCTGCCCAGGGCCCTCGAGCAGGAGGGTGTCGACGGGGTCACCTACCCACCCGACGGCGGTTGCCGCACCAGCCGTGACCGTCGGCGACGCCGGACTAGGTGGGGTGTGGAGCCGGTGTTCGCGGCACCGACGCCCGATGACGCCGCCCTCTCAGGTGACGACCCAGCTGTCGGACGAGCCAGACGTTCCCGGCCGCAAGGCCGGCGAACATCAGGCCGTAGCCCAGCGTCACCGGCCACATCGGGCCGCCGCTGTCCGCGCCGGTGAGGTTCCACAGAAGCGCCCCACCGAGGTAGAACGGGACGATGCCAGCGATGGATGCGGGCAGCGTGAGTGCGAACGCAGCGATCTCCGGCCAGAAGACCTGCTCGTTGGGCGACCAGAAGGACGTCGCGCCGAGCAACCCCACGCCCACGACGTAGGCGACAGCCACGGTCCAGCCGGCAAGGCGGACCCAACCGGCCAAGGCCGCAGGTGTGTGCCTCAGCGTCGCCATGTCGCCCCCGGTCCAGCCGGTCGCCGATCGGCGGGACCGTCGCGATCCCGGTGGGCCCATTCTCCCACCGGCCGCCCGGGCCTGCTGCTGCCCATCCATCCGCGGCAGTGCGCCCCGGGCACCGCGTCGGCGCGGGGTCAGCCGGCCGGCGCACCGACGACGCTCCACCAACCAGGAGCAGCGGCCGACTGCTCTGCGTGGCCTGGCTCAGCCCACCCGTCCTCGTGGACGGCTGGGTGCCCGCTCCTCCTCCGCGTCGGCGACCGCGGCGGCCAGCGCGGCGAGCCGACCCAGCCGGCCGACTTCGGCGGGGTGGAACGCCGGGCCCCCGTCGCGGCCCACCAGGAGGGCGCGCCGGGTGCGACCCACCGGCGCCGCCGCCAGGGCGGTCTGTGCGTGCTGCCAGGAGTCCGGCACCCAGTCCCCGTCCAGGCTGAGTGCCGACGGGCTGGTCAGTGGCAACCACGGCAGCCGCGACCACCGCATCCGGGGAGCGCCGGCCGAGCCGTGTCCGGCCACCGCGGAGCCGTCCGCCGTGCCCTCGACGAGGACCGCCCAGTCGGCCTTGAACGCGGTGCGGGCGACCCGTGCCACCAGGACCTGGGCGATGCCGCCGGACCCGTAGACCGTGTCGAGCATGTCCAGCTCGTGGCCGAGCTCCACGGTGCCGTCGTAGCGTCGGGCACCCACCACGCTCACCCCGGGTACGGCGTCGGCGGCGGCGAGCAGGTCGGGCAGCCGCTCGTCGACGATGTCGACGACCAGGTCGTCGACGACGACGGAGGGGTCGCGCCCGATCACCTCGATGCTGGCGATGTCCCCTCCGCATGCGCCGAGCGCCCCCGCCAGCGCCCCGAGAGCCCCGGGCCGGTCGACCAGCTGTGCGCGCACCAGGTACCTGCCCATGGCCACCTCCAGGACGGATGGTGCACGGCGGGTGTTTCCGTCGTGTGACGGGGCGCGCGCGGGGGTGGGACTCCCGGGCGG
>Ga0209698_10001280_pt1 | contig 29098 bp, 24 predicted proteins | sample LitLauG_LLR_2012_FD_187203 | JGI IMG/M metagenome (GOLD analysis project Ga0209698, IMG submission 187203) | Freshwater sediment microbial communities from Pennsylvania, USA - Little Laurel Run_MetaG_LLR_2012 (SPAdes) (version 2) | ecosystem: Environmental > Aquatic > Freshwater > Creek >... | reverse complement strand
CTCCTGCAGCGGGTGCGCCCGCCGCGGCCCCGGCCGATGCTGGCAAGGACGCCAAGAAGTAAGCATGGCGCGTTAAATTGCAAAGGGCCGGCAATGCCGGCCCTTTGCATTTTTGCCACCACCGAGCGTGCCGCCGGTGGATCGCCTCAGCGTAACTGGTCGTTCAACTGGTCCAGGATGTGCCGCGCCGTCGCGCCGCTGTCGGGCTTGCCATCCTTGTCCTGCACCTCGACCACGGTGATTGAGCCATTGGCGCTCACCGCAATCAGGAACTGCTGCGCGGGAATCTTGGCATCGGCATTGAATATCTTTTCCCACCAGCCCCTTTTCTCGCGCTCGCTCGCCTCGTACTCCGGATCGAGATAGCGCACACCATATACGCGCTTTTCCCGATTGCGCTCCTCGATCGTGAAGCCTCCCCGGTCCAGCGCGATACCCACGCGGCGCCAGGTGTGCTCGAGGCTGTCCTCCACCTGCAAGGTGAATACGCCACCGGCGGTAACCTTGTGCACGCGCGAAGGCGCCGGCCCCGCCGTATCGGCCGGCACCGCGCTCACCGAAGCGCTGGCCCCCGGCGCGCCAGCGGACGGTGCAACCGCTACCGGCTGAACCGCCGCAAACCGCAGCGCCAGGCGCTGCAGCATGATCGCCTCCAGTTCGGGATCGCTGGGGCGCGCCTGCCAGCTGGTCGTATCCTTGGCCGGCGACGTAAACACCTCCTCCAAGCCGCTGTGGGTGATCGTCACCTCGGCCGTGTTAGCGGGCGTGCGCTCCACGCGCGCGCGGAACTTGTTGCGCTCGCCATTGGAATCGAAGGCCCCGAGGAGTCGATGCAATCCGTTGCGCAGCGCGTCCTCCTTCACCGTCGGGCGCGTCTCGGACCATTCGGTCTCCAGGACCCCCACGGCCGGCTCATCCTTTTCGATTTTGTACCCCATGCTCACCAAAAGATCGCGCACAGTCGCGTACGCGACTTCGGGGGAAACATCGATGGCCAGCCAGCGCTGGTTGCCGTCGCGCACAATGTGTGCGGCCGCGACCGTGGGTGCGACCGCCAGCCCAGTGGGCCCCGGCGCTGCAGCCGCCGCCGCGGAAGCAGCAACCACCGCGGAGCCAGGCGCCGCTGCCGGCGCGGCGCTGGCCGCCGACGCGCCATTGGCGGCCGGAACATTGAAGCGATCGTCCTTGGCGAGCGGCGTGAGGTCGGGCGGAACTTCCAGAGGTTGATTGCGCGTCTTGACCTTGCGATAGTCGTAGGTCTCGTCCTTTTCGCCGAAGTGAAACCAGGACAGGGCCGAACACGCACTCAACGCAGCCAAGGCCGCCATGCCAAGGACCAGCATCGCGCTCCGGCGCGCGCCACCGCGCTTCTTTCCCGGCAACTTCGTAGTCAATTTCGCACCATCCTGTACCAAGGTGAAACTCCTTGTCTTTGCCCGATCGCATCGGGAGCTTGTTGGCTTTGGGCCGCCGCGCCGCGGCCCGCGCAATGGCGCTTGGGCCCGGCCGGGCTCCGGCGCTAGCGCCGCGCGCGTGCGCGTTCGGCCGCGCGCTTCATTCCACCCCCGCCTCGCGCATCGCCGCAACGACGATTTCCTGGCCGGCAGCGGACAGGGGCAGCAACGGCAAGCGTATGCCGCCCGGGATGCGCCCCATGTGCTGCAACACCCATTTGGCGGGGATCGGGTTGGGCTCGACAAAAAGTCGCAGATGCAAGGGCATGAGCGCCTGGTTGAGCGCACGGGCGTGCTGCAGGTCCCCGGCAAGGGCGGCCACGCACATCTGGCTCATGCGCCGCGGGGCGACGTTGGCGGTGACGGAAATTACACCATGGCCGCCCAGCAACATATAGGCCAGCGCGCTGTCGTCATTGCCGCTGTAGAGCGCGAAACCGGCGGGACCGCGCCGGCGCATCTCGACGACGCGTGACAGATCGCCGCTGGCATCCTTGATCCCCACGATGCCCGGCACCTGCGCCAAGCGCAAGGTGGTGTCCACCGAAAGGTCCGCCGCCGTGCGCGAGGGCACGTTGTACAGGATCAGCGGCAGGTCCACCGCTTCGGCCACGGCGCGAAAATGCCGGTACATGCCTTCCTGGGTAGGCCGGTTGTAATAAGGCACGACCTGCAAGCTGGCATCGGCGCCCACTCGCTTGGCGTGCGTGGTCAATTCGATGGCCTCGCGCGTGGAATTTGCGCCCGCACCGGCGATGACCTTGACGCGGCCGCGCACCGCTTCCACCGCCACGCGCAGCAATTCAACATGCTCGGCCGGATCCACGGTGGCCGATTCGCCGGTGGTACCCACGGCAACGATCGCGCGGGTGCCCTCCGCAATGTGCCATTCGATCAAGCGCCGGTACGCGTCCAGGTCCAGTGCGCCATCCTCGCGCATGGGGGTAACGATAGCGACCTGGCTTCCGGTGATCATGTACGGGTGGTCCACCAATGCGATGCTGCGCGCGCGCTGCGTCACGAGCTGCCGACTGGCGCGAAGCGGCGCATTTTACACGGCGCCCGTGACCCCCGCCGCGCGTGCCGGCTGCGCGCTCAGGTGTAGCCGAGCCCCATGGCCTCGCGCACGTCGCGCATCGTTTCCTGCGCAACGGCGCGCGCTCGATCGCACCCATCGGCCACGATCGAGCGCACCAGCGAAGGATCGTCCAGGTAGGGTTGCGCCCGCTGGCGCCATGGTTCCTGTTCCGCGATCATGGCATCGATGATGGGCTGCTTGCACTCCAGGCAGCCAATGCCGGCCGAGCGGCAGCCTTTTTGCACCCAAGCCTGGGTCTGCGCGTTCGAGTACACGCCGTGCAGCTGCCAGACCGGACAACGCTCCGGTTCGCCGGCATCGGAACGACGCACGCGCGCCGGATCCGTCTTCATCTTGCGAATCTTCTCGGCGAGGACCTTGGGTTCCTCGCGCATCGAGATGTCGTTGCCATAGCTCTTGGACATCTTCTGCCCGTCCAGACCGGGCAGGCGCGGCGATTCGGTGAGCACTGCTTCGGGCTCCACCAGGATCAGGCGGCGCGTGCCTTCGAGATAGCCAAACAGGCGCTCGCGATCACCCATGGACACGCTCTGGGACTGCGCAAGCAAGGCGTGTCCTTGTTCCAGCGCCGCCTCGTCGCCCTGCTCCTGGTAGCGCCCGCGCAGTTCCAGATAGAGCTTGCTGCGCCGGGCGCCGAGCTTTTTCACGGCGGCCAGGGCCTTTTCCTCGAATCCAGGCTCCCGGCCAAACAGGTGGTTGAACCGGCGCGCGATCTCGCGCGTCATCTCGATATGCGGCACCTGATCCTCGCCCACGGGAACCAGGTTGGAGCGATAGATGAGGATGTCGGCTGCCTGCATCAGCGGATAGCCCAAAAAGCCATAGGTCGCCAGGTCGCGGTCCCGCAGACGCTCTATCTGGTCCTTGTACGTGGGCACCCGTTCGAGCCAACCCAGCGGCGTGGCCATGGCCAGCAGCAGGAACAATTCGGCATGCTCGGGCACGCGCGATTGGATGAACACCGTGGCCTTGGCCGGGTCGATGCCCGCGGCAAACCAGTCGATGAGCATGTCCCAGACGCTCTTCTCCATTACGTCGGTTTCCTCGTAATGGGTCGTCAGCGCGTGCCAGTCGGCAACGAAAAAAAAGCAGGGGTGTTCGTCCTGCAGCCGCACCCAGTTCTTGAGTGCGCCGTGATAGTGCCCGATGTGCATGGCCCCGGTGGGTCGCATGCCGGACAAGACGCGATCGGCAAACATGGTCATGCCGGCCGGCGCGAGGCGGCGGCCGAAGTGCTCCGGGTAGGGAAGGAGCGTCCAGTCTAGCAGCGCCCGCGGCGCCCGCCCCTTAGGCCAATCCCAAGGGCTCCAGTGCACCGCGGCCGACGCGCAGCACCTTGGCCGCGCCGGCGGATAAATCGATAACAGTCGTGGGCTGCACGCCGCAACTACCCGCGTCCAGAACGAGCTCGAGCTCGTTGTCGAGCCGCTCGCGTATCGCCGCAGCGTCGTTGAGCGGCAGTTCGTCGCCGGGCAACTGCAGGCTGGTGCCAATGAGTGGCTGACCCAACTCCTGGAGAAGCTGCAGCGCGACCGGGTGATCGGGCACGCGGATGCCGATGGTCTTGCGCGAGGGATGGGACAAGCGCCGCGGCACCTCGCGGGTAGCCTCCAGGATGAATGTGTAGGGACCGGGTGTGGCCAGCCGCAGCAGGCGGTAGGACGCATTGTCCACCCGCGCGTAGGCGGCAATCTCGGACAGGTCACGGCACAGCAATGTGAGGTGGTGGCGCTCGTCGATCCGGCGCAGGCGGCGAATGTGGTCAACCGCCGGCTTGTCGTCCAGGTGGCACACCAAGGCGTAGCACGAGTCCGTCGGGATGGCGGCGATGCCACCGTCGGCGAGGATCTGCGCAGCCTGGGCGAGCAATCGCGCTTGCGGATTTTGCGGATGGATCGAAAGAAATTTCGTCATTACCAAAAGAGGCCAAGCAGCACCGCCAGCGCGGCACCGTGGCCTCCATGGTATCTGCATTGCCGATGCGGACCCGGCGGGCCCGCCCGTGCCGCCTACTCGCGCAATACGTACGACGGCAAGGCGGTCGGGTCACCAGCTTTGGGCCGGCCACGAGCGCGAGTCACGGCGCCGGCCATCAGCTGCGCGCGCTGGTCGGGCAGCGCATCGATGAGGCGCGTGACCCAGGAAGCGGGAATCTCGCGGTAATGGCGCCGGTCCGGGCGATAGGTGAGCTCGCGCCAACCCTGCTCCAACAACCATTGCCACAATTCATCGCCCAAACCGGCCTGCACGGTCATGCGCAGGTCGTCCTTGATGAGGCAGGCACCAATCGCGGGTTTGCTGCTGCGGCGCGGCACCGCGCGTTCCTTGCGGACGCGCAGCACGCCACGGATCAAGTCGCGGAAGGAATCTACCAATTGGCACCCAATGAAAAGTACGGCGGACCGGGAGGAAAGAAAAACGGGAACTCGGCCCGGTGGCGCGAAATTCACTGTTTGGATGCTATCGGGAATGAGAATTCGAGCGTATCGCGCCTATGCACTACGCGCGATCGCGGCAAAAAAATTCCTTTTTATTCATGATGTTAAACAGACAATGGGGGATTGCGCAGAATGGGTAGTGTTGTACCAATCGCAATACCATACAGAATTCCTAGGTAATTTTGCTGCGCATACAATGTCTGACGCCCGCAGGAATGGTGCGGCGCAAGGAAAACGACTTGGCTATCTACCGTTTGGGGCACCGCACGCCGGAAATCGACCCCAGCGCCTACGTGCACGAAAGCGCGGTCCTGATCGGCGCGGTCACCCTGGGCCCGCGTGCCAGCGTGTGGCCGGGCGCTGTCTTGCGCGCGGATAACGAGCCCATCGTCATTGGCGCCGAAAGCAATATTCAGGACGCCTGCGTCCTGCATACGGACCCCGGACTGCCCATGCACATTGGCGCCGGTGTTTCCGTCGGCCATCAGAGCATGTTGCACGGTTGCACGATCGGCGACGGGTCGCTCATCGGTATCCAGTCGGTAATCCTCAATGCCTGCGTGATCGGCCGCAACTGCCTGGTCGGAGCCTGTGCCTTGATCACGGAGCGCAAACAGATTCCCGACGCCAGCATGGTGCTGGGGGCGCCGGGCAAGATCGTGCGCCCGCTCGAGGCCGAGGAGATCGCCCGCCTGGCACTCAATGCCCAGTCCTACGTGCGCCGCGCGCAGCTATTCCGCGCCGAATTGCAGCGGCTGGCTTGAGGCGACTTGCTTGGGTTCGGCCGCCGCGCCTGACGCTGGGGGCACGAATTGAAAGAAGGTTTCCCCTGGGCCGATCATGTGCAATTCGCCGCGGGCGCGCTCCTCGATCGCTTCGCTGCCCTGGCGCAGGCTGGCGATCTCGGCCAAGATTGCCTCGTTGCGCGCGCGCAGCTCCTCGTTGGCGGCCTGGCGCGCGGCCAGCTGGTGTTGCAGGTCCCAGACGCGCAGCCAGCCACCATGGCCGAACCAAAGCGGCCACTGGATCAACAGCAGCAGGCTGGCAAGAATGATGGCCAGCCGCTTCACCGCCCGTTACCCCAGGTTGAAGTACGCGGCGCGTCCGGCATATTGGGCCACCCCACCCAGATCCTCCTCAATGCGCAGTAGCTGGTTGTATTTGGCCATGCGGTCGCTGCGCGAAAGCGAACCGGTCTTGATCTGCATCGCGTTGGTGGCAACGGCGATATCGGCGATCGTGGCGTCCTCGGTCTCCCCCGACCGGTGGCTGATCACCGCGGTGTAGCCGGCGGTCTTGGCCATCTCGATCGCGGCGAAGGTCTCGCTCAGCGTGCCGATCTGGTTGACCTTGATCAGCACCGAATTGGCGATCGAACGGCGTATTCCCTCGCGCAGTATCCGCGTATTGGTGACGAAGATGTCGTCGCCCACGAGTTGCACCTTGCCGCCCAGACGCTGGGTCAGCAGTTCCCAGCCATCCCAGTCGTTTTCCGCCATACCGTCCTCGATCGACAAGATCGGGTAGCGCTCGCACCACTGCGCCAGCACGTCGGTGAACTCCTGGGAGGTGAGGCTCAGCCCCTCGGCATCGAGGCGATAGCGGCCATCCTTGTAGAACTCGGAACTGGCGCAATCGAGCGCCAACGCGATCTGCGTGCCCGCCTCGTACCCGGCATCGGCGATGGCCTCGAGGATGAGCTTGATCGCCTCCTCGTGGTTTTGCACATTGGGCGCAAATCCGCCCTCGTCACCGACCGAGGTCGTGAGCTTTCGCGCGTGCAGGCGCTTCTTGAGGGCATGGAAAACCTCGGCACCATAGCGCAGCGCCTCGGAAAAGCTGGGCGCCCCCACCGGGACGATCATGAATTCCTGCACATCCAGGTTGTTGTCCGCGTGCGCGCCACCATTGACGACGTTCATCATGGGCACGGGCATTTGCAAGGCGCCCACGCCGCCCAGGTAGCGATACAGCGGCAATCCGGATTCCTCGGCAGCAGCCTTGGCCACGGCCAGGGAAACCGCCAGGGTCGCATTGGCGCCCAGCCGCGACTTGTTCTCCGTGCCATCCAGGTCGATCAGGGTGCGGTCCAGGAAAGCCTGTTCTGCCGCCTCCAGGCCCATGATGGCCTCGGAAATCTCGGTGTTCAGATGCTCGACCGCGTTCAATACACCCTTGCCCTGGTAGCGTGATTTATCCCCGTCGCGCAGCTCCACGGCCTCGCGCGACCCGGTCGATGCGCCGCTGGGGACCGCCGCGCGGCCCATAACGCCGCTTTCGAGCAGCACGTCGCACTCCACGGTCGGATTGCCGCGCGAATCCAGGATCTCGCGTCCGACGATGTCCACAATTGCACTCATACGTTGCCTTTCCGGCTAGCCAACAAAAACGGTTTCCAGCAAACGCTGCGACTTCACGATGCGGTCGATCGCCTGCAAGCGGCCCAGCAGTTCGCCCATATGTTCCAGCGGCACCGCATTGGGTCCATCGGACTTTGCGTTACGCGGGTCCGGATGGGTCTCCAAAAAGACGCCGGCAACGCCACTGGCCACGGCCGCGCGCGCCAACACCGGAACGAATTCGCGTTGCCCGCCGCTGCTGGTGCCCTGCCCGCCGGGCAACTGCACCGAATGGGTCGCGTCAAACACCACCGGACAGCCGGTGGCGCGCATGATGGCCAGCGAGCGCATGTCGCTTACCAGATTGTTGTAGCCAAAGGAGGCGCCCCGCTCGCAAACCAGAAAGCGCTCGGGATCGAGTCCGGCCGCACGCGCGGCGTTGCGCGCCTTGTCCACGACATTGACCATGTCGCCCGGCGCCAGGAACTGGCCCTTCTTGATGTTCACCGGCCGCCCGCTGCGCGCGCACGCGTGGATGAAATCGGTCTGTCGGCACAAAAAAGCCGGTGTCTGCAGGACATCGACTACCGCAGCCACCGGTTCGATCTCCTCTTCGCTATGCACGTCGGTGATCACCGGCACGCCCAGCTGCGCGCGCACCTTGGCCAGCACGCGCAGGCCCGACTCCATGCCAATGCCACGGAAGGATCCGCCGGAGCTGCGGTTGGCCTTGTCGTAGCTGGCCTTGAAGATCAGATGCATACCCAATGCGGCCGTGACCTCGCGCAGGTGGCCGGCAATACGCAGCGTCATGTCCTCGGATTCGACCACGCAGGGCCCGGCAATGACAAACAGCGGATCGGTCAGACCCGCGTCAAATCCGCACAACTTCATGCCGCAACCTTGCGCAAGCCGGCATCGGTGCGGCGCTGATGAAACGCCAGCGCGGCCTCGACAAAGGCGCTGAACAGGCGATGGCCGCCGCGCGGCGTCGAGGTGAATTCCGGGTGAAACTGCACGCCGATGAAAAACGGGTGTGCCGGCAGCTCCATGATCTCGGGCAGGTTCTCGGTGGGCGTGCGCGCGCTGATGCGCAGGCCCTTGGCTTCGAGCTGCGGCACGTAATTGTTGTTGACCTCGTAGCGATGGCGGTGGCGTTCGTTGACTTCCGGTCCATAGATGCGAAAGGCCAGGGATCCGGGCTCCACCGGGCAGCGCTGCGAGCCCAGGCGCATGGTTCCCCCCAGGTCCGAAGCCTCCGTACGCTGCTCGGTGCGTCCGGAGCGATCGACCCATTCATTGATCAACGCCACCACCGGGTGCACGGTGTCGCGCTCGAACTCGGTGCTGTTGGCCCCCTGCAGTCCGCAGACGTTGCGGGCAAACTCGATCGTGGCCAGCTGCATACCAAAGCAGATGCCCAGGTACGGTACGTTGTGCTCACGGGCGTAGGCGATCGCCTGGATCTTGCCCTCGGCGCCGCGTCGACCAAAGCCCCCGGGCACCAGGATCGCATCCAGATGCGACAGGTCCGGAAGGCCCTGCTGTTCGATGAGTTCGGAATCCACGTATTCGATGCGCACGCGGGTGCGCGTCTGGATGCCGGCGTGGATCAGGGCTTCGTTGAGCGACTTGTAGGAATCCGAAAGCTCGACGTACTTGCCGATCATGCCGATGCGCACCTGGGCCTGGGGATGCTCCAGGGACTCGACCAGTTGCTCCCAGGAGGAAAGGTCGGCCGGCCGCGCGGTCAGGTTGAGCTTGGTGCAAACAATCTGGTCCAGACCCTGCCGGTGGAGCATGCCCGGAATCTTGTAGATCGAGTCGGCATCCCACACCGAAATCACAGCGTCGAGCACGACGTTGGAAAACAACGAAATCTTCGAGCGTTCCTCATCCGGGATCGGCCGATCGGCGCGGCACAACAGGACGTCGGGCGAGATGCCGATCTCGCGCAATTTCTGCACGCTGTGCTGGGTGGGCTTGGTCTTGAGTTCCCCGGCGGCCGGTATGAACGGCACCAGGGTCAAATGCACGAAGCAGGCACTGGCCGGACCCATGCGCAGGCTCATCTGGCGCACCGCCTCGAGAAACGGCAAGGACTCGATGTCGCCGACCGTGCCGCCGATCTCGACGATGGCAACGTCCACCGGCACGCCGCCGGCGCCATGCGCGCCGCGCTCAATGAAATCCTGGATCTCGTTGGTGATGTGCGGAATCACCTGCACGGTCTTGCCCAGGTACTCGCCGCGGCGCTCCTTGCGGATGACGCTGTCGTAGATCTGGCCGGTGGTGAAGTTGTTCACGCGCCGCATGCGCGAGGAGACGAAACGTTCGTAGTGACCCAGGTCCAGGTCGGTCTCGGCACCGTCCTCGGTGACGAATACCTCGCCATGCTGGAAGGGACTCATCGTCCCGGGGTCGACGTTGATGTAGGGATCGAGCTTTACCAGGGTGACGGTGAGGCCGCGCGATTCGAGGATCGCACCGAGCGAGGCGGCGGCAATCCCTTTGCCAAGGGATGAAACCACGCCGCCGGTGACGAAAACGTACTTGGTCATGGTCCGTCCGCACGCATGTTCGACAGGGGATCGAACGAGGGAAACGCGCACGCCGCCGGTAAAGGCGCAGTATACAGGTTCAAGACTGGCGCCTGCGCCGCGGCACGTTCACAAATTCTTAAGAACGTCGCGCAGCGTGCCGGCAATCTGGTCGATATGCGACTTTTCGGCGATCAGCGGCGGCGCCAGGATGAGGGATTCGCCGGTGCTCTTGAGGTGCAGGCCCTCATCAAAGAGGCGCTTTTGCACCTCATGGCCGCGCGCCCCGGGCGCGCCATCGCCCACGAGCTCCACGGCGGCCAGCATGCCCATGGAACGGATATCGTGCACCGCAGGCAGGTCGCGCAAGGCATGCACAACATCAGCAAAATACGGGCTCATCTGACGTGCACGGTCGATCAGGCCGTCCTTCTCGATGATATCCATCATCGCCAGGCCCGCAGCGCAGGCGGCCGGGTGGGCCGAATAGGTGTAGCCGTGAAAGAACTCGATGCCCCGTTCCGGGCCGGCCTCGGTGATCGCGTCGTAAATATCCTGGCGCACCACGACCGCGCCCATGGGCTGGGCGCCGTTGGTCAGCGCCTTGGCCATGGTCATCATGTCAGGCGTCACGCCAAAGGCCTGGGCGCCGAAATTCTCGCCCATCCGGCCCCAGCCGCAGATGACTTCGTCAAACACGAGCAGGATTCCATGCTGATCGCAGATTGCGCGCAGCCGGTCCAGGTAGCCCTTGGGCGGGGGCAGGCAACCGCACGATCCGGCCGTGGGCTCGACAAAAACCGCCGCGATATTTTCGCCGCCGTACAGCTGACAAAACCGCGTGAGGTCGTCAGCCAGTTCGGCGCCGGTGGGCGGCTGGCCCTTGACGAAGCGATTCTCGGGCAAGGCCGTATGGCGCATGTGATAAACGCCACCCAGGCCGGCGCCAAAGGCGCGCCGGTTGTTCACCAGACCGGCCAGGGAGACTCCGCCCATGTTGACGCCGTGGTAGGCGCGCTCGCGCGAGATGAAGATCTGGCGCTGGGCCTGGCCGCGCACACGGTGCACCATCAAGGCGATCTTCATCGCCGTGTCGATGGACTCGGACCCGGAGTTGACGAAAAACACCCGGTTCAGGCCCGCCGGCGTGAAATCCACGATGCGATTGGCCAGGGCAAAAGCGCCGGCATGCGCCCGCAGGAAGGGCGCGGTGTAATCCAGCGTCTGCAGCTGCCGGTACACGGCTTCCGAGATTTCCGGGCGGCAATGGCCGGCCGCCACGCAAAACAAGCCGGCGGAAGCGTCGATGAGCTTGCGCCCGTCCGGCGTGTAAAAGTACATGCCCTGCGCGCGTTCGAACATGCGCGGTTCGCGCTTGAACTCCTTGTTCGGGGAAAACGGCATCCAGAACGGCGCCATGCGCGCATCGGCACCGCTGGTAACGTCCTCGGCGCCGTGCGCCGGATCCGCATGACCCATGAATTGCTCCCGCTTGGACTGGCTGGCTTCTTTTGGATTACCTAACCCTCCATTCTAGGGCCTGTTGGGCGCACGCCGCCCCGGTGCGCCGGCCTGGCACCAACGGCCGGCGGCGCGCGAACAAGACGCGATATTCTGACGCCAGCGCGGCACTGGGCGCCGCCCACGGCAAGGCGGCGGGCCCGCAGGAAAAGGACATGAAGCGCAGGTTCGGTTGGCGGCTCGTTGCGCGCACCCGGGTGCTGGCAGTCGTGGGCGCCACGCTGGCGCTCGGCGCCTGCAATGTCATCCCGTATTACTCGCAGGCCATTGCCGGTGAGTTCTCCTTGCTGCGCGCCGCGCGGCCGATCGACGATTGGCTGAGGGATCCGGCGACCCCGGAAGCCTTGCGCACCCAGCTGCGCCTGGCCGCACAGATCCGCGTCTTTGCCTCGCGTGAAATCGGACTTCCGGACAACGACAGCTACAGACGCTACGCGGACCTGCATCGCTCGAGCGCCCTGTGGAACGTGTTTGCCGCACCCGCCGACTCCTTGGAGCTCAAGACCTGGTGCTATCCGCTCATCGGCTGCGCCGCCTATCGGGGCTATTTCGAGCGCGCCGCCGCCCAATCCCTGGCCGCAAATCTGGCGCAGGCGGGCCTGGATACCTATGTCGCACCGGTGCCGGCGTTCTCGACATTGGGCTGGTTTGCCGATCCGCTGCTCAACACCTTTGTGCAATGGCCCGAGCCCGAGCTGGCGCGCCTGATCTTTCATGAACTTGCGCACCAGATCGTGTACGTGCGCGACGACACCCGCTTTAACGAGAGCTTTGCCACCTGCGTCGAGCGCGCCGGCCTGGCGCGCTGGGTTGCCAGCCGCGACGATGCGTCGCTGCGCGAGCAGTACGGGCTATATCAGCAGCGCCACGCCGACGTTCTGCAACTGCTGCAACAGACGCGCACAGCGCTGGCGCAGGCCTATGCGCCGGCGCTGGCGCCCGCCGAGCGCGTTCTGCGCAAAGAGCGCGCCTTTGCCCAAATGCTCGCCAATTATCGCGCCGTTCGCGATCAGCGTTGGGGCGGCTACCGCGGCTATGACGCGTTCTTTGAAACGCCATGGAACAATGCCCGCATTGCGGCCATGGCGGCCTACACCGACGAGGTGCCGGCCTTCGACGCGCTGCTGGCCCGCGAAAACGGCGATCTGCCGCGCTTTTTTGCGCAAGTGCGGCGCATTGCCGCGCTCCCCCAAGTGGATCGCAATGCAGCGCTGCGGGCCCTGGCGCCGGCCGCGCCCGCGGAGCAAACTGCGGCGGTTGCAACGCCGCTGGCACCACAATGAGCGAGCTTCCCTTTTCCTCCCTGCCTCGGGAGCGTCCCGATCCGGACGCGCTGCTGGCACGCATCCGCGGCGACCAGGCGCGTGCGCAGCGCGGACGCCTGAAAATCTTCTTTGGCGCATCGGCCGGGGTCGGCAAGACCTTCGCCATGCTTTCGGCCGCGCGCCGCCTGCGCGAGCAGGGCCAGGATGTGGTGGTGGGCATCGTGGAAACGCACGGGCGCGCCGAAACCGAAGCGATGGCCGCGGGCCTGGAACGGCTGCCCGCGCATACGTTCTTGGTGCGTGGCCGGCCTACTCCCGAGTTTGATCTGGATGCCGCGCTGGCGCGCAAACCCGCGCTCATCCTGGTCGATGAGCTGGCGCACAGCAATGTCGAGGGCTCGCGCCACCCCAAGCGCTGGCAGGACGTGGAGGAATTGCTGGCCGCGGGCATCAGCGTGTACTCAACGATCAACGTGCAACACCTGGAAACGCTCAACGACGCGGTAAGCGGGATCACCGGCATACGCGTCTGGGAGACGATCCCCGACCGCATCTTTGACGAAGCCGACGAAGTCGTGCTCGTGGACCTGACGCCCGATGAGTTGCTGCTGCGGCTCAAGCAGGGCAAGGTGTACCTGCCGCACCAGGCAGAACGGGCAATTCGCAATTTTTTTCGCAAGGGCAATCTCATCGCCCTGCGCGAACTGGCCCTGCGGCGCACGGCCGACCGCGTGGACGTGGAGATGCTCCAATACCGGCGCGACCAGTCGGTCGACTCGGTATGGCAGACCCGCGAATCCGTGCTGGCCTGCGTCGGCCCCGGCGATGATGCCGAGCGCGTGGTGCGTGCCGCGGCGCGCATTGCCGGCCGCCTGGAGGTTCCCTGGCAGGCAATTTATGTCGAGACGCCGCGCAACCGTGCGCGCAGCGCCGCGTGGCGCGAACGCGTGCTGGGCGTCCTGCAGCGGGCGCAGGCGCTGGGTGCCGAAACGGCAACCTTGGCGGCCAGCGATGAAGTCGAAGCCGTAGTCAAGTTTGCCCGTGACCACAATCTGGCGCGCGTCGTCCTGGGGCGCACCGGCGCCCGTCCCTGGCAAGGCCTGCGCCGCTCCTTTGCCGACCGGCTCGCCCGCGCCGCACCGGACCTGGAGATCACCACCATTGCCAGCACGGGCCCGGTGCGCGCCCGGCACGCGGCGGCGGCCGACCATGACCGTGGCGACACGACAGCTTGGCGCGACTATATGTGGAGCGCCGGCATTTGCGCGCTTACGGCGGTTGTGGCCACGCCCCTGGCTCCGGTTTTCGACCTGCCCAACATCGTCATGGTTTTCCTGCTCTCGGTCGTGCTGGTCGCCGTGTGGTTCGGGCGCGGACCGGCCGTGCTGGCCTCGTTCCTGAGCGTTGCGGAGTTCGACTTTTTCTTCGTTCCGCCGCGCTTTTCCTTTGCCGTGAGCGACGTGCAGTACCTGCTTACCTTCGCGGTGATGCTGGTCGTGGCCCTGGTTGCGGGCCAACTCACCGCGGGGCTGCAATATCAGGCCCGCGTAGCGCGCCATCGCGAAGGGCGGGTGCGCGCCCTCTACGAGATGGCACGCGACCTGTCCGGAGCACTGCAGGCCGAGCAGATCGCCGAGATCTGCGGACGCTTCCTGCGCGCCGAATTTGGCGCGCGTGCCGTCTTGTTGCGCAATGACGATGAGGGGCGGGTGCAGCCGCCGCAACGCGCCGCGCCCATCGATGGCGCCGCCTTGCCGGTGGACCTGGGCATCGCCCAATGGGCCAATGACCACGGCGAAACTGCCGGCCTGGGAACCAATACCTTGCCGGCCAGCCCGCTGCTCTACGTGCCGCTCAAGGCACCCATGCGCGTTCGCGGCGTGCTGGTGATGGCACCCCAGGCTCCCGCGCGCCTGCTCGGACCCGAACAAGCACGGCTGCTCGACACCTGCGCACGTCTGACCGCCATCGCCCTGGAACGGGTGCACTACGTGGACGTGGCGCAGAGCACCACCTTGCAAATGGAATCGGAGCGCCTGCGCAACTCGCTACTGGCGGCTATCTCGCACGACCTGCGCACGCCCCTGTCGGCCCTGGTCGGACTGGCCGATTCCCTGCGCCTGACACCGCCCCGGCTGTCGGAACAACAACAGTCGATCGCCCACCACATGCGCGAACAGGCCCAACGCTTGCGCGCCCTGGTGGAAAACCTGCTCGACATGGCGCGCCTGCAGGCCGGGCGGGTCGCGCTCAACCGGCAATGGCATTCGCTGGAAGAGCTGGTTGGGGTTTGCCTGCGCGCAATGGAGCCGGCGCTGGCGCCGCGCGCCGTGCGCGTTCATTTGCCCGCGGACCTGCCGCTGGTGGAAATGGACGCGGTGCTAATGGAACGCGTGCTGTGCAACCTGCTGGAAAACGCCGCCAAATTCACGCCGCCCGAGGCGCGCATCGATATCGGCGCCGCCACCGAGGCGGCGCAGCTGCGAATCTGGATCGAGGATGACGGCCCCGGTCTTCCAACGGGGCGAGAAGAGCAGATCTTCAAGAAATTCGAGCGCGGCGACAAGGAAAGTGCCACCCCCGGGGTCGGCCTGGGCCTGGCCATATGCCGGGCCATCGTCGAGGCCCACGGCGGCACCATCATCGCGCAGAATCGCCCGGGACATGGCGCGCGCTTTCTTATTACGCTGCCCGCCGGCGCTCCGCCGGCCCTGCCCGCCAGTGACGTCGGCGAACACGCCACAGCCGGCGCGCAGCACTCATGAGCGCCGATCATCCCAACATCGGCGTCGCCCCAGAACGGGCGGCCGCGCCGGTTGTCGTGGTGGTGGAGGACGAGGCCCAGATCCGTCGCTTCGTGCGCCTTGCCCTGGAGTCCGACGGCTGCCAGGTATTCGAATCCGAGAGCGCCCGGCGCGGCCTGATTGACTGCGGGACACGTCGACCCGACCTGGTTGTCCTGGATCTGGGACTGCCCGATGGCGATGGCATGGACATCATCCGCGAGCTGCGCGCCTGGTCGCAGATCCCCATCGTCGTTTTGTCCGCCCGCACGAGCGAGGCCGCCAAGATCGCCGCGCTCGATGCCGGGGCCGACGATTACCTTGGTAAACCCTTCGGCGCTGGCGAGCTGCTGGCCCGCGTACGTGCGCAGTTGCGCCGGCAAAGCCGCGCCCCCGGGGCTAGCGGCGGCAACGCAGAGATCTGCTTCGGCGCCATCCGCCTCGACCTGGGACGACGAATGGTCTGGCGCGATGGCCAGGCGCTGCATCTGACGCCCATCGAGTTTCGCCTGCTGTCCTACCTCGTGACGCATCCGGACTGCGTGCTCACGCACCGACAGCTGCTCAAGGGTGTCTGGGGCCCGTCGCATGTCGAGGACGCGCATTATGTGCGCATCTACATGGGACAACTGCGGCGCAAGGTCGAAGCGGACCCGGCCCGCCCGGTGTACCTGCGCACCGAATCCGGGTTTGGCTACCGCTTTTCGACGACCGGCGCCGAGTAAGCGTTGCCGCGTCTTTACGGCTTTTTTACAGGCCGGCCGACGCTTCTTAGAACAATGTGATGCGCTCTTGTCCTAGCATCCTCCTGCCCCTACCCGGGCGAACTGGAGATCAACTTTGCATAGCGGTTTGGCCGATCTTGCCTTCACGGCCGCCATCCTCGGATTCTTCCTCGCAAGCGCGGCTCTGACCCGGGGCTGCACACGCCTGCAGCAGCGCCGCGCTGGGGCGTCCAAGGAGGCAACATGAACGCCATGCAAATCCTCGGCGGCCTGATCGCGCTGGGACTGCTGGTGTACCTGGTGATCGCCCTGTTCGATGCGGAGAATTTTTGATGACCGGGCATGCGCTGATCCTGCTGTGCCTGTACATGGCCGTGCTGCTGGCCCTGTCCTATCCGCTGGGCGCCTACCTCGCCCAGTGCATGGACGGGCAGGGGGGCGGCGCGGCCCGGGCAGCGCGCCGGCTTCTGGGGCCGGTCGAGCGGCTCATCTATCGGCTGTGCGGCGTGCGCGCGGAGCAGGAGATGGGCTGGGCGCAGTACGCGCTCGCCCTGCTGCTGTTTGGTGGTTTGGGCGCCCTTGCGGTATACGCGCTGCAGCGCGTGCAGGGCTGGCTCCCGCTCAATCCCCAGGCCCTGGGGGCGGTCAGCCCGGACTCCTCCTTCAACACCGCCGTGAGCTTCGTGACCAACACGAACTGGCAGGGGTACAGCGGCGAATCGACCATGAGCTACCTCACCCAGATGCTGGGGCTCGCGGTACAAAACTTCCTGTCGGCGGCCACCGGCATCGCCGTGGCGATCGCCCTGGTCCGGGGCATCGCGCGCCATGGCGCGTCCACCATCGGCAATGCCTGGGTGGACCTCACGCGCGTGACCTTGTACGTGCTGCTGCCGCTGTCCCTGCTATTTTCCCTTCTGCTTTTGGGCCAGGGCGTGGTGCAAAGCTTTGCGCCCTATCGCGAGGCGCAGACGCTGGAAGTGACGCAGTACCAGAATCCTCGCCTGGACGCCGATGGACAGGCTCTCAAGGACGCCCAGGGCAATGCCCTTAGCGATCCGGCGCAGACGCCAACGCAGGTGCTGCCGCTGGGACCGGTGGCCTCGCAAGAAGCCATCAAGATGCTGGGCACCAATGGCGGCGGGCCGTACAACGCCAACTCGGCGCATCCCTTTGAAAATCCGACCCCGCTCAGCGATTTTGCGCAGATGATCGCCATCTTTCTCATCCCGGCGGCCCTGTGTTTCGCCTTTGGCCACATGGTTGGCGACACGCGCCAGGGCTGGGCAATCTTTCTCACGATGAGTCTGCTCTTTGTCGTTTCGGCCGTGGTCGTCATCGCCGTCGAACAGGGTGGCAATCCCAGTTTTCAGTCCCTGGGTATCGACCAGGCCGCGAGCGCGCTGCAGGCCGGCGGCAACATGGAGGGCAAGGAAACCCGCTTTGGCATCGCCGACTCGGGCCTGTTTGCGGCGATCACCACCGCCGCCTCGTGCGGCGCGGTCAATGCGATGCATGACTCGCTCATGCCCATGGGTGGCTTTATCCCGTTGTGGAACATGATGCTGGGCGAGGTCGTCTTTGGCGGCGTGGGCTCCGGCCTGTACGGGATGTTGGTCTTTGCCCTGCTGGCGGTCTTTATCGCCGGCCTGATGATCGGCCGCACGCCAGAGTATCTGGGCAAGAAGATCGAATCCTTTGACATGAAGATGGTGTCGATCGCGATATTGGCAACACCGCTGCTGGTGCTCGCGGGAACGTCGATCGGGGTGCTCAGCGCCGATGGGCGCGCCGGCATCGCCAACCCCGGGGCCCACGGCTTCAGTGAAATTTTGTACGCCTTCACGTCGGTTGCCAACAACAACGGCAGCGCCTTCGCCGGACTTTCGGCCAATACGCCTTTCTACAACATCCTGACGGCCGTCGGGATGTGGTTCGGTCGCTACGCGGTGATCGTGCCGGTGCTGGCAATTGCCGGTTCGCTCGCGGCCAAGAAGCGCCTCGCGGCCAATGCCGGCACCATGCCCACGCACGGCCCGCTGTTCATCGCCCTGCTGATCGGCACCGTCGTCCTGGTGGGCGCCCTCAACTATGTGCCGGCGCTGGCCCTGGGCCCCATCGCCGAGCACCTGCAGCCGGCGGTGCGGCGATGAACGCGGTGCTTGCATGACACGCACATCCTTTTCCCTGTTTGCCCCGGAGCTGGTTGGCCCGGCAATCGCCGAGTCGTTTCGCAAGCTTTCGCCAGCGCTGCAGCTGCGCAACCCGGTGATGTTCGTCGTCTTTGCCGGAAGCATCCTTACCACTGTGCTCTGGGTGCAAGCGCGAGCAGGCCACGGCGAAGCGCCCGCCGGCTTCATCCTGGCGATCGCGCTGTGGCTCTGGTTTACCGTACTCTTTGCCAACTTTGCCGAAGCACTGGCCGAGGGCCGCAGCAAGGCGCAGGCCGCCGCGCTGCGCGGGCTCAAGCGCAAGACCTATGCCAAGCGCCTGCTCGAGCCGCACCACGGCAGTCGCTGGACCCTGGTGCCGGCGGATGAACTGCGCCGCGGCGATGCGGTGCTCGTGCAGGCCGGCGATACCATGCCGGCCGATGGCGAGGTCATTGCTGGCGCCGCCTCGGTCGATGAGAGCGCGATCACGGGCGAGTCGGCGCCGGTGATCCGCGAATCGGGCGGGGACTTTTGCTCCGTCACCGGCGGCACGCGCGTGCTCTCGGACTGGATCGTGGTACGCGTGGCCGTGAATCCGGGCGAAGCGTTCATCGACCGCATGATCGCCATGGTCGAGGGCGCGCGCCGGCAAAAGACCCCCAACGAGATCGCACTCACCATCTTGCTCGTCGCCCTCACCATCGTCTTTCTCGTGGTGACCGTGACGCTCCTCCCCTTTTCCCTGTTCAGCGTCGATCTGGCCAAGGCGGGCAGCCCGGTGTCCATCACGGTACTGGTGGCGCTGCTGGTATGCCTGATTCCCACCACCATTGCCGGGCTGCTTTCGGCCATCGGCGTGGCCGGAATGAGCCGCATGATGCAAGCCAATGTGATCGCCACCTCGGGACGGGCGGTGGAAGCCGCGGGCGATGTGGACGTATTGCTGCTCGACAAGACGGGCACGATCACCCTGGGCAACCGGTCGGCCAGCGCATTCCTGCCGGCGCCCGGCGTGGCGGAGGCCGATCTTGCCGATATCGCCCAGCTCGCCTCCCTGGCCGATGAGACCCCGGAGGGGCGCAGCATCGTCGTGCTCGCCAAGGAACGCTACCAGCTGCGCGAGCGTGACCTGCAAGGCCTGGGCGCACGTTTTGTCGCGTTTTCCGCGCGCACGCGCATGAGCGGCGTCGATATCGGTGCGCGGGTGATCCGCAAGGGCGCGGCCGATGCGGTTCAGGCGCACGTGGCGGCACTTGGCGGCTCATTCCCGACCGGTGTGGCGCAGCACGTCGAGGCCGTGGCGCGGCGCGGCAGCACGCCTCTGGTGGTGGCCGACGGTGCGCGCGTCCTGGGTGTCATCGAACTCAAGGACATCATCAAGGGCGGCATCAAGGAGCGCTTCGCTCAATTGCGCCGCATGGGGATCAAGACCGTGATGATCACCGGGGACAATCGTGTGACCGCGGCGGCAATTGCCGCAGAGGCCGGAGTCGATGACTTCCTGGCCGAGGCCACGCCAGAAGCCAAGCTGGCGCTCATACGCGAGCACCAAGAACAGGGACAGCTTGTGGCGATGACCGGTGACGGCACAAACGACGCACCGGCGCTGGCCCAGGCGGACGTGGCTGTGGCCATGAACACCGGGACGCAGGCGGCCAAGGAAGCCGGCAACATGGTCGATTTGGATTCGAACCCGACCAAGCTCATCGAAATTGTCGAGACCGGCAAACAAATGCTGATGACGCGCGGCGCCCTGACCACCTTCAGCATTGCCAACGACGTTGCCAAGTACTTTGCCATCGTCCCGGCGGCCTTCGTCAGCACCTACCCCCAGCTTGCCGCGCTCAATGTCATGGGCCTGACCACGGCCAATTCCGCGGTGCTCTCGGCCGTGATCTTCAATGCCCTCATCATTGTCGTGCTCATTCCCCTGGCTCTTACGGGCGTGCGCTACCGTCCCTTGGGTGCGGCCGTGATCCTGCGTCACAACCTGCTGGTGTACGGCGTGGGCGGCCTCATCGCCCCGTTTGCCGGGATCAAGCTCATCGACCTGTTGCTCAGCGCCTGTGGCCTCGCCTGAGGCATCCGGAATACCGACATGTCCAGCCCCGTCGCGATACCGCAAGATTCCCCATTTGCTCCGGCCCCGCTACTGCGTCCGGCGCTGCTCCTGTTGCTTGCACTGATGCTTCTTACCGGCATCGCCTACCCCCTGGCGGTGACGGGCATGGGGCAACTGTTCTTTGCGCAACAGGCCGCTGGCAGCCTCGTGCAGCGCAATGGCCGCGTTGTCGGCTCGACGCTTATCGGCCAGAACTTCGCCGATCCGGGTCACTTCTGGGGCCGCCTTTCGGCCACCGCGCCGCAGCCCAACAACGGACTTGCCTCGGGCGGCTCCAATCTCGGTCCGCAGAATCCGGCACTGCTCGATGCGGTGCGTGCGCGGCTGGACGCCCTGCACCAGGCTGATCCGCAAAATCGCGATCCGGTGCCGGTGGATCTTGTGACCGCTTCAGCAAGTGGACTGGACCCGGAGATCAGTCCGGCGGCGGCGCAGTATCAAATCGCGCGCGTGGCCCGCACGCGCGCTCTACCGGTGGATCAAGTGCGCGCCCTGGTCGCCGCGGCCACCCGCGACCGGCAATGGGGGGTGCTGGGTGAGGCGCGCGTCAATGTCCTGCAGTTGAACCTGGCGCTGGACGACCTGGCCCAGCCGGGCGCGCGCAATGCCGATGCGGCCATCGGTACACTGCCGCGGTGACTCCGCGACGGCTCCCGACCAACCCAGTTGCCCCCGATTCCGGCGCGCGGTCGGGCCAGCCTGTCAGGGAACGCAGCCGCGCCGTGGACGCCGCGCGCGGCGCGGCCATCGCCCAGATGGTCGCCTATCACTTTTGCTATGACCTGAATTATTTTTCCTACATCCACATTGCCATGCTGGACGACCCCGCATGGATCACATGGCGCACAACCATCGTCGCGCAGTTCCTTTTCCTGGCCGGGATCTCGGTAGCGCTGCGCCCTCCAAGCGCGGACCGTGGGCTGCTCGCCTCGGCGCGCTTCTGGGTTCGTTGGATGCAGATTGCCGGCTGCGCAGCTCTGGTATCGGCCGCGAGCTGGTGGCTGTTTGGCCCGCGTTTTATCTGGTTTGGCGTACTGCATTTCGTGGCGCTTGCGCAAATCGTGGCGGCACTGCTGTTGCGTCTGGGCGGCGGGAACATCCTGCTGGGCGTTCTCGCCTTGGTACTGGGCACGCAATTGCACCTGGCGCTGTTTGCCGCGGACGCGATGAGCTGGATTGGCTTTGCTCCGGCCAAACCACAGACCGAGGATTTTGTACCGCTGTTTCCCTGGCTGGGGGTGTTGCTGCTGGGCATGGGCGCCAGCGTGCTCTGGCACCGACGCCGTGGCAGCGCGGCGCACCCGGGTTCCAACAATGCGGGCCCGGCGCTGAACGTGCTGGCCACACTGGGCCAATGGCCGCTCACCATCTACATGCTGCACCAGCCGCTGCTTTTTGCGATCTTTTCCACGCTGGCCGCACTGCGCCGGTAGCGGCGCCCGCGCGTGCCATTTTCTGGAATTACGCCGGCAGCTTCATTTTGCGCAGGAACGCCGCGAAACGTGCATCGGGACGAATGCCCTGAAACAGGGGTTCGGCCTTGACGAACACGCAGTCCGGATCGCGCCGCTCCATGGCGCGGTCGAGCCAGGAGAACGCGCGGTCCGCGTCGCCACGCACCGCGTGCACCAGCGCAATATCCGCCGGATCGCTGGCCGCGTACTTGCCCTCGAGTTCTCGCAACGCAGCGTCCGAATCGGCGTTGCGGCCCAGCGCATGCAGCGCGATGGCGCGACCGACCAGGCGGATTTCTTCCTGCGGCTCGCGCTCCAGCTCCACGAGTGCCGCAGCGGCATCGCCTCGTACGATGTCCATCTTGGCCAGTATCCAATGCGAAAATGCCTGGCCGCTGTCCAGGCTAAGGGCCTTGCCCAGGGCAATCCGCGCCTCGGCAAAACGTCCGTTGCGTATGAGCGCCTGGGCTAGGAGGTTGTACTTCTTCGGATCAAGAGGATCGTTGGCAATGGCGTTTTCGTAGTACGTGATCGCACGGTCTGTTTGGCCTTGAGCCTGGGCCAGGTACCCGGCCCAGCCCATGGCCTGGGCGTTGCCCGGATCCTGCTGTAGAACGTATTCGATCTGCTTTTGCGCAGCGGCCCAGTTCCAATCGTGGCGGATCAAGATGGCCGCCATTGCCGAATGGCCCTCGGGCAAGGTGGGGTCCAAGCTGAGCGCGCGCACCGCGGCCAGGCGCGCCCCCGCCCAGCCGTCCTCGCTGGCGATGAAACCCAGGAAGGCCTGCTCCGACAGGACGCAGGAGAAAAATGCCCAGCCGGGTGCGAAATTCACGTCCGCACTGATGGTAGCGCGCGCGGTTTCGGCGACCTTGTCCCAATCGTCCTTCGTGCTGGCGTGCAGGCGCAAGGAGCGTCCCTGCAAGAACAAGGTGTACGCGTTGATGCTCCCGGTCGCCACTGCCTTGGGCAGGCTCTGGCCCAACATCGAAAGGTGCAGCGCCTGAACGACCGAGGCAGCGATTTCCTCCTGCGTCCGGAAGACGTCGCCCACCTTGCGAGTGTAGGTCTGCGACCACAAGGCCGAACCGTTGTCGGCCCGCACAAGCTGGGCTGTGATTCTGAGTTCGTCCCCCGAGCGCCGCACGCTTCCTTCCAGGACATTGGCCACCTTCAACTTGCGTGCAATGGTCGGCAGATCATCCGACTCGTTACGCAACGAAAACGAGGACGTGCGCGCCGCGACGCGCAGCTCCGGCACACGGCTGAGCAAATGCAGGATTTCTTCGGACAGGCCATCCGAAAAATATTGCATATCCTTCTTTTCGCTCATGTCGGTGAAGGGAAGTACCGCGATGGAGTGCGCAAAGGGCACGGGCGCATCAACCCGTACGTCGGAGACCAAGGGCGTCGACGCCGGCGCGTGGTTGGCGCGCCAAGCAACAAAGGCCCCGCCAAGGAGAATCGATAGTGCCAAGGCGGCCACCAGAACGGGCTTTCGCGTCAGCCCCATGGGCGCAACAGTTTCCGCATCCCGGGGAGGCGCCATTTGTGCCGGTTCGGCTTCTTGCATCACGGGGGGACTCGCGGGAGCGACGATCCGCGCTTGCGGCGCTGCAGGCGCCAGCGGTGCCGGGCGCGTCGGCGGCAATGCGGTGAATTGATATCCCTGGCCCGGAACGGTCGAGATCGCATCGCGCCCCAGAACTCGGCGCAAGGCGCTGATCTGCACTTGAAGATTATTTTCCTCGACAATCAGCCCGGGCCAGGCCGCATCGAGCAGCTCCTTCTTGGCGACGACCCGATCGGGGTGCTTCATCAGGTAACTCAGCACGTCGAAGGCGCGTGCACCAATGTTCACCGCCTTGCCATCGACCAGCAGCTGCCGGCCGCCCAGTTGTATCTCCGGAGGTTCTGCGCGGGCAGCGCTCCTCCAGGGGCTTGCGGGACCACTGGAACGGAATTCCGTTAGCGACGACATATGGGTAGCGAACTCGGTAGTAGCGCATTTACGCTATACAGTATTGATTATCAATCACGGTTTCGCAAGCCCTATTAAGAAAAATAAAGAAATACCCAATTTGGCGAATTTTGCCAAGCACTGGGTGGGCGCCACCCGCATGGGAGACCAGCTGCCAATTTGTTCCCGCAAATCCTGCTGCGCCGGTGAGATTTCGCGCCGCAGCACGCGTGGAATTGAAAATTTGAGGATTTTCAGAACAATTAAGGAATACTCAGGATCAATTCAGACGCCTAAAGGACTGAAACGATTCTCATGTCGCATAGTCCCCCCATCGATTTCGCCGATCCGAGCGGATCGAAACCTCAAAGGGGAAGAAAATGAACAACCGCGCCTTTTACTATGTTCTTGCCGCAATCATCGTCGCCTCGGGATTCATTTCCGAAGGAAGCGTTTTGCTTACCGGCGTTACCGCCTGAACCCGCACACAGTGGGTCCCAAAATGAGCAAGCTGGTTTCCCGCGTGGCGTTTTATTGGGTGTTTTTGGGCACGATTGTCACTTCAGTGCTTCTTTCCAAGGCGAGCGTGGCATTGGCCATTGCCGGCGCCTGAAACGGCACGACGCTGTAGCTACTCCGCGCGTATGGGTATCGCACCCGCGCGCGGGGTAGGCACGAAATACTCGGGTTGCAGGGTCACGTGCTCGATCGAGTAATCCCGGTTGAGCATGACGCGGGCCTGTGCCAGGATCGCCGGCCAGTGATCCAAACGGTCGATGAGCAGGTGCGCGGATAGCGCACCCTGGCCCGGCACCATCGCCCAGACGTGCAGGTCGTGCACCGAGATCACGCCGGGGATGGTCGCCAGGGCCTTGCCCACGCTGCCGTAGTCAACGCCCTGTGGCACGCTGTCGAGCAGCACGTTCGTGGATTCACGCAGCACGCTCAGCGTCGAGTGCAGGATCAATCCACTCACCAGCATCGATAGCAAGGGGTCGACGACGGTGTAGCCGGTATACATGATGATCAAACCCGCGATCAATGCCGCGATCGACCCGAGCAGGTCGCCCAGCACGTGCAACAGGGCGGCGCGTATGTTTAAATTTTCCCGATCGCGCGACAGCACCCAGGCCACGACGAGGTTGACGACCAGGCCGGCGCTGGCAATGAAAAACACGGCCCGACCATTGACGGCCACCGGGTGCGCCACCCGATCAACGCCCTCGACGACCAGCCAAACGACCACGGCCAGCAGCGCCAGGGAATTGACGAAGGCGGCGATCACTTCGGCACGTGCCAGACCATAGGAATGGCGCTCCGAGGCCGGGCGCTGCGCGACGATGTTGGCGGCCAGGGAAAACCCCAACGAAGCGGCATCGGTGATCATGTGTCCCGAATCGGCCAACAGCGCGAGCGAACCCGACCACAGGCCGCCAAGAAGCTCCACGACCGCAAATAGCAGAATCATCACCAGTGCAAAGAGCAGCGCGCGCGAGGCCCCCGGTCGGGTCTGGTGCACATATTGGGCATCACCGTGGGAATGATCGCTGAACTCATCGCGTCGGCGCACCGCGCGCCCCGCGGCTGGCGGCGCCGGCCCATGAACATGGGCGTGATCGTGCATGGCCTCAGTGAGCGCCGGCCGTGCGCGCGAGGCGCGCAAAATCGACGGCGCATCCGGTCTTGGTCCGCACCTCTTCGGCGCCAACACCCGGCGCCAGTTCCACCGCCTCGAGCGCTCCCCTGCCGATGTCGAAAATTCCCAGATCGGTGATGACGCGGTCGACAACGCCGACCCCGGTAAGGGGCAGGCTGCACTGGTCCAGGATCTTGTGCTCACCGCTCTTGGCGCAATGCTCCATCAACACGATGACGCGGTCGACTCCGGCCACCAGGTCCATTGCGCCCCCCATGCCCTTGACCAGTTTGCCCGGAATCATCCAATTGGCCAGGTCGCCGGCGCGACTCACCTGCATCGCGCCCAGGATGGCAAGGTTGATATGGCCGCCGCGGATCATGCCGAAGGAGTCCGCGCTGCTGAAGTAACTCGAACCGGGCAAGGCGGTGACCAATTGCTTACCCGCATTGATGAGGTCGGCGTCCACTTCTTCTTCGGTGGGAAAGGGTCCGATACCCAGCAAGCCGTTTTCCGACTGCAACATCACATCCATCCCTGCAGGAATGTAGTTGGACACCAGCGTCGGCATGCCGATACCCAGGTTCACGTAAAAACCGTCGCGCAACTCACGTGCTGCGCATTGCGCCATCTGCTCTCGGCTCCAGGCCATGAATTTGCCTCTTGCGTTGGGGTTTGCGGGAATCAGCCAGCGCGCACCGTGCGCTGCTCGATGCGCTTTTGCGGATGCTCGTTGACGACCAGGCGTTGCACAAAAATTCCCGGCGTGTGGACGTAATCGGGGTCGAGCTCGCCGTTTTCCACCAAGACCTCGACCTCGGCTACGGTGACGCGCCCGCACATCGCCACGACGGGGTTGAAGTTGCGCGCCGTCTTGCGATACATCAGGTTGCCCTGCCGATCCGCCTTCCAGGCCTTGACCAGAGCAATATCGGCGCGCAATGCCGGCTCCAGGACATATTGCTTGCCGTCAAACTCCCGTACCTCCTTGCCCTGCGCAACGAGAGTGCCAACGCCGGTGGGGGTAAAGAACGCCGGTATCCCGCAACCACCCGCGCGCATTTTTTCGGCCAGCGTGCCTTGCGGCGTGAACTCGAGCTCGAGCTCGCCCGCCAGGTACTGGCGCTCGAACTCCTTGTTCTCGCCCACGTACGAGGCGATCATCTTGCGAACCTGCCGCGTCTGCAACAGCATGCCCAGTCCAAATCCGTCCACCCCGGCGTTATTGCTGATGCAGGTCAGATCGCGCGCGCCACTGTCACGCACCGCCTCGATCAGGGCCTCGGGAATGCCGCACAGGCCGAAGCCGCCAACAGCAACCGTCAAACCGTCCTTGATTACCGCGTCGATCGCCGCACGCGCATCTGGATACACCTTGTTCATACGCCCTCCACAAGACAGGACCTGATTCTAGGCAATCCCCGCACCGCGTGCCGCCGCCGAAGGGCAAAGCATTTTCATTCCGCGAAAAGACGGCCAAGCAGACTAAAATCCTCCCGCGCTGCTCGAAACTGCGGTGCCCACGGCCGTCGCGCCCTGCCCGGGCGCCGACACGCCGATGCAGCAACGGAAGGGGAAGCGACCATGAATGCCGCCGCACGCGAACAGATGGAGTACGACATTGTGATCGTCGGCGGCGGACCGGCGGGACTGGCCGCAGCAATTCGCATCAAGCAGCGCGCCCTGGCCAGCGGCCATGAAGTATCCGTATGTGTGCTGGAAAAAGGCGCAGAGTTGGGCGCGCACACGCTCTCGGGTGCGGTCATCGATCCACGGGCCTTTGACGAACTGCTGCCCGAATGGCGCCAGCGTGGTGCGCCCATCACCACTGCGGTGCGGGAAGATCGATTCTTGTTCCTCACCCAGACCAGTACGCTGCGCACGCCCTCGTGGATGTTGCCGGCTTGCTTCATCAACCACGGCAATTACATCGTCAGCCTGGGAAACGTCGTACGCTGGCTCGGCCGCGAAGCCGAGGCCTTGGGTGTCGAGGTGTTTGCCGGATTTGCGGCTGCCGAAATTCTGTACGACGCCACGGGCAGCGTCGTGGGCGTGGCTACTGGCGATCTGGGAATCGGCCGCGACGGCAAGGCCACGGCCAACTTCCAGCGCGGCGTTGAGTTGCGCGGAAAGTACACCTTGTTCGCCGAGGGCTCGCGCGGCCATTTGGGCCGGCAATTAATTGCCCGCTTTAACCTGGCACGCGATCGCGATCCGCAGACCTACGCGATCGGCATCAAGGAACTTTGGGATGTGGAGCCGGCGCGCCACCAGGAGGGGCTGGTGGTGCACAGCGCCGGTTGGCCCCTCGATGGCCACACCTATGGCGGCTCGTTTCTCTACCATGCACAAAACAATCAGGTGAGCGTTGGCTTTGTCGTGGGCCTGGGTTATCGCAATCCCTACCTTTCTCCGTTCGAGGAATTTCAGCGCCTCAAGACCCATCCGGCGCTGCGCGCCTTCCTCGATGGGGGCAAGCGCGTCGCCTACGGAGCTCGCAGCATCACGGCCGGCGGCCTGCAGTCCCTGCCCAAGCTCACCTTCCCCGGCGGCGCGCTCATCGGCTGCGAAGCCGGCTTTCTCAATGCCGCACGCATCAAGGGAACGCACGGCGCGATCGTCTCGGGAATGCTCGCCGGCACCGCGGCCTGCGATGCGCTCGCCGCAGGGCGCAGCGGCGACGAGCTTTCCGCCTATCCACAGGCCCTCGAGGGGAGTTGGCTCACCGCCGATCTGCACGCAACGCGCAACTTCAAGCCCTTCATGGACAAGGGCCTGGCAATGGGCACCTTGCTATTTGGCATCGACCAGGTGGTACTGCGCGGACGCGCGCCCTGGACCTTGCACCGCTCCGTTCCCGATCACGCCAAACTGCTGCCGGCCGATCAATGCACGCCGATCGCCTACGCCAAGCCCGATGGCAAGCGCAGCTTCGATCGGCTCTCATCGGTTTTCCTATCCAACACCAACCACGAGGAAAACCAGCCCGCGCACCTCACGCTCAAGGATGCCAGCGTGCCCGTGGCGGTGAACCTTGCGCGTTACGCCGGGCCCGAGGCGCGCTACTGCCCCGCCGGCGTGTACGAATTCGTCCAACAAGCGGACGGGACCGAGCGCCTGCAGATCAACGCGCAAAATTGCGTGCATTGCAAGACTTGCGATATCAAGGACCCGACCCAGAACATCGTCTGGGTCGTACCCGAGGGGGGCGGGGGGCCGCGCTACCCCAACATGTAATCGCCTGGGTTGGGCCTAGTCACCCGTGCACAGCCGGCAGCTCTGGGGGGGTCTGCAGCCACCTCGTCTGTCTTCCACTACGCCGGCAGGATCACTAGCCACGCGCCCTTTGTGACACCACCCATGTGCCGCGGGCTGTAGTGCCGGAATGTGTGGTCTCGTCGGAAGATCCTCAACCCCACACCACCGGCACACGCGCGCTCGATCGTGCCCACCAAGGACGGGCCCGAGCTCTGACGGGTGTGCGGGGGACGAGTGGGTTATCGAGGTGGCCGCACACCCGCCAGAGCCACGGGCCGCGTACGCTGAGGTCACAAACTCGGAACCCCACGCGACAGCGTTACAGCCCGAGGCACGGGCGCGAGGACGGCG
>Ga0209698_10001278_pt1 | contig 29107 bp, 17 predicted proteins | sample LitLauG_LLR_2012_FD_187203 | JGI IMG/M metagenome (GOLD analysis project Ga0209698, IMG submission 187203) | Freshwater sediment microbial communities from Pennsylvania, USA - Little Laurel Run_MetaG_LLR_2012 (SPAdes) (version 2) | ecosystem: Environmental > Aquatic > Freshwater > Creek >... | reverse complement strand
TTCGCGGCAAGGAACTTGCCAAGAAGGTCGCGCTGGTAACCGAAGTCGGTGCCAGCTTGGCCATGGGTTTGCGCCGTCTGGAAGGGAACTTCTCCAACAACGCACCCAGCAAACCCGCCGCAGAAATCTGGCTGGGCCCGAGTGAACGGTGACCAATGGGATCCCCCTACAAAGCTGACCAAATCGGAAGCCTGCTGAGGCCTGCAGAGTTGTTGCGGGCCCGCGAATCAGCACAGCCCGGAGAATTGCGAAAACTGGAAGACCAATACATCCTGCGCGCTCTGAAAATACAAAAAGAACTGGGATATGAATGCGTCACGGATGGTGAGCTTCGGCGGCAAAACTTCATGAGCGATTTTACGGACGCCGTCGGCGGTTTTGATTTGTCCGACGCGCTCGGTCGTGGCTGGCACTCGGAGCAATCGAGTTCCACGGTCAACATAAGTGTCACCGGAATCGTAACCTCCAAACTGCACCAGGTGCGCCCGCTAACCGGTCATGAATTGCCATTCCTGAAATCGCATAGTTCGTTGCCCATCAAAATGACCCTGCCCAGCGCCACGCAGTTTCCCGCAATTTCCTTTAAGCGTGGTGTAACCGACAAGATTTACAGAGATCATTCCGCCCTCCTATGGGACATCGTCGAAATTATGAAAAGTGACGTAAGAAATCTGGCTGCCGATGGCTTGAGCTATATCCAGATTGACGCGCCGCGCTATAGCTACTACATGGATCCCAAATGGCGCGAGTGGATCAAAACCGAGCTCCGCGCCGATCCCGATGCCGCTTTGGACGAAGCGGTTCGCGCCGACAATGCGTGTCTCCAGGCAGCCCGCCACGATGGCGTCACGCTCGGCATACATCTGTGCCGTGGCAATAATCGCAGCCACTGGTACGCGCAGGGCGGCTATGACGCCATCGCCGAAAAGCTTTTCGGCACGCTGGAGGTCGACCGCTTTCTGCTGGAATACGACGACGAGCGCTCCGGCACGTTCGCGCCACTGCGCTTCGTCCCGAAAGGCAAGACAGTGGTGCTTGGTCTCGTGAGCTCCAAAGTGCCGCGAATGGAAAATCCAGAAGAACTGATGAAGAGAATTGACGAGGCTTCACGCTATGTGCCGCTGGAAAACCTGGCGCTTAGTCCGCAATGTGGGTTTGCTTCGACGGCCGAAGGGAATCTGCTCACCGAAGAGCAACAATGGGCCAAGTTGAAGCTCGTGGTCGATACCGCGCGGCGCGTCTGGGACTGAACGGGCGCCAACCCGTTGAAGGAAAGCTGCTCTCCAACTCCTCTGCTGACAAGGCTGTTCAGCAATCGAAAAAAACCGTTTCATCCGGTCCCTGGATAACAACGTTCCATTCGAGGTTTCCCACATGCTCCGTGGTTCTTTTTGCCACCAGTGTGCCGCGCCGCCCAGGCTCTACAAGATTCAGAGCAAAATCAGCGGCATTCGCCGGCTCATCGGGAAAATAGATGCGTGTGACCAAACGCCGCAGCAACCCGCGCATGAACACAGAGACCACAATATGGGGCGCCTGTAATTTGCCATCGGGGCCGAGTACCGCGCCGGGTTTAATCGTCGTAAACCGGAAGCTTCCATCTTCCGTTGTCGGAACACGGCCAAATCCCTGAAACCCAGGGTGCGCGCTTTTTTCCTGCTGGTCTTCTGGATGAGCGTATTTCCCCTGTGCATTCGCCTGCCAAAGTTCCAGGACTGCGTCTGGAATACCCTGGCCATCGGCGTCGAGAATCCGGCCAGCGATGGCGATGCGCTCTCCAGCAACGCCCGGGCCTGCCAGCTCGTCTTGATACAGCCAGTTCATGCCGATCCGGAAATACGGACCCACTGTTTGTGAAGTTGTCGCTTGCAAACTCATCTTATTTTTCCCAGGGCGTAGAAAGGCGCCCGCTCAGCACTATGTCAAACTTGTACCCTAGCCATTCATCGGGCTCGGTCGTTTCCCAATCAAAAATGGAAATCAGGCGATTGCGAGCCTTTTCATCCGCCGTGCAATTGAAAATCGGGTCGTAAGCCAACAGCGGATCGCCCGGAAAATACATTTGTGTCACCAGGCGAGTCGCGAATGCCGGCCCGAACACCGAAAAGTGAATGTGCGCTGGCCGCCAGGCGTTGTAGTGATTCCGCCACGGATATTCGCCCGGCCTGATAGTCGTGAACCGATAACGCCCTTCGCCGTCGGTCAGCGCGCGTCCGCAACCTGTGAAGTTTGGGTCCAGCGGCGCATTGTGCTGGTCCACCTTGTGAAGATACCTGCCGGCGGCATTGGCCTGCCAAATCTCGATCAGCGTGTGCGGCACCGCCCGTCCGTTCTCGTCCAGAACGCGGCCAGACACGGTGATGCGCTCCCCGAGCGGCTCGCCTTTATGCTGCCGCGTGAGGTCGCACGCCTCCACATCGATTTTGGAAGCGTCGAAGACCGGCCCGGTGATTTCCGACAATGTGTGTGGAAGATAGATCAGCGGCTTTGACGGCGACCGCTTCATCGAAGAAACATACGGAGGATGAAGATGATTGGGCTGCGAGCCCGGATAGGGCCGCCGGTACCCCGCGAAGTTTGCCATGCAAGAACCCCCTAAAAAGCCGGTCGCGAATCTCGCCAAACTCCCGGGGTCGCAGAAAAGGCCTTTTTCGCTGACCGTCAGGGCAGGAGCGCGCCGGACGGGCGAAAGGTAATGTAGTCTGGGGCCGCGACAAGGTCAAGGCCGATAAACGAAAGTACGTGCGTATATCGCACCATTACGCTATGCTCTGCCTCCCGTAGACGTACTCGGGCGGAACGGTGCACCATGAACGCCACTTCCCGCGCCCCATTCATAAATTTGTCAAACGCGGTCTCCCTGACCCGTCAATCATGTTCAATGGCTCAACCGCAACCCGACGGAGCGCGATCGCCCGCTGCCCATCTTGATCAATTCCGCGGTGATCCGGATTTCATGACTTCGCTCGCCCGTGGCTTATTGGTGATTCAGGCTTTCTCCGAATGTAAACTTCAGCTCTCGATCTCACAACTCAGTAAGAAAACCGGTCTCTCCCGGGCTTCTGTGCGGCGTTGCCTGCACACGCTCTCCGAGTTGGGTTTTGCTGGGACTGACGACGCGCGGAATTTCCATCTGCGTCCTCGCGTATTGACGCTCGGGCATTCGTACCTCTCTTCCATGCCCCTGTCCACTGCGGCGCAACCCATCCTGGAGCACCTCAGCAAGATTCTGAATGAAGCGTGCTCGATCGCCTTGCTGGACGGGGTGGACATTGTTTACGTCGCGCGCGCCAACGTCGCGCGCATTATGGCCATTGACCTGGGAGTCGGAGTCAGGCTTCCAGCGTTTTGCACCTCGATGGGGCGAGTCTTGTTGGCCCATCTATCCTCGGAAGAGCTGGAAGCAATCTTGCCAAAAATCGAATTCACCCGTTTCACGGAAAAGACCATAACTTCCGTAGAAAAACTTCGCCAGGCCCTGACGTCTGTCCGCAGGGAGGGCTACGCCATCATCGATCAGGAACTCGAACTTGGGCTGCGTTCTATGGCTGTTCCGCTCAAGAATTCCGCGGGGCGCGTTGTCGCGGCCATCAATGTGGGAGCTCAGGGCCAGCGCGTTTCTTTGCAGGATATGCAAACCCGTTTCTTGCCCTATCTGCGTGCTGCTGCTCAAGAATTGAGCCTACTGCTTCGCTGATGTCCAGCGAGTTGGGCGTTTATCGCACAAATCGGCAGTGTTACTCGCTGGAGATTCGGTGCGCCGGTCTAGACTCGGGCGCATTGGATTATTGGAAATACGATGAACGACAAAATCGACCTTTTAGCCTCCTATTGGACGATCGCCGGCGGCGCATTTCCTCACACCGACCAGGAGTTCAGCCCATTCGATTTTCAAGACCGCGTTGCGGCTGCGGCCAAGGCGGGCTTTACCGGCATGGGGATCTGGCACGCCGACTTGGAGCACATCCTCGAGAAGCGAACTCTCAAGGAGATGAAGCGGATTCTCGACGACCACGGGATCATTTACCTGGAAATTGAATTCCTGTTGGACTGGTTCCTCGAGGGTGAGCGAAAGAAACGCTCGGACGCTCAACGAGGGAAATTGCTCGACGCAGCGGACGCGCTGCAGGCTCGCCACATGAAAGTCGGTGATTTCTTTCACGAAAAATGCTCCATGCCGAGACTCATCGAGAGCTTTGCCGCACTCTGTGCCGAAGCCGATATGCACGGTGCCCGCGTCGCCTTCGAGTTGATGCCGTTCGCGATGATCGATTCCCTTGGCGACGCGTTGACCATGATTGCCGGCGCCGGGGCCAAAAACGGTGGCATCGCCTTCGATCTGTGGCATCTTGCTAAGCTTGGCATTCCCTACGCGGAAATCCGCAAGTTTCCACCCGAATATGTCGTCAGCGTGGAACTCAATGACGGAACGTTTCAGGCACCCTGGAGCATGCACGAAGACACCGTCAATCACCGGAGGTTTTGCGGCGAAGGCGAGTTTGATGTGCGTGGATTCATCGAAGCCATCCGCGGTGCCGGTTATCAAGGGCCTTGGGGAATTGAAGTCCTCTCTGAGGACGCGCGCAAATGGTCCCTGGAGCGCCTGACCACGCATGCGTTCCAGACCACCAGGCGCCAGTTTGCCGACAGAACCTAATAGAGGAATTGAATCTAACTTGCGCTCTATCGACTACTTTGACAAGGCTGCCGAATCTTTTGCCGATCGCATCGCCCTGATTGACGGCGATACGCGCCTCAGCTACCGCGAACTGCGCGCAGCCAGCGAACGCCTGGCCAGTGCTATGATCGCCGCCGGCCTGCGCGGTGAAGAGCGGGTTGCCATCTACTCGCCCAATGATGCCCGTGTTCTCGTTTGTATGGTTGCCATCATGCGCGCAGGCGGGGCCTGGGTTCCCATCAACTACCGCAATACGAACGACGCCAACATCCAGTTTATGAAATACGCCGAAACACGCTGGCTTTTCTACCACAGCCGTTTCCGCGAGCAGGCGTTGGAGATGCAATCGCAAGTGGCGGCCTTGCAGCATTTGATTTGCATCGACGCGGAAGACGGAAACAACCCGTCGCTCGCCCAGTTCCTGCAGCAGGGTACGCGAGCGGAGGTTCCCGATTGGGCCGATCCCCGCGGCAATCCCAGTCGTCTAGTCGGACTGGTCCCCACCGGTGGCACGACAGGTCCCGCCAAAGGAGTGCGCGTCACCAGCGATTCCTGGAGCGCGTTCATCGAGACGGCCGCACACTATTGGCAAATCGAGGAAGGCCCGCCAGTATGCCTGAGTACCGCTCCGTTATCCCACGCGGCAGGCGTGATCGCCTACGCGCTATTCACGGTGGGCGCAACCAATGTGGTTTTGCCGCGCTTTGAGGCCGGAGCCGTTCTCCAACAAATCGAGCAGCATCGCGTTACGCACCTATTTCTGCCACCAACAGCGTTTTATGCCCTGCTCGCGCATCCCGAAGTGAAGAAGCGTGATCATTCCAGCCTCAAATTGCTCCTGCTCGCCGCGTCGCCGGTGTCTCCGGATCGCGTCAAACAAGGTGTCGAGATTTTTGGTCCCTGCGTCTGCCAGAGCTATGGCCAAACGGAAGCCCCCATGATCATGACCTGGCTGGACCAGAAAACTGTGGCGGCAGCCGCTTCAGGCGATCATCCAGAGCGTCTCCGAAGCTGTGGCAAGCCGAGCTACGGGGTGCGCCTGGGAATCATGGATGAGCAAGGCCATCTTCTTCCCGCGAATCAGACCGGAGAGATTGTCGCCCGCGGGGCTCTGGTGACTCCCGGCTATCACAACCTTCCCGAAGCGACCGCGGAAATTCGCGCCTACGGCTGGCACCACACCGGCGATGTCGGCTACTACGATGAGGACGGCTACTTCTACATCGTGGATCGTAAGAAAGACATGATTATCACTGGCGGCTTCAATGTGTACTCTGCCGAAGTGGAGTCCTACCTGATGGCGCTTCCTGCGATTTTCGAATGTGCCGTGGTCGGCGTGCCGCACGAAAAGTGGGGCGAAGCGGTGAAGGCCTTTGTGGTTCTCCGCGAGGGTGCCGTGTTGACCGAAGAGGAGATCATTGCACATTGCAAAGCAAAGCTGGGCGGTGTGAAGTCACCCAAGTCCGTTGCCTTTCTCCAGGAAATTCTAAAAACGCCCGCTGGAAAGATTGATCGCAAGAAGCTCCGCGCTCCCTATTGGGAAGGCGTCGACCGGAAAGTTCATTAGTCAAGAACTACATTCATTTTATCTCCACGGAGCTCTCTGAAAGGGCTTGCGCCGGACACCCTCATTTGCTATCCGCCTTAGTAGGGAGTGTCAAGTGCGTCTAAGTGGAATCTGTGGCAACCCCGCGCGATAATCGCAAGAGCCACGCTGCCTCAGCCTTGACCTGCAATGTCACGTAATTAGACATTCTCCTTTACAGCTCAGTTCGGGGTAAACTCTCACAGATTCCTGCGTGACCGCCTTAATTTCATTCGCTCCGGCTTACACGATTTGAACAGCGACCGCCCAATCTCTCTTCGTTATGCCTGGTACGTCGTCTTTGTATTGATGCTCTGCTACGCCCTCTCTCTCATTGACCGTCAAATCCTCAGTCTGCTGGTTGCTCCAATGAAGAGTGACCTGCACATTAACGACACACGTATCGGTCTGCTCCAGGGACTCTCCTTTGCCCTCTTTTACACACTCGCGGGCCTCCCGCTGGGAAGGCTCGCGGATTCTCAGCCCCGACGCAAGATCGTTACCCTGGGAGTGGTCGCCTGGAGCATTCTAACGGCTGCCTGTAGCGCTGCCAGAAATTTCTGGTCGCTCTTTTTCACCCGCATGGGCGTCGGTGTCGGGGAAGCCGCTCTCTCCCCGTCCGCATTTTCGCTCATTGCGGACGCTTTCCCTCCTGGCCAGTTGGGACTTGCCTTGAGCTTTTATTCCATGGGGATTTACATCGGTTCTGGCTTGGCTATGATTGTAGGTGGCTCTGTGGTGCAAAGCTTGTCGCATCGGCCGGATCTCACCCTGCCTCTCCTCGGCACAATCGCTTCCTGGCGCGCGACCTTTCTCATTGTTGGCCTCCCGGGGTTGTTCATCGCTCTGCTTACGCTTACGATTCGCGAGCCGCAGCGCCGCGCGCTGCTTCGCGCCAGCGACGGCAGCGTAACGCACCCGCCGTTTCGCGTGGTCTGGCAGCAACTCCGCTTGCGTATACGCTCTTTCCTGGGCATCTCCCTTGGAATGGTCTTCCAGGCTCTTTGTGGCTATGCCTTCTTTGCTTGGGGCCCCGCGTTTCTGCAGCGCACCTATGGATGGACGCCGGGGGGCGCCGGGCACACGCTCGGCCTACTGATGCTCATCTTCGGATGTGCGGGCATGTATCTGGGTGGGAGCTTGTGCGACCTCTGGCAGCGGCGAGGGGTTCCCGAAGCACCGCTGCGGGTTGCCGTGCTGAGCGCTGTGGGGACATGCGCCTTCTTTCCCACTGCCCTGACCATCGGCAATTCCGCGTGGACCACTTTGCTTCTGGCAGTCGCGATCTTTGCCCTCGCCATGCCCATCGGCTGCTCGTACGCGGCCGTACAGCTGATATTCCCCAACCAAGTCCGCGGCCAGGTATCGGCGCTCTTTTTATTTATTCTGAGTTTGGGCGGACTTACCCTTGGGCCGCTGCTGCCCGGACTATTAAATGACTATTATTTTCACGACGAGAAAAAAATCGGCGCCTCGCTGGCCCTCACCATGGCCACGGCTTCCATTCTGATGTTGTTGATTTGCCTGGCGACTTACCGGCCGTACCGCGAGCATTATCGCAGCGCCCAGTCGTTTCATTCTGGCTGAGCGGCATCTATCGGCGGAGGCTTCTATTTTTCCTGTAATGATTCTAGATAGTGAATCAGGTTCGAGATACGCATCTGGATGATCGAGTCGTCTCGCCCACTTACCGACGAGAATAGCGGTCCCCATATCGGCATGTCCGATGAACCATGAGCGCCAGCTACTCCGCTCCGCAAAACGCTTGCTACATGATCGGCCGGGAACTTGCCATTGTTTTTCTTTGCCAACTGCGTCAGGTTGGCCGGCGGGTCTTTTAGGGCCGTTGCCGCCGGCCCATTTCCTTTGGCGTCCTTCCCGTGACAAGGCGCGCAATAGGAATTAAACATTTCACTGCCCGAGACCGCGGAAGTCATGCCGATAGGCTCTTTCTTCACCTCTTTGGTCGGTGTCTGGCCATAGGCCACGAACGCACCGAAGGCCAGTGAAGCTGCCCCAACTAGTGAGACTTGTAGAATACGTTTTGTCATAATCATCCTCCTGAACGCTGGAAGTAAAGAGTCGCGGTCGAGATAGTGCAATTGGGGCATCGGCGACGCGTGATGTCGCGACATGGTCAATCGTTTACTCCCCCAGCCGGGTGTTTGTCAATGACGCCTTGCCATGACACATTTGCTTGGTGAGCGATAATCGCCCGAATGCGCGCTCACATGTGATTTGCTCGCAGTCAAAGCGGATTATGGTGGGGTGCGGCCTGAATCTTGTACAGTCCGGGCATTGGCGGTGTCGCAAGGGGACTGTACGCCAGCTCGTTCAGAAGGGAAGTGTGGCGCCAGGGAAACCGTCCGTCTGCAGATAGGCGGCTACTTATCGGTGCTCCAGGAGAACAATTGATGATTCGCCCTCAAAAAATCGACGTTCGCTCTCTCGCTGCCATCGATGTCCATGTGCACCTCGAAGCAGCGAATGAAGCTACCGCAACAGACGCAGCCGCCAAACAATACTTCGGAGAGAGCGGCGCTTCTCGCGATCCCAAGGTCTTGGCGGACTACTATCGGTCTCGCAAAATGGCTTTTGTCATTTTTGCCGTGGATGAACGCCTTACCGGCAGACCTCGCGTGACGAACGAGGAAGTCATCCGCTTTGCGTCAGACAATGCCGATGTGGCCATTCCGTTTGCCAGCATTGATCCTCACCGCGGCCCGGAAGGTGTCCGCGAAGCGAAGCGCCTGGTGTCTGAACACCTCGTGCATGGATTAAAGCTGCATCCTCCTGTGCAACAGTTCTCGCCGGACGATAAGCTGGCTTATGCTCTCTACGAAGTGTTTGCCGAAGCGCGGTTGCCGGTGTTATTTCACACGGGACACAGCGGCATCGGCACGGGCATGCCCGGCGGCGGCGGGGTCCGGTTGAAATACGGCAACCCCCTGCCCATTGATGATGTCGCCGTGGATTTCCCCACAATGCCGATCATCCTGGCTCACCCTTCTTTTCCTTGGCAAGACGAAGCCATTTCCATCTGCCTGCATAAACCCAACGTCTATATTGATTTGTCCGGATGGTCTCCCAAGTATTTCTCGCCAACTCTTGTGCAATATGCGAATACTCGCCTCAAGAACAAAGTGCTGTTCGGTTCAGACTATCCCTTCATTACTCCGGACCGGTGGCTCGCCGACTTCGACAAACTTGATATTCGCAGCGAAGTTCGCCCACTGATTCTCAAGGAGAATGCCGTCAAGTTGCTGGCACTAACCTAGCTCCTCTCAGGTACCGCCTTCGCGGCATACATAGCTTCCCGTTCGGCGCCGTTCTTTACGATATGCTCGCGCGCCGGAGAACGTTCGAAGGGCCAACCAACTTCGGAACAATCACAGCAGTGGAGCTTGAGGAGCCGAGGCCCGTTCGTGAATTCAGAAAAGATGTGCCGGACGATTTGGAGCGTGTCATCCGACGGTGTCAGCGAGAACGACCCGAGGAACGATACGCGTCCATGTCGGAGATGAAGCAGGACCGGGCAGCTTGGGCTCTCCCCTCGGGGGCGTAAGCTGAATTAACGAAAGACCATTGTTCTGCGAGCAAATCCTCTTCGGATCTCGGCAACTCTGCTGCTTGTGATGATAGGATGTGCCGCCTTGTGGTGGATTCACCGCGGTTATAAGGTCCAGTGGGCACGGGACTACCTTCGGCAACAACACCGGAGACGTTTCAGGGCGTTCCACGGTTGGTTTCCTTCCTGCCGAATGGCTTGACCGAGGTAAAACGCTAGCACTCGAGCACAGAATCTCTACTCTCGCCACGGGAAACGCGTTTGCAACACACTTCAAACACCCCGAACGGGCTGCAGATACCCTATGGGGAGGTGATCAGGCGTTGTCGGCAGTAGTAGCCAGCTGTATAGTACGGTGCAACGCTGCATTCAAGAAATCAATTGCAGGTCATAATTTTCACTAAATTCCTTTGAAGGACCTTCTCCGATGCCCCTCAATCGCGCTGCTCTGATTACCACGTGCGTGCTTTCGCTGGTTCTCTCCTTACCGACTTTTCCGGACTGCTCACTTGATTCGCCCGCGGTCGAGAGCGCACTTCATGCGATTCGCGCCGATGGCATTCGCGCCCACATGCGCTTTCTCTCTGATCCGCTTCTCCAGGGACGTGCGCCGGACTCGCAGGGTTACGAGATCGCCGCCCGGTATGTTGCAACACAGTTGGAATCCTTGGGGCTCCAGCCCGGCGCCAATGGTTCCTGGTATCAAAATGTGCTGTTACGTAAGTCGCTACTCGAGCAATCCAAGAGCACCCTGACCTTCCTTAAAGACGGCAAAGAGCATTCCCTCGTAGACGGTGAGGACTACGTTCTTACGGCGAACGTTGTAAAGAGTCAGTTATCGCTTGAGGCACCAATCGTATTTGTCGGATTTGGCGTAACCTCACCCGAAGAAAAATACGACGATTACGCAGGTGTGGACGTTCGCGGCAAGATCGTGGCCATGTTCTCAGGTGCCCCTCCGCGTTTCGCTTCGACGATTCGCGCGTACTACGCGGACGACATGGTCAAAGCCAGAAACGCCAGCGCCCACGGCGCTTCAGCGATTCTCACCATGTTCCTGCCGGAGGACCTAAAGCGTCAGCCCTGGGATTGGAATGTTCCTCAATACCGTGCGGGGGAGATTCGCTGGATGGAGCGTTCCGGCGAACCTCACAATCCGTACTCATATAGTGGTCTCGCCATACTCAATCTGCATGCTTCCGAACTCCTTTTCACGGGCGCTCCTCATACTCTCGAGGGAGCTTACGCAGCTGCTCGTCAAAGCCAGCCGTTGGCATTTTCTCTGTCGTGGAGCGCGCGCGTGCGCAGCGTGTATACGATGAAATCTTTCTCAAGTCCCAATATTGTTGGCCTGCTGGAAGGTTCAGATCCCCAGCTCAAGAAAGAGTATGTAATTTACAGCGCCCACGTCGACCATCTCGGCATTTGCCCCCCGGTGAACGGCGACAATGTCTGCCATGGCACGGTGGACAATGCTTCCGGTGTTGCCGCCCTCCTCGAAATTGCGCGGGCATACAGCTCCTTACCAATTCACCCAAGGCGTTCCATGGTCTTCGCTTTCTTGACGGGGGAAGAGGCGGGGCTTTTGGGTTCTGATTACTATGCACACTTTCCCACGGTTTCGTCTCGGGACATTGTCGCCGATGTGAACCTTGATGAGGTTCCCGGCCTGCTATACCCCATGAATGATGTTGTGGCGATGGGCGCAGAGCATTCTTCCTTGCAGCCCAACGTCGAGCACGCTGCGAAGAAAATTGGCTACAGTCTTGCCGCCGATCCAATGCCGGAGGAAAACTTCTTTATCCGCAGCGATCAGTATTCCTTTGTTCTCCGCGGCATTCCATCCGTCTATCTGACGGATGGTCCAGACAGTAGTGATCCAAGCATCAATGGGCTCGAGCTCGTAAAAAAGTGGAATGTTACGCGTTACCACACGCCTCTCGACAACATGGAACAACCCCTGGATTTCGCGTCGGCTGCGCGCGCAGCGGAGTTCATCTTCTTGGTCGGGTATGACGTCGCTCAGCAGGACCAGGTCCCCGTCTGGAACAAGGACGATTTCTTTGGCTCACGGTTTGGTCCACTCCATACCTCTTCGACTGATGTGCCCTGATTTGAGAGGATATTTTTCTCAATCGTACTAGGCTCAGTTCCCCGAGATGGGAGCGTCCGAGGCGCGGTAAACTTGCTTTCCCCGCAATAAGGTAAGCTCGCACCTCAGATTCTTTAGGTCGTCGGCCGGAATTGAGTAAAGATCGCGATCCCAGACGGCGAGATCAGCGTCCTTGCCCGGTTCAAGGGAACCTATGCGATTTTCTAGAAAGAGCTGCCGAGCCGCCCATATTGTGTAGGCGCGCAACGCGGTGTGAATGTCCACGGATTCTGCCGTACCGAACGGTTGCTCGCCGTACACTCCCTTCAGTGTCTTTCGCACAACGGCTGACCACAATCCATACCGTGCCGGATAAGGAGTGACGGAATAATCGGAGCCACCGGCCCATACAACCCCTTTCGCAGCGTAGGTCTTGTAGGGCATGAGGCGCTGGTTTCGTTTTTCGCCAAAATTTCCCGCATAGGTGTCGCCAATCCACCACATGAAGGGAGGCTGGGTCTCGGGATAGCCGGCGTCGTATTCCCGCTGGAGGCGCGCCATCGTCTCAATGGCGTGGTCGCTGGGGATATTGCAGTGGATGACGCCGTGGCGCAGACCCTTCGTCGGCTTTTCCTTCTCCGCTTCGGCGTAGGAGTCCACGACCCAATCGATTGCCCGATCGCCAATCGCGTGCGTGCTGACGTGATATCCGCCGTTGTGGAAGAGCTTCACCATCTGGCGATAGTTTTGCGGATCGAGGGCCGGGTAGCCGGTGTTTTTGTCGTCAGGCTGGCTCAGATTTTTGAACCACGGATCGTAAAGCCACGCGGTTCTTCCGCCGCCGCTGCCGTCCATGAAGATTTTTACTCCACCGGAGAGGAGCATGCCGTCCCCGAAGGATTGCGGGGGCTTGGGAAGAGACTGCAGTTTGGCAAGGGTCGTGCGAGCAGATTCCATCGTCGTGCCGCCAAGGAAAAGGGTGAAAATGCGGACGGTGGATTTATTTTCATTGAGCAGTTCTCGATAAAGATCCCAGCGTTCGGGCGGAATCCCCGGATCCTTGGCCGCGGTCATTCCCTCTTTGTTGAAGTCCGCCATCATTTTGAGGATGCCGTTTTTTTCCTGATCGTGGCTGTGCGGCGGAATCAGCTTGGTGACGAGATCCATCGCCGGCTCTTCCTTCAGCACGCCGGTGGGATTGCCATTGGCATCGCGATCGATGATGCCTGCGGGCGGGTTGGGGGTGGCCGCCGTGATTTTCGCGAGGCGCAGGGCGTAGGAGTTGGCAACACCATAGTGTCCAGTGGTGTGCGCGAGCCAGACGGGATTGTTGGGCGATACAGGATCCAGATCGGAAACGCGAATGTAACGAAGTTCGGCGAGCTTGCTTTCGTCCCAGCCGGCGCCGCTGATCCATTCGCCGGGCTTGAGTTGCGCGGCCTTACCGCGCACCATCTCGAGTACCTCGGCGATATTTTTCACGTTGCTGAGCTCGAGTTCGTAGAGGACAGCGGTTTCATCGAAGTGGCAGTGGGTATCGATGAGGCCAGGAGTGACAGTAAGGCCGTGAAGGTCGAGCACGCGAGTGTTCGGCGAGCCCAGCTTGCGGATGGCTTCGTTGCTGCCGACGGCGAGGATTTTTCCCGCAAGGATGGCGATTGCTTGTGCAACGGAATCGCCGGCGTCCATGGTGATGATCTTGCCGTTGACGAGGATCACGTCCGCGGAAGCCGCTTGTTGCGCCCTGGCATTATCGCTTTGCGGGCAGATGAAAGAAAAAAGTAGCGTACCCATGCCAAGCGCGGTGCGCTTCGCAAACCGCGAATTCATAGGTTCCTCCGAAGCGTTGACACACCTTCTGCATCATCCTCAGAAGGATGGCCTATGTCTAGAACGAGAGCCGCAACGATACTTGCCCGATGCGCGGGTCGAAGGTAGAAACCACCTGCCCCAGCTGGGGCGAATAGATGGCCGCGGGTCCACCCGACGGATTCTGAAATTGTGTGTGATTGAAGATATTGAAAAATTCGCCCGCTAGCGTCACTTCCAGCTTGCCTTCGTAAAAGGTTGTGCGCTTTTCGAGCTTCATGTCGAAGTTCACCCGTCCCGGCCCGCGGAAGAAGTTGCGGGGAAGCGTCCCGTAGGTATATCCGCTGCAGGTGCGCACCGTACATGTTGTGGAAAGCTTGCTCGGGTCGAAGATAAAGTGACCGGTCACGGTGTAGAAGCCGTCTGCGGTGGTGAAAGTTTGCACCTTGTGAGGATCCAGAGTAACCGGTTCGCCGCCACCCCAATCTGGCTTGACCAGGTTCTGGTCGCCCGCGCCGGAAAGTCCAGCCGTAATGCCATCGGCAAAAGCACCGCTGAGAATATCCATGGGAAGCCCGCTCTGAGCCACGACGATAGGATAGAAATTCCAGCCTTTCGTCAACCAGGTTGGGCCGCTGGCCCACGCCTTTGCCCAAGGCATTTCCCAGCCGCCGCTGAAGACAAAGCGGTGGCGAAGATCGTTATCGCCATTGCCGTAGAATTGATGGTGATTGTAGTAAGGAACCTGTGCGGTATTGCGAAAGATTCCGGTTCCGTCATCGAGCAAGTGCGAATAGGTGTAGGCCACGGTAAAGAAAGTGCCTCCGAGGTTGTGCCAGTCGCCCATGCGTTTCGTCAAGCTGGTGATCAGGCCATTGTAGTTGCCGTTGATGGCGTTCGTGGTGCCAATGTCCACAGCATACACTTGTGTCCCGAAGTTCTGTAGCCCGGGCTGCGCATTCAGCAAACGCGTTGCGTTGGGATCTCCAAGTATGACGGGGTCGAAATCCTCCTGCGCCGTCAGTTTGTGGGAAGAACTGCCAACGTAACTGAATTCGGCTGTATACGACTTTCCAAGTTGCCGCTGCACGCTCACATTGTATTGGTAGATGTAAGGCGTGCGCACGTGTGGGTCAAGGAATACGCTGGCCAGACCGATGGGCAAGAAGCCCTGGGTAGCGAAATTCAACTGGGCGGGTGGGGGCAGCGCCTTGGACGGAAAGGGATTTACGCTACCAGTGGAGCCGTACGGATCCGAGAGGTAGGTGTAGTTCGAAGTGGGATTCCCGGGCTGCGCGCAGCCATTGAAACAAGGCAGATAGGCGGCGGCAAATAGCGGCACGGTTCCATTCTGATATTGATTGTCTTGGCCGAGAAGTACGTCGTAAAAAATGCCGAAGCCGCCGCGAACGCTGGTTTTGCCGTCGCCGAAAGGATCCCAGGCAAAACCGACACGCGGGGCCCAGTCGTTGCGGTCAGGAAAGCTGATACCACTGGGAGCGCCTTTATCACCAGGAAAGACCAAGCCGAGTGGCGCCAATGGATAACGCTGCGACTGCAAGCCGGGAATAATCATGTACTGGCGCTTGGAGGGATCGGACTTTGGCGAGTTGTACTCATAACGAAGTCCCAGGGTAACCACGAGCCGCGGGGTCACCTTCCATTCGTCCTGCGCGAACCCCGCATACTGATGGCTGCGAACGGCGCTGAAGCCCTGAGGAAACTGTTCGAAGTAAGTTGGGATCCCCACTAGAAAATCAGCAAGGTCGTTCCCCGCTCCGTAGCCTGAAGGACCGTAGAAACCGTACTGGCCATCCACCGCAAACGCGAAGTAGGCATTGTTCTGCACGATATTTAACGATCCGCCGAACTTCCATGTGTGGTGCCCGTGAATCCAGGAAATGCTATCCGTATAGCCGTAGGTATTGTCCGCAAATCGTGCCGGGCCGTTGACGTTAAAGCCAATCTGCAAACCGCTGGCGGCAAATAACATTTGTGGGGGGCCGGTCACCAAATCCGGAGTGATATTGATTCCCAACGCCTGTGGACCCGGGAGTTGGCGTTGCGGGAGGTTGAGCTTGTACTCGCCACGTTGTGCGGTGAAGTGGAACTCGTTCACGAGCGACTGCGAAAACGTTCGCGTGTAACCGATATTTCCAAAATACTCATCGGTACGGTTTAGGGCAGGATAGCCGGGCACATTTGGTGCGGAGCCGAAAGAAGTGGTTGCCAGGAACGGATACATGACGGGATTGTGATTGATGGACATCGTAAAGCTAATGCGGTCTTTGGCGGTGGCGTTCCAGTCGATCTTGGTGTCGTATTCGTCGCTGTTGTTGCTCGCCGGGCCGTTTGGCACGATGATTCCATTCGCGGTCGTGGGCAGAAGTCCATTACTGATATAGTTCTGGGCGACAGGATCTATTTTGGTGGGATCAATGATTCCTTGAGCGGCCAGGGACGGATTGGATTGAAAGAAAGGATGCGGCGTTCCGGGGATAGGATTGTGAAGAGCGTCTTTTGCGCATCCCACACCGTTGACATAACCAGTGAGAAAGCAGACAACTCCCGGATCGGGCCCGCCGCTCGTCGTGGCGTGGCTGAAGTCGCCATTCAATTCCGCGGGAGTAAATGTGCTGAAGAGCGGGCCCACCAGCGTGCTGTTCTGCCGCTGCCCCTGATAACCAAAGAAAAAGAAGAGATGGTCTTTGCCATCGTATACGTGGGGAATAGAAATCGGGCCACCGATAGTTCCGCCAAACTGATTTCGCTTGAGCACAGGCCGCGGCTGGATGTTTGAGGGATCGCTTTTGTTGAAAAAGTTGTTGGCATTCAGCGCGTCGTTTCTTAGGTAATCATAGACGCTGCCGTGAATTTGATTCGTCCCCGACTTCATTACCTGGAGAACGATACCCCCACCGCTCCGGCCGTACTCCGCCGTATAGTTGTTCGTGAGCACGCGAAATTCGGCGATGGTGTCCGGGTTTGGATCCGCCACGGGAAGACCGTAAGTAACCGACGTATTGCTGCCTCCGTCCAGCATGTACGAAATCGAGTTGTCGTGGCCCCCGGCAATCGTGAACTTGCCAGTCGGCACCCCGTTACCCGAGACGGGGCTGCCCGATGAGGGAAGCACGCCCGGCTGGGTTAGTGCAAGATCTAGCGTGTCGCGGCCGTTGAGCGGAAGATTTTGAATCGGGGCACCTGTGACCGTGCCTCCGACCGTCGGGCTAATCGTTTCCACCTGAGCCGCCAAGGCTTCGACGGTTACGGTTTCTGAGACGGAACCAATTTTCATGCGCACATTGATGCGCAGGGACTGGTTAATCTCGAGTTCCTGTACAGGAGTGACGGCTTTCGCGAACCCTTCGTGCTCGGCGGCGACGGAATATTTGCCGATGGGAAGATCCAGCACCTGGTAGGCGCCGTCTGATCCTGAAGTCGTTTCCCAATGCACGTTTGTCAAAGCATTGACCACGGTAACCTTCGCACCGGCGATGGCCGCTCCGGACTCATCTGTGATCGTTCCGATCACGCGACCGGTTCCCGCCTGCCCGAAAACCAGTCCTACAGGGAAAATCATAATCAGCGCGAGGACTGCGAATGCACAGCGAGCGTGTCTTTTCGCGGATCTTGCAGAATTGGTGTGCAACATTGGCGGCGCGCCTCCTAAATGCGAACGAAACCGTGCCTGACGACACGGGTCCCCTTCCCCGACCTCTTAATGAAATTGGAATGAATATTTCGCGAGCGTTGAGGAGACTTTAGATTCAGCGACCCAAGGTGTCAAGTTTAAAGTAATGTTTGCGGATCAGGAAAAAACAAATTCTCTCCATAAATTTCTTAGGGAGTGCCGCCGGAACAAAGTGCAGGTCAGGTGATGACCTATTGCGCCGCTTGGTATACCGTCTTCCCGCCCACCATCGTCCACAGAACCTTCGTGTCCCGCAGCTCCTCGGGAGCGGCTGTCAGCACATCGCGATCGAGCAGGATCAGGTCCGCCTTTTTCCCCGGGGCGATGCTGCCAATTTCAGGCAGCAGGTTCATTGCCTGCGCGGAATTCCGCGTGTACGCGTAAAACATCGCTTCGCGGGGCATGTCCTGCGATGCGTCCAGCACGCCCTCGGGCCCCTTCCGGGTCTCCGCCTGGTAGATTCCCCAGAACACATTGGCCGAAGAGACGGGCCAGTCGCTCGCGCCGGAAACAACGCCGCCGTGATCGAGAATCGAGCGCGCGGGGTACTGCCATTTGTAGATGGATTCATCCAGGTAAGGCTTCACGATTTCGATGGTGTCCGGCCCGGCTTCAGCCCAAAGCAGCTGCAAGGCGCTGATTACGCCCAACTGACGGAAGCGCGGGAAATCCGCGGGATCTACAAACTGTTCGTGGGTCAGCGTGTCTGGCAAGCCCGAATTGCCATTCGCCTTGCGGGCTGCTTCGATGCCGTCGAGCGCCGCCTTCACGGCGCCGTCTCCCAGCGCGTGCACATGGATGATCAATCCCTGCTTGTCGGCGGAAACACAAAGTTCCCTGAATTTACCTGCATCGAACAAGAGATCACCGTTGCGCCCCGTATTCTTGTACGGCTTGGTGAGGTTTGCGGTCTGTGAGGGATACTCGACCACGCCGTCGGCGAAGATCTTTATCCCCGTGACGTGCAGGTGCGGTACTCCCTTGTATGTTTCGCGAATCTTCTGCACCTCTGCCAACTCCGACGCCGGATTCTTGGCAAACACCTGAGGAAACGCATCCACTTCCGACCGCAACTCGCCGTGCTCGGCCAGGAGCTTGTAAGACTTCAAAACGTCTGAGTTTGCCAGCGGATCCAGCCACGAGGTAATCCCCAGGCGGTAGTTGTATTGCAATGCGGCACGCCCCGCGGCCAACAGCCGGTCGTCGGTCGGTTTGGGGAGCAACGGTTCAATCTTCCCAAGTCCCGCATCCACGAGGAATCCATTAGGTTCTGAATCTTTACCGACTCCGTAGTAGCTTCGCTCATCGGGCGTTAACGTCTTCAGATATTCCGCCGTGATTCCCGCGCGGTGGAGAAGGGTGCGATTGGCCCATGCGGTGTGCCCATCCATGCCGCGCAACAGCACCGCCTGGTTTTCGTATGCGCCTTTGCTGAAGCTTTGGTTCAGCACATCCGTATGCGACCAAAATTCCAGCGGAATGCCGAGGATTTCCAAGATATCACCGCGCATTCCTCTTCCCGATATCCTGGCTTCTTCCGCGAACGGGGGTAGATCTTCGAGTTTCTGTAATTTTTCGCTCCCATCGGCCGAGATAAGCCCCATGCCACCCATGATCGAGTGGCTGTGCGAGTCAATGAAGCCTGGAAAGAGGGTCTTCCCGGAAAGATCGACACGTCTTGCGCTTGTCCCTGCCACCTTCGTGACTTCCAAGAGGTTTCCCACGGCCACAATTTTCTCACCACGGATCGCCACCGCTTCAGCGTACGGATTCAGCGGCTCACCCGTGAATACCTTTGCGTTATAGAAAATCGTCTCGGAGGCGTCTGCCTGAGCCAGTGCGCGGCCAGGCAGGACTGCCGAAACCAGAAAAATGTAAGAGAGCAAGAAGAAGGAGCGGGAAGCTATTCTCACAATCAGTTCCTTTCCCAAAAATTCAAATGAACCCGTAGAATTGCGACCGGAGTATACACCGAAGACGGACCATTCGCGGCGGGTACATTTGGGATTGTCAGCCCCTCGCTCAGTTATTCCACTAACCAGGATGAGGACTCAGCGTGCAATCTAGAGATTTCAGTCGGACTAAGCCCTGCGGTATCGTCTACGCGGCCCGCCTAGACTCGCGCGAATGCCCATACCCTGACGGCGCGCCCTGCGGTAGACTCTTTCCTCGTGTCCCTTCCGTACGAGCGATTTCAGCAAATCTTCAACGCCGCAGAATATTTTGTCGACCGCCATTTGCAAGAAGGCCGCGGGGACCGTATCGCCATCGAATGTGAAAACCAAAAGGTTACGTATTCACAGCTATCGGACCGCGTCAATCGTCTCGGTACAGCGCTGCGTGACGCTATGGATGTTCGGATGGAGGAACGGGTACTCCTGCTGCTCCCAGATATTCCCGAATTTGCCTATTGCTTTTTTGGAGCCATAAAAATCGGAGCCGTTCCTGTTCCCGTCAATACTCTTCTCCGCGCGAATGAATATGAATACCTGCTGAATGACACGCGTGCCCGCGTTGCCATCGTCAGCGAATCACTGCTGCACTTGATCCAGCAGCTCCCCGCTGATCGGCGCGCCTTTCTTCGCTCCATCATTGTCGTGGGCAGGGCGTCCGAAGGTACACTTTCGTTCTCGGAGCTTCTCGCCTCTCACTCTCCCGATCTTACCCCCGCTCAAACCTGCAAAGATGACGTCGCGTTCTGGTTATATTCTTCTGGGAGCACCGGCTTTCCGAAAGGCTGTATCCACCTGCAGCACGACATGGTTATAGCGACCGAGCAGTATGCCCGCCACATTTTGAATATTCGGGAATCCGACCGTTTCTTCAGCGTTGCAAAGCTTTTTTTTGCCTATGGCCTAGGGAATGGCCTCTATTTCCCATTGGCTGTTGGAGCCACTTCTATTCTTTGGCCGGGACCTCCCTCGCCCCAAAATGTCTATTCCGTAATCGAGCGCCATCGTCCCACCCTCCTCTTCTCCATGCCCTCAAATTACGCGGCTCTTATGGATTTCCATGGCAATAACAGCGACTTCGATCTTTCCAGTATCCGAATCGGTATTTCGGCAGGTGAGGCTCTGCCTGCATCTCTTTCGGAGCGCTTCTCCAAGCGCTTCGGCTTTGAAATTCTGGATGGCATCGGGTCTACGGAGGCTCTTCATATTTTTGTTTCCAACTCACCTGGCAGGGTACGACACGGCTCTAGCGGGCGCATAGTTCCGGGCTATGAAGCGAAGATCCTCGACGACCACGGCCAGCCTGTAGCAACTGGCGATATTGGCACTCTATGGGTCAATACCGATGCAGCTTGCGCGGCTTATTGGAACTGCCATGAAAGAACCAAACAGACCATACGCGGCAGTTGGATTTCCACTGGCGACAAGTTTCACCAGGATCGTGAGGGTTACTACTGGTTCGATGGTCGGGCCGATGACATGCTCAAGGTCAGCGGCGTTTGGGTGAGCCCCTCGGAAATCGAAATCGTCCTAAGTGAGCATCCGGCTGTTGCGGAAGTCGCTGTCGTGGCGAATAAAGACAAGGATGGCCTACCCAAGCCAGTCGCGTGGGTCGTCCTCAAGGTAGGATTCACTGGCAATGTGGAGTTGGCTTCCACTCTTAAGGAATATGTCGTATCCCGGCTTCCCAAGTACAAACGGCCGCGCTGCGTCGAGTTTGTTCCTGAGCTGCCCAAGACAGCCACGGGCAAGATTCAGCGCTTCAAACTGCGCCAGGCCTCCCTCAATTTCTGATCGCCTCACAACGCAGCGACAGGTTAGGAAATTCAAAGACCCTCCATTTGTTAGCCCTTCCCCGCCACTCTGCGCATTCTTGAACCTTGCTATAGCGGCGGATTCTGTTCGTTAACTGACCTGAGTCGTAGAAACGGGATTGAGTTTTCCCCAATTCTGATGATACTCAGTTGAGTTCGGTTTGATACGGGAGAGTGCGCATGTCGCGACATCGTCGAGTAACCCGTCGTCGATTCATCCAGGTCACTTCCTTGGCGGCCGCAGCCGGTGCAGTGGGATGCCGTACACAAAACCCGAATGTTGCGCCAACGCCGAGTACAACGGAACTCCTGGAACTCTCGGCGGTCGATGCAATCGCGAAGCTCAAGCGCGGAGACCTCACCGCAGAGCGATACGCATCGGCCCTGTTGGCGCAATGTGAGCGGTGTAAGCCGTTGAATGCCTTCATTACGCTGGAGCGCGAAAAAGTGCTCGAAGCTGCCCACGCGGCGGACCGGCGACGCAGTTCGGGAGAGCAGCTAGGCGCATTGCACGGCTTGCCGATCCCGATTAAGGACAGCATCAACACAAAGGATTTCCCGACGACTGGGGGAACACCTGCGCTCCGCAATTTCCGCCCGAAGGAAGATGCGCCAGTGGTGCGCACGCTGATAGATGCCGGTGCCATCGTGATGGGAAAGACAAATCTGCATGAGCTGTCGTTCGGGTGGACCAGCGACAACCTCGCCTTCGGTGCCGTTCACAATCCTTACGATGTAACCCGGATTCCTGGTGGAAGCAGCGGTGGCACAGGGGTGACCGTGGCGGCGCGCATGGCCCCGCTCGGGGTTGCGGAAGATACGGAAGGTTCCATACGTGTTCCGGCTGCAATGTGTGGTATTGCAGGTTTTCGGCCCACGACTATGCGCTACCCTTCGACGGGTGTGGTGCCAATCACGGCGTTGTTCGATCAGGTAGGACCGCACGCGCGGTCAGTAGCAGACCTCGCATTGTTCGACTCGGTTGTGACCGACGATTGGAACCCTCTGCCGATGACAGAACTCAGAGGTATGAAGTTCGGAGTCGGGCGCGGCTACTGGTTCGAGGGGCTTGATGCCGAGGTTGAACGGGTCACCAGGGAAGCACTTCGCAAACTACAGGATGCCGGGGCGGAACTGGTCGAAGCTGAAGTTCCCGAGCTTGCGCGTTTAGTCGGGCTCACGACAATCCCGATTCAGAGTCACGATGTGCGTGTGACGCTGCCAAAATATCTGGCGGAGTACGGCACGGACGTCACCTTTGAGCAAGTCATTGCTCAGGCGAGCACAGATATCAAGCGTGACCTGGGTGACATCCTGTCTGGGGGTAAGTATTTCGTTTCGGAGGAGAATTACAGGGCCGCGCGGGACATTCACCTGCCTAAGCTCCGAGAGAATATCCGAGCGTATTTTACGCATACCGGTGTCGCGGCAATCGTTTTCCCGGTAACCATGATTCCGCCGCCCCCGATCGGTCAAGATCAAGAAGTCGAGATTGGCGGAAAGAAAGTCTCATTTGAATCAGCAGTCTCCCGCAACATTGGGCCGGGAAGCACTGCAGGGTTGCCCGGACTTGTACTCGCTGCGGGTCTCACCTCGGCCGGATTGCCGCTCGCATTGGAGTTCGATGGCCCAGCCGGCAGCGACCGGGCACTCCTAGGGCTGGGCGCAAGTATCGAGCGCGTCCTGGGAAGATTGCCGGCGCCGAAGCGCTGACAATCGCAAGGTGAAGCTCCTCACCAATTTGTCATCAAAACTAGTTTTTTTCGGAATCGACGTGGCCAGTAAGAACTGGAAAATCAAAGCGCGTTGAGTTTACTTCGTTGCTGGCTCGAAAAAACCTGACCTCCGAGGACTATTCGGATTCTTCCGGCCCTGTCCGGCAACCAGGCACGTGACCTGTCTGCGCCTCTAGCGGCTGCCCGGCACGGAGTTCGATCTGCAAGCGAGCGTTATCGGAACGAATCCCAATCGGTCCATCGAAGACTAGCGCCTCCGATCCGACAAAACCCTCCCACACCATGGCATGGTCGATGAACACTTTCAGTTCAGTGCCGTTCATCTCGGCAACCAGCGAATGCGCGTCGCCTGGCCGCAAAGCGGGGACCGCGGTACTGCGGCGCGCTTTAATGTTGTGGTAACCATGATTCCCACACTGGGAACTCGCGTGTTCGCCCGGGTTGCTCTTTACCGAAACCACGAGTTTCGATTCCGGCTCGATCCGCCACATGGCATAGATAAGGTTGCAGGCATCCTGCGCCCGGAGCTTCAACCCAAACTGGCGTCGAAGCTCGCCTGAGCCGAGCCGCGCCTCGGTAGGTGTTACCCCCAAATAGGTGAATCGCGCTTCCACAATCGGCGACGTAGGCACATTCAAATACGCTCGCATTTTAGGAACGTTCACCTCAAGACGATCTCCCTGCAATTCTGAGATCGTTCCCTCGGTAACGCAAAGAGAAACGCGGGAGTATGGCAGCAGTCTATTGGAAGGAGAATCCGAACCCGCGGCGAGGGGAATCGTGCCAGCCAACATGAGCGCCCATTTAGCGATAGCTATCCGCGCCGACATCTTCGCCTCCGCGCCTCACCAGCAGGCGCAGTTCATTTTCTGGATCGTTGCTTGTCCGCGGAGACAGAGCGCCGCACCGTAACTATTGGCCGGCAAATCTTGAATCGCTGCCGTCGGTATAGCGCCTCTAGCTGCGCTTGAAACTCCACCAGCGCCGCACGTACATCCGGCTTCAAAGAATCAACCTTCCGCCGTTCCATAACTAGCAACTTCATGGCGGTTTCCTCCTCCCCCTGCCCGCGGGCACACATGCCACTTCCGCTGGATTCTACTTTTCCGATCGCCAGCTGCCGGACTGCTTACTCACTCAATTTTCGATGCGCTCTTAAATTCTTTCTACTGCGCCGCTCGCCATCCGGAATACCGTTGCCGGTGAGCGAACCATAACCCGAAGCCACAAATTCCCGAGAGCAGCAACATCATCGAAGATGGCTCGGGAATCGGCGTGCCATTCGGCGAAGTCACGCTGACGGTGACGGCCGCTGAGTCGGTAACGACCGTGTCGCTACAATTCAACAACAAGCCGGTCGTCGGGTCATAGTTTGCGCAGAAGACCGCGTCGATAAAAAAGTTTCCTGTGGCGCCGGTTCCCGGCGTCGAGCCCGGGTCCAGAAATAACTGGCTCAGGCCCAATTGGTTCCCCGGGTCGTAGCTTTCGGTAACGGTTCCCATCGGCGCCACGATAGGAAGATCGAAAATCGAGGTGTCGACCGTGCCCAGCGAGTCCAGCACAACATCCCCGTACACATCCAGCGTCGCCAGATAATCCGTCGTGCTGTTGTTCGTGAGCGAATAGCCCCAGCCGACCGTCGAGCCCGGCGTCCCGGAGACCACCCCGTCAGTTGGTTCGGTTGAGAACGAGTATGTGTCGTCCCCGCGCGCGCCGCCAGCAGTAGCCAACACAAGGAAGCCGAGCAGAAATGAGATCAGAAATCTACTTCGCCGCATGGAGTTCTCCTTTATTTCTTTCGTTCCCTCAGCTTCCAACTACGGAAATACCGCTTGTGATGTCGAATAGTTGTAATTGGTTCCCAGAACGTCTTGCACCGGCCCAGCTTCGGTGATGGACAGGCGCGTCACCGTGCTGGGGACATTCAGATACACGGTGGTGGTGAAGGACTTGCCCACGTCCAGGTTTCCGATGACGATCGGCAACGTCGGCGAGAGCGAAGTGTTGTACGTGACCGTGCCAGTACCGGAGAGCGCACGCAGGTTGAGCGTGTTGATATGCAGATTGCGCGCGTTCCCGGTGCCCAGATTCGTTAATACAACCTTTATGTATATCGCCCCGGAGGGGTCCCGGCCGACACCGGCGCTAGTGCCAGCAATGCGTGGTGTGCCCACCGCTACGGTCACCGTGGATGTGGCTGTGCCGACATTACCGTTGGAGTCCTTGAAGCTGAATGTCACCGTGGTCGTGCCGAGAGGGAACAAAGTCGCACTTGTGACAGCTATGCCACCCGCTTGCGGTGCCAACTGCACCGGTGCCGTTGAAAGGGTAGATGTTGCTGTGGCCCCTGCAAGGAAGGCAGCGAGCAAGGGCGAAGCACTACTCGTTGCACCACTCGCCTGTGTTGCTGGTATGGATATGCCCGCTGGGGCCGTGACCACGGGTGGGGCCGCGGACGACTGAATCACTTGGCTCAAAACGGCTGAAGTGCTGCTCGCATTGTTGCCATCGCCGAGATAGACCGCGGTAATCGAATGGGTCCCCACGGCTAAACTGGACAGCGTGATGATTGCCTGACCGTTGGACATCACTATGGAGCGCGAATTAGGGGCTAGGCTCGGAGGGACTGTGCTCGTTTGTCCGCTACCCGGGACAAAAGGTTTGACCAGCGGAGTTACCCCGTCCAGGAAGAAAACGGAACCGGTGGGACTCTTCCCGGTCACCGTGGCCGTGAACGTGATGAACTGGCCCGCGGGGGTCGGATTTCCGGAAGAAGTTACCGTGGTTGACGTCGCATTGAGTGACACAACTTCACTAAGCACTGCGGAAGTGCTCGGGGCGTTCGCACTGTCTCCAGTGTAGACCGCGGTGATGGAGTGCGTGCCGCCGGACAATGACGAAGTCGTGAGAGCGGCGTTGCCCGCGGACAATCCTACCGCGCTACCCAGAACTGCACCGCCATCCATGAATTGAATCGAGCCAGAAGGGGCGCTGCCCTTGACCATCGCTGTGAAGGTGACGGAATTGCCCACGGTTACGGGATCAATGGAGGCGACCACCGTTGTGGTCGTCGGATTGTTGAGAGACACGAATTCGCTCACTCCCGGAGATGTGCTTCCGGCGTTGAACGCATCCCCCTTGTAAACAGCGGTGATCGAATGTGTGCCGACAGCCAAGGTGGATGTGGTGAACGTCGCGATATTTCCGGTCAACGGCACCGAAGCGGCGAGCGAGGCGGCCCCATCCAGGAACTGCACGCTGCCGGTGGGGACATCGCCGGTGACGATTGCAGTAAAGGTCACCGATTGACCGAAAGGAACGTGCTCCATCGAAGAAAGTACAGTCGTGGAAGTTGGTGCAAGCGATATGGTTTCGCTGAGCGAGGCCGACGTACTGGTGTTGTTGTCCGCGTCTCCACTGTAGACCGCGGTGATCGAATCCGTGCCCACCGGCAATGTCGTGGTGGTGAACACAGCCATGCCACCGGTGAGCGCGACGGGAGCGCCGAGGCTCGTGGCGCCGCTGAGAAATTCAACCGTGCCCGTGGGGTTGCTGCCAGTCACGGTAGCTGTGAATGTCACGGGATGTCCTGCAATTGCAGGATTCGTTGCCGATATCACAGTTATCGTCGAGGGATTGAGCGAGATCACTTCATTCACAGCATTGGATGTGCTGCCGGGATTGGAAGTATCGCCGCTGTAAACCGCAGTGATCGAGTGCGGCCCTACCGCCAAGCTCGAAGTCGTAAGTGCCGCAGATCCCGCGGTCAGAGTAGCAGGCGTGCCGAGACTACTGTCTCCATCCAGGAACTGCACTGTTCCTGTAGGACTGTTGCCCGCGACCGTAGCGGTGAAATTAACGGACTGGCCGAACGACGCCGGATTATTCGAAGAAGCCAGAGTTGTTGTGGTTGAGCCTGAGCTACTCGACGCTCCCCCAAATATCTCGACGCGGCTGTTCTGGGAGTCAGCGACGATGATGTTGTGGCTAACTGGATCGAATGCAACCGCGGTTGCACCTCCACCGAGCTGGCCTTTGCCGGCGCCGATGCCGCCGAACTGCGTCAGATAGACTCCGGAAGCAGTGAACACTTGCAGATACGGATTCGGGGTATTCGCAGTGCCCGCGGAAGCCACCAGAATATTGTGTGTCGCTGGATCTATCGCGATAACCGTGGGTTCGTAAAATGTCCCGTTACTCGCGCCAGGTCCGCCGAATTGGCTGAGGTAGCCCCCCGCGGAATTGAAGATCTCGACCCGATTGCCCCCCCAATCGGCAACGACGATGTTGCGAGTCGTAGGATCGACGGCAATGCCAGCGGGACTCCCAGTAAATTGCCCAACCCCACCGCCCGGAGTGCCGAACTGACTCAGATAAACGCCTGCGGAATTAAAAATTTGAACACGGTTGTTTCCACCATCCGACACCAAAATGTTTTCGGTAATTGGGTCAACCGCAACTCCCGGGGCATTCGGCAGGAAATTAAACTGCCCAGGTGCCTGGCCAAGGGAGCCAAATTGAGTCTGAAATACGCCTGCGGAATTGAACACCATTACCTGCTCAGCTGCGACATCAACGACGATGATGTTGTGATTGACAGGGTCGACTGCAATTGCGTTTTGGCTTTGGGTAAAGAACAACCCGTCGCCGGCCGGGCCTTCAAGATCAAATAGTTGCCCCGTGGGCGAGTAACTTACCGCAAACCGGCCATACCCGCCAAAATAGCTTTTGAACTTTCCGTTTGCATCGAAAATCTGGATGCGCCCATCCAGGTCTCCGACGATGATATTGCGGCTTACGGGATCGACGGCGAGTCCGTCCAACCCGCCGAATTGCCCATCCTGTGAGTAAGCGAGGCCACTCGAACCAAACTGGCTCAAGTAGGTATAGCTGGGTACGGGACTCGGCCCGGCCGAGACCACAAAATTCACCGGGCCTACCGCGTACGCGGAGAAGCCAAGGAACTGTTGAAGCACTGCCGCGAGAACTGCCGGCCCGGGCAGCGGATTCTGCGAAATGACAGTGCCCGCAGGCACCGTCGACGAGCTCTGTGTCGTCAGTGTGTAAGTCCAAAGCGCGTCGCCCTTCAGGAGTGGCGGTACCGCCGCGTTTTGCAGAGTGTTGATCGCTGCCGCCTGGGTCATCCCGACTAAATTGGGAACTGTTGCACTGGAGCCTCCACCTCCCGATATAACCAAGTTGATCGAAGTACCCCAAGGAGCCAAAGTGCCCGCAGCTGGACTCTGCGAGATAACATAGTTCGCCGGCACGGGAGCTGAGGTATCTGAGAGCTGGGTGGTCACCGAGCCGACGGCAAAGCCTGCGGCGTAGATGGCCAGCACTGCCTGTCCTTCGGTTCCCACCGACCCAGAGGGGATTGCGCTCGGGTCGTAGAGAGTATTCGGCACTGTGCCCATCGCCGGACCGCCGGAAGAGACCACCAGATTGACGATTGAATTCAGTGCGGCCTGGCTGCCTCCCGCGGGGCTCTGTGAAATCACCTCCCCGTCGGGAACGGTAGTGGAAGGAGCCCGTGTAATCGCCACGTAAAAGAACGCACTAAGAATAGTGCTGGTGGCCAGATGCTGCCCTTGCCCCACCACATTGGGAACCGGATAGAGATGAGAGCCGGCGGAATAAACTAAGTTTACGGGGGTGCCCGGCGGCACAACGGTCCCAGCCGCGGGAGTTTGCGAGATGTCAAAACCGAACGAAAGCGTGGACGAGGGAGCGGTCGTAAAGGTGCCAACCGTGAGACCCGCCGCGGTGATCATGTTTGCGGCGTTAATGTAGTTCGTGGTGCTCAAGTCCGGAACGATGTATTGCGGCTCGCCGGATGAGACGAACAAGGCGACAGTTGAGCCTGCGGTTAAATAGATCCCCGGTCCTGGGCTTTGTAAAAAAACTTCGCCTACCGGTGTAGTTGCCGAAGGAGACGGTGCGACCGCGCCAACCTTCAACCCCACAGCACTGAGGGCACTGCTCGCCGCCGCTTGTGTCAAACCATAGAGGTTCGGGACAGCGGGCTCCGTACCCACGGAAACGGCAAGATAAACATATGTGCCGGCAGAAGTGAGCGTGCCGGACAAAGGACTCTGCGAGAACACTTGGCCCGCCGGAACGCTCGTCGAACTGTCGTAAGTAACTCCGGCAAAAAAGAGGCCGGCTGAGGTAATCGC
>Ga0209698_10001277_pt1 | contig 29112 bp, 25 predicted proteins | sample LitLauG_LLR_2012_FD_187203 | JGI IMG/M metagenome (GOLD analysis project Ga0209698, IMG submission 187203) | Freshwater sediment microbial communities from Pennsylvania, USA - Little Laurel Run_MetaG_LLR_2012 (SPAdes) (version 2) | ecosystem: Environmental > Aquatic > Freshwater > Creek >... | reverse complement strand
GTTGCGAGTCGTCAGCATTGGCGAAGAACTCAATCTCGTTTACCCCGGGGGGGACTCTTCCCTTTCGCCCGAATTTCCAAATCTCCGTGATTCCAAGGTTGACGAGCGGCGAGCTGATTGGACATTGCTCGACGGCAACCACCTCCTGCGATGCCGCCATGAAGTATCCAATCTCAAATTCCGGTCGAGTCCGCACCTGCAACCGTGATCGGTTTCGGTAGTTCCACGGCGGCGAAGCATGCACTTCGATTTCGCAGGACAACTCGAGGCGGGCCGTCCGCTTCAAGCTTTCCTGCAGAATCTCTTTCTTGATCGCAAGCTGATGTTCGTAAGAAGTGTGCTGGTAGTGGCAGCCGCCGCAGCGGGAAAAGTGGGGACACGCCGGGTCTACGCGGCGGGGCGAGCGTTCGACGACAGCCTCGAGCTGAGCGCGAGCAAAACCCGGTTTTTGCTCGCTGAGGGTCGCCTCGATCTTTTCCCCAGCCAGGACGAACGGCACGAACACCGCCTTCCCGCGCCCTCGTTCGTCCGCGGGAAGGCGGGCCAGACCGTCGCCGCCATAGATCAGTTTTTCTATTGTGAGGAGCAAGAGGCGATTCTATAGGCACTCGAGAGCGGTTATCGAGGAAAGAACTACAGGAGTTGCTTTGCGACTCGATTTTTCCCGATGTCCTTCGAAGGGGTCATCCTGAGCGGAGCCACTTTTCAGGCGGAGAGAAAGATCTCGCGCGCAATCTGCCTACCGATTCTGCAAAAAAAAACAGCACGATCACCCGCCCGCATGAGCAGGACGCGGCTGCAAACCTTAACCTGAAACCGCAGGACCGTATCGATCACAGCGCTCGTCCCGCCGCTGCGCCCGAGGCCCAAGCCCACTGGAAATTGAATCCGCCGAGCTGCCCGGTTACGTCTACCACTTCACCGATGAAGAACAGCCCCGGGACCTTGCGGCACTCCATGGTCTTGGCCGAAAGTTCGTCGGTATCGACGCCGCCGGCGGTGACTTCCGCCTTCTCATAGCCTTCGGTTCCCGCAGGCATGACCGTCCACCCATGAGCCTTTCCCTCAAAATCTGCCAACGCTGCATTCGTCCAGGAGGCCGGCGGGTGCAATTCAAGCCAGCGGTCCGCCAGGCGGTTCGGCAAGCGCTTGCGCAATTCGGCGCGCAGTGCAGTCGAGTTGCGCGGGGCTTCGGGATCACGAAAAGCGGCGGTAAGCTCGCTTCCCGGTGCAAGGTCAATATCGATCGGCTGTGAATGTTTCCAATACGACGAAATTTGCAGCATCGCCGGCCCGCTCAGCCCGCGATGCGTAATCAGCATCTTGTCGCGGAAGCCTTGCCCACCACACTGGACCAAGACGTCCCCGGAGACTCCCGCCAAGTCGCAGAAACGCGATCGATCCTCCGCATCGAAAACCAACGGCACCAGTCCGGGCCATGGATCGCGGATCCGGACCCCGAACTGGCGCGCCAGGTCATACCCGAACGACGTCGCGCCCGTCTTCGGGATCGATAGCCCACCCGTCGCGACCACCAGCGCAGACCCCCGGAACTCGCCATTCGAGGCGCGCACTACAAAGCCATCCGCGCTGCTCACCTCCTGGATCTTCGTGCCCACAAAGATGTGGACTCCCGCTTCGCTGCATTCCTTTTCCAGCATGCGCAGAATCTCGGCGGCCGAGCCGTCACAAAACAGCTGTCCGAGCGTTTTTTCGTGATACGGGATGCCATGCTTCTCGACGAGAGCAAGGAAATCCGCGGGGGCATAGCGGGCCAACGCCGATTTGGCGAAATGCGGATTCGAAGAAAGAAAATTCTCCGGCGTGCAATGCAGGTTGGTGAAGTTACAGCGTCCGCCGCCTGAGATGAGAATCTTCTTGCCCGACCGGTCGGCATGTTCCAGCACTGCGACGCGACGGCCGCGCTTGCCCGCCTCGATGGCGCACATCAGTCCCGCCGCACCGCCACCAAGAATCAATGTGTCGAACGACAGGGTCACAAGCGGTCACATGTAAAAAAGGCTGAGGCGCGGCAGGCCGTATCGTTCCAGCAGGCGCTTGTGGACATACTGCTTCATGAGTTGCTGGATCTGCGCGGCTGACATTTTTCGCCGGTAGGCGGCAAGGTCGCGGTCCGCCTCGGCGCGAACGGTCACGATCTCTTCATCCACTGTCGCGGCCAGCAGCGCGGCCAACAGCTTCTCTTCGAGCACTGTCAGGTGGCGCTCCAGGTCTTCCAGGCGTCCAGCCGAGCCCTTCTGAACGTCCTCCGCGAGTTGGCGCAGCGTCTTGGCCGCTTCCCCCGCGACCGTTCCGACCGAGACTCCGCTTCCCTGCGGCAACTTCGCGGCCTCCGTCAGTTCCGCATTTCGTCGGAGGAAGGCGGCAACCATCTCCGGTTCAAATCCCTGTGCGGCGGCGGGCGTGGCGGCAGGTTCTGCTTCGGCAACGCCTACCACGGCTTCCTTCATCTCCTCGGCGGCCGCCAGAACCTCCTGCGAGCAGAATCCCAATCCGTTTACCTTGCGCGTCTTCGAGGGTTTCCGCGCGTGGTGCTCGAAGGTTACGTCGATGCCTCGCAGCACAGCTTGCAGCGGAATCCCGGCGTCTTTCCAGGTCTCGATCAGCACCCAGTCAAGCGGCGACAGTCGAACAATTCCGCCCCAACGGCGCTGGAAATGTTCTTCGATTTCCGTGAAGTAGTTGAAGTAATTTTCCACGGCAAGTCAGCGCGTCGACCGCGGAGCTACCGTCGAGGACCCGACGCGGCCATTCTTTGGATCCGGCGACGATGGCGCGTCCTTCGATTGGGTGGGTGCGGTTTTCGTCGCAATCTTGGATGCCGCCTTCGCTCCCGAATCGCGGCGAGCATTCCGTTCCCAAATAATGCGCAGACCTTCCAGCGTCAGAAAATCGTCCACCTGTTTGATGTACTTCGAACCGGTGCCGATCATCGGTCCCAGTCCGCCGGTGGCGATCACGCGCGTGTCCGCGCCCAGTTCGCCGAGCAGCAGTTCGAGAATGCCGTCCACCAGGCCTAGGTATCCGTAGTACAAGCCGGCCTGGAGGCTGCCGACCGTGTTCGTCCCGATGATGCGCGCCGGTTTGCGAATCTCGACGCGCGGCAGGCGGGCGGTGCGTTCAAACAACGCGTCTGCGGAAATTCCGATACCCGGACAAATAACGCCGCCAAGGTATTCGCCCTTCGCCGAGACGCAGTCAAACGTGGTGGCGGTACCAAAGTCGACGATCACGCACGGCCCACCGTATTTCTCGAACGCGGCAACGCCGTTGACGATCCGATCCGCGCCCACTTCCGCCGGATTGTCGTAATGAACCGGCATGCCTGTCTTGACGCCGGGTTCGATAAAAAGCGGGCGGAGGTTGAAATATCGCTCGCACACCTGCCGCAGCACCGGATCGAGCGGCGGAACCACCGAAGACACAACGATCCCGTGGATGCCCTTCGCTTCCAGCCCTGCCATCGAAAACAGATTGCGGAACAACACTCCGTATTCATCAACGGTGCTGGTGCGGGAGGTCGCCACGCGCCAGTTCGCCAAAAGGCGCTCGTGGCGCCGGGACTCTTCGGCTTCGCCTCCGGCTTGAACTTTGGCCACGCGCGCAAAGACGCCCAGCACGGTATTGGTGTTGCCGACATCGAGAACCAGCAGCATCGATTCGCTTTCCAGTCTGTTCACTTCCCCCGCACCGTCCCGCTCAGGACGGTCTGCAAGCTTTTCGGCGTCCGCACCAGCAGGAACCCGCGGGCATCGAGTCCTTCGGTGGTTCCTTCGAACCCCCCGCCATTCTCTTCAATGCGGACTTCCCTGCCGCGCACCCAGGACGAATGATCCGCAAATCTTTGCAGGATCGTCTCCCTCGCGTCGGCAGCGTATAGCAATCCCCGGTACTCGCGTTCGAGCGATTTTAACAAAGCTGCGGCCAGTTCCACCCGCGACCACTCGCTGCCGGTTGCCAGACGCAGTGAGGTCGCAGGTAACTCCGGAGGAAACGTCGCCTGGTTCACATTGACGCCGATGCCGACGACGATGAACCGGACCCGCGTGGCCTCGGCATTCATTTCCGTAAGAATGCCGCAAACTTTCTTGCCGTCGATCAGCACATCATTGGGCCACTTAAGATCGGGGCTCACGCCGGAATCAACCTGGCGAATCGCCGCCTGCACGGCCAGTCCCGCCGCCAGCGAAAGCACAAGCACGTCCGACGGCGGCAACGACGGACGGAGAACTAGCGAACAATAAATCCCGGTCGAGCGCGGCGACTGCCAGGCATTCGATCCGCGCCCGCGGCCCGCTGTCTGTTCCTCGGCCAGAAAGACGCTGCCTTCCGGCGCGCCCTCGGCTGCCGCGGCCATGGCCACAGTATTGGTCGACCCCACTTTGTAGAAGTGATGAAGGTGCGCCTCGAACAATGTACCGCGGAGCAGGGGGCGCACAATGTCCGGCAACAGAAGGTCTGGGACCGAGCGCAGTTGATAGCCGGTCGCTGGGTGCCCGGCGACGTCCACGCCCAAGCTGCGCAACTGTTCGATCAGGCGCCACACCTCGGAGCGACTGGAGGAAATCTCCTGCGCGATCTTGGTGCCGCTGACGACCACCGTCGCGTGCTCCATCAGCAGGTGCACGATGCGTCCCAGGCGGACATCCGTTGGCTGCTGTGGGTGCGGACTCGTCGTCCCTTTTGGGGCAGGTCTGGACGGCCGAGACGACTCACGAATTTTTCCGGTCTTGCTGATGCGGAAATTATGCGCTGATGTGGGCTAAACGACAACGTTTCGCGAACCCGTCACGCGGGGACCACGCGCAGGCTCAGGTCGACGGCCTGCGCCGAGTGGGTGAGCAGGCCGACGGAGATGAAATCCACGCCGGTTTCCGCGTAGGTGCGAACGTTCTCCAGCCGAATCCCGCCGGCGCACTCGACAGGAATGCGCTGGCCGCTCTCGGTCGCGGCATGAGAGCAGCGATCGACCGCGCGGCGCACGTCTTCGGGCGACATGTTATCCAGAAGAATGGCCTCGACTCCATTGGCCAGAGCTTGTTCCAGTTCCTCCAGGCTGCGTACTTCGACTTCGATGATCTGCGAGCCGCGGCGATTGCGATGCGCGCGCTCCAGGGCGGGCGCGATTCCGCCCGCCAGCGCGATGTGGTTGTGTTTGATGATCACACCGTCGGACAGATCGAGTCGGTGATTCTGACCTCCGCCGCAGCGTACGGCGAACTTGTCAATCACCCGCAGGCCGGGCGCGGTCTTGCGGGTATCGAGGATACGCGCCTTGGTACCGCTCACCGCATCTACAAATCTGCGGGTCAGCGTGGCGATGCCGCTCATGCGTTGCAGGAGATTCAGCAGGACGCGCTCACAAGAAAGGATCACGCGGGCGTTGTGGCGAATCACCGCGACCGACTGACCAGCGCGCAGACGTACTCCGTCGAAGATTTCGGGATGGGTCGTGACTTCGTAATGGGCGGTGACAGCGCCGTCGAGCACGGCGTAGACGTCGAGAATTCGCGCTACACAACCAATGCCGGCCAGAATGCAGTCCTGTCTGGCCGTGATCGTGGCTGTCGCACGCTGGTTGGGATCGACGCAGGCATAGCTGGTGGCATCGCGCGTTGCCCGGTCTTCGAGCAAAGCGTTTTCCAGAATGGCGGTGAGGCGTCGAGAGTTCCAGTCCATCGATCGGGTCAGCCGGCTGCTGAAAATCCCGCCTTTCGCAAGGGAGCGAGAAGCGGGGCACTCAGTGCTCTTTCAGTTATAAAGCAAGAACCCGGCAACCGGCGAGTGCGGTCTAGGCGCCGATGGTCCGGATGCACTCTTCCAGAACATCCATAGCGACGTCGGCCTGTTCCGTGCTCACGACCAATGGCGGGCAGATGCGGATCGTGCTGGGTCCGCAACCGAGCAACAGCAGACCATGCTCGAACGCGAGTTCGACGATCCGGTCGCGCTCGGCGTGGCCGTACTCCTTGGTCACCTTGTCCTTCACGATCTCGACGCCGAGCATCAATCCGCGGCCACGGACGTCGCCCACCAGCTTCAACTTTGCAGGCCAGTCGGCCATGCGCTTCATCATGTGCGCGCCTACGGAAGCTGAGTTGTCCAGCAAATGTTCCCTCTCGATCACATCTAAAGTTGCCAGAGCCGCGGCCACGGCAACGGGATTGCCTCCGAAGGTGGACGCGTGTGATCCGGGCACCCAGTCCATGATTTCGGCGCGAGTCATGACCACGCCCAGCGGCATGCCGGAAGCGATGCCCTTCGCGCTGCAAACCATGTCGGGCTCGACTCCGGTGTGTTCGACGGCCCACCACTTGCCAGTGCGCGCGATGCCGCTCTGCACTTCGTCGACCACCAGCATGATGCCGTGGCGATCGCAGATGCGCCGCAGTTCCTGCATAAAGATGGTCGGAGCCACCACGTAACCGCCTTCTCCCTGGACGGGCTCAACGAAGATGGCCGCGACTTCTTCCGGCGCGAGTGTGGTCTTGAACAGTTTTTCTTCGATAAAGCGCGCGCAGCCGAGAGCGAAATGATCGGCATCCTGCTGTCCGCCCGTACAGCCGCGGTACACGTCGGGGTAGCGCACGTGGGTTACGCCGGGGACGAGCGGGGCAAAGCGGCGGCGTTGCTGCGGCTTCGACGCCGTCAACGAGAGCGCGCCCATGGTGCGCCCGTGGAACGCACCGAAGAACGCGATCACGTTCTGACGCTTGGTGTGATAGCGGGCTAATTTCAGCGCGCACTCGATTGCCTCCGCGCCTGAGTTTCCGTAATAGATCCGGTGCGGGCCGCGCATGGGGGCGAGCTTGGAGAGTCGCGCCGCCAGTTCCACCATGTTCTCGTAGTAAAAATCCGTGCCGGACATGTGGATCAGTTCGCCCGCCTGCTTCTGAATGGCGGCGACGACGTCAGGATGGCAATGCCCGGTTGAGGTGACGGCGATGCCGGCGGAGAAGTCGAAGAACTCGTTGCCGTCGACGTCGGTGACGACGATGCCGCGTCCGCTCTTGGCCACCAGCGGATACGAGCGGGTATAGGACGGCGAGATGTATTGCTGGTCGCCCTCGAGCACGCGCTTGGCGTTGGGCCCGGGCAGGGCGGTCTTGATCTTGGGACCGATGGTGGTGCTGGTTATGGTTTCTACAGTCATGGCATTCTCCGAATGGCACTAGTCAGTGGCCAGTGGTTGGTGGCCAGTGAATCGGGACCTCGGGGCAGCTCTGGTTCAAGCTTGCAAGAGCCGAGGCGAATCAGAGCGGAGGATGGAATTAGTCGCTACCGAAGAGACTGGGACGGAGGCGCGATGGCAGATTCGCCCGATAGCGCCGCGGGCACACCAGACAGTGCAGCCAGCACTCGGGCAGATGCGAATTGGAGTTTCTGTGCAGCATCGCAAAGGCTAACCATTGCTGATTGATTATAGCTGTAACAACATCACGCCGTAACCCCATTCATCTACTCAAGCGTTACGTTGGTATCGACGGAACCACAAGCAATTCACGCGAAAAAGTGGTATCCCCCCCGGTCTACTGGAATCATCCAGTTGGGGGAAAATCGCGAGATGATCCCAGGGGCACCATTAGGCTGCCGGCAAAATCCTTAAAACAAACGGATTAACGCAACCCGTCAATGCGCTCCCTGGCCTTTCGGCCTGGCAGCATGATCGAATGCGGGGGCTGTGGCACTGCAAGGGCAGACGTCACATACGGGGCGCGGTGGAAATCTCACGATTCAAAATCTTCACCACAATCAGGACTGGACGTGCACCAGGACTCGGTGGAAGCCTGCGTGCGCGAGCTGGAACCGGATGACAAGCTGAGCCAGCAAACGCGCCATTGCGGTACAACGGCGCGCGATTTAATCGGGCCCCCGATTGGTTGAAAGTCGAGGGTGTGAGGCCGGTGGCCATGGAATCGACCGGCGTCTAATGGAAGCCGATCTGCAACATCCTGGCAGCGAAGTTTGAAGTGCTGCTGGTGAATGCGCAGAAGTTGAAACATGTGCCGGGACGCAAGACCGACATCCCAGACTGCCGGTGGGTCGCGCAACTGCTGCAACCCGGCCTGTTAAAGGGGAGCTTTATTCCACCCCGCTGGCAACGGGAGCTGCGTGACCTCACCCGACAACGCGCCCAGGTGATGGGGAACCTGGCCGCACCGTCAAGCCGAAGTAGGTTTCGCTCCGCGATGCGCTGCGTCAAGGCCGGTCCCCCGGGTCCGCTCTGCTATCCTTTTTCTGGATGCCTTCCCGCTACGCACAATGGATGTACGACTGGGAACATCGGCTCACCTCGGTTGACAACAACCGCGTGGTGCGCCCGTTGGAATGGGGTGTCGACTGGGCGAGAGCATGGCCTTGCCGCAACGGCTTTCGTCACGGCCATGTGGCGGACGATCCCGAAAAATTCTTCGTTGACTATAACCGGCGGATTCTGGCGGCCAGCGACGAATTCTATTCGTACTCGCGTCCCGCGGACCATCGTCTGGAGCGGAGGGAGGTCCAGGTTTTCTCCACTCGCGAAGTCCCCGACCCCAAGCTCGAAGCCAAGGTCAAAGGGACATTTGGCGATTTCCTTCGTTTCACCTCGCCCGTCGGTACGCCGTATCCTGAAAATAATCTGGTAAATGCGCGCTGGTTTCCCGTGCGGGGCCGCCGCGCTGTGGTGCTGCTGCCGCACTGGAACGCCGACGGGATCGCCTATGTTGGCTTGTGCCGAGTGTTGAATCTGTTGGGAATTGGGGTGTTGCGGCTGAGCATGCCCTATCACGACATTCGCATGCCCGGTGAAATCGGCCGCGCCGATTACGCGGTTTCCGCCAACATCGGACGCACCCTCGATGCGGTCCGCCAGGGCGTGGTCGACATTCGCTGCTGCCTTGACTGGCTCGAACAGCAGGGATATTCGCAGCTGGGCATCCTGGGCACCAGCCTGGGGTCCTGCTACGCATTTCTGGCGGCGGCGCACGACGCGCGTATTCGTGTGGCCGCGTTCAATCACGCTTCGACTTATTTCTCCGACGTCGTCTGGCACGGGCAATCGACGAGGCACATCCGGCAGGGCATCGAGCAGCGAATTGATCTGGAGCGCCTGCGCCAGGTCTGGCGTGCTATTAGTCCGATGTCATTTTTCGAGCAGTTTGCCCGCTGGCCGAAGAAATCGTTGATCGTGTATGCGAAGTACGATCTGACCTTCCTGCCGGAGTTTTCGCGCCAAGTCGTCGAGGAATTCGCGCGGCACGGCCTCGACCACAAGGTCGCCATCCTGCCCTGCGGACACTACACCACCGGCGAGACACCGTACAAATACATGGATGGCTGGCAACTGGCGTCGTTCTTGCGAACGGCATTCTGAGGCCGGTTCACGGGGCGCCGAAGCTGTCGGCGGAGGTCGCCAATGTTTAGAATGTGAAGATGCTTTCTGCGGGAGCCGCCAAGCCTAACACGATCATAGAATCCCGACGCGGCAACTATCTTCTCAGCACCGAGCCGTCCCGGCTTGACTTGAATGTGATTCACAATTTCCTGACGAATTGCTACTGGGCCAAGGGGATTCCGCGCGACGTCGTAGCTCGTTCCATCGAGCACGCTTTGTGCTTTGGAGTTTATGATGATCAGGACGCCCAGGTTGGATTTGCCCGGGTCATCAGCGATTTCGCGACGATCGCGTATCTAGGTGACGTGTTTGTGCTGGAGTCGCATCGCGGGCGCGGCCTGAGCAAATGGCTGATGGAGTGCATCACACGGCATCCGGCACTACAGGGTTTGCGCCGCTGGATCTTGCTGACCCGCGGGGCTCATGGGCTCTACAGCAAGTACGGATTTACGGCGGTGAAGACGCCTGAGTTCTACATGGAATTGCATCACCCGAAGGTTTATGAAATTGAGAAAACCAAATGAAAAATTCCTCTGGAATGTATCGCCCGCTGTACGAGGCCGATCCGCAGGTTGCCGCGGCCATTGACAACGAAACCCGCCGCCAGCACGAGGGCCTGGAACTGATTGCCTCGGAGAACTTCGTCAGCGAAGCCGTGCTCGAAGCGGCGGGATCGGTGTTCACCAACAAGTATGCCGAGGGATATCCCGGCAAGCGCTACTACGGCGGCTGCGAGTTCGCCGACGTGGTCGAGAACCTGGCTCGCGACCGTGCCAAGCAGTTGTTTGGCGCTGACCACGCCAATGTCCAGCCTCACGCCGGTTCGCAGGCCAACATGGAGGCTTATGCCGCCGTGTTGCAGCCGGGCGACACCATCCTGGGACTCAACCTGGCCCATGGCGGACACCTGACCCACGGCCATCATCTGAATTTTTCCGGCAAGACGTACAAGATCATTCCCTACGGCGTCACCAAAGAAACCGAAACCATCGACTACGACGAAGTGGAGAAGTTGGCGGAGAAGGAGCGTCCGAAGCTGATCATCGGCGGGGGCAGCGCCTATCCGCGCATCATTGATTTCGCGCGCATGCGCCAGATCGCGGACAAAGTCGGCGCGCTCTACCTGGTGGACATGGCGCACTTCGCCGGACTGGTGGCAGGTGGCGCGCATCCCTCGCCGGTGCCGCACGCGCACATCGTGACTTCAACCACCCACAAGACGCTGCGTGGCCCGCGCTCGGGAATGATTCTTTCCAAAGCTGAGTACGCGGCGGCGATCGACAAAGTCGTGTTCCCCGGCATGCAGGGAGGGCCGCTGGTGCACATCATCGCGGCCAAGGCGGTGTGCTTCCAGGAAGCGATGCAGCCCGAGTTCCGCGACTACGCCCGCCAAGTCGTTGCCAATGCGAAAGTGCTGGCGCAGTCGCTGGCGGATGAAGGCTTCCGCATCATCTCTGGCGCCACGGACACCCACCTCATGCTGGTCGACGTCTTTTCGAAGGGTATGCTGGGCAGCGAGGCCGAGAAGGCTCTGGGTGAGGCGGGAATCACGGTCAACAAGAACGCAATTCCGTTCGACACGAATCCGCCGCTGAAGCCGAGCGGCATCCGCATCGGTTCTCCTGCGATGACTACGCGCGGCATGAAAGAAGCGGAGATGCGCCAGATCGGTCGCTGGATCGCCGAGGCGCTGCTGCATCGCACCGACACGGCGGTGCTGGCCAAGGTCCGCAAGCAGGTGCTTGACTTGTGCGAGGCATTCCCGCTGTACGCGGAACGCCGGGCGAAGGCACAGGCGGAAGTGCGAGCGTAATTGGAGGCAGGAAAGTTTAGTGCTCCGCGGCCAGCGATCCCGGGCCAACGGCTGTTCGATTCCGAACATCGAACGTTCGATAGCGGACAGGCTGGCTGAATCCGCAAGCCAACCCGTTGTTCCATCCTACTGAATAAACAGAACTTGCGCCGGATCCGAAGTGGCCGGCGGAATGCAGACTTCTCCGGAATGCTCACGGGAGGCTCCGATGCGATCTCTCTATCAAGACTTCCGCTACGCCCTGCGCCAGTTGCGTAAAGCGCCGGGCTTCACCATCACGGCGTTGCTCACCATCGCCCTCGGAGTTGGTGCGGTCACGGCGGTCTTCAGCGTTGTGGATGGCGTCCTGCTCCAGCCTTATGCCTTCCGCGATCCGGGCCAAGTCGTCGTCTGGCGCGAGAGCATTCAGGAAATGCAGAACGTCACGCCGCTCCTGCCGGACAACTACCGGCATTACCTGAATCTCAAGACTCACGCGAATTCGATTCAGGATGCGGCCATCATGCAGAACCCGGTCTTCAGCATATCAACCGGGATCGATCACCCCGAAATGACGGAGGGATTGACCGTCTCCCCCAATTTTTTCTCCGTGTTGGGAGTGATGCCGTTCTTGGGTCGCGCTTTTGCGCCTGAAGAAGCTCAGAGCGGGAGGGACAGGGAGATCATTCTCACCTGGGGCGCATGGCAGCGCCTCTTTCATGGCAGTCCATCCGTCCTGGGTAGCACGCTGCGGGTCGGTGGCGAAGCCCAGACCGTTGTAGGAGTAATGCCAAAGTCGTTCCGCTTTCCTGTCATATCTGTGATGCCGGGGCAGGCGACCCATGGATCGACGGAACGATACGAAATCTTCAAGCCTCTGGTACCAACGCCGTCGGAATTGATCGCGAACGATGGCGAGTTCAACTATGTTGTTGTCGCCCGCCTCAAGCCCGGAGTCACGGTCCAGCAGGCGCAGAGCGAACTGGACGGGATTGAGAAGGCAACCGCACTCTCAGATCACCTCGACATTCATCTCAGCGTCATCGTCGAGCCCTTCGCCCAGGAGATCACGGGAAACGTCAGCAAGCCACTGTGGCTTCTGTTGGCGGCGGTGGCGAGCGTTCTGCTGATGGCCTGTGTGAACCTCGCGAATCTCCAGATCGCCCGGGGCATGGCTCGCGACCATGAGACGGCTCTGCGATCCGCTCTGGGCGCAGGTCGAGGCCGGTTGTTCCAAAGTGTTCTGGCGGAAAATCTTCTTCTGGGATTGGGCGGCGGTCTGGGAGGAATCTTCTTTGCGCTTTTGGGGGAGAGGCTGTTCGTCCTGATCGCAGCCACCCTGCCCCGGCTGAACGAGGTTCATCTCAGCGCGCCGGTGCTGGCCTGCGCTCTCGGGCTCTCGATCCTGACTTCGCTGGGATTTGGCGTTCTTCCCGCGCTCCGGTGTCTGCGCGTCGCCCCGCAGAGCGCCCTGCAATCGAATTCCACGCGGCTCTCGAGTGACAAAGGTGCGGTGCGCACGCGCAGGCTGCTCGTTGCTCTCGAAGTGGCGTGCAGCGTCACTCTGCTGATCGTTGCCGGCCTCATCACGCGAAGCTTTTCCCGTCTGCTGACACAGGATCGCGACTTCAGTCTGCAACAGGTGGTTATGGCAAGGACGGACTTGAGCGACTTCAGATACTCAAGCGGCCCAGGGTTACCGAGCGACCCGGGAGTCGATGCCGGCAGCCTGGCGCGCGACTCGATGCTCGAACGAACTCTCGATCGGTTACGCTCGATGCCTGGGGTGCAGTCGGCAGCGCTTACCAACGTGTTGCCGCTGACTGGAGACACGGGTGTGGATGGATTGGTCAGACCGGATCGTCCCGTTCCAGAGGGACAGGTGCCCCTGGCCAACCGGCGCTTCATCAGCCCCCGTTATTTCCGCACCATGGAGATTCCGCTGCTCGCAGGGCGCGACTTCAGCGAAGAGGATCGCAAGAATCCGCGCGTGGTTATCGTCTCCGACAGGACCGCCAAGACAGTATGGCCGGATGAAAATCCCATTGGCCGCACCATCCAGCATTGGGGACGCATCTATACCGTGGTTGGCATTGCCGGCGACGCCCGCATTAATGACCTAAGGCGCAACGCGCCCGTGTTCTACTTGCCCTACTGGGATTTCCCGCCCGCATCTCCCGTGTTCCTGGTTCGCAGCTCCCAGACGATTCAGACCCTCGGCCCCGAAATGCGCCATATTATCTGGGACATCGATCCCGACATTTCAATTCCAACGGTCGTGTCCCTGGACTCCCAGGTGGATGAATCGGTGGCCACCGAGAAATTTCAGACCGTGATTCTCTCCAGCTTTGGAGGCGCGGCCTTGCTGCTCGCGGTGCTCGGCATATACGGAGTGCTCGCCTATTCCGTTTCGCTGCGAACCCAGGAGTTCGGCATCCGGATCGCCCTCGGATCGAGCCGAGGAAGGCTCCTGCGCCAGGTCTTGCTGGACGCGTCCTATCCCATCGTGGGCGGAATTGCGTTGGGCCTGCTGGGCGCCGTGCTCACCGCGCACTGGGTGCGCAGCTTGCTCTACGAAACCAGCGCGCGGGACCCCTGGGCAATCGGATCAGGTATTGCGGTTCTCCTGGCGGCGGCTTTACTGGCATCTCTGTTTCCAGCAAGAAAAGCCGCTTCCATCGATCCAATGCGTGTTCTGCGCGGAGAATGACGGCCGGAGAAAATGACGGCCGAAGAACGACGAACGATCTGAATACGATGGGATCAGCGCTCAGACCTTTACGATCGCGAGTTCTGGCCGAAGTCGGTCCGCTGTGGTTAAATGCCTTCATTGAAGATCGCCATCGACATCCGGCGGATGACCGAGTTTGGCGTCGGCACCTACATTCGCAACGTGGTGCGAACCCTGGGCCGGCTCGATCGTGAAAATGAATACCAGCTGATCGGGTCGCCGGCGAAAGTCCAGGAGATCGGCTCCCTTCCGCCGAACTTCCACACCGTTCCGCTGGTTGCGCCCGAGCGCTCGCTGCAGGGATATCGCATGTTTCGCACTGCTCTGCAGGACCTGGGCTGCGACCTGGTGCATATTCCCAACTTGTTTTCAATCCCTCGCGCACTGCCCTGTCCGTATGTCATGACGGTACACGACATGTTGGAGCACATGTCGCGTGCCCGCGAGCAGAACGGTTTCTGGCGCTCGCTGCACTTCCAGTTGACGCGCCGGGTCCTTCGCGGGGCAGCGCGCATCTTCGCCGTCTCCAATTTCACGAAAACGGAAATCGAGAAGTTGTTTGAGATCCCCTCCGGCCGCATCGAGGTGGTCTACAACGCCATCGACGAACGCTTCCTGCACGGGCACGCGACGGCTGCCGATCGCGAGTTGATCGCGCAGCGTTACCAGGTGACCTATCCCTTTCTGCTCTATGCCGGGCGCATCAGCCCGCACAAAAATGTTGTGCGCATGATTGAAGCCTTCTCCGCGCTAAAGACCGAACTGGAGCGGAACCACTCTTATCCCGATCTCAAGCTGATCATCATTGGTGACGACCTTTCCGGCAATCCCGACCTGCGGCGCACGGTCATTCGCAGCGGAGTGCAAAACGACGTCCGCTTTCTGGGATTCGTCCCCATCGAAGTGCTGCGAATTTTCTACGACGAGGCCAAGGTGTTCGTGTTCCCGTCCCTGTATGAAGGCTTCGGGTTGCCGCCGCTGGAGGCGATGGCGCACGGGACACCCGTGGTCACTTCCAATGTCTCTTCGCTTCCGGAAGTGGTGGGCAGCGCGGCGGTGCTGGTGAATCCGGAGAATGTGTTCGAGATCATGCGCGCCCTGCACCGGGTTCTGACGGACAAGGCAATCCGCGACCGCCTGAAGGAACGCGGATACCAGCAAGCCGTGAAGTTTTCCTGGGAAGTGTCGGTGCAACGCATCCTCGGCACGTACCACCAGGTTGCACGCGGTGTTCGCCTGGGGAGCGGGCAGCAGTCCGCTGCCGACTGAGTGCGCCCTTCGGCGTTTTGTCCCGCAGATTAACCATGGATTAAGAAATTGTTCTCTGCGCTGCGAATTGTTACAGCATTACCCTGGTCGTGACCGCCCGCCGAGGATTCTCTCGCTTCCCCACTAATGTGTGCTGTGAGAATTACCGATTAGGAGATGCTGCTTCATATTGGAGGTCTTTAGATGCGTGGTCTCCGCTGGTTGATCCTCGCAGTTCTCCTCTTCAGTTGCGCGTTGGTATTCGGCGAAGGCCGCGCCGTCAAGAGGCGCGTGCAGCCAAGCTATCCGGAACTTGCTAAGAAGATGCACGTTCAAGGGACGGTCGTAGTCGAGGCCAAAGTAGATGCGGACGGGCACGTCACCGAAGTAAAGGTGATCAGTGGCAGTTCGCTCCTCAAAGATGCAGCCGTGACCGCCGTCAAAGACTGGGTCTACGAAGTGGCTCCGACCCCAACCACAGAAACGATTCAAATCACTTTCCACATCTAGGTCAGAGCAGCGACTGCGAGAGCGGTCGGCCGAAGGCAAAGAATCCAAGCTTCTGAAACGAACGGAATGGCGATGAAATTCACGATCAGAACGAGGCTGTTGGCCGGGTTTGGTTCGATCATCCTGCTGGCGTTCGTCAGCGCCAGCGTTACCAGCATCCGACTGAGCCGCACGGCAACGATGGAAGGGACAATCGCCGACGACCGCTACCCGGCCATGCTGGATGCATCTCTGCTGCAAAGCGCGGGCGCCAGCGCAAATGCGGCCCTTCGCGGCTACGTGCTTTTCGGAAATGATCCCGCCGACGGACAGCGGTTTGCCAAGGAGCGCGCCGACGCGTGGCTGAGTCTCGATTCGGCTACTCAGGACCTGCAGTCGCGCAGCCGTAACTTGTCCTCCGAAGAACAGCATCAGGTCGCCGCCATCGTCGTGCAACTTAAGTCTCTCCGCGGATTGCAGGACCGCATCGAGAAACTCGCCATCGGACACGGCGACGAAAACATGGGAAAGGCTTACGACCTGCTTAAATCCGAGGCCGCTGCCCAGCAGAGGGACCTGTCCTCCAACCTCCAGACCTTCGTTGGCGAGGAACGGCGTCTGACGCAGCAGGATTTCACCGCTCTGATGGTGTCGAGCCGGGGCAGTCAGTTCGTGCTCTGGACCGTTGCCGCGTTTGCCATCGTGGCCGGGATTGGCATTGCACTCTACCTCAGCAAGAAGTTTGCGGACACCATTGGCAGTTTGCTGACCCGCGCAACCAGCATTTCTGCCGGAGATCTGACCGGCGATCCTGTGGCCATCACTTCGAAAGACGAACTCGGCGACCTGACCGACGCCATCAACAAGATGCAGGGCAACCTGCGCGAGATGATTGCCGGTCTTGGTCCGGTTGCGGAACACGTCGCTTCGGCCAGCCAGCAATTGACTCGCGAGGCCGGCCAGACCGCCCAGGGTGCCGACCATCAGAAGGAGCAGACCGACCAGGTGGCCACCGCCATCCAGGAAATGTCGGCGACCGTGGCGGAAGTTTCAGAAAATTCCGGTAAGGCTGCGACTCAAGCCGGTGAAGCGGCCCAACGGGCCGCCCACGGTGGCCAGGTGGTCGATGAGGTCCTGACCCGCATGCGCGGCATTGCCGATTCGGTTGGAGCGACGGCAGGTAAGGTCGAGGAACTGGGCAAGAACTCGCAGCAGATCGGAAAAATCGTGGAGGTCATCAACGATATCGCCGACCAGACCAACCTGCTCGCGCTGAACGCCGCCATCGAGGCCGCGCGGGCCGGCGAGCAGGGACGCGGTTTCGCCGTGGTCGCCGACGAAGTCCGCAAGCTCGCCGAACGCACCACCAAGGCAACAACCGAGATTTCGCAGATGATTTCCGCGGTACAGCAGGAGACTCACAAGGTGGTTGCTGACATGAGAAACGGCACCCATGAGGTCGAACGCGGCGTCGAAGCCACCAGCAAGGCGGGAGTCCTGCTGAAGGAGATCATCACCATGGCGGAGCGGGTCGGCAGCATGATTTCCCAGATCGCTACGAGTGCCCAGCAGCAGTCCCTGGCGACGCAGCAGGTCAGCACCGGAATCGAAGAGATCGCCCACGTCGCAGCCGATTCCGCCCGCAGCGCCAATCAGTCAGCCACCGCTTCGCAGGACTTGTCCCGGGTGGCGGGTGACCTGCAGGGCATGATCAGCCGGTTCAAATTACAGGACGAGAAGGGCGGGTCATACGAAACGCAGAGCCAATCGCCGCGTCACGCGGCGGCCGCCGCAGCCGGATTGGACTGACGCTACCGGAGCGTCCGGCCGGCTGTGTCCGCCACTCGGACGCTACTTCAGCAACGGCTGGCCCGGTGACGCGATGGCGAGTTTGTGCAGCTTGGCGGTGAGGCGGGTACGATCCGCGTCCGTCTTAGCGGCGGCGAGGCGTTTCCGTAATTGGACAATCTTTTCTTTGCGGGTGCGGCGGCGGCGAATCTCGGGCCGCCGGCTGGGTGGGGACATGCAAGGCTCCTGATCTGCAACGGGAAATCGTGGCCGGCCGGTTCGAACCCGTCCGTTCCACAGTAAAGCCACCTGATTCATTCAACCGGAGACCGCCGGAACTGTCAAATGAGACCGGGCTTGTCTTTATGGAAAACCTCCGAGGGGGAGCGCTATCCTGACGAATATGCCCGCAGCCATGCTGGATTCCGGCCGGGCTATTGAGGTGGTGCTTTGAAGAACCTCGCCTTGCTGGTGTTCCTGTTTTCCAGCTCATCGTTTGCCCAAAAAAGTATTCCCCCCGGGAACGATCCTGCCTGTTCAGCTGAGCTCCTCAGTACAATCCGGAAAGACGCCGGGAGGACGGATCATCAGCGGCCGCATCATGCAGAATGTGCCTCTCTCCGGACGGGCGCGAATCCACGCCGGTGCTAAAGTCCTAGGGCACGTGCTGGTCTCCAGACGGGCGACGCCGGCGGAGAAGGCTCAGGTCACGTTAACGTTTGACACGGTTCTCTCTGGAAAGCGGCGAATCCCTGTGACCACGAATCTGCGGGCTCTTGCCTCCATGATGGAGGTTTCGCAGGCTCAGGTTCCGGAGAGCGGGTCAGACCATGGAACCTCGGAGTACGACTGGACTACGGACCAGTTCGGAGGGGAGGTCGCGTATCACGGCGGGGGCGTGATCACGCATGGTTCCGAGATCGTCGGGGTTACGACCGTCAATGGCGTGTTGGTTCATGTGGCGTCGAAACCGGGAGCCAGGTGCGGCGGGGCATTTGAAGGCAACGATCGCCTGCAAGCTTTGTGGGTGTTTCTTCTGATGCCTGCGGCCTTTTCGGATACGGCGACATAATTCTTGCGCACGCCGGCAGGATCGATCCGGTCGGTCAAATCGTGCTGGAGTCTCTTCGAGGCAACGTGAAGTTACGTTCCGGAACTGGAATGCTGCTGCGCGTGATTCACAAGTGATTCCGGTATTTGCAGAACGGGTAACGGCCCCGCGCCGGACGTCTAAAAACGAAATACGATGCCCGTCGACAAGCGGAAGTTATTCTGAGCGGTGCTGAAGAATCGGGTTCGCACGTAGTCCGCCTGGAGGCGCCATGCGACGGGACGGATGATGCGATAGTCGAGCCCGCCGCCGACCGCGGTAGCAAACGACGTGTCCGATCCGAATCCGTTGGTGGTGACGTGGCCGGCGCCTAACTCGAATTCCCCGAACGGCCGGAATTTCCCTATGGGGACGGAAAAGCGCGGCCCGAACATGGCTTCATACACATGCGAGCTGGCGCTCACGGGGCCGCAGACTACGCCGATCGCGCACGTCGCCGCAGTGTTCACAAAGTTCAACGAGCCGTAGTGGCCGGTAAGGTCCGCCACCACGCCCAGAAAGGGAAACAGCCTGCCCTCGAGCGATCCCTCCCAGCCGTTGAGATTGCCGCGAGTGAGCGAGAGATTCGTGTTGTAGTAGGTGTATCCGAAGTAGACGTTGCCTGCGGTGGGCACCTGGGCGGCGGCAACTCCCGCCAGCAGGCTGGAAAACAAAAAGACAGCGAATCCCGATGCGACGCGCTTCTCCATGTTGCGCCTCCGTTCTGCGTTGAAGCCATATAACCGCAAACAGTTAGATGAGGGCGGAGCGGAATTCGGATGGCCGCGATCTCGAATGAGGTTTCGAGACGTCCATCAGAAGCGCCAGACAATTCCAGTGGACGCGTGGTAATCGTTCTGTGTGGCGCTCTGATAGTGGCTGCGCAGGTAATCGCCTTGCACTCGCCAGGAAAAGTTCTTGAAAAACAGCTTGTAGTCCGCGCCTCCGCCCACATCAATGCCCAGCGGATTGGAAATGAAGCCGCCCGAGTTGATGTGCCGGATGCCGGCCATGCCGTGTACAAACGGGCGCCATTTGCCAATGGTCGTCGAAAGACGTGGGCCGGCGACAAAATTGTATTGCGTGATGCTCGTGGCGTTGCTGCGGTAGTAGCCGCTGGCGTCGGCGACGAAGCTGAGGTGCCGGTAACGCGCGAAGGGGAATGCCTCGACCGCGCCCTCCCAGCCGCGATAACTCTGCTGGTTTACTTTCACCACGTTCGAGAGTTGGCCGTAGGAAACGCCGCCATAGACGTTGCCGCTGGGAAGCAACTGCGCTGACATCGGGATGGAGAACAGCGAGAGGGCCACGAGTACCAGCACCGCGGCGGCGATCTTCGACACGAATTATTCCTCCCCGGCGCACGACGCCGGCAGAAAAGGCAGTTTGCTCAACGAAATCCTTTAGATGCAGTGTACCGGATGGCCAAGATGCCCCGGCAGACAAAATTTGTCTCGGTACGTCGTCAGAAGTCGATGGCTAACTCTACAAAAATTTACCAGATTTTCACGGTGCCAAAACCCATGGACCCGCGTCTATTTACTAGCATGCAACCTATGGATACAAATTGGCAAACGTGGCAGCAGCCGGTCGGGCCGCCTGCCTTTGGACCGGAGAAGGAGCCGAAGTTGAAGCTCAGTTTGGAAACTCGCAATCGTGGCGATGTCATCATCGTGCACTGCCAGGGCCGCATCGTCTATCGCGATGAAGCCGCTGCCCTGTCGCGCGTAGTGGGCGAAGTGCTGCAGTACGCCCGCATGCTGGTGCTTGATTTGACGGGCGTAACCTCCATGGACAGCGCGGGCATTGGAGAGCTGGCCTTGCTGCACACCTGGGCACGGGCCAAGAACGCGACCTTGAAGTGTGCCGGCGCGAATTCGCTGGTCCGCACCCTGCTTGAGCTGACGAATCTGCATACGGTGCTGGATGTGCATCCCTCCATCGACCATGCGATGGAGTCGTTCCGCGAAGATGAGGTGTGCAGCAACAACTAACCTGACACCCCTAGACCTGACTAAGGAGCAGAGAATCCCTTTGCTCCTTTTTCGTTTGGTAGAAAAAGATGCCGCCGGGCGGCGGTCACGCGCTGTTGCTAGGCGTAGAGAATTTCTGGACCGGCGCACTCCGCCTGCCTATGACTGCTAGTTTTCCCGCTGAAATCGGTAGCGGCCTTTCTGTTCATGGGCCACCGCTTCGGTAACCTTCAGGAAGGCGCGCGCGGCGTGCGACAAGTTTGCGTCCTTGCGATAGATCAGCCGCAGCTTTCGTTTAAGCTGCAATTCGCGCACCGGAATGCGGACCAGTTCGCCGCGCGCCAGCTCGGTCTCCACGCTGATCTCCGGAACGAACGCTACTCCGTTGCCCATGGCCACAAACTGCTTGATGGCCTGCAGCGTGGGCAGTTCCAGGTCCATGTGGAGCGGCGTCTTGTGTGTCTTGAATAGCTGAATCACCTTTTCGCGATAGGGCGACGACACAATATGGGCAACGAACGACTCCGCACCCAGGTTACGAATGCTGACCTCGGGTGCCGTGGCCAGCGGATGCTTGGGCGGGACAACGAAGACCAGTTCGTCGAGATAGACGACGACCGAATGCAGCGCCGGTTCCTGTGGTTCGTAGGACAACACTCCGAACTCAGCGTTGTAGCGCAGCACGTCGTCGGGGATGTGGCTGCCTAGGGCTCGCTCCACCGTAATCTTAATCATGGGATGGAGGCGGCGGAATTCGGCCAGCACCGTCAGCAGGTATAGGGCGGTAAATTCATTGGCTGCGATGACCAGTTTGCCCTTCTGCAGTTCCCGCAGTTCCTTCAGCGACACGGACGCTTCGGTGCGCAGGTTGACCAGTTTTTCGGCATACTCGTAGAGCACCTTGCCCGCGTCGGTTAGAACTCCCTCGCGCGACGACCGGTCGAACAGGGCCTCTCCCAGTTCCTGTTCGAGCTTGTGAATGGTCTGGCTGACTGCGGACTGGGTGCGGTACAGTTTCTCGGCGGCTCGGGAAAAGCGGCGCTCCCGCGCCACCGCGAGAAAGACTTCCAGCTGGGATAGCTCCATTGGACACCTTAATCGAATCGCGATTATGTATTAGTCATTCTTATTATATGAATATATCTAATTATTGTTGAAGAATTATAAGTTTTGCTTCTATCCGCAAAAATCGTACTATGATGGCTTACCACTCTTGAGGGGAGAACCATGAGCGCTGAGCGGTCCCGCATCACGGTGTTTGACACCACTCTCCGGGACGGGGAGCAGTCTCCTGGTTGCAGCATGAACCAGCAGGAGAAACTGCGCCTGGCGCATCAATTGGATCGCCTCGGCGTCGACGTGATCGAGGCTGGCTTCCCCATTGCCTCCGATGGCGACTTCGAGTCCGTGAGAGCGATTGCGGCGGTGGTGCGCCGCCCCAGCATCGCCGGCCTGGCTCGCGCCAGCCGGATGGACATTGAGCGTGCGTGGGAGGCTCTGCGAGAAGCTGCCCGTCCGCGCATCCACGTTTTTCTGGCGACGTCCGACATTCATTTGCAATACAAACTCCGGATTACGCGCGACCAGTGCCTGGCGCAGGCGCGTGACGCGGTGCGCTTTGCCAAATCGCTGTGCGACGACGTGGAGTTCTCACCCGAGGACGCCACCCGCACCGATCCTGATTTTCTGTGCCGCGTCCTGGAGGCGGTAATCGAGGCAGGAGCCACCACGCTGAACATTCCCGACACCGTCGGATATGCGATTCCGTTCGAGTTTGGAGCCCTGATCGCGACGATCGGCCAGAAGGTCAAGGGAATCGAGAACGTCGTGATCTCCGCGCACTGCCACAACGATCTCGGAATGGCCGTGGCCAACGCGCTCGCGGCGGTTGCAGCCGGCGCGCGTCAGGTCGAGTGCACCATCAACGGCATTGGGGAGCGCGCCGGGAACGCTTCACTGGAAGAAATCGTGATGGCCATGCGCGTGCGCCCGGACCAGTATCCGTACGAGACCAGCGTGGCCAGCGAGCAGATCTTCGCCGCCAGCCAGATGCTGAGCGAGATCACCGGCGTTCCGGTGCAGCCCAATAAAGCCATCACCGGACGCAATGCCTTCGCGCACGAAGCCGGGATTCATCAGGACGGCATGCTGAAGAATCCGCTCACCTACGAAATCATGACCCCGCGATCGGTGGGCGTTCCCGATTCGAAGCTGGTACTGGGCAAGCACTCCGGCCGCCATGCTCTGGGCATCCGCTGCGAACAGCTGGGTTACCAGTTTGACCGCCGCGCGCTCGACGACGTCTACCGGCGCTTTGTGCGGCTTGCCGACAAGATCAAGCATGTCGAGGATCACCACCTGCTCGAACTGATTCGCGACACTCACAAGCCATCGACTTCGGCGACGCCGCTGATCGAGCCGATTCCGCCGGTGATCGCAGCGGTGGCCAACACTCCGGCGCCGGAGCCACCAAAGCCGTTCCCGATGGCGACGCAGACCAATCCGTTTGGCGCGCCCCTCCCGGTTCATGGCGACTCGCACCAGGAACAGACCCAGCAGGAAGACTATCTGTGGGGAGTGTGAGAAATTTGGTAATTGGGTAATTTGAAAGCTCTGAACGCCCCGATCTCTGGTTCCTTCGGATTACAATTGCGCAATTACAAAATTACCCATTTTCCCAATCCACTCCATGCTCCTGAATCTGACGATTCTCCCCGGCGACGGCATTGGTCCCGAAGTCATTGAGCAGGCCGTTCTCGTGTTGCAGGCTGTGGCGGACGGGTTCGGCCACACACTGCAACATCACCACAAAGCCATCGGCGGGGCTGCGCTGACTGCGGCGAACGATCCGCTCCCGCCGGATACGATCCAGGCATGCCTCGCATCCTCGGCGGTGCTACTGGGCGCAGTGGGCAGTCCGGCGTTCGATCACAATCCTGGCCATCTTCGTCCCGAAGCTGGATTGCTTCGTCTGCGGCGGGAGTTGGGCGCCTATGCCAACCTGCGCCCGGCGGTTTTGTTTCCTGCGCTGGAGGACTGTTCTCCCCTGCGGGCCGAGGTGGTGCGCGGCACCGACATCATGATCGTGCGAGAACTGCTCGGCGGCGCCTACTTCGGCCAGCCGCGCTCAATCGAGGGAGAGCCGGGCACCCGCGTTGCCATCAATACCATGCGTTACGGCGAGGGAGAAATCGAACGCATTTCCCGCGTGGCATTTGAACTGGCCATGAAGCGGCGGCGCAAGGTTCTCTCCGTGGATAAGGCCAACGTGCTGGAATGCTCGCGGCTGTGGCGCGAGGTGGTGACCCGCGTTGCCAAGGATTTTCCAGAAGTGAAACTCGGCCACCAGTACGTGGATTCTGCGGCAATGCTGCTGGTGCAGCGGCCCACCGACTTTGATGTCGTGCTCACCGAAAATATGTTTGGCGATATCCTGTCGGACCAGGCTGGAGGCGTCGTCGGATCGCTCGGACTACTGGCGTCTGCCAGCATAGGCGGCCCCGTGGGATTGTATGAGCCCGTCCATGGTTCCGCGCCCGACATCGCAGGAAGAGGAATTGCCAATCCCCTGGGAGCGATTTTGTCGGTGGCCATGCTGCTGCGCCATTCGTTTCATCTCGAAGCCGAGGCGGCATGCGTCGAAAACGCTGTTTCAACCGTGCTGGCGCGAGGGGCACGCACTGCGGATCTGGCGGGTAAAACACGGGCGGCCATGTCGACCGCGGAGATGGGGCAACGCATCGTGCAGGCGGTAAAGGATGCCGCCGGCGGGAGCGCCGAAAAGTCTGCTTGAGGCCTGTCGACGGGCAGGATTTCGCAATGCGCGAATGGGTTCGGGACGAGACTCTTCGCTTCGCTCCGAATGACGAAGCCCGCTGTAACCAGCTAGGCCTGCGGACTGCGACCGCCGGGCAGGGGCTTCGCTGCTTCAGGGGCGGTCGAGCCGCCCGGATTATATTTTCCGCTCAAGTCGTTCCAGCGGATGTGCAGCATCTCCATGAACATGCGTGAGCCGTCGATGAGCGGGTGAATCCGCGTTCCGCCACTGTGCCCCCAGGCTACAGGAATCTCCTGCACTCTGAAGCCGAACTTGCGCGCCAGAAACAGGATTTCGGGATCGAATCCCCAGCGCTCAATTTTCTGAAGCGGAAAAATCGCCTGCACCGCTGGCCGTTTGAAGGCCTTGAACCCACACTGCGTGTCTTTGAATTGCAGACCGAGCGTGAGGCGCAGCAAGAGATTGAAGACTCGTCCGAAGAGCTGGCGATAAAGCGGTTGCCGCTGGGTCTGAGTTTCGGCGCGCAACCAGCGCGAGCCGATGGCGATATCGGCGCCGGCCTCCAGCGCCTCGATCAGCTTAGGAGCCTCCTCGATCGGGGAGGACAGGTCGGCGTCGCTGAACAGCACGACGCATCCACGGGCGTGCAGCATGCCGTTGCGCACGCTGTATCCCTTGCCATGGTTGCCCGGATTCTCCACCAGGCGCAGCGTGGGATCCTCCGCGGCAAGCGTCCGCACGATCTCGGCGGTGTTGTCGCGGGAGCCGTCGTTGACCACGATCACCTCCGCATCCCATCCTCGAGCATGCACGTAAGCGAGCACCTTCCCCAGCGTAGCGCCCAGACGCGCGCTTTCGTTATAAGCCGGAATGACGATGCTGTAAGTGGGCTCCAAGACCAGTTCTCAATCTTCCGTCAACCCATCGCGGCGGATGGCACGAACCATCAGATGCGGTATTGTACGTTGAAGTTGACGCGTTTCAGAAATGAGACGCACTGAGAACGGAGAACTGCCTCACGCCACCTGCCGCTGCTGCTCCAGCATCGAGAAATACTCCGCCACCAGCTCCGCATCCCACAATCCCCGGCGAGCTTCCTCGCGCATGGTCTGCGCAGCCTGGTCGTGCGTGTGCGGCGGTTTGTAAGAGCGCGCGGTGCGCAGGGCGTCGTAGACATCGACGACTTGCAGGATCCTGGGCAGAACCGGGATGTCCGGTGCCGTCAGACCATCGGGATAGCCGGAACCATCCGAGTGTTCGTGATGGGAGCGAATAATGGGCAGAACCAGCCGGAGCGAACGCAGGGGCTTGCAGATGTTTTCGCCGGTGATGGGATGCAGCTTCATGACCTGCCATTCCGCCGGCGTAAGATTGCTGCCTTTTTTCAGAATATCATCGGGGACGGCGATCTTGCCCAGATCGTGCAGGTACCCGCCCCGCTTCAACGCGACGATCGAGTCCTCGTCCATGCCCAGATGACGGCCCAGATTGGACGCGCGCAACGCCAGCCGCTCGCAATGGCCCTCGGTGTAGGGATCGCGGCCTTCCACGATCAGTCCCAGCGTGCATAGAACCGAGTCCGCGGTCTCAAGTTCGTCGGTGAATTCTTTCAACCGGAGCAGCGATTTCACCCGGGCAACCAGTTCTTCGGCCAGCACAGGCTTGTTCAGAAAGTCATCCGCGCCTGCCTCGATGCCCCGCACTTTGTCGCTGCTGTCGCTCAACCCGGTGATCAGCACGAACGGAATCAGCCGGGTGCTCGCGTTTTCTTTCAATCCCCGGCAGAGTTCATACCCCGACTTGCCGGGCATCATCACGTCGGAAAGAATCAGGTCGGGGGTCTGGCGGTGTATTTCCAATTCCGCCTGTTCCGCGCTGGTGGCCGTGATCACTTCGTAGCCGCGCATGCTGAGCAACTGGCTCATCAAGCCCGCAATGCTGGGCTGGTCGTCCACCACCAGTATTCTTGGCGAACGGCGGCGTGGAAGTAGATCGCCCATCCTTCGGTAAGAACCCTCTTCTTTCTCGCTGGCGGTCGGCGCTCCTCGACGTCAGCGCGAGCAACTGGCGAGCATATCGTTTACCTAGGTTGGTATTCTACCGCCATTCTCCGCTCCCCGCCGGGCGTGTCTCTTTTTTGTAAAATTCGACGCTTTCCTGAGTGATCAAGATTCCCACTAGGGCACCGAACCGGGCCGTTGTGTGATGGCCAACCCTTGCATCCCATCCGCCACCTGCCTAACCTCAGCTCATGCGTTGGAAAACATCAGCCTTGCTTTGTATCGACTCTTCCGAGTCCAAACCCGTGCCGTCGCAAAAGTTCACGTCATCACGTTTGGAAACTGGACCAGGGCGCAGTGGTTTCCCAGCACGGTTGGAGAAACGGAGAAGACGCTTCCCCATCAAAGTCCGCGCCCACATGGTGGAGGACCAAACAAGAGAATATGTCCTCGGCGCGCCACATGAGGTAACGGATCGGCTATTCGTGGTTCGGCGCTTTTCGTGTGAAGGACCGCCTGCCCGACGATCCGGCAGCGCGCTGGCGATGGCAAAGAGGGGGGTGGCTCCTTGCGGAGCTATGTGGTCGATGTAGTAAACGATGCTGAGGACGAAGAGGAAGAAGGCTCGAAATAAGACCCGAATGAAACTTCAAGTTCACAATCTAACCAGTGCCGACCGCTCCTCAATCTCCCGCCGCCTCCACCGCAGGCAATTCCTCCGCCAAGGTTTTTTCTTTGATCTTGGCGCTGGTCACGAGGATGACCGACAGCACGACAATCGCGCTTCCCGCGAGAATGAACCGATCCACACGCTCGTGCAGGATCAACCAGCCCAGAAAGACTGCCACCACCGGATTGACATACGCGTAAGTCGAAACTTTCGACGTAGGCACATGCTCCAGCAGCCAGATATACGCCGTGTAGCCGATCCAGGAACCGCACACTATTAGGTAAACCACTGCGCCCAGGCCGCGCGCCGTCCATGTCGCGCGCGAAAGATCGCCGTTGAGAAGCGCAAAGATCAGGTTGCCTGCTCCCGCCGCCGTGACCTGCCAGGCGGTCGCGCTGAATACGTCCATACCCGACTGCCAGCGCTTGGAGAGAACCGAGCCCAGCGCCCAGCTGAACGAACCCCCGATCAGGCTGAGCGAGGCCCAGAATTCTCGATGCCCGAGCGCTCCCGTCTGTAGCTCGGGCCAGAACAGCACGAACAGGCCCAGGATCCCCAGGCCCAGCCCCGCCTTGCCACGATTGGAGATGTGGTGGTCGCCGAGAAGCAGTGAATCGAGAATCAGAAACCACAGAGGCGTAATCGCGATGATCAACGCAGCCAGCCCAGTCGAAACCGCCAGCTCCGCATAGGAAAGAGTCAGATTCCCGCCCATCAGAAGCAGCAAACCCACAACGCCGGCGAGGGCGATCTGCCGCGGAGAATAGAGAACCCTGCGGCCCGTCGCCGCGCACACCGCCAGCATGACCACTCCGGCCACCGAAAACCGCAGCGCGCACATCAGCGCCGGCGGAATCGTCTGCACCGCGATGTCAATGCCCAGGTAGGTCGATCCCCAGAACAGGTACACCAGTCCGAAAGCAAGAATCACCATCCACCGGCTTGGGCGCTGTGCAGAGTCCATGGGAGCAACAGGGGAAACTAAAACATATCAGACGACTTGGCCCACGCGATGGATTCTAAACATGACAAGAAGGACATCCCTTGTCGATCGTGAGCGAGCAAAGGTCCTGTGAAGTCCGTAGCCAGCGGCGATGCACAAGTTCTTCGATCCGATCGGGGATAACCAGGACAATGGGCGCCGAGCGGGACTCTCAGTCTGCCGGGATGGCTTGTCGTCCCAGAAACAGGGGCTGGTAGCGCTCAAAGAAACGGCTGGAGAACCGGCAGTCCGGATCGAACCGCCGCTTCTGCTGAAAAAAGCTGTCAATGCGGGGATAGGCCATCCGGAGAACGTCCAGCTCGACCGCGCGCGCATACGTCAGATAGAAGGTGCCGCCCTCTTGCACGGCGAGCCGAGTCAACTCCTGGGTGAGAGCGTTGCTTCGCGTCCGGCCCTCGGGCGACAGCTCTTCGTTGATGTAGAGCACCGCCGCGAGGGCGCCTTCCCGCGGCGCGTAGGACAAGACGGACTCGCGGTCCGGGCGCACGTAGCGAATCGTCAGGCCCAGCAGATTGGGCTGGGCGCCCAGCATTGCTTCTCGAGCACATCTCATGAAGGCCTGAAACCGCGGAACCGGAACAAAAAATTCCTGGATCGCGTCCGTATCCTTCGGTGAGTGGTAGTCGAACATCTTGATCGCCGAGACCGGCGGCCGCATGGAGTTGTTGCGGGAGACATATCCACCATGCGACGGATGCAATGACAGGAATTTTTCCGCCTGCCAGCGCAGCGCCTTCCCCCAGCGGTACCGGCGGGATAACGCGAACAGAAAGCGGTCGCGACGGACGTTGCGCTCGTGATCCAGATGAAACACATTTCTGGGGCGAACCGGGGTCTCCGTCCATTTTGTGACGATGGTTTCCTGGAGGAATTCACGCTTCGCAATCGAGGGGCGGCCGATGAACAGGCGCGCTTCCGGATCGCCCAGCACCTTTTCTTCGAAATACTCCCGAACATCGTCGATCGAGATGATTTCCGAACTCTGCCGGTAGACGCAGTCTTCCACCAGTTCGAGATCCACTTCGAGGATGATGCCGAACAGGCCGTAGCCGCCGATGGCGAGGCTGAACAGGTCGGCGTTCTCGGTCCTGCTGGCCCGCACAATCGATCCGTCGGCCAGCATGATGCGAAAGCCGAGCACGCTGTCGATCAC
>Ga0209698_10001276_pt1 | contig 29116 bp, 23 predicted proteins | sample LitLauG_LLR_2012_FD_187203 | JGI IMG/M metagenome (GOLD analysis project Ga0209698, IMG submission 187203) | Freshwater sediment microbial communities from Pennsylvania, USA - Little Laurel Run_MetaG_LLR_2012 (SPAdes) (version 2) | ecosystem: Environmental > Aquatic > Freshwater > Creek >... | reverse complement strand
CTTCATCACCTTGCGGACTTTCTCGAGTGGCAGACCGAGTTTTTCGGCCAGCTCCTCGGGGGTCGGCTCGCGGCCGATTTCGTGCAGCATCTGGCGGGAGGTGCGCACCAGTTTGTTGATGGTCTCGATCATGTGGACCGGTATGCGGATGGTGCGCGCTTGGTCGGCGATCGAGCGGGTGATGGCCTGGCGGATCCACCAGGTGGCGTAGGTCGAGAATTTGTAGCCGCGGCGATATTCGAATTTATCGACCGCCTTCATAAGTCCAATATTGCCCTCTTGGATAAGATCCAAGAATTGCAGGCCGCGATTGGTGTATTTCTTGGCGATCGAGATGACGAGGCGGAGATTGGCCTCCACCATTTCCTTTTTGGCCTGACGGGCCTCACGTTCGCCTTTCTGCACCGCGTGAACGATGCGGCGGTACTCGTCGATCGGCACCCCGGTTTCCTGGGCAAGCACGCCGATCTCGCTACGAATGTCGATGATCTCTTCGGTTTCGTTATTAACGAACTTGCCCCAGGCCTTTGATTTGGGGGCCATCTTGTCGGTCCATTTGGGATCGAGTTCGTGACCCTGATAGGCTTCGAGGAAGTGCAGCCGCGGCACGCCATTGGATTCAGCCAAGCGCATCAGCTTGCCCTCAAGCTGAATGAGTTTCCTGTTGATGGCGTAAAGCTGCTCTACCAGGCTCTCGATGCGGGCGTTGTTGAGCTTCAGTTTCTTCAACTGCTCGATGATGGTGTTTTGGGCGCCATCATAGGCTTCGGCCTGCGCGCCGGGCAGCGAGCGGCCTTTCAAGCGCAGGTCGATGCGCTTTTCCTGCAATTTGCGGAATTGGCCAAAGGCTTCGGCGATGGCGTCGAGCGTCGACATCACGCCTTCCTTCAATTCGGCTTCCATGGCCGACATTGAAATGGCCTGCTCGTCATCGAATTCGGCGTCGGCGTCGGCTTCGGCGGCGACCTCGCCTGGATCCTTTTCTTCTTCCTCGGGGCCGAGATCGATGTCGCCGTCCTCGTCGTCGTCCTCGTCGCTGACTTTGCGCGCCGGCTTGGCGGCCTTGGCGGCCTTGGCGGCCGCGGCCTTTTCGGCGGCGGCGCGTTCGGCCTCGGCCTTAGCGGCGAGCGCTTCGGCCTTGCGCTTGACTTCGGCTTCGACGGCCGCTTGTTGAGCCGCGATTTGGATTTTTGCAGCCTCGGGGTCGACCAGGCCGTCGGGCCCCACGCCTGGCGCTGACGGGGGCACGATGCCCATCTCGGCGCCATATGTGGCCTCTAGATCGATGATATCGCGCAGCAGAATCTTCTGCTCCCGCAACTCGTCGCGCCACACCATGATGGCTTCGAAGGTAAGCGGGCTTTCGCATAGGCCCCGGATCATGGCGTCGCGACCGGCCTCGATACGCTTGGCGATGGCGATTTCGCCTTCCCGCGACAGCAGTTCGACGCTGCCCATTTCGCGCAGATACATGCGCACCGGGTCGTCGGTGCGGTCCGCGTCTTCACGGGTGTTGGTGACCGGGGGCTTGGCTTCGTCGCGGGTTGCAACGGCGGCGCCTTTACTGGCGTCTTCCTCGGCGGCTTCGCCTTCTTCTTCGTTATCGACGACATTGATGCCCATTTCGTTGAGCTGCGCCATCACGTTCTCGATGGCTTCGCTGTCGAACTCGTCGCTGGGCAGAACCTTATTGAGCTCTTCGTGGGTGACAAAGCCGCGGGCCTTCGCAGCCTTGATCATCTTCTTCACCGCCGCGTCGGAGAGATCAAGGATCGGCCCCTCCGGCGTCTCCTCCTTCTCGGGCGCTGCGTCTTCGGTGGTGGCTTTGCTCATGGTTCTTTTCGGTTGCAAAGTAGGCATCTTTCCTTAGGCGACCAGATCGCCAGCATCGTTGTCCTGCACACCGTCGAGCTTGGCTTCGCGGGCGCGCGCCTCGATCGAACGGGCTTCACGGCGCAGCGCCTGAAAACGCGCAAACGCTTCGTCATCGCCATCGGCTGCGAGCTTCTCCAGCTCCGCAAGTTCCTCCCTGATCGCCGGCAGCACGACATGGAGCGAAGCCAGCGCCAGCCATTCCTCCGGCCGGGCTTCCTGCTCCCGCCCTTGCCCCTGGGTGGGGCGCGGCCTGGCGCCGGGCGGTTTTTCGTCGTGCTTCCAGCGCGAAACGCGCGCCGCGGCGCGTTCGTGACCCAATCGCGTCAAATGGAGCGCCAGAGCCTGGCGGTCAATGCTTTGCGGGGCCTCAGGGGTCTCGAAAAGTGCAGCCAGCCCTGCGCGGATGGCGGCGAGGTCGGGATCGGCAATATGTAGGCGGTCAAGCCAGTCCGCATAAGGGGCGATCACTGCGGGGAAATCGACCGCGGCGCGGAGAAAGTTCTCCGCCCCCGCCCGGGCAGGGGCGGCGATGGCGGCCTTGAGTTCGGCGCTGGCAGGCGCGGGAGGGCTCGCGCGGCGCACGCCCCCTGGCGAGGTTGGATTGGGCGTAAAAGGCGCTCGCTCGGTGCGCGTGGCAGCGTCAGCGCGGCCCAGAAGCTCACGAAAATAGAGCTGTTTGGTGTCGGGATCGGCAATTCTGTTGGCCGCGTCTTTGAGCGCGGTTTTGAATGCAGCGCGGGCTTCGGGGGTGGTCAACGGACGGCGGTTCTTCTCGCGCTCGAACAGCGCCTCGGAGGCGGGTGCGGCCGCATCAATGAGCGGCTTTAGCGCTTCGGGGCCGGCGCGGCGGAATATGTCGTCGGGGTCCTCGCCGCTCGGCGCATGGGCGATGCGAACGGTGCGCCCGGGCCCCAGATGGGGAATGGCAAGGTCGAGCGCGCGATCAGCGGCGCGCCGTCCGGCGGCGTCTCCGTCGAAACAAAGAATAGGTTCGCCCCCCGAGCGCCATAGCAATTGCAATTGCTCTTCGGTCAGCGCGGTGCCGCAAGGGGCCACCGCCGCGATCCCAGCGCGCTCGAAGGCGACAACGTCGAGATAGCCTTCGCAAACCACCAGCCCGTTGGCCTTGGTTTTCGACAACAGCTCGCGCGCCTGCTTTAAGCGATATAATATCCGGCTCTTGGAATAGAGCGGCGTTTCAGGCGAATTGATATATTTGGCCTTGGCGTCCTTGGCCAAAGCGCGGCCGCCAAAAGCGATGACTTTGCCGCTGGCATCGCCAATTTCAAAGGTGACGCGGTCGCGGAAGGCGTCAATGGCGCGGCGCCCGTCTTCGCCCTCGCGCGCTAATCCAACAGCGACCAGATCCGGCAAAGCGAAGCCCTCAATCTTGAGCTTGTCGATCAGCCAGGTGTAGCCGTCGGGCGCATAGCCGACGCCAAAATGGTCGCAAAGATCGGCGTCGAAGCCGCGCCCTTTAAGATAGTCGCGTGCAGCCCGACCTTCACGCGCCGCCAGCCCTTCGCGGTAGAGTTTCGCTGCGCGCTGCATCAGCGTCATCAGCAGTTTGCGCCGATCGCTTTCGCCGCGATCCTCTTGGGCGTCCTTCGGCAATTCCACGCCGGCATATTCAGCGACGCGCTCGACGGCTTCGGGAAAGCTCAAGCCTTCGAGCTTCATCGCAAGGGTGAACACATCGCCTTTTTCACCACAGCCGAAGCAGTTGAAGATGCCCTTGGCGTCGAGCACGTGGAAGGACGCGCTCTTTTCTTGGTGGAATGGACAGCATGCCCAATAATCGCCGGCTGCGGCGCGCGTCTTGCGGGCGTTCCAGGACAGTTTCTTGCCGGCGTATGCGGCAATGGAAACCCGGTCCCGCACCTGCCGGAGAAAGGCGTCGGAGAAGCGCATTCCAACCTGAGTTCGTGGAGTTAACCTCTATTATACAGCGATTCGCGGAAACGATTCGCCGCTGCTGTTTTCATTGGCAATTTCAGCAGGCCGATGGATGGCGCCACTGCCGGAGCGTGAGGCGGCAGACGCTGTGCGCTTGAGCCATGTTTGGCGAGGCCCAACGCTTAGCCGGCAAACGGGTCAGCGCGGGTGGTTTGGCGCGGGGTCGCTGGCGGGAAAACTTTGGTCGGAGGCTTCGTCGACTTCGTCCCAATCGGGGGGCGGATCTGGCATCGCCTCGGGGCCCGCGTCGCGGATTTCTTGTGCTTGGGGGGCGGGCGCGTTTGGCATGGAAGACAGCTGCGCCCTCGGCGCGGCAATGACAATGGGGCGCGTTGCGGGGCGCGGGCCGATGGAGGCGCTCACGAACGCGCTAAAGAGTGCGCGCCTTGGCGCCTGTTTCAAGGCGCTCCTGGGTGTGGGCTTTGCGCCCCCAAGCGGGCGCTTTTTAAGGGGTGGGCGGCGGCGACGAAATTGACGTGGTGGTCGAGACCCCAGGCGTAGGCGCGGCTGCCGCGTCGGGGTTTTGAGCGCCGCCATCCTCGCCCCGCAGACTGACAGGCGCGGCGGGTGGGGAGGCTGCCGGGGCGACCATGCGGCGCGCGAAGGCGGAAAGACCAGGCACGTTTACCGCCCCCTCGTAGGCGATAAGGTTGGCGTGCTCGAAAGCAGCGCCGACCGGCTCGACGCGTCCGCCCAAACAATCTCCGAGGAAATGTTCAAGCACAGCTAGATAGGCAAGCCGGTTGGCGGTGTGGTCTAAGCGCGGGCCGTCGTCGGGAAAAACCAGATAAGTGACGCCGACGCTGCGGGCGCGCATGGCTTGGGTGATTTGATCGGCCTCGCTGCGCGGCGCTGCAGGGTCGTGGGCGCTCATAGCGATCAGCAGCGGATCACGGATTTGGCCGGCATGATAAAGCGGCGAGCGATCGTACAAAAGCTTGCGCCCGTCGACGGTGCGCGGGTCGCCGATGCGTTGGTAAAGTTGGTTGTGATCGGCGTCGCCGGAATAATTGGCGATGTAGGCATAGAGGTTGGCGGGACCCCCAAAGCTTGCCCCGCAACGATAGGTCTCCGGCGCGCGGGTGAGCGCGGTGAGTGCTGCGTAGCCGCCGTAGCCTTCGCCAACGATGGCGACGTGATCGCTTTGGGCGATCCCGTTCTGGATGGCCCATTGCACCGCATCAGCGATGTCGTCCTGCATGCGCCCGCCCCATTCGCGATTGCCGGCGTTGAGGAAGGCTTTGCCAAAGCCGGTGGAGCCGCGGAAATTGACGCTGAGCACCGCATAGCCGCGATTGGCGAGCCATTGGTGGGCGGCGTTGAAACTATAGGATACGCGCGACCAGGGGCCGTCATGGGCGAGCACGACCAGCGGCGCCGGCGCATCCGGACGCCCATCATTATTGGCGTCAGCGCCGGGCGGCAGCGTCAAATAGGAAACCAGCGTCAAACCATCGCGCGCTGGGATTTCGACTGGGGTCATTGCCTGCAGCGGCGCGTGTTCGAGATTGGGCCGCTGGCGGAAAAGCAATGAAAGGCGGCGCGCGCCGGTGCGTTCGTAGAGATAGGTGCGCGGCGAAGTCGTGGGGCCGGATTCAACCACAATCCAGCGTCCATTGTCAGCGCTGCGCGAGGCGACAGTGAAGTCGCCCGTGAGCTGATGCTGCAGGAAGTCAAGATCAGCTTGGCCGTCGGCGTCGAGCGCGCGCCATTCGGGGCGAAGATATTCGGCGGCGAACGCGTGCGGGGTGTTGGTGGCGGGATCAAGCCAGACCTCGTTCACATCGGCGCGGGGGCTTTCGCCCAACACAGTTTTGACCCCGGTGCTGGCGTCGACCCGCACCAAAGTGGCGCGATCGCCAGTGACGTCGAACATCAGGAAAGACTTGCCATCGGCGGCAAAGCCCAGCGGCTGCATGCCGGCGGTGTCTTCGAACTTGATTGCAAATAGACTGCTCCAAGCGCCCCCGGCGGGGGTGCGGGCAAATAATGCGGCGCTGCCGTCGGGATTGTCGCGCAGCCCAAGCCGCACATGATTGGCCATGTCTACAAAATAGTGGGCAAAACCCTGACCGCCGCCAGGATTGCGCTCAAGGGTGGTGCGCGCGCCGGTGACAAGGTCGATGCGCACGACATCGGGCCAGCTCGGATCGCGGGCGTTGAGTTCGACAATAACGCCGTTTGGATCAGAGGGCGAAAGCCCGATGATCTTGGCGCGCGCGCCGGCGGGGGTCAGCGCTCGCGCCGCCCCGGAGTCGTCAGCGGCGATCGCGTAAAGCCGGGTTTCGCCGGCAGTATCGCCGTCTTGCAGATAGAGAAGCGTTTGGGAATCGGCCGCCCAGTTGAAACGGGCGACGCCGCGATCCTTGTCGTCGGTGAGAGGTCGCGGCTCGTCCATAGCGCCGACGGAGAGAACAAAGAGGTTGTTGGCGCCGTCGCGCGGGGCCAGGAACGCGATGCGGTCGCCGCGCGGAGAAAGTTGCGCCCCCGAGCGGTAGGCGTCGCCAAACAGGTCGGCGCGGAGGATGAGCGCCGCCTCGGGGGCCTCGGCGGCAGGCGCAGGCAGACGCTGCCCGCAGGCGGCGAGCGCGATCACGAGCCCGAAAGCGATTGCCTCGGCCCAGCGTCTGATCATTCCAGAGCCCACACCAAAACCTTACAGGTCTGTCATCCCTCGGCCAACGCGGATGACTGACAAGGAGTTCACCTTTGCGGCAGCGATGGGGCGCAGGGTGCAATCGGTAGGGTCGCTGGCGCCTGCCAACCTCGCCAAAAGGGCGATTTTGACACGCCCCACGACGCCCCCTATGTGACGTCCGCTTTGGCCCAACCGACTCGTCCCACCGCCGCAACCGGCGCGCTCGTGCTCGCCGATGGAACCGTATTTTTGGGCGAGGGGCTAGGTCATATCGGCGATGCCGAAGCGGAAGTCTGCTTCAACACCGCCATGACCGGTTATCAAGAAATCCTGACCGATCCTTCCTATGCGGGACAGATCGTGGCGTTTACCTTCCCCCATATCGGCAATGTCGGGACCAATGTCCAAGATGTCGAAACCTCATCGCCGGCCGCTGCGGCGGCTGCGCGCGGAGCGGTGTTTCGAACCATGCCGACGCAGCCTTCGAACTGGCGCGCTGACCAGGATCTGAACGCTTGGCTAAGCGAGCGCAAGGTTATTGGCTTGGCTGGTCTGGACACCCGCGCGCTGACCAAACGCATCCGCGAACGGGGCATGCCCAACGCGGTGATTGCTCACGCTCCCGACGGCAAGCTTGATCTCGAGGCGCTGTTGGAGCGGGCAAAGGCCTGGCCAGGTCTTGAAGGTCTCGACCTCGCAAAAGAGGTGACCTGCGCGCAGAGTTACGTCGTCGCCGAGCGTCGTTGGCGCTGGCCCCAAGGGGTGAGCGCGGTGACCAAACCCAAGTTCACGGTTGTGGTCATGGACTACGGCGTGAAGCGCAACATCCTGCGCGCGCTGGGCGATATCGGCGCCAAGACCATTGTGCTGCCGGCCACGGCCAGCGCCGAGGACGCGCTGGCCCACAAGCCGGACGGGGTGTTGTTGTCGAACGGCCCGGGCGACCCAGCGGCCACCGGGGTGTACGCAGCCCCACAAATCCGCAAGCTCGTAGAGAGCGGCGTGCCGGTTATGGGCGTTTGCCTCGGCCATCAGATGCTGGGTTTAGCGCTAGGCGCCAAGACCATAAAAATGAGCCAGGGCCATCACGGCGCCAACCATCCTGTACAAGATAAGTCGACCGGCAAGGTGGAGATCGTCTCGATGAACCACGGCTTTGCCGTCGATCGCGACACGCTGCCCAAAGGCGTGCGAGAAACCCACGTGTCGCTGTTTGACGGCAGCAATTGCGGCATCGAAGTCGAAGGCAAACCGGCGTTTTCAGTTCAGTACCACCCGGAGGCTTCGCCTGGCCCACAGGACAGCCATTATCTGTTTGAGCGCTTCGCGAAACTGATGGCGGCCAGGAAAAAGGCGGCCGCCTAGCGCCCCAAGCCGGGACCACGCCCGGTGCTCCAAAAAAAGCGCCCGCAAGCGCAGCGCTTGCCGTGGCGAAAGGGCGGGCCAGGTCGGCGGCGACGGCGCTGGCGCGCTTGGCGCAGAGCGACTAGCCTGGTGTGGCGCTAGCTTGGAGCCGGGGCATGGGCGACAATACTCCGATCTCGACGGCGCTGCAGACGAGCGCCTTTGATCCCGACGCGCGGGCCGATCCCTATCCGCGATTGAAAGCCTTGCAGGCTGATCATCCCGTCTTTCGCGACGAGGTGATGATGGCTTGGTTCTTGACGCGTTACGCCGACGTGAAGTCGATCGCCAACGACCGCACACTTTGGCGCCATCCCGTGAACGCGGAAGAGGGCTCGTTCTCGCGCCGGCTGATTGATCCAAGCCTCGACGAAGAGAGCCAGCGCCGCAGCGGCTCCATTCTGTTCTTGGACGACCCCCACCACGCGCGCATTCGCCAGCCGCTGATGAAGGCCTTTTATGCGCGCGTTGCGCAGATGAAGACCGGCATCGAAGCGGTGGTCGCAGACGTCTTTGACCGGCTTGGGCGCCCGTCGCGGTTTGAGCTGATGGCCGATGTCGCCATTCCCGTGCCGATACTTGCGATCGCGCGCATCCTCGGTGTGGAAGAAGAGCGTTACCGCGAGTTTCGCGAGTGGTCCGAGGGAGTGATCCTGGCGCTGACCACGCTGCGAACCCCGGAACAAACTGAGCGTATGGAAAAAGCCGGGGAAGCGGTCTCCAATTATTTCGTCTCGCTCATGCAGGCGCGGCGCGCGCAGCCTGAAGACGATTTGATCAGCGACTTGGTGGGCTTGCAGGCAGCGGGCGCGGAGCTGCGCGATGAAGAGATCGCCACAAATTTGATCGCGCTCTTGGTGGGCGGCAATCTCACCACCTCGGATTTGATCGGCAATGGCGTGCGCCTGTTGCTGACCCACCCCGAAGAACTGGCCAAACTCCAGGCCGATCCGAGCCTTGCTTCGGCGGCTGTCGAGGAGGTGCTTCGTTATGAAAGCCCGGTCGACGTGACCTCACGTATTGCTTCACGCAATATGGAGGTGGGTGGTTGTCCGGTGAGCCAGCGGCAAACATTGTTGGTGTCGCTGCGCGCAGCCAATCGCGATCCCGCGGTCTTCGAGGACCCCGATCGTTTCGACATAACCCGAAAGCACGTTCCCCACGTTGCTTTTGGCGGGGGCGCCCATATTTGCATCGGCCAACCGTTGGCGCGCATCGAAGCGGCGGCCACCTTCAATGAATTGTTTGCGCGTTTCCCGGATCTCAGTTTGCCCGAACAAGAGCTGAAATGGCGCAGCTTGCCGTTCTTCCGGGGACTTGAAACGCTTTGGGTTGAGACCGGCGCGCGCTAAGGGCGTGTAATGACCAAACCTGTCGTGCTTGTGCATCCCCCGCTCGGGCTCTTTGAGGCCCAGCTCGCCAATGATTATGAAGTGGTGCATTGGCCCACCGCACGCAAGGACGTCGTCGCGGCGGTGACGATTGGCCATGTTGGCGTTTCCAACGCCATGATCGATGCGCTGCCCGATCTTAAGAGCATCATCTGTTTTGGCGTTGGCGTGGACGGGATCGACCTCGTTTATTGCAAAGAGCGCGGCGTCGGCGTGGCCCATGGGCGCAATATCAATAATGAAGACGTCGCCGACGTGGCGATGGGGTTGATCATTGCGGTGGCGCGCGCCTTCAGCCTGGGCGAGCGGGCGCTGCGTGAAGGCGCCTGGTCGCCGCCCTTGGCGGTGCCGCCGCAGCGACGCTTGCGCGGTCGCAAGCTCGGCGTGATCGGCATGGGCGCGATCGGTCAGGCGCTGGCCAAGCGCGCCGAGGCCTTTGGAATGGAGATCAAATGGTTTGGGCCGCGTCCCAAGCCGGAGCTCAACTGGCCGTATGAAGGCGATCTCTTGAAGCTTGCGGAATGGGCCGATGTGCTGGCCATCGCCGCGCGCGGCGATAAGAGCACCGAAAATTTGGTGAATGGCGCAATCATCAAAGCGCTCGGGCGCGATGGCTTGCTGATCAATGTTTCCCGCGGCAGCGTGGTTGACGAGGAGGCGTTGATTGCGGCGCTGAAGAACGGCGAACTCGCTGGCGCCGGGCTCGACGTGTTTTGGCAGGAACCGACGCCGCCTGCGCGTTGGAAAGATGTGCCCAACACGACGCTGACGCCGCACCTCGGCGGAGGGACCCGCGAAGCGCTCTATGCCGGATCGCAGAATGTCAGGGAAAATCTGCGCCGTAGCGTTGCCGGCGAGCCGTTATTGTCGCCTGTCGAGCATCCATAGTGAACGCACGCTAACATTGCTTGCTAAGTGGTTTGTAAGAGGTCGCTGTAAAAGTTTGTCCCGAGTGGGCGCGTCGGGATCGCATGCAATCAAGGAGTGTCAGCCGGTCTCGAGCGCGACAGCGCATGGCGCACAAGCTTGCGCCCGCTGCGCAGCGCACCGCGCGTGCGGCGAAAGCTGCCGCGCCCACGGCCTTGGATGACGCCCATGAACTATGTTCAGCTCCTAGCCCATTCGAGGAAACAGATAGCTTCGTTGTCGAGCCGGCGGCGGCGCAAGCCGTGCGCTCCCATCCCATGCCCGCCATTGCGCCGCCGCGCTTCGATGTCGATGACCAAGACCCCCCCTTCGATGCCCCCGATTGCGACGACGAGATTTTTCAGACCCGGCGCGTGCTGGCGCTTGGGCTAGAAGATGTCGCTCCGGAGGACGCAGGCAAACAAAAAGCCGACGCCGGCGCCGCGTCTGCTCTGCCGTTTGCGCCGGCGATTGCCATCCATGTAGCTTGGGAGCGCCCGGATGCGCCCGCGATGCTCGCAGCCTTTGCCTGCGACAAGCGCTTGGCGCGCACCGAAATCACCGAGGCCGACGGCGGCATCGATGCGGCGTGCGCGTATTTTGACGCCGAGGCGAGCCCGGATCTGCTGATCATCGACACCGCGCTGGGGCCCGCAACCCTGATCGATAAACTGGATCGCTTATTGCTCCGCCTTGGCCGTCACACGCACATCATGCTCATTGGTGAAGCAAACGACGTGGGCTTGTTGCGTGACCTGGCGCGGCGCGGCGTGGCGCACTATCTGTTGGCGCCCGAGCCAGAGGCTGTGATCAGCCAAATCTGCGAACTTTATGCCGAGCGTGACAATGCCCGCATCATTGCGGTGGTGGGCGCGCGGGGCGGCGCGGGGGCCTCCACGGTAGCGCAAAATATCGCTTGGTCGATTGCCGAGCGACAACAGGCCCAGACCGCGCTGGTTGACCTAGATCTCTCCTTTGGCGTCGCGGGCTTTGATTTCGACGAGAGAGGCGTTCAATCGATGGGCGTGGGATTTCTTGCCCCTGACATTGTCGACGACAACTTCCTTGCCCGCGCGGCGCGCAAGCAAAGCGAGCGCCTTTCGGTGTTTGCCGCGCCGGGGGAGGTCGCGCAGCCATTCGATCTCGAGGCCGGAGCTGTCGGGCGTGTTTTGGCCCAGGTGCGGCGCACAGCCCAGTGGGTGGTGGTGGATGTGCCCCACCGTTGGTCGCCCTGGGTAAAAGCGGTTTTGACCAACGCCGATGAAGTGCTGTTAGTGGCGACGCCGGATCTGGCGAGCCTGCGCAACGCCAAAAACATCGTCGAAGCTCTAAAGGAGGCGCGCCAGGCGCGCTCGGAAGCTTTGCTGATGCTCTCGATGGTTGGCCGGGCCAAGGGTCCAGAAATCTCGGCCCATGACTTTGCCGACGCGGTCGGCGCCAAACCGGTGGAGTCGCTTCCATTCGATCCAGCTCTGTTTGGCATGGCGGCGATCAAAAACCTACCCATCGCTTCGATGGCGCCGCGCGCGCAAGCGGCGGCGGTGATCGATCGTTTGGCCTGGGTGCTGACCGGTCGCGAGCCTGCGGCGCGCACCAAGGCGAAGCGGCTCTTGAAAAAGGTTCACGCTCTGAGGCCGGATGCAGCGCAGGCGCTGCCCCCAAGCGCTGAGCCCGACGCGCAGAGCCAGGCAGAGCCGCAAGTCCTGCCGGACGCTGCCGGGGCGAAGAGTTCGGTGCTCTCCTCGGCGCCGAAAAAGCCGCGCGGCGCAGCCTTTCAGCGCTCGTACGCAAGCGCCCAGCGGCAAGCCGCGCCAGCGCATGATCGCAAGCCCGGCGCAGTGCGCGCAGCTATGGCGGTGATGTTAGTGGCTGTTGCTTGCGGCGCTTCGCTGCACAATGGCGCACTTCTGCGCACGCTTGGTCAGGCGGCAGGCGTATTGCACTAGCTTGCCCGGACGAAACTGGGCCGTCATTGGCGACGGCGGTGCTTGTCAAGCAACGAGCCGGACAAACATGGGCACACGGCGTTGCCCGTAAGCTCGGTTGGATTGTTAGCCGGCGCGGTAGTGGTCGCTAATCGGCGCGGCGTTTGCTTCTACGTCGGCAGCCATCCCCGATGCGCGGAAGAGCTCGAAGTCAAGTTCGCAACCCTGAAGATCCACGGACGCGCTCTGACTGCGGGCGGGCGCGCACTGCGCCGCCGAACCGCGCGCGCAAACGCTGATGGCGGCTAGCGCAGTTCGTAGGTGACGGTGACCGAGGCGGTGGTCTCGATTTGCCCCGGTTGAACCGGCGTTGCGACCCCTGCGGCCGCCAAGCGCGCCATTGGCATGGGCACCGGCGGGGAATAGCCGCCGCCCTCGTTCACGGCCACCACGCGGACCACATGCATATTGAGCGCCTGCGCGTAGAGGTCGGCGCGATGGCGGGCGGCCGCGATTGCGTCGCGGCGCGCTGCATCCATCGGCGCATCAGGGTCTTGATAAGAAAAATATACCCCGTTGATGGTGTTGCCCCCGGCAGCCACGCTTGCATCGATTACGCGTCCGGTATTGTCGATGTTGCGAACTTTGGCGGTAACGGTGTTGGCGGCCTCATAGCCAGTGATGAGCGGGGGCTGGTTATCGCGATATTGCTGTTGGGGGTTGACGGAGATGTTGGAGGTTTGAATGTCGCGGTCAGCGAGGCCCGCGTGGTGGAGGGCGGCGATCAACGAGCTCATTTGACGGGCGTTAGCCTGCATCGCCGCTTGCGCGGTTTGCGCCTGAGTGGCGACGCCAAGATTGAGCGTGGCCATGTCGGGCTTGCCGGAGACTTTGCCCTCGGCGCTCACTGTCAACAGCGTGCCTTGCACCGCCTGGGCCTGGACCTCTTGTTGCGCGGAGGCCCATTGCGGCGCCGCCAAAGCAGCCGCCGCCAGCGCTATCGCTGCTGCAAACCGAATAGACTTCATCATCGTTTCTCCCGCTTCCCTTGGGGTGGAACAATTGCCATCGCGGCGGCCAAATTACGGCGGTGTCACGGTTTTGGGTTCCGCTGTCGCAGATGTGACCAATGAACATTTGCGGGGCGTCACGCGTTGACCGCCGCAGAGGAGACATCATGCAGCCCCGGGCAGCTCCAGACGCTGGCAAAGCCAAGGCCCAATCCGGCAAGGCGCCCAAAAGGAAGTTGCGTGACGCGGAACCTGGCGCGATGGAGCATCAGCTCCGCCGCTGGGGCGATGTTGATCAGGCGTCGGACCAAAGCTTTCCGGCCAGCGGCCCCACGAAGAATTGATGCGGCGGGCGCTGATCGACGCGGGTTATTGGCCGGGGCTCATGGCGTCGTTGCGGCGCGCTATGATCGCTGCGCTTGCAGCGCCGCCGCCGTTTGGGGTGATAGAACCAGCCGCGCGCGCGCCGCCGCCGCACGAAAAGCGCCTCAAGGCGTCGTAAGCAGGTCCGCGCAGATGGCCTCAAGGCCGGCCTGGTCGTCGCCGTCAAACGCATCAAACTGGGTGGCGTCAATGTCGAGCACGGCGGCAAGGGCGCCGCTGCGGGCAAACACCGGCGTGACGATCTCGGAATTGGAGCGGCTGTCGCAGGCGATGTGGCCCGGATAAGCATGCACGTCAGGAACGATGATAGAAACCTCACGCGTTGCGCACGCCCCGCACACGCCTTTGTCAAACGGGATACGGATGCACCCGAGCGTGCCTTGATAAGGTCCGATCACCAATTCGCGCGCCTTGTCGGGGTCGACAAGGTAGAAGCCGGTCCAAAAGAACCGATCTGCAAACGCGTTTGCCAGCAATGATGCGGCGGTGGCGTAACGCGCGACCGGGTTGGGTTCCCCGGCGATGACGGCGCAGATCTCGGCGCGCAGCGCTGCGTAGCGCGCGCGCTTGTCTTCAGAACCCGCAATCGCCGGCTCCGGCCTCAACTTTGATCTTCCTTGCGGATCGGAAATGCGCCGGAAAGGTTGGCGGCGGTAACTTGGGCTTGACGGCGTCGGGCCTCAGGGCCGCTTTTGTTGGCCGCGTTACTCTTGTTAATGAAGCTGCCGGCCACCCACGAGAGCCCAAAGATGAGGACGACCGCCAAGACGACTAAGAACCAGAACATTTCCACGCTCTCCAAGGCGGCTTACGCTCAAGATAGCGGTTTACGCCACTGAGGGAAGTGAAACGAAGCGTGTCCCACCCAGGGGCTTGGCTTTGGCGAGGCAGGTTTTGGAAATGCCGCTGAAAAATAAGGGGAGCAGCCGAGGCGCTCCTTTGCTTAGATCCTCGCCAGAAGCGCCCCTAACGGGGACGACAGAGGCCTCCCCGTCAGATCGCCGGGTAGCGCAAGAAAAACAGCCGCTTGGTCTCGCGCCTGGTGCGCGCGATGCCGTCGAGCACAAAGCCGGCGGTCTGGGACAACATGCCAGCCAGCACCAGCCCGGTGGCCAACACCGCTGTGGGGAAACGCGGCACCAGCCCGGTTCTTGCGTATTCCTGGAACACCGGCCAGGCGATGATCAACGCCGCGCCGACCATGATCGCGGCCGCCGCGGAAAAGAATTGCATAGGCCGCTCATCTTTGATGAGCACGCCAATCATGCGCAAAATACGAAAGCCGTCGCGGAAGGTGTTGAGCTTGCTGGTGGAGCCCGCGCCGCGTTCGAAATAGGAGCACATGATTTCGGTGCTTGCGGCGCCCGCTTCGATAGCGTGGATAAACAATTCAGTTTCGATTTCGAAGCCAGCCGAGCTGATAGGAAAGCTCTTCACGAAACGGCGCGACATCACCTTATAGCCCGAGAGCATGTCGGTCCAACTGGCGTTGAAACTCACCCGCACCAGCGTCGTCAGCATCCAATTGCCGAACCGATGGCCTGGCCGGTAGGCGGCGCGCGATTGCTCCAAGCGCCCGGCATTGATGACGTCGTAGGGGCCCTCACGCAGCTGGCGGATGATCTCAGGGGCGCTGGCGGCGTCATAAGTGCCGTCTCCGTCAGCTAGAACGTAGATGTCGGCCTCCACGTCGGCGAACATGCGTTGCACGACATGGCCTTTGCCTTGTCGCGTTTCCTTGCGAACAATGGCGCCGTGCGCTCTGGCGATATCGGCCGTGCCATCGCTTGAATTGTTGTCGTAAACAAAAATGCGCGCGCGGGGCAGGTGCTTTCGAAAGCCCTCAATGGTGGCCGCGATCGCCGCAGCTTCATTATAGCATGGCAAGAGCACGGCAACGTCGAGATCACGATCACCGCTGCTTGGGTTCATGGCTGTGTCGCCGCGGGGGTCATCCATCAGCGCCGCCTCGCAACCGAGCTTGTCGCACCAGCGCTTGGGCAGGCCCAACGCGGACGAGCAACAATAGCGCCGCGATGCGCGGCCCGCTCAACCCCGCAACCACCCAAACCCGGCCCGCGCCTGCCGCTATCGCCAACCCTATGCGCGCGCAACCGAAGCGCGTGGCCGTTCTTGAATGAAGTCTTCGCCAGCGCCAACAATCCCAACCACCCAGGCCGACGACCAATGCAGCACGCTTGGCGTCGCCGTCAACCGATTGAAGGGCAGACAACTAGGTGATCTGGAACTGGACGCCGAAGCGGGGTCCTGTTTGGCGCGGTCGCTGGGACGCCCCCGTGCGCCCGTCAGGGCCGGCTTGGCGCGCCTCCCCCTTTTTGCTTCGGTTTCGCGACGAGGTTGATTGGCGCTGACGCGGGGCGCGAGGCCCGGCAGCCCAAAACATTGCAAGGACTAAATATCGCATGAAGTGGCAAAAAGCCGGGGGTTTGCTTGGACTTTGACCGGGGCGTCGTCTCGCTTTTTGGGGGATTGATATGGATCAAGGCGAAGCGATGCGCAGCATGTACCTTGTTAAGACGCAGAGGTTAAATTCTGCTGCGTTGTTGGGGAGCATCGCCATGCGGCCAGTTTCAGCTCTAACCTTCTTCGGTGCGCGCGGGATTGGATTGGCCGCCGTCTCTATCGGCGCCTTCATTTCCTTCTCGGATGTAGCGGGGGCAGTACCGGCCTTTGCTGTGCAGACGGGCCAGCCTTGCGCCTCCTGCCATGTCGGCGGGTTTGGACCGCAACTGACCGAATTTGGCCGCGAGTTCAAAATGAACGGCTATACGATGCGCGCCGTGGGCCAATGGGACGTAGCGCCGGTTTCGATGATGGCCGTTGCCTCCTACATTCACACCCAGCGAGATCAGTCGAGTGCGCCGGCGCCGCATTACGCCACCAACGACAATCTGACGATCGACCAAGTCAGTCTATTCTTTGCGGGCGGCTTCGGTCAGCACCTCGGGGCTTTCGTGCAGGCAACCTATGACGGGGTTGGCCGCTCCCACTCCTGGGACAATCTTGATCTTCGGGCGGTGACCACAACGAGCGTGCTCGGGTCCAACGCCGTGCTCGGCATTTCGCTCAACAACTCGCCGACCTTAACCGATCCCTGGAACACGCTTTCGGCGTGGGGTTATCCCTACACCGGATCTGCTGTTGCGCCGAGCCCGGCCGCGGGCCCGCAAATTGCGGGCGCTTTCGCCCAGAACGTGCTTGGGCTCGATGGTTATATGTGGTGGAACGGCTCTGTTTACGCCGAACTCGGGTTTTATTGGTCGCCTGGCGCCTCGTTCTTGAACTCTATGGGGGTCCCACCCGACGGGACCAACGAGATCAATGGCACAGCGCCTTATTTCCGCTTGGCTTACCAGCACAATGGCGGCGACCACAATTTCGAAGTTGGCGCTTTCGCCTTCCTCAGTGACGTCTATCCAGGTCGCGATCACAGCGCTGGAACGACCGATCGCTATCAGGATTGGGGTGCGGACGCGTCTTATCAACTCACCAGCGCAAATGGCGATATGTGGACCGTGAACGGACGCTATACTTACGAGCAGCAGCGTCTCAACGCGAGCACCATCTTGGGGCTTGCGGCGGGTCGCGACAACAACCTCAATGATTTGCGCGCTGACCTTTCCTATTATTCGCACCATGGCTACGGCGCGAGCGCAGGCGTATTTGACACCTGGGGTTCTTCGGACGCGTTGCTTTACGCCGACAGTCGAACCAACTCGCCGAACAGCTCAGGCGTCATGCTGCAAGCCGACTTTACGCCGTTCGGCAACGGCCACTCGCCCTTCGGACCGCGGTTTAATACGCGGCTCGGCGTGCAATATATCCACTACACCGAGTTTGACGGCGCTCGCCACAATTACGACAATGCCGGCCGGGACGCCTCCGACAACGATACGCTAAGGATTTTCGCATGGGTCGCGTACTAACCGCCATTGCTGGCGCCGTAGTTTTCTTCGCTGTTGCCGCGAGCGGCGCGCTTGCTCAAGACGCAACGCAGGGGAGGGGCGTCTTTCAGGCCAATTGTGCTGTGTGCCACATGGCAGTGAGCAATGGTCATGCGATGATCGGCCCGAATCTGTTTGGCGTTGTCGGCCGCCACGCTGGGTCTGTTGCGAGCTTTGCTTATTCGCCGGCGATGCAGCATGCCGGGTTCACATGGACCTCCGATCAATTGTTGGCGTTCGTGCAAAGTCCGTCACATGTCGTGCCGGGCACGCGTATGCCCTTCGCCGGTTTGCACAATCCCCAGCAGGCGGCAGCGCTCGTGGCCTATCTCGGGACCTTGCACTAGTTCACCCCCCGCGTTCGATCGTGTGAGCTGGCTTGGGCGCGGATCAGCAACCCATCTGAGGTCAGCTGACGGCCAGTCCCCATGCCGTTGGCAGCGCCCAATTCAGCGCGCCCTGCCAATCGGAAGTGCGGCAATGGCTCAAGGCGAGGCAATCGCTGCGTAAGCGCCAAGTGCGCGCCTGCGGGCCTCGGCGTGCTCGACGATGGGGTGAGGATAATCCTTGCCGAGTTGAATGCCGGCGCCGGCAAGGATGCCAGGCGACGCCTCCCACGGCTTGTGAAGGAACGCGCTCGGGAGACCAGAGAGTTCCGGCAGCCAGCGCCGAATATAATCGCCCTTGGGATCGAAGCGCTCACCCTGAGCGACCGGATTGAAAATGCGGAAGTAGGGCGCCGCGTCCGCGCCGGAGCCTGCAACCCACTGCCACGACGCGGCGTTATTGGCGAGATCGGCGTCAACCAATGTGTCCCAAAACCAGCGCTCTCCCAGGCGCCAGTCGATGAGCAAGTGTTTGCTCAGAAACGAGGCGGCGACCATGCGCGCGCGGTTATGCATGTAGCCGGTCGACCAGAGTTCACGCATCGCTGCGTCGACAAGCGGATAGCCAGTGTGCCCGCTTTGCCAAGCGCGCAAGCCTTCCGGGTCGTTTCGCCACGGGAAGTGATCGAATGCCGGTTTCCAGTTCGCTTCCGGCAATCGCGGCCAATGATAGAGCAGATTGTACGAGAATTCGCGCCAGCCGATCTCGGAAAGGAATTTGTCGCCGCCGCGTTGATCGCCCACCGCTGCGTAAATTTGTATGGGCGAAATCTCGCCGAAATGTAGATGCGGCGACAGCAAGGAAGTCCCAGAGAGCCCGAGTTCGTTGCGCGCCGCGGCATATGTTTCGAGGCGCCGCTCCAGAAAACTTGCGAGCGCGCGTTTGGCGCCGATCTCGCCAGGCGTCCATGCTGGCTCAAATCCCTTGGCCCAGTTTGGCCGGGTAGGCAGTAGCTTCCAGTCCGCGAGCACCTCGCTCGAGGGCTGATGCTCAGCGCTGGCGATGCGCTTGGGGGCGGGCAGCGGTGCACGAACCTCCATTTGCGCCAAGGCGCGCCAGAATGGCGTGTACACTTTGAAGGGTTGGTCGGCTTTGGTCTTTATCGTCCAGGGCTCGCGCAGGAGCGCACCGTTGAAGCTATGCGCCTCGACCCCCATCCGAGAGAGTGTGTCTTTGAGTTTCGCATCACGAGCGATTGCGGAGGGCTCGTAGCAACGGTTCCAATAGACCGCATTCGCCTGTGTCTCCCGCGCGAGCTTTGGCAAGATCACGCCTGCGTCGCCGCGGCGAAGGACAAGCGCGGAGGCCCGCTTTGAAAGCGCTGCGCCAAGCGCTGCAAGACTATGATGCAACCACCACCGCGAGGCTGCGCCCATGCGCCAATTTCCGGCGGTCGCATCGTCGAGCACATAGAGGACAATGATGGGTCGTTGGGTCCGCGCCGCAGCATCGAGTGCGGGATTGTCAGCGAGGCGAAGATCCTGGCGCAGCCAGACTATCGACGGTGTTTGGCTCATACGCGGGATGTACGTGTGAAGCGGATCGCTAGATCACCAGCGGCGGCGCGACAGGAGCCGCGTCGGTGTCGGGGTAGCTAAGTTTGGTCCAAACGCGGCATTTCACGTTGTCGCCGGCTCTGCCTTCGCGAGTTAATGCATCCAAGCCAAGGAACTGCCCATCCTCGTGGGATAAGATATGGATATGACTGAACCTGACGCGCCGTGGCGGTTGCCGCGCATCGCCGCTATCACAGTCGTGTTCACGGTCCTCGTGGCCGCAAACTATGCGCATGCGCTGCTTACGCTGATCCCCGCCTACAACGCGTTGCACCGGGCCGGGGCTTGGTATTTTGTCGAACTTCTGGACAATGGGTTGGTCCTAACTCTGGTAACCATCGGGCTTATGTCGGTTATGGGTGCTGGGCCGGCTGGCATGTGGCGCGCCCTCCGGCTCCATCGGGGCTTTCTTTCTGGCCTTCTCTTCGCGCTGGTGGCGACCCTCCTAATGAGCGTGGGCTTTGCGCTGACGCATCGCGTGGACCCCGATCTCAACTTGACAGTGCTCGCCTTTACCGGGCTCGTTTCGCCGTCGTCGAAGAAATTCACGTCCGTGGTTTCGGCTTTTGGCAGCTTCGGAATTGGGGCGCTTGGCCGTTCTGGTTTGCAGTGGCGCCGTAAGCTGTACTCACCGCGCTTGGGCGCCTTGAGCAGGGCGCGTCGGTCAGCGACATGGCGCTGATCGCCATTGGAGCGGGACTGACACCTTGCCGACTAGATTTCCCGGGTATGTTTAAGGGCAAAATCTTCACGAGGAGAGCGATTGCCAGACCAGTTGACGCCTGAGCGGCCTCGCGCTCCAGAGCGGCGAATTCCAACACTAGGCGACGCGACGCTTTTCCAATTGAAGGCGACGATTTTTCGATTTAGTCGCGGTGTGCAGGATTTGACCAGTCCTGTCGCGCGCCTCGCAAAAGCAGACACGGCAAACTACCCGGACCTGCTCGCGCAATCGCGTTCTCCGCTCTGGGCTGATCCGCGGCTCGCAGAGGCCGCGATGCAGCGCGGCAAGGTTCATAATCTGCGGGCCGCGGCGCGCCGGCTCGATCGGACTATGCTGACGCCCACGGCAATATTCAGCTTCTGGAGGCAAGTCGGACGCGCCCACGGCGCTGCCGGTTTCGCGCGCGGCCGAATGCTCCAGGAAGGATGCTTGGTCGCGACCATTGGCGGCGGCCTGTGTCAATTGTCGAACGCGCTATACGACGTCGCCCTGCAGGCGGGCTTTGAGATTGTTGAGCGTCACGCGCACTCAAGGATCGTTCCCGGATCTTCTGCCGAGGTAGGCCGGGATGCGACAGTCGCTTGGAATTACGTGGACTTTCGGTTTCGCGCGTCGCGTCCAGCTTTGCTTCGCGTTCAGCTGCACAAAGATGAACTGATCGTATCCATATTGGGTTCGGGACAAAGGCAGCGCGCTGCGCCGATGGTCGCCTTGGATGTGCGCGCGCGTGCGCACGATTGTGCCACATGTGGCGAAACTTCGTGCTTTCGACATGGCGAAGGTCGTGGCGCGGCCCGTGGCGCGCGGGCCTTCATCGTTGATGAATATTGGCCGGAATTCAATAGCTATATGCGCAGTGCTCACGAGGATGGCGATGTCTTTTGCGCGCCACTGGACAAACGCTCAGACCGGCCGAATTACGCTTGGGATACGGGCATTGGTCAAATTCGGACCGCACCAATCTCAGCGTTTTTCCGATCATTACGCAGTCGGCGCCTGAGTGCCCAAGGCGCGGCGAGGCAAACTGCACTTCTCGCCGAAGCTGATCAGCTCGCGAAAACGCTATCCGCGAATTTGAGCGAGGACGTTACCGATGTGTGCGTCGCGCTTCCATTTTTGACCTCGCTTTGGCGCGACGGGCATCTTGGTGGGCGGCGCTTCGCCGTCTTGATGAATCGTCTGCCTCTTTCGGAGTTGCATGAACAACTCGACCGAGCGTCAACTGGCCACCGGGACCGCGCAACGTTGCGTGATTTTCGGGCAAGCCCAGATCTTGTAGATCTTGAAGACCAAGCGCTCGCCGAGGCCGACGCCATCCTCACGCCCCACACGACAATCGCAGCCCTATTTGGCGAGCGCGCCATTTTGTTGGAATGGGAAAAGCCATGTGGCGCCATTGTACCTCGGTCTCCAAAGCGATTGGTCGCGTTTCCTGGGCCGACAGCGGCGCGAAAGGGCGCTTATGAACTTCGCGAGGCAGCGCGCGCGCTTGGCATCCAAGTTCAACTGATGGGAGCTGAGATCGAAGGCGAGCATTTTTGGCAAGATGTAAGCGTCCGGCGCGAGGGAGACTGGCTAGCCGAGGCGGCAGCTGTGGTTCAGCCGGCCTACATCGAAGACAAACCTCGTCGGCTTTTGAGAGCGCTGTCTGCAGGTGTCCCGGTGATCGCAACGCCCTCGTGCGGTCTGCCGGCGCAAAACGGTTTGTTTCTCGTCCCTGAGGGCGACGTCACAGCGCTAATTCAGGCAATATCGAGGGTTCTGCCAAATGATGGGGCCATCGAGTGAGGTATTTGGGCGAAGGTGAGCCGATACTGCCGCTGCTGAGCGGCCGACCGATTTTTTAGAGAGTAGGCCGGTCAGGGGCGTTGGAGCGAAGGCAGAGCCGGCGCAGGTTCAATGCACCGGCTGCAGGATCGGCGGGGCCTCGTGCGATTGCTGCACAGTGGCGGGTGTCACTGACTGTACGAGAATGACAAAGTCGTTGAAGCATGCGCGCGATGAAACGCCGATCTCCCAATTGGCGTATACTCCAAGAGATTGGACTGCGAGGCCGCTCGCGTCGTGGCCCGGCAGCCAGGCCGTGGTTCCCGGATGTCGCCAGAACAACCAACGGCGAAAAGGGAATAAGCGCTGATCGAGTGGAGAGTTCGCCTGCAGCGCGGTTTCGCGCGCCGTCCAAGTTTGCTCTTGATAGAGCTTGCAGTCGATCGAGTCGCCCACCTGCATAATCAAAAGCGCATCACACCAGCGCGGGACTTGCCCATCGCCCTGGCCGAGGGCGGGGTGATGATCACTGCCGGAGCCGGCGCCGCCAGGTGTTAGCAATGCGTGCGCGCTGGCGCTCGTGCCGGCGCAGGGTTGCTCCGCGCGTGTGCTCTGATGATCAATGAAGTACTGCTGGAGGCGGGAATACTGGTCGTCAGTGGAGGCCAACAGGACATACAGATTTCGCAGCCGCCGCAAGTCATCGGCGTTTGTCACCGGCACGATTTTCCAGGTCGCGGTCCATTGTGCCGACGCGCCAGGATCAAGTTCTCTGCCCGGCATCGAGAAATCGAACTGAGGAAGTTTTAAACCGGCGGTCGTGGTGGCTTGACCGGAGGCTTGGCCCTCCCCGAGAAAGATTTGCGTCGGCACCATGTCGTGGTCTGAAATCGCCGCGGATAAGTTGCGCAAAACCTGCGCCTCGCGCATCCGCGCAACGTCATCGACCATTTGCAGCGTGGTTGTACGGACCTGTACGTTCGCACACGCAGTCAGCGCCAGCACCGTGAACGCGCTAAGCGCGCATCGAATGAAACGCATAGCCCACTCCCCAACGGGAGATTGAATGCCCCAAGTCAGCATTCGCGCAACCCTAAGTGGCAACATTGAACGTGCACAGTGTAATATATTCACGACGCGCACAAAAGCGTCAGTCGGACAAAGCTACGCCTCCGCCAGTGAATGACCCGCGTTCGGCGTTATGGGCGCCGTAGCCGGCCCAAGTGGTGAGCGTCATGAATCAGGCGACCAGGCCGGCCGCGAAATTGTCGAGCTGTGGCCTCGGTGGTCGCGAAGCATCCACTGAAACGTCATTCAGGCTCTTCGAGAGCGCCCGCCGCATCGGTGAGCGCACGCGCCATTTCGCGCGCTTCTTTGCCTGGGACGCCCACAACAATCGTTCCGGCATCTCGAAGCTGGAGAATTAGCACCGGTTCACCGTTCGGGCTGCGGTCGACGCCCCAGTTCGCCAGGGTTAGTAACGGCAAGGGGTCTGTCGGCATTGTCTCCACCGCGTGTGATCGTTCTCTGACGATGATGCTCGGGCGGATCTGGAATGTCGAGTTGCGGCGATACGGCGGCGAAGTAACGTCGGCCTCAAAGGAAGATTACCATGACAAACGACGCGAGCGACGCGCCATATCACGCCCACATCTACTACTCCAACGATGAGCGGCCTCTGGCCTTAAGCTTGCGTGACAAGTTGCGCTCCGCGTTACCCGGTGATCCACTGTCAGAGTTGCGGTTTGTCGGAGAGCTACGCGACCATAAAGTCGGACCGCACATTACCTCTCAGTTCGAAATTCACTTCGACGAGCGATTGCTGCCTGTCGTGGAAGTTGAATTGGCGCGCTCGGGCCTGCGCATCTTAATTCATCCGCTCACACTCGATGATTTGGGCGACCACACCTATTTGGCGCGGTGGATTGGCCGGCCGGTCGAGCTTGATCTCGCGGTTCTTGACCCTCCAGGCGTGAACCAAGGAATTGCCCGGTTCGGCAAGACCGATTTTTGATGTGAAACGAGGCCACGGTCTCGCGTTGAGCGACTGAGCTAGTCGCGAGAACTCAAGGGGGCGTTCGGCGACCCCAACTATTCGTCGCCGAAGTAATGATTAGCCAAGGCTCAAGGAAGAGATTGATCAAAATGTGCGCAAAGACGCAAGGCGCAAGGCTACGCCCGCCGGCCAGATAGACGATTGCCAGAGCACTGCCTAGTAGGGCCGTCGAGACGATAGGGCCGAGTGCAGCGCGCCAATTGCCCCCAGCAATTCCCCAAATGCCGTGCGCAAGGCCAAATATTGTCGCTGATATGACGACCTGCATCAGCGGCCCTTGACCGTGGTGCATGGCGATGTCCATCAGATATTTTCGGAATAAGGCTTCCTCGAAGAAGCCGGTGACAAACGCCATGACGATTGCGAGCGCGCGCAACACAAGCAGTCCGCGCCACCGCTGCGGAGCGAGCATGTGCGTTCGGATCACGGGACTGCGCAGGGCCGCGTAGGTGATATAGGCGGCCGCGAAAGCTGTAGCTAACAACCAAGCTAACGGATTGCCAGGAGGGGCGAAGATATGCCGTTCAAGCGGCCCTGGGTCCGCGGCAAGTGTCTGAGGGAATGACCACACTATAAGCGCACCCTGGATGACCGTTACGCCGGCCAGAAACGCCCAAACGATGATCTGCTCTCTCTTTTGCATCGAAGGTAAGCCGCTCATTCTCACTCCGACGCCGTTTTGTGCCGCGCTGCAAAGCTATGACCACGCGTCTATCACGCGTCGCGACCGACCGAAATCGGCGAGGGCATGCCGTAGCACCGAGAATGTGATCAGCGCCACGAATTGAGCGCCCAAACCGGTCGTGAATTCTTGTGACCGGCCCATCGATGGCAGTTTTCGCTCAGTCGAGAGCATTCACGAGAGAAATGTCCCAGTGTAGGAAACCGAAAAACGAATGTTGTGGGAGAATGGAATGATCGCATGGGGTCACGGCTCCGTTGGTTGAAACGATCTTTGCGTCGTTGGCTGATGGATTCTGGGTGCGCAAACGACGAGGCCGCACTGGCGGCTGATTTTGCCATTCTGGCGGGCGAACGAGGGTGGTCCAACGCCACGCCTTTCGCCTTCCGCGCAGATCGTCAAATTCGCGCACAAGAAGGGCCCACGGTGACGATCCACCTGGGCGAGCCACAAGACCGCAGGGAAGAACCATCGTCGGCGCAGACCCCCGCGCAAGCGCGACCTCTGGTATGGAGCCGGAAAAGCAACCTAGTTGTGTGAAGCCTCGTGCGGAGAGCGGCGGTCTCGCTTGGCCTTATTCCGTTGCCGTTGCGATGAGCCGCCAACTGTGGCAATCAAGGACGGTCTAAACCCCCGGGGGTCTGACCATGCAACATTGGTTCGATTTGGCGACCAAGGCGGTCGCTAAACCTGGCGTATCGCGGCGCGATACGGTTTGGCGTTTTGCCGCCGCAGGCTTAGCGGGCCTTTTTCCGCAGGCCGCTTGGGCGCAGGTCGGCGATCGTAGCGGTCGTCAAGCTCGAATGGGTGGTGTTGGGGGCCAAGCGCCGGGGGCGACCGCTGGCGCATTAGAGTTTAGCGTCGCGGTTCAGCATGGCGATCAAACGCTCCAATTGGACGCCTTTTGGCGACTCCCGCGCAGCGCTTCCAGTCCAGCGCACTTACGTGCGCGGGTCACATTAGGCGGCGTTCTGGTCCGAGAAATTCGGTTCGATAGCGCGCCGATGGTGGGTTCCGGCGGGCACGGCGTCGGCGTTGGGGGGCGATTAGAATTTGTCAACGGCCCATCCTTGAGCGGCCCAAGACATGTCGTAGTGCAACGCCTTCCCGGCGGGTTCAGCGCAATTGGCGATGGTTTGCCCCTCAGCGATGAAGCGCTTCGAAGCCCGAATGCATTTCGGGATGCTCGGTTGGAAGCATCGTCTCGAAGGTTGATCGATGCGGCTAGCACGCGGGCGAGCGAACTTAGACACAGCGCCATAGATGCTATGTCCACAACTGCGTGCGACAGCTGCAATAACAATTGCGACGAGCGCGCGATAGGCTGCAGCATTCCCGCTTATGCGCTGTTAGAGCCGTGGCTCCTTTTTGGCTGCGCACAAGATTGGTACAATTGCCATCAAAATTGCAATCGGTCTGGCGGGCCGTGTTGCAAAACCGATTGCGGAAATGGAACTTGTTGTCCTGACACGCAAGTCTGCTGTGGGGGGGTAAATGGCGAACCCCCGACCTGCTGCGACGCGCGCAGCGTCTGTGTAACAGGCATCGCAGACGGCATTTATCCCTATGCCTATTGCTGCCCGGCCGGATCAAGCGGTTGCCAAGACAGCCAAAACGGCAGCGTCATCTTATATTGCCGCGGACCGCACGAAACTTGCTGCGGTTGGGACAATGTCTGCAAAGGCGAAGAATTTTGCGCAAACTCCTATTGGGGCATTTGTTGTGCCGGCGGGGATACCTATTGTGCAAACGCCGCCATATGCTGCGACGGCAACTGCATAACATACAATGCCGGCACTTCGGCGCAGCAAGAACACTGCTGTCACAAGCCTAATGTGATTTGGGGGCACGGCGGGGCGAACACAAATCCTGTTTGCTGTCCGCCAGCGTATTGTAGGACTGCTTCCAACGGCGAGCAGGTTTGCTGCGCCACGCCGCTGTGCGGTGATGTTTGTTGCACTTCTCCCGGCGTATGCCGCGGTGGCATCTGCGAGGTCGGCGCACCTTGCGGACATACGACGTGCGGCTTGGTCAATACGTGTTGTGGGGGACGCTGCTGTCCTGAGAACACGAAATGCATCAACGACCAATGCTGTCCGACAGCGCAAAGCTGCGGCAGCGTCTGTTGTGCGCCTGGCCAGTTTTGCAGCAATGGAACGTGCTACAGCACCTGCCCGGACGGCGCTGATATTTCTACCGCGCCTGATGGCAGCCAAATGTGCTGTCAGCTCTATCAGTGCAACAACCCCTCGAATGACAATATCTGTGTAGCGGCGTCCTGTCCGGGCGTTTGCTGCGCTCCGAACCAAGTATGTTGTCCGACAGGAACGCCTGGGCGCTATGTGTGTTCGTACCCGCCATGCGGGCCCGTTGCTCAATAGATCGGGATCGGGTTGTAAATGTTCCTATTTGCGCTGATCGCCAGGCTCACGCTCACTATGGTTTTCATAGTGGCGGGCGTGGCCAAGCTTGCAGATCTCAAAGGTTCCAGAAGCGCCATGATTGGCTTTGGCGTGCCCGATGCGATCGCAGGCGTCGCCGGCTTGTTACTGCCCGTCGTAGAAATTATTACCGCCCTGCTGCTTGTTCCGGCGGCGACCGTCTGGATCGGCGCATGGATGGCTCTCGGCCTGCTCACTGCCTTCGCGGCAGCGATTGGGATAAATTTGGCGCAGGGGCGAAAGCCTGATTGTCATTGCTTTGGCCAATTGCATTCGGCGCCGGCAGGCGTTTCCACGCTAGCGCGAAATATCGCGCTTGCTTCAGCGGCCGCGCTACTCGTTTTTCAGGCGACGCATGTTGCTCAACCAAGCCTTTTTGGTTGGTTCGCTATTCTGGATGCTTCGGCGCGCGCGCTCATATTAGTGTCTGCTTTGGGGCTAATTCTCTTCGCCGCGCAATTTGCACTTTTGTGGCAAATGCTGCTCCAGCAAGGACGCATGTTGTTGCGACTGGAGGCCATCGAGCAACATTGGGCCAGTGGTCTTCGGCCATCGCCTGTTGCCATCCCAAATCGTTCGGGTCCACCAGCGCCCGTTTTTGAACTGGAAGATCTCAACGGCGAGTTCGTAAGCCTCACGCGTTTATTGGGTTCGGGAAGGGCATTGTTTTTGTTTTTCGCGAATCCGAATTGCGGGCCGTGTAAAGCCCTGTTTCCAGAAGTCCTCGCATGGGCAGCTGCAAATGAAGGACGACTCGCACTCGCGATCATTAGCGAGGGATCGCGCGCTGAAAATCGGGCCAAATTTGCTGACTTGGAGCCAAGGTCCGTGCTCTTGCAGCGCAAACGCGAGGTGGCGGAGCTTTACAAGGCATGGGGAACGCCGGCGGCGACGCTCATCTCGGCTAATGGACTTATGGTTGGCCAAACAGTGCAAGGAGCAGAGGCGATAAAAGGCCTTATGGCGCAGAGTGCGGATAATCTGAGGTCAGACATGGGGCAGGGTGGCTCGGCCGCCAACGCGCGGGCCATCGGACAGCGGTTGCCCGAATTCGAGCTACAGAGCCTTGTCGGCAAACGCGTCGCATCGAGTGCGTTCCGAGGACAAGAAACGCTGTTCGTCTTTTGGAATCCGGCATGCGGCTTTTGCAAACAAATGTTGAACGACTTGCGGCATTGGGACAACTCGCCGCCGGCGGGCGCTGCAAAGCTTGTCGTCATATCATCGGGTTCCGCAGATGAAGCTAGAGTGATGGGATTGCGGTCGGAGATATTGCTTGATCCCGACAATCGTGTTGCACCGCTTTGCGGAGCGCACGGCACGCCGATGGGTCTACTCGTAGATGGTGAGGGGAAAATCGCCTCCCATGTAGCGGCGGGCGCTGCAGCTGTATTTGATCTTGCCAAAGGCAAGGAGGGTGTATTTGCCGCCTGAGCGAAGGCGCCGGGGCTAGTTTGGCGTCCCGCACCCGCCACACACGCCGGCTATGTGCCAGCCCTCAACGGTCTCAGGCAGCCGCACGCTCGCGAGCGGGCGCGATCGCGGATCCCGGCGGCCAATACCGCGGCCAGCGCGCCGCCAGCGCGGCGTCGAAAATGGAGACGCCACCGCGCGCGCAGCGCGCTCAACTTGTCGACCCCGGCAAAAGGCTCGCGCTTGAAGTCGACCATCCGAGGCCGCGATTTAGGATCTGAGAAACGACATCAGCCTTGGCGCTGGCGTACTCGTCAATGTTCGCCCAGGTACGCACCGCCAGGTCTTGTTTCGTGCGCTCATAAATCCGACGATCCTCGTCGTGCGCGCGGGGCGCTATCGGGCGCCTCAAGGACGATATCGATGATCGGCTTGGCGCTGAGGCCTGGCACTGACGTCGAGCCGACATGATGGACGCCACGCGCCGCCGGCAGCGCGCCCAGAATTCTCCGCTCCTCTTCAGCGAAGCACGCCGGCCAAGCGTCGTCGTAAGGGCAAAGCTCGATGGAAATACGGTCGCTCATCAATCCTATTGTGATAATCGACCAACGCCAGATCAACAGCTGAGTCTGCAGA
>Ga0209698_10001274_pt1 | contig 29180 bp, 28 predicted proteins | sample LitLauG_LLR_2012_FD_187203 | JGI IMG/M metagenome (GOLD analysis project Ga0209698, IMG submission 187203) | Freshwater sediment microbial communities from Pennsylvania, USA - Little Laurel Run_MetaG_LLR_2012 (SPAdes) (version 2) | ecosystem: Environmental > Aquatic > Freshwater > Creek >... | reverse complement strand
CTACAAGATCGGCGCCTTCATGCTGATCGGCACGCTTGCCGCCATCGCGGGGATGTTCGTGATGGCGGACCTCGCCAGCGGCACGACCTCGATCGGCAGCGGCTGGGAATTGACCGTCATCGCCGGTGTCGTTGTTGGCGGCGTCAGTCTCTTCGGCGGCTCGGGCACGTTGGCGGGCGGGCTCATCGGCGTTCTGCTGCTGCAAGTCGTCACCAGCGGTCTCGTGGTGGTCGGGGTCAATGCCAACTGGCAGCAGATCGCCATTGGCGTGATCATGGTGCTCGCAGTGGGTCTCGACATTCTGCGGCGCCGCCATTTCATCGTCGGGGCGAGTGCTGCACCCGAGGCGCCGGCGGTGAGCACGTCGACATGAAGGAACGCACCGGCCCGTGCCGGGGATATGCGACTGTTCAGTGGCCGGTCACGGGGCCGATTTACCGTTAGGGAGGATTGACATGCTAGGAACATCGACAAGGCAAGGTCTCGGCCTTGCGGCCATGGCTGCGATCGGATCAATCGCACTCGGTCTGGCGGCGCAACCGGCCGCTGCGGCTGGCAAGAGTATCCTTTGGGTGCAACCCATGCGAGATCATCCCGTGCATCGCCTGATGCAGGCAGGATTTCTCGCCAAGTGTAAGGAATTAGGCGACACCTGCGAGGTCGTCGGCAATCCGAGTGCGACCAATTACGACGTTGCCGCCACTATCCCGCTTGCGGAGGCGGCCATTGCTCGCACCAAATTCGACGCCATCGCCGTTTATGGCCCGGGGCCGGAGATTTTTCCGTTCATTACCAAGCTGGGCGGCGAAGGATTTCCCGTCGTGACGTGGCATGTGCTTCCGGCCGAAGGCAAGATTCCGGGGCTCAAGGCTGCGACCGGCGAAGACATCCCGGTTGCCGGAACCAACGCCGCCATTGCAATGGGCGAGAAGATGGGTGGTAAGGGTATGATCGCACTCACACAGGGCTCGTCGAACGACACCGAAAATGTGATGTCGGATTCCTTCCGCAAGGCCATCGCGGCCAAGTACCCCGGCATCAAGATACTTGACACACAGATGGAAGGCTTCGAGCCATCGGCCGCCGAGGCCAAGGCCGTTGCGCTTCTGCAGGGCAATCCAGACGTTACCGCAGCCTTCTCCACCACCGGCAACGGGGTGCAGACATGGTCGGGCGCCGCGCGCAAGGCCGACCGCAAACTGGTCATCGTCGGCATGGACTACATCCGGCAGAATCTCGACATCGTGAAGTCGGGGGCCGCCTATGGCGTGGTTGCTCAGCCGCTCTATGAGGAAAGCGCCAAGACGGCAGAACTCGCCGATGCGCTCGCCAACGGCAAAACGGTTCAGTACCTCAATCCCCTTCCCGCGTCGGTCGCAACCGCGTCCGACCTCGACAAGTTTTACAAGATGCTGGACAGCGCCGGTCAATAGGCCCTGTTGACGAGGCTGCCTCGCGGCACTTGCCCTGGGGCAGCTCTCCCCGACCCGAATTTGAAGGAGCGCTCGTGACCACGCCAACGCCAGTTGCTCCCGCCATCGAGACACGTGGGATCGTCAAGAATTTTGCCGGCGTCCAGGCGTTGCGCGGCGTCGATTTTTCTGTTCGCGCCGGCGAAATTCATGCGCTGCTCGGCCAAAATGGGGCCGGCAAGTCGACCCTCGTCAAGGTACTCAACGGCGTCCATCCGGCAGGCTCCTACTCAGGCGAAATTCGGATCGACGGACAGCCTGTGAGCTTTGCCTCGACCTACCAGGCCCGGGCCCGCGCCGTCGGCTATGTGCCCCAGGAAATCGAGGTCCTTGAACAGCTTTCGGTCGCCGAGAATGTTTTTGCCGGCCAGACCGGCCTTGGCCGTGGCGTCGTCATCAACCGGGCGGAGATGCGCCGGCGCAGCCGTGAGCTGTTCGCCGAGATTGGCCTCGACCTCGACCCGAGCCGGCTGCTGGCAAGCTTGACCTCGGCGCAACGCCATCTGGTGATGATCGCCCGCGCGCTGTCGTTCCAACCGCGCGTCCTGATGCTCGATGAGCCGACAGCCTCGCTGTCGGGCGTCGAAGTGGAGCGGCTCTTCGCTGTCCTGCGCCGGCTGAAGAGCCGAGGCAAGACCATGATTTTCATCACGCACCGGCTGCCCGAAGTGCTGGCGATCTGCGACCGGGCAACGGTGCTGCGCGACGGGCGGGTGGCTGCGGTGATCGAGCGGGATCAGTTCGACGAGGAGCGGTTCATTTTCGCGATGTCCGGGCTGAAGCTTCAGCGGCTCTACCCGCAGCACGCCGCACCGTCAGCCGATGTGAAGCCGGTGTTGTCGGTGCGCAATCTGTCTGTTGCCGGGCGATTTGGCGTCAATCGCGGCGTCGACACGGTCAGCTTCGACGTGCGGCCGGGCGAGATACTGGGGTTTGCGGGGCTGCTCGGCTCGGGCCGGACTGAAATCTTGCATGCCATCTATGGGCGCATACCGTTCGCAGGGACGATAGAAATCGATGGCCGGCGCGTGCCCATAAACAAACCGAAGGATGCGCGGCAAGTCGGCATCGCTTTGCTTACAGAGGATCGCAAGCGCGACGGACTGCTGTTCAATCTGCCGGTGGGGGCAAACATCACGATCGGCAATCTGGCTGCGTTTGCGCCCGGCGGTATCGTTCGCGGCGACCGCGAACGATCGGCGGTGCTTGCCGCGATGCGTGCCTTGAGCGTCAAGGCTTCTTCGCCGCAAACCTCGGTCGCCCATCTTTCGGGCGGCAACCAGCAAAAGCTGCTGTTTGCGCGGGTGCTGATGAGCGCTCCCCGCATATTGCTGCTCGATGAACCCACAAAAGGCGTCGATGCCGGCACGCGGCACGAAATTTACCGCCTCATCGTCGATCTGGCGTCAAAGGGCGTAGCGCTGATCGTCGTGGCCTCGGAGCTGGAAGAAGTGGTGGGCATCGCCGACCGCTGTCTGGTGGTGGCCGATGGGCGCATCGTCGATGGATTCACGCGCAGCCAGGGAAGCGAGGAGCGCGTATTGCGGTCAATCGCCACAGCGCAAAGCAGGAACTCGCGGGCTGGTCGAGAGGCAGGCTTTCAATGACGGCCGAGAACCGATTTGCCGGCAAGGTCGTACTGGTGACCGGTGCTGCCACAGGGATTGGCCGGGCGACCGCCGAGGTTCTGGTTGCCGGCGGGGCCGCGGTGTTCGGCCTTGGCCTTGATGGTGCCGAAGGCCGGGCGCTCAGCGCCGAATTCGCGGCCCACAGCCAGCCCTTCATCTTTCGGGAAACGGAGTTAACGGACGAAACCGCGGTTGGTGCCGCCATTGCAGAATTGCAGCAAATCCATTCCCGGCTCGATGCGGTGATCAACTGCGCCGGCATCTACCCGACAGGCAAACGCCTGGAAGACCTGTCGGATGCTGAATGGGACCGGACGATCGCCGTGAACCTGACGAGCATTTTTCGCGTATGCCGCGCCACCTTGCCCCTCATTCGGGCTTCGGGCGGAGGGTCCGTCGTCAACATCGCATCAGTTCATGCGCTGGCCACGGTGCCCCTCGTTCCTGCCTACGCCGCCACCAAGGCCGCCGTTCTCGGACTTTCCAGGCAAATGGCGCTGGACTATGCAGCGGACCGGATCCGCGTCAACGCCGTCATCGTGGGATCCGTGGCCACCCGCATGACGCTCGACGGATTGAAAGCCGCAGGCGGCGCCGAGGCGATCGGACTGTCGTTCGAATTGAACAAGGTGCCGCGGATTGCCGATCCGAAAGAGGTCGCCAATGCCATCGGCTTCCTGGTTTCCGACGATTCTTCGTTCGTCACGGGAAGCGGGTTTGTCGTGGATGGCGGGTTGACGGCGCTGCTTATGTAGTTGCGGCTTCGGTAGACGTGAACGCTCAGAGTTCAAACGGGGTGAAGCTGACCCGCCCGCTGGCGCTTTGGCCGGGTGCCAGCACAATCACCCCAAGGCCATCGATCCCGTCCGCCATCTTGTTGAAGGCGCAGGACGCATTGGTCTGCGGTTCCAAGCAAAAATAGGGTTTTGACGGATCTGCATAGAACATGAGATGCCCAAAAATGGGGTCCGCCTGAACGTGCAGCCCCAGGGCCCGGGACGGGAACCGCAATTGCGCTGTTCCATCCCAGCCGCTGTAACAATTGTTGCGCCAGCTTTTGGGCAGACCCCTGCCGCCCGCAAAGGAAAGCTCCGGGGGCACTCCGATGCGGTCGCTGACGACCCCTTCTGGAGCTTCCAGCCAGAAATGGGTTGCACGGAATTGCAGCTCCAAATCTCGGTCGCGCTCAAGCCAGGGATGATGACCAAAGCCGAACGGCATCGGGCGGGAGCCAGTGTTTATAATGCGTGTGTCGATCGTCAATCCGGCCGACGACAGTGCCAGGGACTGCACCGCGCGATAGCGAAAAGGATCGGCAGTTCCGCGATGGTCAAGCACCAGTTCGACCATGTCCCGAGTGCGCTGCGCTACCGACCAGACGGATTTCCAGCCGCTGCCGTGAACATTGAACCGTTCTATCCCATTGTTGGGCGGCACGGTGTACGTCTGATCTTCAAAATTAAAGCAATTGCCGATGATCCGGTTGGCATAAGGCAGCATCGGGAAGCTGGCGACTCCGAGAACATCTTTTTGTGCCGCGGCTTGGGCCGAGAGCGGTCGCAGTATGTCGGTCTCGCCACGCCGGAAGAAAGCGATGCTGCCACCGATGTCCGGCACAACCCCGGCGGTCAATCTGCCGGAGCCGAACTCGATCACGTAAACTTCAGAAATTGCGTCCATAGCCTGCCGTCCAACCGCCGTCGACTGCCAAGATCTGTCCCGTCGTATACGTATTGACAGGATCGACTAGGAACAACACAGCGTGGGCAACATCGAGGGCCGAACCGAGCCGGCCGTCGGGCACATGCGAAAGCATTGCCGCATCGCCAGAAACAAGCTTATCTCCTTCGCCAATCGCACCTATGGCCACGGCATTCACGAGGACTTGAGGTGCCAACCGCATGGCTTGTATCCGGACAAAAGCGGCGATTGCCGCGGCAGTGACGGATAGCGCTTGATGCCGGCGCATCGCCACTACTCCCAGCGCTGATATGAGATGGATGATGCGGTTAGGTTGGTGCTCTGCCATGCCGCCTCGTAGGATCTCAGACTGTTCGAGCAACCCGGTTGAAGTCCGCGGTTCGGCCGTAGTCAGATCGTGCGATACGACAAGAATATCAGGGCTTGTGGACAATTGGCCAGTTCCCTCAATCCAGGTAGTGCGCGCACCATTTGCTTCGAGGCTGGCGGCGATACAATCGACGATTGGATTTCGTGCGCCGATGATCGACGCCTCGCGTCCACGGAGCTCTACTTGCATCGATAGTCTCCCTGGTGTCGGTTTAGCCGACACTTTTCCCTTGGCAGAAGTGACTCTCATATCCTAGCATTATGCTATTATAATGTTGAGACTTCTTTCGGAGCATGCGAAACGGTGGGCTGTGATACGACCGAACCAGAGGGTCTATGGACGCACCAGCAGCGAATCTCCCGCGCGACAATCCGGCGACCTGGCATCTGCCGTCAGGCCTTGACGTCGCGGCACTGATGAAACTCTACGAGCAGATGGTGCTGCTTCGCAAATTTGAGAGCGTCGCCCAAATCGCCTGCAGAAGAGGAGAGACACCAGGTTTCTTGCACCTCTACATTGGCGAGGAGGCGACCGCCGTAGGGGCTTGCGCGCATTTGCGCAAGACCGACTGGATCACCTCCACACATCGCGGCCACGGCCATGCTCTGGCCAAGGGGATGGACCCTAACATCCTGATGGCCGAGTTGTTTGGCAAGCGCGACGGCTGTTGCGGCGGACGCGGCGGCACCATGCATCTTTATGACCGTTCCATCGGCCTCTTCGGAACGAACGGCATCGTGGCCGCAGGTATCAGCCATGCCGTGGGCGTGGGCATCAGCCATCGGACACGCCGCAGCGACGGCATAGGCGTTGCCTTTTTCGGCGACGGGGCAATCAATCACGGTGGATTCCACGAGGCCATCAACTTCGCCGGCATTCAGCGCGCGCCAGCTGTACTCATCTGCGAAAACAATCTCTATGCAACGGCCACCCCCCTTTCGTTGGCCACACTCAACACGGATATTGCCTCAAAGGCAGCTGCCTATGGCATTCCGGGGATCGCTGTCGATGGAAATGACGTTATCGCGGTGTGGCAGGTCATGGCCGACGCTGTCGCCAGAGCACGCACGGGAGAGGGCCCCACACTAATCGAGGCCAAGACCTACCGGACGGTCGGACATCATGAAGGCGATCCGGTTACCGGCACCTACCGCACTCAAACCGAGGTCGATGCCTGGGTAAGACACGATCCGATCCGAATGCTTCGGCAACGGCTCATCGACGAACTGAAGATGGCGACCGGTGAGGCGTTGGACGAGATTGACGCGCGGGTGGAAACGGCGGTGCAGTCGGCTCTCGATTTCGCCCGTCGTTCGCCCGAACCCGATGCGGTAACCTCGGGCCTACACGTCTACGCCGATCCGATCAACCCGCCAGAAGCGTTGCTGCAGCCGGCCCCAGGCGCCACCAGAACAACGAGTTGGTTGGATGCTGTGCGCGACGGCATCGCCGAGGAGATGCGTCGCAATCCGCACCTGCTCTATTTTGGCGAAGGCACCGGTGAAAGAGGAGGCACCTTTGCGCATACCAAGAACCTCTATGCCGAGTTCGGCGGTTCTCGGATGCTCGATACGCCGATTTCCGAACAGGGATTCACCGGTGCTGCGATCGGTGCGTCGGCCACTGGCACTCGGGTCATCGCCGATCTAATGTTTGCCGATTTCACCTTTGAGGCGGCCGGGCAGATCGCCCTCCAGGCCGCCAAGTTGCGCTATATGTCGAATGGTCAGATGAATGCTCCGGTCGTCGTCCGTGTGGGAGCAGGCGCGGTGCGCAGTGCGGGACCTCACCACAGCGGCGCCTATCACCCCGTCTGGGCGCACATGCCCGGGTTGATCGTCTGCCTGCCATCAACGCCCGCCGATGCCAAGGGCCTGATGAAAGCGGCGCTACGCGCCAGTGATCCAGTGCTGATCTTTGAACCCAAGGCGCTGTTTGCAACCAAGGGCGAAGTGCCCGACCGTGAGCATTTTGTGCCCTTCGGTGTGGCGCGGATCGCTCGGATGGGCCGCGATATAACCTTGGTCTCGGCTGGCCAGCTGGTGCATCGCGCGCTGGAAGCAGCAACGGAACTTGCCGCCGTCGGTATCGAGGCCGAAGTCATCGATTTGCGGACGATCATGCCGCTTGATGTCGGTACGGTGGCCGCATCCGTCGCCAAGACTCACCGGCTGCTCGTCATAGATGAAGGCTGGGGGGCGTTCGGCGTTGGCGCCGAGGTCGCTCAGGCCATGAGCGAACTAGTGTTCGATGAACTGGATGCGCCGGTCGGGCGCTTGCACACGCTCGCACAGCCGCATCCGCTCGCACCATCACTCGAACGCGCGATGCTCGTTGATGCTGCCAAGATTGCCGACGCTGCTAGGAGTGTGTTAGCGGGCAAAGCCCCGGTTCCGTCACACTGGCGCTATCCCGGCAAAATCGCCGACACAAATCCGAAGATTTCACCGGCGCCTATTGCCATGCCAGTGGGAGGGCCGTCATCTGCGGCTCCCGAAGCCGGCAGCGGTGAGCCGATCACGATGCCATTTGGCGATCTCACGATCAGTGAAGGAAAAATCGTCGCTTGGCACAAGGCCGAGGGTCAGCTCGTCAAGGCTGGCGAAATCGTTGCCGAGATTGAGACAGACAAGTCGGTCGTCGAGATCGAGGCGCCTGTCGAGGGCATATTGGGACCCATCGAGAAAGCGATGGGAACGGTTGTAGCGATGGGCGGTCGCATCGGCAGCGTCCAGCGACGAGGTTGAGAAAAAAGCAAAGCTTACATCATATAGCCGGCGGTCCAGCCGCCATCGACGGTGAGAACCTGCCCGTTGATATACCCGGACTCAGGCGCCGACAGGAAAAGTACGGCTTCTGCGATTTCTTCGGGAGTTCCCGGGCGGCCAAGTGGAATGTGCTCCATGAAGGCGGACATTTTGGCGTTGAATTTTCCGCCGTCGCTATAAAAAAGCTTCTTAGTCAATTCTGTCACGATGGAACCCGGCGCAACCGCATTTGTCAGTATGCCTTGTGGGCCCAGCTCCAGTGCCATCGAGCGGGTCAAGTGGATGACGCCGGCCTTTGCTGCGACGAAAGGGCTTTGCAGCCGCATGGCCGCGAGTCCGACCACTGATGCTATGTTGACGATGCGCCCGCCACGACCGGAGGTCAGCATCGGCCGCGCTGCTCCCTGGCTCATCAAGAAGAGCCCGTCAAGGTCGACGCCGACAATGCGGTGCCACTCTTGGGCTGGAAACGCATCGATATTGACGCGATGTGCCAACGTGTTAACGCCGGCATTGTTGACGAGGATGTCCAAACGGCCGAAGTGCTTGAGCGTTGAGGCCACAGCATCATTGATGGACTGAGAGTCCCGAATGTCGAGGGCGCATGCGACCGCACCGGAGATATCGCCCGCCACCTTTTGGGCCCCTTCAGCATTGATATCCGCGATGACCACGCCGGCCCCATTGTCCGCTAGGCGACGGGCGATCGCGCTGCCGATAGCACCGGCCGCGCCGGTGACGAAAGCAACCTGTCCCGCTAAATTCGTCTGCATGTCCGCACCGCACTTGTATCGCCGATCCGAAACGCTTTGAATTCTGATGCTAGCATAATATTTCTAGGTGCAAGTACCGCCGGGGCACAGAGGCCCAGCAGGGAGAATCAAAGTTTGAGCAAAAACGATTTGGGTTGGGAGGCGTCTGAGGACGTAGCTGGAGCGGTCGCCACATCCGATGACTTCTCGCCGCGACCACTTTCGAGAAGCGACGGACCGCTGTACAGGCAGCTGGCTTCAATCCTTAGAGCCCCGATTGCAGACGGCCGGCTTTCTCCTGGAACCTCATTGCCGCGCGAGGCCGATCTGGCCGAACGGTTTGGCGTCAGCCTCATCACGGTTCGTCAGGCCTTACGCAATCTCGAGATCGACGGCTTGATCAAGAAGCGAGCTGCCAAGCCAGCCATGGTTGCTTTTCCTGAGAAAACACCAAATCCCAGTTTCGCCTTCAAAAGTTTCGCGCAGATCGCCGAGTCAGCCGAGACCCGCCGGCTGGAGATCCGGTCCTATCGTTTGGAACGATCCGCCCTCGCTTCGGCGGCTTTCGGCCTGAAGCCGGCTCAACCATGCTATTGCCTTCGCGCTGTTCTCTTCCAAGACCATCAGCCGACGGGGCAAACTACATTCTTCTTTCCCCCATCGATAGGTCGCCGCCTGAAGCGGTCCGACTTTGACGATGTCGTTGTATTTAGAGCCGTTCAGCGCCATCTGGGGCTTCGCCTGTCAAGCGCCCGGATCACCGTGCGGGCTGAAATCGCAGATCAGGCACTCGCCGAAACCTTGGACTGCCAAACCGGCGCCCCGATCCTGGCGGTCGAGATGCTCTATCTTTCGGCTGAAGGAGAGCCGGTGGAGCTGACCATCAACCGCTGCCGTGCCGACCTATTCAGCCTAACCTACGATGCGCCGAACGATCTCGCCTGATACGCGGGTCTGTTGATCGCCAGTAGGGGCCTCGGGGGTCGCGTCGTCGCGGCGCGTCACTGGACAAGCGTAAAATTATAATAGCATAATGCTCTTTGGTCGCTCTCGGCGATCGAACGAACCGGCGGTGGTTTTGCGCAGATCCGGAAGTGAGGTCCACACTGCTGACAGAAAGCGAGCCTTCAGTTATCGAACAAAATTCCAGGGAGGATACGATGAACCACTTGAACGTCGGCGCTGCCTTAGTAGCCGCAGCTGTAACGCTTGTTTCGATCCCATCATCGGCTGTTGCAGAGGGCAAGACTTACAAAATCTATCTCTCGAACAATTTTGTAGGCAATGACTGGCGCCAACAGATGTTGCGCAGTGCGGACATCGCGGCCAAAAAGCCCCCGCTTGCGGGCCGTGTCGAACTGAAGGTTGAAGTCGTGGAGACGACTGTCCAGGCGCAGATCAACTCGCTCAACAACATCATTCGCGACAAGCCAGACGCGATTCTAGTCGATGCCGCGTCCGGCGAAGCCCTCAATCCAACAATTCAAAAGGCCTGTGACGCAGGTATTCTCGTTATCGCCTTCGACCAGATTGTCACGGCGCCTTGCGCCTATACCATGGAATCCGATTGGGGCCGCGCTCCGGTCGTGGAAGCGGAATGGCTCGTAAAGAAAATTGGCGGTAAGGGCAATATATTCGTCGATAGGGGCCTTGCCGGTGCTCCGATTTCCGCGCAATTGCAGAACGGTTTCGAAAGCGTCATCAAGAAGTATCCCGATATAAAAATCGTCGGCTATTTCAATGGCGACTATGCTCTCGGGCCGGAGCAAGCCGGAGTCGCCAACCTGCTTGCGGCCCACCCACAAGTAGATGCAATATTTGTTCAGGGCTATGGTGCAGGAGCCATCAAGGCGCTTCAAGATGCTGGTCGGCCAATAGTGCCGGTCACCGGCAGCCCGTTCAATCTGACAACCACCACATGCTTGCAGGCTCAAGGTGCCCAATGCATCCTTGCCCCCAACCCTGCTTATCTGTCGGCCGAAGCGCTGAAACTAGCGGTCGAAATTCTCGATGGTAAGAAGCCGGCGGAAAAGCACATCCTCTTGCGGAACGCGTTCCTGACCACCGACCCAATGCCGTCTGAGCTGTATCCAGACGCAAAGATGGACAAGATCGAGGTCGGTAAGAACGCGTTTCCTGAAATGGCACCCGGACTTTTCCTGCCGGTCAGCCCGGATTGGGTGACGATCACGCCAAAGGAAGCCTCCGGCTCATGACCCCAACCGTCGTGCGCCGGTGGAATGCCTCCCCGGCCCACGCGGTGACAAGTAAATTCGGTCCGTGGTAACGTTATCAATTGGGTGCCGGCGCCGTTCACCGGCACCTGAACGAGTAATTAAAGAGACGCTAGCTTGGGAGGAACTGACATGAAGCATCTTGGATTGTTTGCTGCCGTGACGGCGATCGCGATGTCGTTGTCGGCAGCACCACAGGCCTCGGCCGACGGTAAGGTGTACAAGATCTATCTCTCGAACAATTTCGTGGGCAACGATTGGCGCCAGCAAATGGAGCGTGTCGCCCAGGTCTCGGTCAAGAAAGGTCCTCTCGCTGGACGCGTAGATTTAAAGATCGAAAATGCCGAAGGCTCGGTGCAGGCCCAGATCAATTCTCTCAACAACATCATTCGTGACAAGCCAGACGCGATTCTGGTCGATGCCGCCTCGGCCGAAGCACTCAACCCTACAATCAAAAAGGCCTGCGACGCCGGAATCGTCGTCGTCAGCTTCGACCAAGTTATCAGTGAGCCATGTGCCTATGCTCTCGAGTCTGACTGGAATCGCATTCCGGCCGTGCTCGCCGAGTGGATGGCAAAGCAGTTAGGTGGCAAGGGCAAGGTGTTCGTCGACCGCGGCCTCGCTGGCGCGCCGATATCGGCACAATTGGAGAAGGGCTATCTGGATGTCCTCAAGAAGTATCCAAACATTCAAGTGATAGGCAACTACAACGGCGAATATGCTTTGGGGCCTGAGCAGGCTGGCGTTGCTAGCCTCTTGGCTGCGCATCCCGAGGTCGACGGCATCCTGACGCAAGGCTACGGGACGGGAGCGATCAAAGCCCTTCAAGATGCGGGCCGCAAGATTGTGCCGGTAACGGCGTTCTCGTACAACGTTGCAGGCTTCACTTGCGCACAGACCGCCGGCGCCAAATGCATTCTCGGCTCGAACCCGGCTTATTTGTCCTCCGAGGCAATTAAGCTCGCCGTCGATATTCTAGATGGCAAGCCGAAGCCGAAGGATCGCCACATCCTGGTCTATGGCGACTTCATAACCACTGATCCAATCAAATCGGAACTTTATCCCGATGCGTTGATGCAAAAGATCGAGATTGGCAAGAACGCCTGGCCCGATCGCGCGCCCGGTCTAACGCTACCGATTTCACCCACATGGGTTGAGATCACGGCCGCCGAGGCGGCCGGACCATAAGTGTACCTTGTGCGCCGGTCCTCCTGGATCAACGGCCGGCCTTGGAACCGCGCACCGTTACCGCTTCCGCAGGCGCTTTTTTGCCAGGATTGTGAATGGCCGACCTTCTCACAGTGACGGGCGTGATAAAACACTATGGCGGCATCATTGCGCTGTCCGACGCCAATCTCTGTGCTCGGGCCGGCGAAGTCCACGCGCTCCTTGGCGAGAACGGGGCAGGCAAGAGTACTTTGATCCAGATCCTGTCTGGCGCCGTGCGCGCAGATGGCGGAGCGATAACGCTGGAGGGCGCAGACTACCATCCGCGCAACCCGGTGGCTGCCCAGAGATCGGGCGTTTCGGCGGTGTTCCAGGAACTCTCCTTGATACCCGATCTGACGGTGGAACAGAATATCTGGTTTCGCCGCGAACCTCTTTCCGTATTTGGAACAGTACGATCGGGTGAGCTTCGCAAGGCCACGACCAACCTCCTAGAGGAGTTCGGCTTTCCGGGCTTGCGCCCAAGCCAAGAAGTGCGCCGGTTGACTTTGGCAGAGCGACAGATTGTCGAAGTCGCCAAAGCACTCGCGCGCGATCCCAAGGTCTTGATCTTGGACGAAGCGACGTCGGCTCTAGCGGCCAAAGAGACTGAGTGGCTACTTGGACTTGCTCGACGGTTCGCTAAAGCTGGCCGGCTCGTCATCTATATTTCCCACCGGCTCGCCGAGGTTCGTCAGATCGCGGACCGGGTTACGGTATTGCGCAACGGTGCAACCGTGGCCGCCTACGAGACTAAGGCAGTCGACGATGAGACGATCATCACCGATATGCTCGGTCGGCGAATGGATCGGCTGTTTCCCGAACGGCACGCAACGGCGGGCAACCGCGTTGCACTTCAAGTTCGCGGGTTGACGGTCGGACATCGGCTTGTAGGCGTCGATTTCGATCTCAAAGAGGGTGAGGTTCTGGGTGTCGGCGGCCTGCAAGGCCATGGGCAGTGGGAGCTTTTCCAATCGTTGTACGGCATCGGCAGTTGCAAAGGCGCAATCGAGCTTTTGGGGCGACCAGTTGCGATCACCTCTCCGCGCAAGGCCCTTGCCGGCCAGAACGGAATGGCGTTGGTGCCCGAAGACCGTCGCAATCACGGGCTGCTGCTCACAAAGAGCGTGCGCGAGAACTTGACACTATCGGTTGTTTCCCGTTTCACCCGGTTCGGGCTCACGGATGCAAAGCGTGAGCGGGCGCTCGTCGATGAGATGATTACATCACTCAAGATCAAGGTGGGTTCGCCCGAACAGATAGCCGGCACCCTCTCGGGCGGCAATCAGCAGAAGGTGATCTTCGGTAAGATGCTGCTGACTGACGCACGGGTGCTGCTGCTTTATGATCCGACGCGCGGCATCGATGTCGGCACCAAGGGTGAGATATTCCAGCTCATGCGCGATTTGGCGGCAAAGGGTTATGCGATCCTGTTCTATTCGAGCGACCCGCCAGAGCTAGTCCATGTCGCTGACCGGATTCTCGTGTTGCGCAATGGCCGACGTGCGGCGATCTTGGAGGGCGACGACCGAACGGAGCGGGAGATACTTCGCGCTGCGATGATCGAGACGCAGGGGGCCGCCTGATGACCACAGCGGCCGAAAATGCGCAGGTCGCCAAAAGCCCATCCAACGGAGGCGGCGAGCTGAAGAACTGGCTTTTGGACCGCGCGCCGTTTCTCGTTGCGTGCGTTATGCTGTGCGCACTTGTTGCCGTCTACGGAGTGCTGCGCGACGGCGTGTTCTCCTTGGCCGAGCTCAATATCGATACTGCGGCCGCGCTGACCTTGTTGCTGGCGGCCACGGGCCAAACAATCGTGTTGCTGCGCGGGGGCATTGATTTGTCCATCGGCGGCGTCATCAGCCTCGGAACGGTGCTTGCCGCAACACAAATGGGTGACAATCCTTGGTCCGCGACCTTTTGGGTGCTGCTGGTACTTGCGGCGGGCGCATTGGTCGGATTTGTCAATGGCGTATTGATTACGGTGCTGAAGTTGCAGCCCTTCCTAGTGACGTTGGCGACCTGGTCCATCCTCTCCGGTGCGGCACTGATCGTTTTGCCGACGGACGGCGGCGCATTGCCGACTGCTTGGATGGCCTTCGGCAACGCCACTTGGCTGGGATTGTCCAGCTCGGTTTGGCTGCTTGCTGGGCTGATTTGCTTTTGGCTTTGGTTCCGGCGTTCCCGTCTCGGTGTTGCCATCCGCGCGACGGGTTCGAACGAGCGCTCGGCATTCCTATCGGGCGTATCGCCCCTTTGGATCAATGTCGCGACCTATGGCCTATCAGGACTCTTTGCTGCTTTGGCAGCGCTCTATCTCACGACCCAGACCGGTGCGGGTTCGCCGACCATCGGCAAGGACTACATTCTACCATCGGTCACGGCCGCCGTGATAGGCGGTCTCAGTCTGTTCGGCGGCCGTGGAGGATTGATCGGAACAACCATCGGTGCCTTTATCCTGACGATCATCGGCAATCTCGTCTTCGTGCTTCGGGTTTCGAGCTACTGGCAGCCGATCGTTTCAGGCGTCATTCTTTTGATCGCCGTGCTGGCGAGTTCGACAGCCGAGAAATCGGCCCGGAACAGTCTGACATGAATCTGCTGCGGAACAGGGCCATCGTTCTGGCCTATGTCGGCATGGCCGTGCTGCTGGCTTTGACGAGCATAGCGTCGCCTGGATTTCTGGCGGTTTCGCATCTGCGCAGCCTTGTGGTGCTGGCCGCGTTCATTGGTATCGTCGCTCTCGGGCAAACCTTTGTCATCATCGCGGGTGGGATCGATCTGTCGGTTCCCTGGGTTCTCAACTGTGCCGCGGTGCTCATGACCGTGGCGGCCAAGGGACAGGACCAGCCGCTTTTTTGGATTGTCCCCCTGCTCCTTATCGCAGGAGCTTTGACCGGGGCTGTCAATGGTATTGGTGTTGCGATGTTCGGCGTGCCTCCCATCATCATGACGCTGGCCATGAACGTGATCCTACAGGGTGGCATTTTAGTCTACACCGGTGGCGCACCACCTGCGACATCACCACCGGCGATCCAATATCTGGCGGTCGGTCGGTTTGCCGGTATCCCCGTCATACTCATTCTGTGGCTGGTGCTGACGGCGCTGGCCACACTGCTGCTATCGAAAACCGCGTTTGGCCGCTATGTCTATGCTGTCGGCACCAGCGCCACTGTGTCGGAATTTTCCGGTGTGCCTGTGCGCCAAACAATAGTTCTGGTCTATACTCTTTCGGGCTTCACGGCGGCGCTGGCAGGAATGCTGCTCACCGGCTACACGGGACAAGCCTATTTGGGGATGGGTGACCCATATCTGTTCACCTCCATAGCGGCCGTTGCGATCGGCGGGGCCTCGATTCTCGGAGGCAGCGGCCACTATATCGGCACCATAGCTGGAGCCTTCGTCCTGACGATCCTGACGGGCCTTCTGCCAGCGCTGAATCTGTCCAACGGCGCATTGCTGATCGTCTACGGACTTGTAATCCTGGTGACAGTTTCCCTTTCCAGTGAAGCAGTCCCCACCATTGCTGCCTGGTCTGGCGAGTATTTTCGAACGGCGAAGTCCCTCTCGATGAGGTCTGACCATGACCCAAATTGACTGCGTTGTTGATGCCAAAGCCCAACTAGGCGAAGGCACCTACTGGGATCCCCAAGCCAGGGTGCTCTGGTGGATCGACATCTATGGCAAGGCCATCTATCGCTTCGATCCCAAATCGGGCCGTAGTGAGCGGTTTGAGGTGCCGGAATTTCTTGGATGCTTGGCGGTGCGCGAGCGCGGCGGCCTGGTTCTGACCCTCACCAGCGGCTTTTACTTCTTTGATCCGGGGACCGGAAAGCTCCAGGCGATCGCCGATCCGGAAAGCGACTTGGACAATACCCGCTTCAACGACGGTAAGACCGACCGGCAGGGCCGCTTCTGGTCCGGATCGATGTTCGAGGCGCCCGGCACCCCTGCGCGCAGGATCGCCGCGCTATACCGTCTCGATCCCGATCTTTCGGTTCACAAGATGGTCGACGGCATCGGCTGCTCGAACGGTCTTGCCTGGAGCCCAGACAGCCGCACCATGTACTTCACTGACAGTCATGGACCGATCGTATGGGCCTGGGATTTCGATCCGGCTACGGCTGAAATCGCCAACCGGCGAACCTATGTCGATCTTTCGTTCTTGAACGGCATCGGCGACGGCGCGACGGTCGACGTCGAAGGTTGCTACTGGCTGACCATTCCGTTCAAGGGCAAGGTCCTGCGTTTCGACCCCGCCGGCAAGCTCATGCGCACCATAGACATGCCGACCGACCTTCCGACCTGCTGCGAATTCGGCAATGACGACCTTGATGTGCTCTATGTGACGAGCGCGATCCTGCGCCGCCAGCCGGGTCAGCTGGCGGGTCAGCGCAATCCCGGTGGACTGTTCGCCTTGGATGTGGGTGTCAAGGGCCTCCCCCTCGTGCCCTTCAAGGGCTGAGGTGGTCCTGGGCTAGGCCTGGCTGACGCGAACGGCTGCATCCTTGCGAGCAAACAGCTCAGGCTTCAGCGCCATGCCGAGGCCCGGCGCGTCGATCGGCGCAACCAGGCCTTTGCGCACCTCCGGCAGCACATCGACGATCTCCCGGTACCAGCCGGTGAAATAGGCGCGCACGGCTTCCTGGTAGCTGGCGTTCGAGAGCGTCGAGGACAGCGCGCAACTAGCCGCGAACACAACCGGGCCGGTACAGTCGTGCAGCGTGACGGGCAGCGCCGCGGCTTCCGCCATGTTGGCGATCTTGCGTGCCTCCGAGAGGCCTCCGCACCAGGCGAGGTCGATCATGATGATGGACGCCGCCCCCTTCTCGATCAGTTGGCGGAACGGTCCGCGCATGGCCAGACGTTCGCTGGCGGCAATCGGGATCGCCGTATGGCGCGCAAGCTCGGCCATGGCGTCGAGGTCGTTGAATCGGATGGGCTCTTCCAACCATAAGGGCTTGAAAGGCTTCAGAGCCTCGGCGATGACGAGCGCGCACGGCAGCGACCAAAGCCCGTGCAGCTCGACCATGATTTCCATCGCATCGCCGACGGCGTTGCGGATCTTCTGGAACGGCTCCAGCGCCTTGGCGAGATCGGCCTGCGAAATCCGCGTTCCGTTGGAGGCTTCGGCCGCGATGTCGAAGGGCCATATCTTCATGGCCCTGATACCTTCGGACAAGAGGCTCTGGGCGAGCACCCCGGCATCGAAGCGGAACGCCAGCAGATCCTCGTAAGGGCCCTCAGCCATGTCGCCCTGCTTCAGCGACCAGTCCTCGGTCCGTTCGAACAGCGCATGACGCTTTGTCGCCCGAATATGACCGTACCCGGCGCAGGTGTTGTAGACCGGCACCTGCTCCTGAATGCGCCCGCCCAGCAGCCGCCAGACCGGTTCGCCCAGGGCGCGGCCCATGAGATCCCACAATGCAATGTTGACGGCCGAATTGCCTCGCGTCTCAGCGCCGGAGTCGATCGCGCCGACATAGACATTGCGCAGGCGCCAATCATGCAGCTCGATGTCGCGCGGATCCTTGCCGATGAGATAGGGCGCGATATTCTCGTGCAGATAGGCTTCGACCGGCGCCGGCGCAAAGAAGGTTTCGCCAAGCCCTATGAGCCCAGTGTCTGTTTCCAGCTGCAGCCAGATGAGGTGCGGGAACTCCAACAGCCGGAGGGTTTTCAGCCGCGCTATCTTGGAACTGGGCATGGACGGCATCGTTGCTTGTTTCCTTCAGCCGTTCAAGGGTCAAAAGGGATCCGCCCTGCGCCAACGACGCTTTGACATCACATGGGCCCACACTCACCCAGCCTATGCTAGCTGCAAGGAAACCAGCGCAATTCCAGCTCGCGTAGAACTCGGGTGAAAGTGTCGGCTTATGGCCCTTACCTGCCCAACGGCGACCATGCAGCCACAAACGAGGACAGAGACCAAGCGGACACTGTTCGCGCTACGTGCTCTCGTCATCCGGAGCTGAGAGATCCCCAAGCGGCTTTTCTGAGTGAAACCCCGTGGGCCCATGGATAATCTGCCAAAGCTCCGCTTGATCTGGATCAGAGGCCGATGACGTATTGAGGGCTAGTCAGCTCGGCTGTGAGTGGATCGAAATTGTTAGGGGAGTAAACAGAGTGTTTCGACATATTCTCATTCCAACAGACGGATCAGAGCTTGCTCAAAACGCCATCCTCTATAGGGTGGCGCTTGCCAAGGAACAAAAGGCAAAGTTAACTGCGGTCACCGTGCACCGACCCTTCCATATTGCGACACTTGATCCAGAAATGCTGGAGGACACGCACAAGGAATATGATAGGCATGTCGCCGAGCACGCAGCAAAACATTTGGCCGTTGTATCAAAAGCAGCAGCAGCGGCAGGTGTTGCCTGCGATGTGGTAAGCCTTGAGCATCAACACCCGTACCAAGCAATTGTTGAAAGCGCGAGGGACAGACAGTGCGACTTGATTGTTATGGCCTCGCACGGGCGCAGCGGCGCATCCGCAGTCTTGATGGGCAGTCAAACAGTGAAGGTTCTGACGCACAGCAAGGTGCCTGTACTTGTCTATCGTTGAAGCTTGCTCTGAAGCCGCGGGCAGGTGGAATTGGCCTTGCTCGTCGGGTTGTCTGGCGACTCCAATAGGTCGACTTTGGCCTTACCGTGGCATCAATGGTCCGCTCATTGGGGGTCTTCTAGCATCGGGGGTTAGTGCGGCAATCGACCTTCATGACCCGAAGCTTCCTTCTTCTTTGCGTCTGCTTTGCTGTCAGCGATTTCCGAAAGCGGACCCAATGCACGGTTCCTCAAGAACGCCAATTGGCTCCGTACTTGCCAGCTCGGATGGCGGCGAGGTGATATTCCGCAAGCTCGCGCACACGGGGGCTCTCGTTGTGACGCAATGCTTCGATTGCCCTTACGGCATCATCGGTGCCGATCTTGCGCATCGCCCAAATTGCTTTCCTCCACAGGGCACGACTTGAATCCTCCCGCCCGGCCCAGATTGGTTCCGCAAATTCCGCCATGGCTCGCAAAGTTGGCACCGAATCCGGATGCCTCATCCCGTCGAGAACAACCGCGATATCTTCGTGTCGCGAGTGCCATGACGCCGTGGCGATTTTCTGGAGGATCAATCGTGCGCGTTCATCCCTTGGCCAGAGACGTGTCTGCGGGCCCAAAGCCCATTCGAGCTTCTCGCCATCTTGTTCCTCGACTGCACTGATGAGATCCGCAAGCAACGCCTCGGCAACACGCGGCTGCGGCTCAGCTATCAGCTCTTCGTCGCTCACATCTGGTGGGATTGCGAAGCGTCGCCGTTCCTTCTCGAAAATGGGGACTTCCCGTCCTGCGAACTTCATAAGATCCGTTCCATGCCTATGCCTAGTAAGGTAGCGACGCCAACTATGATCGCACGACCGCTCTCGTGCAAAGTTTCAATGCGTGATCAAGGGCCGGCCAGTACTCACGATCGTCGTAGTGTGATTCACCACGTGCTCCGCAAGTGGGATTGCTCTGGGTAGGGCCTCTCCTCAGGCAACTGTCGTCGTGCCTCGTCTAACTGGCCTTTCAAAACGAGGTCATGAATGCGATGAACGATCGGCGTGAGAAGAAGTCCTTCAACGATGGAACTTGAGAGTTGTCCAGTCTGGGCCAGGGCGACAGGGAAATCGATCACCGCATGGCAGAGAACGGCTAGGGCCAACAACCCGAGCCATCCTTTTTCAACCGCGCGCCAAACTACCAGGGATAAACCAATCTGGATCAATAGCGCTATCAGGCGTTCGACGGTGCCCATTGTCAGTCCCGCCAGCGTCAATTGCTCCAAGCTGGTTTGCATTCGGGCAATCGCCTCCGGGGAAACCGTCGACCCAAATGTTGCGTCAAAGCGCCCTGAATTCAGCAAAATTGCAAAAGTGAATGTCTGAACCATTGCGAGGCCGCCGATGAGGATCGCTTCAAGTCCACCATGCCCGATGCCATAGGCCACCGCTGTTCCCGGAGTGCCCGATACCCTAACAAGAGTGCGCATTCCGACAACCCGCCCAACTTCCTCGAACAAGCCGGCGGCAAGGCATCCGTAAAGGGCAAAACCAATCGGATGAGCCTGGAACCATGCCGCAGTGGTCGGGTTGAGCTTCAGGAGATAGACGTGCAAACTCCTTTCCAGCACTTGACTGAACACAAAGAACGCCCCTGCGCCGACCAAGACGTTCCTTATCAAGAGTGTCATGCGTGAGCGGCAGATAAAGAAGATCGACGTTGGCCAAAGGATAGATAGGGCGGCGGAAGCTGCGATGCCTATGAGAACCGGCGATGAGACCATGGTGTGTCCCCAACCTCGGCTGGCGGCTAGACTTGAGACCACCCGGCCGCTGTCGGGCTGAAGATTCGAGTTCATGCCGCCGTTGCCACACATCTTTCGTCTTGGGTCGCGCTGCAAGATGTGCTGCAACGTCGGAAGCACGTTGGGGCCAAGGAAGGCCTGAGGCTAGGAATCAAGGATCGAGTAGACCAGCATGCCTAACGACAATACAGCCCTCAACAGTCAGGACGCCCCAAGTCTCAACGGGATTGCCGAAGCCTGGCGACTGATTGAGAATGCGATCATTGTCACGCCGGTCCTACCATTGGTCTCGGAACGGATCGTGCAATTCTTGCCGGAGGGCTCAGCGTGCCACCTGAAGCTTGAGGTGTTCCAACATACTGGCTCCTTCAAGGCCCGGGGCGCGCTGCTTAATGTGCGCCAGCTGTCTTCTGCAAATCGGGCGCGTGGCGTAACCGCGGTCAGCGCCGGTAATCACGCCATTGCGGTCGCCTGGGCGGCCCAGCAAGAAAATATCCCTGCGAAAGTGGTCATGATGGCTTCGGCCGACCCAGTCCGGGTTGCCGCCGCACGCGCGCTCGGCGCCGAAGTCGTGCAGATGCCAGACGTTCACGCCGCATTCGCCGAAGTCGACCGCATTGTTGCTCAAGAGGGCCGGACCTTCGTGCACCCCTTTGAGGGCCAAACGACCTGCACTGGCACGGCGACCCTAGGCGTTGAATTCATGCGCCAGGTTCCAGAGCTCGATGCGGTGGTTGTGCCCATCGGCGGGGGCGGACTCATTGCCGGCATGTCGCGGGCGATCAAGCTGATCAACCCTGAATGCAAGGTCTATGGCGTTGAGCCCGAGGGAGCGGACTCAATGTCACGCAGCCTCGCCGCCGGCAGCCCGCAGCGATTGGAGAAAGTGAACACTATTGCTGATTCGCTGGGTGCACCGATGGCGCTGCCCTATTCTTTTGACTTGGCGCGCCGGCATGTAGACCGGGTTCTGTTGCTGCCCGATGCGGAGTTACTCAAGACCATGGCACTGTTGTTCGACGCCACCAAGCTTGCACTAGAACCGGCCGGCTGCGCGTCGACCGCAGCCGCCATTGGCCCACTACGCGGAGAGCTGGCGGGCATGCGCGTGGGCTTGATTGCTTGCGGCTCCAACATCGGCGAAGCGAAATTTGCCGGCTTCGTCACGCAAGGTCGGGAGCTTTTGGCAAAGATCTCGTAGGTCTGCGCTCACTATCTGACGTTGGCCCCAACCATAGCTGTGCGGTGAGTTAGTGCGCGCGCTGGTTTATTCGGAAGCACCGCCTGATGGTTCGATACTCATAACGGACACATGCAATGGTCGCATCGTCCGCGATGTCTCTTGGAGCACTATTTCGCAGTGCTAAGCTCAGACTACCGCCTCGAGCTTCCCGATGTTGAAGCGGGGTAACTGTCGCGGCGGCGTCTCGCAGAAGTTCCACCAGCGACGGCGTTTTTTATCGATTTCACCGTGAGATCATGATTAGGCAAGGTCGCGTCAGTTCGATCAATCCGATGCAGTGGTGATGAGTATGTCAAGTTCACACACGGCCCCCGCGCCAACTCGGCGGCAGAGGTTCTCGGCAAGCGGTTGGAGCATCCTTTTCGCGTTCCTGCTTGCAGCTTGGGAACTCTACTTCTTCGTGCTGGCCGAGACGAACTGGTTAGGTAACTGGGACCCTCACATTCCGCTCTTCTTGCCCCAAAGACTAGGGTTTAATATAGCCTGGATCGCGGTCGCTTACCTTGGGTTCCAGCTCCTTTCGATCCCGTTTGCATTCCGAAACAAGGATCAGTTCGTTGGAATATTCGATGGTTTGGCGTCGCTGGTGCCGCTAGCAGTCGTGGGCAGCGTCTTGGTTGGCGCGACCTTTTTCAACGCTGGATATTTGGTGGCGGGACCAGGCAAACTCGAGGCAGCTTTCGTACTATTCGTAGTTGGAGCGATGGATCTGTTCGGAGGTTACGCGATCAACATTGCGTTGAGCCGTCGGCAGTTCAACGTCAACTAGGCCCTGACCACCGGGAGTTCGACCAAGGCGCGCGAATTGGGATCTGCCTCGCCCGCGACGATCAGCCGTCGCCAGTGGATGTACTTTCAAGCGACGCCAAAGGACCCGATAGTGCATCATCGAGTGCCGCAAACACCTAGTTCAATTGGGCTCCGTGTAGGCTCAAAATATAGGCGACAAGATCAATTTGGTCGGAGGGCGCAATGACGAGGCTCGGCATCGTCGGATGCGGTGATCGAAACCATACGATCAAGGCCGTTCCCGTCATGCCACGAGTGTTTGCGACTGCTTCGAATGTCGGTGCCTTGGCGATGGGGGAGCTGGTATCGCCGCGTTTCCAGCCATGACAATAGGCGCAGTGCGTGCGCGCATACTCCTCACCCCTTTGGGCATCACCCACGTCTTGGGCACAACTCAACGTTGGCAAGAGCAACATCGCCACGGTGACAATTGTCCTGGCTCGCATTTTCACCCTCTCCAGGGACGCTGACGGATTCCCGACCGCCGAGACCTCCGGTCATAGGCAAACGGCCGGACCAGTACGCCAGCCGACAGAAACAGAAGCATCTTCGGGGATCGCCGGCAAACCGCATTGACAACGGTCAACTTCCGATTTCGTCGACTGTCCCTCGGCGGCGGGTAATTATTGGCAATGTCGGCGACAGTCGGGCTACGAGAGATTATGGGTTTACCTGAATCTTTGGTAGCTGAATGGTGACATCGCCTCGCGTCCTTTGATAGTATAGATATCCGATCACGGCTACCGCTACGATAAGCACACCGATGACAACAGCTCTCATCGAGTTCATCACGCATACTCCAACTTAAATACATCTCAGAATTTTTGCTTTATAGAATGAATGTGCAGTTTGGCATGTCACGCGACCAGCCTTTAGTCCTCACCTCCATGTCGGGGTTCTTAAAAGTCGACTGCTTCCCTTCGCTGCCTATCATACCGCTTGCCCCGCGGTCCCAGCACCCATCTACTCGGGGATTCGCGAGATCTTCGTCCTTCGATGCTGAGTCCGGCCGTCGTCGATCTTCGACCCCTGACGCAACACGCCGCGCCATGGGCCGCGTCAAAGATGAAGCCGGCTTTGACAATGTTGGGAACGATGAGCACGGCCTCGGCCTGCTTCGCAATCTCCGCGGCGAAGGGGTGGTGGCCGCAATGTACTTGCAGAGCATGATCGGCGTCTCGATTGAGGTCATCGGCCGATGGGTCTGCGTAGATGGGTTCGACCGGAGCCATCGGCCCCAAGGCGGCCACAAGCTCTCGCCGCGTCGGCGCTGTCGTCAGACGTAGGCGGATGCCGCATGGCATCCGATTCAAGGGCGGCGAACCGAATTGCCGCCCGCGATGATGCGATCCAGGATCGCGGTGACCTCGTCGTGCAAGGCAATCTCGTGTGGGGACGTACCCGCGCCGCGATGGGCATCAGCGGCATCCGAAATGATGCCAACGGCTTCGCCTTCGTTCATGATCTTGAGGTCACCCAGAGCTAGAATGAGTGACTCGCAGATCGAAAGCGCGGCAAGGCCCGAGGCAACGCTGCGAATGTCGACTGCATCTGTCATTTCGTCGCCTCACTGTACGGACGGGATAGGGACCTTCCCATCTCCACAGCTTTCTAGACCATTCGACGGAAGCGAATGCTGATGCAGGTTAGCGAATGTCGATTTTCCAGGTGCCTCCGATAGCACCTTATTCAGCAGGGACGTTCGGGCTACCGAAACTTCTGGACCGTCCCCTGCCTCTGATCGTAAGAACCTTGGCGACTGCGCTTTCGCCGCTTAGAAACATGAGGTTAAGCGACGTGCAGGCCGCAAAAAAGACGCACCTCGCAACCAAGCTCGGTCGCTTTGTCCAGCTTTCCGAACGCGAGTTCGAATGTCTTGCCGAGTTACAATCATCACCCATTCAGGTTAAGCGGGGCCAGGAACTCACATATGAGGGCCAGACCGAGCAGGTCGCCCATATCCTCCAGTCTGGGTGGGCCTGCAGTTTCAAGACGCTGCCCGATGGCGGTCGCCAGATCATCGCCTTTCCAGTTCCTGGTGACATCGTTGGCCTTCGCAGCTTGTTGCTGCGCACCGCGGATCACTCGTTCGCCGTTTTGACCGACGCCGTCGTCACTCGCCTGACGGTCCCGCGAATTCTGCAGGTGTTCAACGAAATGCCACATCTCGCTGTCGCAATTCTGTGGGCAACGTCGCGAGACGAGGCCATGGTCGTCGAGCATCTCGCCAGCGTTGGGAGACGCAACTCCGTCGAGAGGACGGCGCACTTCTTTCTCGAACTCTATGACCGACTTCGCCTCGTCGGGCTGTCAAGGGAGACGGAGTTCAATTGCCCCCTGACGCAAAACCTGCTCGCTGACGCACTTGGTCTGAGTACGATCCATGTCAACCGCGTCTTGCGGCAATTGCGCGAGCGGAATTTGCTGACGCTGAAGGATCACAAGGTCGTCATCCACGACCTTGGAGCGCTGGCGGCGTTGGCCGGATACGTAATTCCCGAAATCAATCCGGTTGTGGCCGTCGGAATTCGGGCAAGGCGAGGCACTGATCTAGATTAGCGAACGGTTCGACCAAACGTCGTAGATATCAATTTGAACCTTCGCGCGCGACCGGCAGCAAGGCACGCGCCGTATGATCGCTTGCGCGTTGGAGGGTGATTTGTTCAATGCGGCACGAGGCCAACGCGAACACGAATCTTCGAGAGGAACGGCCGTGCGTAACACTGTTCAGCCGCCACCCACGTCACACTGCGATCGTTGTGGTGGCCAACTCGCCTTGAAAGGTACTAATGTCGCCCATTCGATATTGGGCTCAAAGAGCAATGTCTTCGTTTGCGTCACTTGCGGCACCGAGCATTCATATATTGAGCACCACTATGTCGGAGAGTCCCAATTCACGGCCGCAGACGGCCGCAGCGTGGGCAGTGGCCTCACTATCACGTCGTCCCGGCATCCGTAACCTTAAGTCTCTGAGCGTCAGATGACGCTGACGAAGTCGAGGGTATTACTTTGAGCGAGCAGGACAATGCAGCTCGCAACGAAGTAGTATGCCTCGGACTCACCACATTACATCCGATTTCGTCGTCTGTCCCTAAGCACCCGCGTGATGGCTTTGTCGGCAATCCTGGATGAGTCGGCCCCAGCGCCGAATTCGCAACGTAGGCGGTTGATGCGCGGCAGGCCGTTTTTTGGATTGGAAGCACTGAGGCCGATACCGTTTTGGGTTCCGGCACTTACCAGCTATCTCGACATTGATCCCGTCCGTGCCAAGTGCAACTCCCAAACGTGTACAACCGTTACCTTTAACGATCCTTCGGAAAGGCGCCATGGGCAAAATGGTCGTGTCAGGACCTGAGACTTCGGGCGAAACCAACAACCGGGCGGCCAAGCTTGAGGCCATCCTGAACACGGCCGTCGCGGCTATTGTGACGATCGACAGAACAGGCGTCATCGACAGCGTCAATCCCGCAACCACGACCCTTTTTGGCTACGCGGCCGACGAGTTGATTGGCCAGAACGTCAAGACGCTGATGCCCGAGCCCCATTCGCTGGAGCACAACGAATACCTGGCGAATTACCTGGGCAGTGGCGTCAAGAAGATCATCGGCATCGGCCGGGAGGTCATCGGACGACGCAAGGATGGCTCGACCTTTCCCATCCACCTGGCGGTGAGTGAGTTCCAGGCCGACGGTGAGCGATATTTCGCAGGTATCATCACAGATCTGAGCATACGCCGAGCAGCACAGAACGCACTGAAGGAGAGTGACCGGCGGCTCGTACAGGCGCAGAAGATGGAGGCCGTTGGCCAACTCGCCGGTGGCTTGGCGCATGATTTCAACAACCTCCTCACGATCATACTCGGTAACCTCGAATTGGTAGTGCCACAACTTTCGGATGAGCGCTTACGCACGGAGTTGCAACGGGTTCAGGACGCTGCAGCCAGTGGCTCGGACCTCACCCGGCGGCTACTCACATTTTCCCGTCAACTAGCGCTCGATCCACAGACCGTCGACATGAATACATTGGTGGTCCAAACGTCCGAGCTTCTACGCCGCACGCTAGGTGAGCACATTATCCTCAGCACGACGCTGGCGCCGATGCTTTGAGAGGTCCACGCGGATCCGACCCAAATCGCAAACGCTATGACGAACCTCGCCCTCAATGCCCGCGATGCCATGGCCAATGGCGGCCGATTATCGATTTCCGCGCGCAATTCTATAATCGACGCCGAGCAGATCGCGGCGGGTCTCGATGCCAGCCCGGGCGACTACGTGGCAGTGGCCGTGTCAGACACAGGTCCAGGCATCCCACCCGAGATACGCGCCCGTGTGTTTGAGCCCTTTTTCACCACCAAGCCGAAGGAGCGCGGCACGGGGCTCGGCCTTGCCATGATCTATGGCTTCGCCAAGCAGTCGGGCGGCCATGTCATGCTCGACAGCGAGGTAGGACACGGCACCACAGTCACGCTCTACCTGCCGAGGGCTACAGGCTCGGCTGCCCCGGCCAAACCTGTCGAGGCGGCACATCCGCCCGCAGCCACGAGCGGCGTCGTTCTTCTCGTCGAGGACGATGCCGGCGTGAGGCAATTGAACATAGAAAGACTGAAGACCCTGGGTTTTGAGGTCATCGAGGCCAGCACCGGGGCACGGGCGCTCGAGCTCATCGAGGGCGGTCTGCGGCCCGATCTGGTGTTGAGCGACATGATCATGCCCGGAGGGGTCTCGGGTCGCGATCTTTTCGAACAGGCGAAACTTATCGTGCCGGCGATCCGCTTCCTGCTGACCTCGGGATATGCCGAGGAGACGTTTAATGCTGGGGGGCATCCCCCCTTGGCGGTTAGGGTGCTGCAGAAACCCCACCGCATGGCAGAGCTCGCCGCCGCCGTGAAAAAAGCCCTTGCGGCAACATAAGGTTGATCCTCATCAAGGCAGAAGGTGGCAATTCAAAGCCCTATTCTGGAGACTGCCCTTAGCCATCACGGACGGGCGGAGTTTCTGGATGAGGAATGGCAAGCAAGAGCGCCCCACGTTATGCCTTGGCTGTATTTCAAGATTGGCCGCCGTTGCTGTTAGCGGTGTCCGGCCTACGCCGCTTGGGCTTCCCGCAAATCGGTGTTCTTGGCCGGCTCGCATCGTTTACGGCTCCAGAATTGCACACGGTGGGCGGCCTTGATACTAGGTTTCGGCACGGCATCGAGCGGCGGACTGAGTTTCGATTCCCAAAGCCGCCAGAGGCCATTTGTTGCAGCGACGGCAATCTGGCCCAACAACTCTCACGACGCGTTGAGGAGAGTTGCGCGAGTTTTGCCGAAGCCCCTGCCGCCTGGATGATGACAAAACAAGCGCTAGACCTGGCAGACGACATCAATCGAGGGCGACTACTGTTGTGGGTTCGGTTGTTTTCGCCCGAGCAGGAGCAAGAGGGCTGTCGGTTACTGCTTGCGTCCGCGCCCCTTCGCGTTGAAGTGCACGATTTCGTTCCAATTCCGGTATGATTTCCCCCGGCGTCTCGATGCTCTCTCCGGCAGCCTCGTAATAGACAGCCTCAGCCCAGAGTTGATCCCGGTCCCCGACTCAATGCCTCAAAGTCAACGCTTCCAATCCTGACCAGCCAAAATCTTCGGTTGTCAGTGGGATCTTGGAGATAGCTATCGTTCGTGGTGCCAATAAGCAGGAACTGCCTTGGGACACTGATGGTCGCCTTGTCATAGGATAGACGCGCCGAATCCGTTCGAGGTGGTCATCGTTAGCCCCGCTTTCGAACGTTGCCGGCCATGCTCATCTTCGATCTGATTCGATGCAGGTGATTCCAACATTGGATATTTTGCACGCAGGCCAATTCGATCGGATTCGGGTGGATTTGACCTTCGCGCTAAGTCCGCCGCTCGACAATCCGCCGCTGCTTAGGACTCTCGGCCCAGTTCATGAGGTCGGCGATGTCTTTCAGGGACGGCAGCCGACACTGTCCGGCCCAACGTCCAATCGAACTCCAGTGGGACGGCATCACAAAGCCTCCCAACATCGGCGTCTGCAACTCGCCTACCCTCAAAACCGCTTGGCCCACAGTTCGTCCGCTTGTTGGGGCTCTTCAAGCATCAGCCGTCAAGCATCAGCCGTCCATGGACAAAGTGTAGTCATTGTCGAGTCGCCCGAAGGAATTTCACCCTCGGGCGCTCCCAGAACCGTACGTGAACCTCTCGATTCATACGGCTCCCGATGTTCGGCCGTTGCCATGGCATAGTGGCCAATGGGCAAAGAGGGTCGGATTCGCGCGACGCAGCCGGTCGAACCAGTCTCTTGTGCCCTTGGTTCTATGAACCATCCGCTTGAACTTGCGGCGAGCCCATCGGATGACATAGGCATCGATCCTTTTCAGGGTCGGACGCAACTGCGTCGGATAGAAGTGGCTGTAGTAGGTGATCCAGCCGCGAATGGTAGGGTTGTACATCGCGGCCAGATCGCTCAGGGACTTGTCGTTGCGGTGATGAAGCGCCCACCGCCGGATTTCCCGGCTGATGCGCGTCAACGCCTTCGGACTGGCAGCGGGCATGAAGCTGTGTGCGAAGATGCGCCCACCCGGCTTGACCCACATCGTCTTTCGGGCTCGGAATTGGTAGCCGAGAAAGTCGAAGCGGATGTCCGGATAGTCGCCCCGCCGGTTCACATCCTTGCAGTAGACGATCTTCG
>Ga0209698_10001272_pt1 | contig 29248 bp, 26 predicted proteins | sample LitLauG_LLR_2012_FD_187203 | JGI IMG/M metagenome (GOLD analysis project Ga0209698, IMG submission 187203) | Freshwater sediment microbial communities from Pennsylvania, USA - Little Laurel Run_MetaG_LLR_2012 (SPAdes) (version 2) | ecosystem: Environmental > Aquatic > Freshwater > Creek >... | reverse complement strand
GTCCCGCGTCGGGTGAACTTGAAGGCGATGCGCGCGCAGAACTGCCACCGGCTGCACCACCACGCCCATGCGGGCGGTGCCTGCGCGCGCCCCGCGGTCACCTGACCGCGGCGACGACTCGAAGCAGGCACCGGGGCCCGTCCGAATGGACGGGCCCTTGTTGTTGCCCGAGGGCGCCCTGAGCGAGGAAGGACCCCGATGAGAAGAGTGCGAGTGGCGGTGCCCAACAAGGGCGTGATGGCCGACGGCGTCCTGCAGCTGCTGGTCGACGCCGGACTGGATCCGCGCAGCCACCTGGGCTCTCGAGCGCTCGAGGCCCCACTCGGAGAGGGCTTCGACGCCGTGTTCGTCGCGGCGGCCAACATCCCCGAGTTCGTCGCCGACGGCGCCGCGGACGCGGGCATCACGGGCTGGGACCTCGTCTGCGAGTCGGGTCGTCCCCTCGAGATGCGCCTCGACGTCGAGCTCGCGCCGTGCCGCCTCGTGCTGGCCGCACCCGCGGGCACCGAGGTTCCCGAGGTCACCGGCCTGCCCGCGGGCACGCGCGTCGCGACCGTCTTTCCGAGGCTCACCCGCGAGTTCTTCGCGTCCATCGGCGTGGACGCCGAGGTCGTCGAGGTCTCCGGAGCGGTCGAGATCACGCCACGCCTCGGGGTCGCCGACCTCATCGTGGACCTCGTGGCGACGGGCTCGACGCTCAAGGCGAACCAGCTCAGAGAGATCGCGACGATCCTCGAGTCGAGCGCCCGGCTGGTGACGCGCCCGGTCAAAGAGGACGAGCCCGAGCTCACGGCGCGCCTCGAGCAGCTCGAGCTCGCCCTCGAGTCCGTGGTCCTCGGGCGCCGGCTGCGCTACCTCATGGCGAACGTGCCGCGCGACCGCCTCGAGGAGGTGCGCGCGATCCTTCCGGGCATCGGCGGGCCCGACGTCGTCGAGCTTCTCGACGGCGGGTCGCTCATCGCCGTCCAGGCTGTCGTCGCCCTGGCCCGTGTCTCCGAGACGATCGGTGCGCTCAAGTCGATCGGCTCCACGGGGATCGTCGTCACGAGGATCGAGCGGTTCATCCCGTGACCGCTCCCCCGACGCCGCGGAGGTCCGCGATCGCCGCGATGTCCCCGTACCGGCCGAACCGGCCGCCGACGCGCGTCGACCTGTCGGACAACACCAGCCTGTGGGGCCCTCCGCCCGCTGCGCGCGAGGCCATCGCGTCGATCGGCGACGCCCGACTGTCGCGGTACCCGACGCCGTACGCCGACGAGCTCGTCGAGGCGATCGCCCGCCACCACGGGTTGGCCCTCGAGCAGGTGACCACGGGCTGCGGATCCGACGACGTGCTCGATTCGGCGATCCGGGCGTGCACCGACGCGGGGGGGTCTCTCGCGACGCCCGTGCCCACCTTCTCGGTCATTCCCGACTTCGCCGCGGTCAACGAGGTCGACCTCAAGTCTGTGGCCGTGCACGAAGACGCGACCGTCGACGTGCGAACACTGCTCGCGACGCGAGCCGACTGCTACTACGTGTGCTCGCCGAACAATCCCACGGGCGTCGCTGTCGGACTCGAACAGCTCGACGAGCTCTGCGCGGGCACCGAGGCGGTGGTCTTGGTCGACGAGGCATACGCGGACTTCGCAGAGGGCTCGGCGCTCAGCCTCGTCGGCGCGCATGCCAACCTCGTCGTCGTGCGCACCCTGTCGAAGGCGTACGGCCTTGCCGGCCTTCGCGTCGGCTACGCCATCGGTGACCCTGCGGTCGTCGCCGCGATCACCGCGTCGCGCGGCCCCTACAAGGTGGGCACGCTCGCCGAGGCGGTCGCCGTCGCAGCGCTGCGCGACGGCACGGGCTGGGTCCGCGAGCGCGTCGCCGAGGTGCGCACGCTGCGTGCCGACTTCACCTCGCGCCTGCGAGGTGCGGGGTTCCGGGTCCTCGACAGCGAGGCCAACTTCGTGGCGGTCCTCGTCGACGACGCCCGGGGGGTCTTCGACGCCATGCTCGCCCGCGAGGTGCTGGTCCGCGCGTACGCGGACCTCGAGGTGCTCGGCGACCTCGTGCGGATCACCATCGGCCCCGCGGCGCTGCTCGACGAGGCCTATGACGCGCTGGTGGCAGCGACGTCATGAGGATCGCGATCTTCGACGACGGGGCGGGCAACGTGCACAGCCTCGAGAAGGTCCTCGCCGAGTCCGGCGAGGTCCGACACGTCAGCGACGTCGACGCCCTGTGCGCTGCGGACCTGATCGTGCTCCCCGGCGTCGGTGCGTTCGACCCCGCGATGGCCCGTCTCGGCGCCGGCGCGCAGCGCCTTGCGGACGCGCTGCGCGGCGGCACGGCGTGCCTTGCAATCTGCCTCGGCATGCAGCTCTTGTTCGAGGGCTCCGACGAGGGGGGGATGCCGGGGCTCGGCGTCCTCGAGGGCCGGGTCCGCACGCTGCCGATCCGGCGGCGGCCGCACATCGGCTGGGAGCGCGTCGACGACGCGGCGGAGCCGACGCTGTCGGCGTCCTCGCTTCGCTGGGGCTACTACGCGCACAGCTACGGCTGCCCGCTCGAAGGGTCCCACGCAGTGACGTCGACCTCGCTCGTCGAGGGCGTCGTCGTCCCCGCGACGATCCGCTCCCACCGGACCCTCGGCGTGCAGTTCCACCCCGAGAAGTCCTCGGCGCCCGGGGTCGCGATGGTCCGTGCCTTCGTCAGTGAGGTCGCGCCGTGAACGTCGTTCCCGCCCTCGACCTGCGTGACGGTGCCTGCGTCCAGCTGCGGGGCGGCGACTACGACCGCGAGATCGTGCGCCTCGAGGACCCGAGGGGCGTCGCGCTCACCTGGCTCGCCCGTGGCTTCCGCGCCCTGCACGTCGTGGACCTCGACGCGGCCACGGGACGCGGTGACAATCGCGACGTGGTGCGTGCCATCTGCGCGATCGAGGGGCTCGCGGTCCAGGTGGGCGGTGGGGTCCGCGACGACGAGGTCGTCGAGGAGCTGCTCGGCGCGGGGGCGGCGGCGGTCGTCGTGGGCACGCGCGCGCTCGAGGACCCCACGTGGCTCGCCACGACGGCCGACGCGAATCCCGGGCGCGTGGCGGTGGCGGTCGACGTGCGCGGCGGCACCGTGACCACGAGGGGATGGCAGCACGCGAGCGGCGTGGACGCCCTCGCGTTCGTGGGCACCCTCGAGGGGCTCGCGCTCGCCCAGCTGCTCGTCACCGCGGTCGACGTCGAGGGGTCCGAGTCGGGGCCCGACCTCGAGCTCGTCGCCCGCGTCCGCGCGGCCACGACGCACCGGCTGGGCATCGCCGGCGGCGTCGCCGACCGGTCGCACCTCACGTCGCTCTCGGCACTCGGCGTCGACGCCGTGGTCGTGGGCACTGCGCTGTACACCGGCGCCCTCGGCTTCGAGGGCCTGAACGAGGAGCTGTGAGCATGACCTATGTCCGACGCACCACGAGCGAGTCCGACGTCACCGTCGAGCTGACCGCGAGGACGGCGACGCCGGCCGCGTCGATCTCGACGACCGACCCGTTCCTCGACCACATGATCACGACCCTGTCGCGCTACGGCGGCTTCGCCCTGCAGCTCGAGGCGAGCGGCGACCTCGACCACCACCTCGCCGAGGACGTGGCGCTCACGCTCGGTCGCGCGATCGCCGAGGCCACCACCGACACGTGCGCGCGCTACGGGGAGGCGACCGTCCCGATGGACGATGCGCTCGTCACCGCGGCCATCGACCTCGGCGGACGCCCCTACTGGGGCGGCGCGCTCCCCGACGTCGCCTACGACCACTTCCTGCGGAGCCTCGCGACGGAGGCCCGCGCGGCGCTGCACGTCGTTGTGGTCCGCGGCCACGACCCGCACCACGTGACCGAGGCGGCCATGAAGGCGGTCGGCCTCGCGATGCGCCAGGCGATGGCGGACGGGGACACGGTCTTCTCGCTGAAGGGCTCCGTGACCTGGGAGGTCCGCTGATGCCCACCGCGCGCCTGATCGTGTGCCTGGACGTGCGCGAGGGCAGGACCGTGAAGGGCACGAACTTCGCCTCGCTGCGCGACGTGGGCGACCCCGTCGCGATGGCCGCCGCCTATGAGCGCGACGGCATCGACGAGGTCGTGATCCTCGACATCGCGGCCTCGAGCGAGGGTCGCGGGCCCTCGCTCGGCGTCGCGACCCGCGCGGCCGAGTCGGTCTTCGTCCCGCTCGTCATCGGCGGCGGCATCCGCACCGTCGAAGAGGCCCGCGACGCGCTGAACGCCGGGGCCGACAAGGTGTGCCTCACGTCGCCCGCCGTCGCGCGGCCCGAGCTGATCTCCGAGGTCGCGGAGCGCTTCGGCGCCCAGTGCGCGGTCGCCAACGTCGACGCCGCGCGAGCCGCCAGCGGGTGGGAGGTCCGCACCCACATGGCGACGGGGCGCTCCGGTCGCGACGCGGTCGCCTGGGCGAGAGAGTGCGTCGAGCGCGGCGCGGGCGAGCTGCTCGTGACGAGCGTCGACGCCGACGGCACGCGCGAGGGCTACGACCTCGAGCTGCTCGCCGCGGTCCGCGCGGCCGTCGAGGTCCCGATCATCGCCTCGGGTGGCGCGGGGATCGCCGCGCACGTCGTCGCGGCGTTCGGCGCCGGCGCGGACGCGGCCCTGCTCGCCGGCGCGCTGCACGACGGGAGCCTCTCGGTCGCCGAGGTCAAGTCCGCGATGGCCGCCGCGGGGCTGAGGGTCCGCGATGCCCACGAGGCGGCGGCGTGACCCCGGCGGCACGGCTCGACCTCGACGCGCTCGACTTCGAAAAGGGCGCGGGGCTCGTGGGCGTCGTCGCGATCGACGTCGCGAGCGGCGCCGTGCTCATGGTCGCCCACGCGGACCGCGAGGCGCTCGAGCGCACGATCGCGTCCGGCGAGATGCACTACCGCTCGAGGACGCGCGGCGCCTGGCACAAGGGCGCGACCTCGGGGAACGTCCAGCACGTCGTCGCGCTCGTCCACGACTGCGACGCCGACGTGGTGCTCGCGGTCGTGCGACCCGCGGGTCCGGCCTGCCACACCGGGTCATCGAGCTGCTTCGACGACGCCGCGGCGTCCCCAGGGGTCCTCGGGCGGCTCGACGCGCTGGTCGCGAGCCGGGCGCTCGGCGAGGGCGCGGCCACCAGCTACGTCGCCGCGCTGCTCGCGGACCGCAACCTTCGGCTCAAGAAGCTCGGCGAGGAGGCGACGGAGCTGGCCGTCGCCGCGGCCAGCAACGACGTCGACGCCGTGCGCGAGGAGGCCGCGGACGTCCTGTTCCACGTCCTCGTGGCGGTCCGCGCCGCGGGCGCCACCCTCGACGAGGTGCTCGGCGTGCTCGTCGGTCGCGAGCGCGCCGGCTAGTCGATCGCGAGCGGCAGGACGCGGGGGCCGCGGACCTGGCCGCGCGACCAGGCGACCGCGCCGGGGTCGGCGAGGTGGAAGTCGGGGAACCTCGCGAGGAAGCACTCGAGCGCCACGCGCAGCTCCATCCGCGCCAGGTTCGAGCCCACGCAGCGGTGGATCCCAAGTCCGAACGCCGCGTGCCGGTTGATCTCGCGGTCGATGACGACCTCATCGGCGCGATCGAAGAACTCGGGGTCGCGGTTCGCCGCGGGGAAGCTCAGCAGGATCCAGTCGTCCTTCTTCATCGGGCAGCCCTTGAAGTCGAAGTCCTCGGTCACGATCCTCGCCATGGTCACCGGGGCGTAGGCGCGAAGGAACTCCTCGATCGCCACGGGCAGCAGCGAGGGGTCCGCGACGAGGCGCCGACGGTCCTCGTCGTGCTGGGCGAGGTGCCACAGCGACGCGCCGATCGCCGACCACGTCGTGTCGATGCCGGCGCCGAGCAGCAGGACCGCGGTCCCGAAGATGTGCTGCTCCTCGAGCTTGTGGCCGTCGATCTCGACGTTCAGCAGGTAGCTGAGCAGGTCGTCGCGGGGGTTCGCGAGGTGGTCCGCGACCTGGGCGGCCACGTACTCCTCGACGGGCGTGAACTTCGCCAGGCGCTCGTCGAAGGGAAGGTCCACCTCCTCGAGGATGAGGTGGACGAAGTGCCGGAACGTGTCGCCGTCCTCGGGCGGGAGCCCCAGCATCTTGGCGATGACGCCGACGGGGATGTGCTCGGCGTAGTCGATGGACGCGTCGACGACGTCGCGGTCGGCGAGACCGTCGAGCAGCCGCTCGCACAGCGCCCGGGTGAAGCCCTCCAGCTCGGCGACCGCGCGGGGCGAGAACGCCGGGAGCAGCAGGCGCCGGGCGATCTGGTGGAACGGCGGGTCCGAGGAGATCGGCGGTGCGATGCCGATGGGCGCGGGCGGCGCCTCCTCGCCGGGCCGATGGTCCGAGACGATGATCGAGCGGCTCGTGAAGTGGTCGTGGTCGTTGGAGATCGCCGCGACGTCCTCGTGGCGCGTCGGCAGCCACGTGCCGCCGTAGCGGTCGGAGTGCGCGACGGGACACGTGGCGCGCAGCTCGTCCCAGATCGGGTACGGGTCCTTGACCCACCGCTCGTCGAGATGGTCGAAGTCCGTGGCGAAGTCGCTGACCGGTGGGTTGGGCATCAGTCCTCCTCGATCCCGACTGCCCCCTCGGGGCAGTTCGCCACGGCCAGACGCGCACGGTGCTCGGCGCCGTCGGGGACGACCCCGTCGCCGAGCACGACACCGCTGCCGAGGTCGTCGCTGTCGAACAGGTCCGGGGCGAGCGTGAAGCACCGCCCATGTCCTTGGCATCGCCCTGCGTCGATCGTCACCCGCATGGCACCTCCCTGTCGGCGTTGAGACTAATTCAAGCAAACTGTCTCACACTTGCCAAGTGCCCCGGTCAGGGCTCCTCGGAGGCCTCGATCTCCTCGCGCGGGATCCCGAGCAAGAACAGCACGGCGTCGAGGTAGGGCACCGAGATCGCCGCGTCCGCGGCGTCGCGCAGCACCGGGCGCGCGTTGTAGGCGATCCCGAGGCCGGCGATGGCGATCATGTCCACGTCGTTCGCGCCGTCGCCCACCGCGACGGTCTGGGTCAGCGGCACACCCAGCTCCTCGGCGAACCGCCGAAGGGCCGCCGCCTTGCCCGCCCGGTCCACGATCGGGCCCTCGAGCCGCCCCGTGAGCCGACCGTCGGCGACCTCGAGGCGGTTCGCCGCGACGCGGTCGACGCCGAGGTTCGCGCACAGCTCGTCGAGGACCTCGTGGAAGCCGCCGCTGACCACGGCCGTGGAGAACCCGAGGCGCCGAAGTGTTCGCACCAAGGTGCGTGCGCCGGGCGCCAGGGTGAGCCCGGCCGCCACGTCGCCGAGCGCCGAGACCTCGAGGCCCTCGAGCAGCGCGACGCGCCGCTCGAGGGCGGTCGCGAAGTCGAGGTTCCCCGCCATCGCCTCCTCGGTGATCGCCGCGACCTCCCCGGCGCGACCGGCCGCCTCGGCGAGGAGGTCGATCACCTCGCCGACGAGCAGGGTCGAGTCCGCGTCGAGGACCACCAGGCGCTTGGCGCGACGGTGCAGGCCGGCGCGCTGGACCGCGAGGTCCATGCCGAGCGCCGAGGACTCCCTGGCGAGCGCCGCGCGGAGCCGCTCGTGGTCCGCGCCCATGACGACGAGCTCGTAGCTCTGGACCGGGTAGGTCGCGAGCCGCACGATCCGCTCGCAGGTCCCGCCTGCATCGAAGATCGCGGTGAACACGCCGGCCATCGCCGCCGAGGTGACCGACGGCGAGGTCAGCGTCACGAGCAGCCGTCGCCCGAATTCCCCGGCGAGCGGCGTCGTCGCGGCGACGGCAACCGAGAGCGTGTCGTCGCCGCCGAGGTCCGAGGCGAGCACGGTCCTTCGGACCTCCCCCGGGGTCACCGACACGGGGCGCTCGACCTCCACGCACAGCACGAGGTGGCCCCGGATCGTGATCTGGCCGACGTCGGTGATGACCGCCCCGAGCCGCTCGAGCGCACCGAACAGCGTCGCGGCGACCCCGGGGCGGTCCTTGCCCGTGACCGTGACGAGCAGGCGATCCGCGGTGCCGCTCGAGGGCTCGACGGGGGATTCCACGCCCAGAGCGTAGGCACGGCACGGGACACCGACTCTCCGACGGCTCCTCAGGGCCGGGTCACGACGAGCCGGCGTCCGGGGCGGCGCGCTCGGCACGGACCATCGCGACGTTCGGGTCGCTCGATGCGTCGAAGCGCCACATCGTCGGCAGCGCGACGGCGAGTGCCGCGCACGAGGCGGCGCACAAGATGCCGCCCGAGACGACCGACGCGCGCAGCGAGCTCGCCGACGCGACCAGCGCGCTGCGCAGCTGGCCCAGCTCGGGGCCCGTCGAGTAGCTGAGCAGCTCGAGTCCGGCCATCCTGCCGCGGACGTCATCGGGGATCGACGCGTTCCACATCGTCATGCGGAAGATCCCGCTCGTGGCGTCCGCGGCGCCTGCGACGACGAGCGCCAGCACCGCGACGACGAGGACCCTCGAGAGGCCGAAGCCCGCGATCGCGAGTCCCCAGACGAACGCCGCGGCGACGATCGCTCGCCCGTGGTGTCGAATGCGGGTCGTCCACCTCGAGGTGACCGAGGCAAGGAGTGCGCCGAGCGGCAGGCTCGCGTAGAGGAGCCCGAGGGCGAACGGCTCGTGGTAGTGCGGGGCGAGGAACGGGAACAGCGCGACCGGGAACGCGAAGATCATCGCGGAGAAGTCGACGAGGTAGGTCCCGAGCAGGTCGCGGCGCCCGAGCGCGTAGCCGATGCCGCCGAAGACCTGGTGCAGGCTGGGGCGAGCCGCGCCCGGGCCTGCGGGCGACGACGCAAGTCTGAAGAACAGCACCAAGGTGACGAGGAAGGTTCCCGCGTCCAGCGCGTACCACGCGGCAGGCCCGATCGCCACGGCCAGCGTCCCGCCGGTGATCGGGCCGATGATCGAGCCGAACGTCCAGCGGAACACCGAGAGCGACGACGCGGCGCCCAGCTGGTCGTGGGGGACCACCCGCGGGACGATGGCGTCGAGCGAGGGGCGCTGCAGGCCGTCGGCGGAGGCCGACACGGCCGCGACGACGTAGAGGACCCACACCTGGGGGTGCGCGAGCAGGGCGTTGGCGAGCAGCGCGAGCGTAGAGACGAGGAGCGTCGCCTCGGTCCACAAGATGAGCCGGCGCTTGTCGACCGAGTCTGCGAGCGACCCGCCGAGCAGGCCGAAGACGACGAGCGGGATGATCTCGACCGCCCCGAGGAGGCCCACGGCGAGGACCGACCCCGTGAGCTGCTTGAGCTGGTAGGGAACGACGACGTAGGTGCCCTGGGCGCCGACGGTGCCGACGAGGCCCGCGAAGAACAGCGAGCGGAAGTCCCTCGACGAGCGCAGTGGGCGCAGGTCGAGCCCGAGGGTGCGCCGGTTGCGCGAGCTGCCTACGTCGCCGGTGGCCTGCGCCACTCCCCGTCCTCGAGTTTGCGGACGATCCTCGCGGGCACGCCCGCGACCACGCAGTGGTCCGGGAACGTCCCGCGCACCACGGCGCCCGCGGCCACGACGCAGTTCTCTCCGAGCTCGGTCCCCGGGAGGATCACGGCATTCGCGCCGAGCCAGCAGCCTGAGCCGATCTTGACGGGTCGCTCCACGGTCCTTTGCCATCCGATCGGCGAGCCCGGGTCCTCGTAGCCGTGGTTCTGGTCGGTGACGTAGACGTAGGGGCCGGTTTGGATGTCGTCGCCAAGCTCGATCGACCAGTGCCCGATGATGTGGCTGCCCCGCCCGATGATGCAGCGGTCGCCGATCGCGACGACCGGATCGGTGAGCATCGGCTGGCCTGGCCCCATGCCCGCGGTCAGGCACACGTTCGGCCCGACCATGGTCCCTGCGCCGATGCGCAGGTACCGCTCGTTGTAGATGACGCCCTGGGGGAACAGCAGCGCGCTCCCCTGGCCGAATGCCCCGAATCGCTTCGCGAGGTCGTCATCGGGGCCGACGATCCCCACTTCCGCGGCGAGTCGCTGGCCCGAGCGCACGAGGCGGCCCAGGAGCCGATGCAGACGGTGGGGAAGGCGGATTCGCACCCGGGCGACGCTACCTTCGCCCACCATGTGCCCGGGACGCACACAGCACGCGCAACTCGTGGGCAACTGTTGTGCGGCGGCGCCCGCGTGGCTCGGCGCCACAGGGATGGGGACCTAGGCTCCGTGCGTCGGCGCGACGGTGGCACCGCGGACCGACCCCCACGAGTCGAAAGGTGGCACCGCGATGACACAGGACATCGGGCACCGGCGCCCTGGTCGCGCACGCCGCTGGTCGGGACTGCTCGCTTCGGGCGCTGCGGCCCTGCTGCTTCCCATCGTGGTGCCCGCCGGGATCGCCTGGGCCGACGCGCCGACGCCGAGCGCGTCCGAACTTCCGGTTCCAGCAGACGCTGGACCCATCCCCAATGCGACGGTGTACGACGTCGCCTGCCCCGCGACCGGCTCCTGCACCGCGGTCGGGCAGTACCAGGACACGATCGGCATCACGCACGCGATGACGTTGAACCTCAGTGCAGGGGTGTGGACATCAGCTGCCATGCTCGCTCCGAATAATGCGCCCGACTACACCTTCGCGGACCTCAACGCCGTGTCGTGCGTCTCGGTCGGCAACTGCGTCGCCGTGGGCGACTACCGCGTGAGCACGATCAAGACCGAGGGCTTCTACGCCGTGGAGACATCCGGGGTGTGGGCGCGCGGCATCGCCCTGCCCCTTCCGGCAGACGCGTCGTCGACGCCGGCCCAGACCACGTTCCTCTCGGTCGGCTGCGTCCCTGGGGGCTCGGTGTGCAAGATGCTCGGCGAGTACACGACGACGTCGACCGTGAACTCGGCCGTCGACACGTTCAGCTTCAGCACGGGTCTCAGCCCCACGTCCTACGAGATCGCGCCGGGAGCGGGCCAGATCGGCATCGGTCTCGACTCGATCTCGTGCGTGGACGTGAGCACCTGCGTCGCCGTGGGCTCGGAGACCTCCAACTCCGCCGAGGTCGCCGCGTTCGACGAGTACAAGAGCGGCACGTGGGGGGCGCCCGGAATGCTCGTGAACCCCGGCGGGGCCGGCGCACCAAGCGAGTTCCTCTCCGCGGTCTCCTGCGTCGCCGTGGGACAGTGCGTCGCCGCGGGCAACTGGACCGACCTGCACGGCGCGGTGTTCGCCGAGTCCTACACGCTGGCGACGTGGGCCTGGACGGCACCGACCACCATCGCGCAGCCCTCCAACCTGAGCTACCCCTTCGTCGACGACCTGTCGTGCGCAGGCGCGATCACGACCTGCACCATGGTCGGGGCGCTGTCGGACCGCACGGGCGCGCTGCACGCCGCCACCGCGCAGATGACCAACGGCTCGTGGGGCCAGCTCGCGCCGACCAACGTGCCCTCCACTGCGACGCCGGACCACGAGCTGCTGGGCGTGTCGTGCACGTCGGGGAACCAGTGCACGGCGGTCGGGTACTACACCGACTCGACCAGCTACGTGGACTCGTCGGGCAACCACGGCTTCGCGGGAATGGCCGCAACCTGGACGCCGGGCACCGCGCCCGGGCAGCCGACCGCACTGCACGTCGTGGCGTCGAACCCTCACGCGGCGCAGCTCGCGTGGACCGCACCTGCGAACATCGGCTCGGGGATCTCGCACTACGAGCTCTCATCGCAGCTCGCCGGTCACGCCGCCGTCGACAAGGGCCCGACGATCTCGACGGCCGCCGTGGTGTCGGGCCTGACCCCGGGGGGCACCTACACGTTCACCGTGACCGCCGTGGCGACCGATGGCCAGACCTCCGTGTCCGCGCCGCTGCGTGTGAGCGCGCCCCCGACTACGCCCTCTGCGCCGACGATCGTCCGGATCGCCGGCGTGCACCACGGGATCCGGGTCCAGTGGGCGGCACCGGGCTCCACCGGCGGATCGACGATCACGAGCTACACGGTCTCGGCTTCCTGCGCAGGGGCGACGAGGACCTCGCGCTACGGCGGCTCGGTGCGCCTCGGCACGGTGTCGGGACTTGCACCGGGAGTGCGGTGCGTCGTCAGGGTCACCGCGTCGAATCGCGCCGGTGCGAGCCGGCCCTCGGGCCCCGCGACCGGCTACGCGCAGCGCTAGCTCACCAGGTCTCCTTCCTGCGCCGGCGCGTCATCGCGCGGTACTGGGCCTTCAGCGCCGCCTGAGCCGCGGGGTCCACGCGACGCTCGTGGAAGGCCGCCTCCCTCTGGGCGGCGGCGTAGGCCTCGAGCCTCGACGCGGGCAGCGCCCCAGAGGCGACGGCCTCGGCGACCGCGCAGCCGGGCTCGCCGGTGTGCGAGCAGTCGTTGAACCTGCAGGCCGCCGCGGCCTCGATGACGTCGTCGAACGCGGCGTCGATCGAGTCGGCGTCCAACGCGGCGACGACCTCGCGGATCCCCGGGGTGTCGATGATCGCGCCACCGCCGGGCAAGGCGACGAGCTCGCGGTGCGTGGTCGTGTGGCGGCCCTGGCCGTCCCCGCGGGTCTCGCCGACCGCGAGCACCTCGGCGCCGACGAGCAGGTTGGTCAGCGTCGACTTGCCCGCGCCGGACTCGCCGACCAGCACCACGGTGCGATCGACGATGAGCTCGCGCACCCGCTCGACGCCCTCGCCGGTCACCGTGCTGACGGTGACGACCTCGGTGCCCGGGGCGGTCGACACGAGCTCGAGGGCGACCTCCTCGGCGTCGTCGGCGAGGTCGGCCTTGGTGAGCAGGACCACGGGCGTCGCGCCGGTGTCGTAGGTCAGCGCGAGGAGCGACTGGATCCGCGCGGGCGACACCGCGACGTCGAGCGGTCGCACGAGCAGCACGACGTCGACGTTCGCCGCGACGACCTGGAGCACGTCGCGCCGGTGCCCGACCAGCCTCGTGATCGAGCTGCGACGCTCCATGATCTCGCGCAGCGACCCGGACTCGTCGAGCGCGACCCAGTCGCCGACGGCCAGGTCGACCCCGACGGCCAGGTCGATCCGGGCGTCGCCGGTCTCCGTGGCGACCGTCGCCATCCCGCGGTCGACCCGCGTGACGCGTCCGGGGATCCTGGGTTCTGGGAGTGCCGCGAACTCCTCGCGGCGGACCGCGTCGAGGCCGATGGCGTCGAGCGCGGAGGGTGAGCGTTCGTTCAAGGTTGCCCCCTGAGAGGGCGCCGCACCCTGCCTACAGGCTCAGCGGGACGGCGCGAAGGTTGACGGTGACGTGCGGTAGTTGTCCATTGCGCCACCTCCTTCGTCGCGAACCTCCAGCGTAGTGCGGTGACGCGCCGCTGCGCCTGCCCCGGCGGCCCGGACGGCGCAGCGAAGCGGAACTAGTTTCGGCGCCGGGGCGAGGAGGGGGTCCATGCGTCGAGCGGTGCCAGCGACCGCACAGCCGAACCGGCCGATCGCTGCGATCGCCGCGGCAGGATGCCTGGTCGCCGCCAGCCTGGTCGCAGTCAGTCTCCTCGGCGCGAAGGTCGCGTCCGCGACGGTGTCGGGCACCACGCTCGCCAACCTGTCGGCCCCCACTGACGCCGCTGCCGGCTCCCCGCTGTTCGCCGGACCGATCTCGTGCCCGACCGTCTCGAGCTGCGTCGAGGAGGCCGGGTACTACACGACTGACGGGACCACGCAGGGCCTGGCGATCGAGTCCCTGTCATCGGGGACCTGGAAGGCCCGCAGCATCAAGATGCCGGCGACGAGCTCGCCCATCATCGACGTCCTGCCGACCGGCGTCGCGTGCTCCTCGGTCGGAGACTGCGTCGCGGTGGCCGGCTTCGTTACCGCAGACCAAAGCGGAGAGCTCGTCGCGATCGAGCACGCCGGGACCTGGTCGACCGCGGGGATGCTGCCGACACCGTCGTCGGTGACCCCCACCGCGCCGTACGGCGTGAGCGAGGTCTCGTGCCCCGCGGGCGCAGGCGTGTGCGTCATCATGGGCCTCGGAACCCTGACGTCGAACCTCGACGACGCCAACTACGCGATCGCCTACGACTTCTCGACCGGGTACGCCGGTGCGCCCGCAATCGTCTCCACCGGCTCGACGCACCTCGTGGACCTGAGCGCCCTCTCGTGCCCGACGAGCACCTACTGCGTCGCGGTCGGCGGCACCTCGGTCGCCACGCTGTCCGCGGGGCACTGGACGCTCAGCGCGCTGCCGAGCGCTTCGACGACGACATCGTCGTCCTCGGCGGACCTCCTCGGCGTCTACTGCGACGCCCCCGGCGACTGCGTCGCCAACGGGTACTACTCCTTTGCGCTCGAGGGGGTCTGGACGATGAGCGCCGGCACCTGGGACGCCGGTCAGGAGGTCGCCAGCCCGCAGGCCACGGACCTCGGCGGCAACATCTACCTCTTTGCCTTCCAGTCGTCGATCGCCTGCGCGGGATCGGTGTCGGAGTGCACACTGCTCGGCCAGTCGAACGCCCAGGCGAGCGGCGTCCTCGCCCAGTCGACGAGCGGGAGGTGGGGCCAGTACGTCGACGGGCCGGTCACCCCGGCGCAAAGGGCGAACGCGTTCGTCCAGTTCGCGAGCTGCCCGGCAGCGGCGACGTGCGTCGGCGTCGGCTCCAACTTCTCGGGGACCTCGACGTTCGCAGCCCAGTGGACCCAGGGTGGAACGGCGCCGGCCGCGCCCGGGATCCCGGCGGTCCTGCGGTTCCACGACGGCGCCGTGACGGTCTCGTTCTCCGCATCGAGCTCGACTGGCGCGCACTACCTCGTGAGGGCGAGCACCGGCGCGACGGCCCCGGCCGTCGCCGTGGCCTCGTGCGCCTCGACGACGTGCACGACCGAGCAGCTGGCGGTCGGCCGCTACGCACTGTCGGTCCAGGCCGTGTACCCCGACGGGCGCGGGAGCGCGCCGTCGGCGAGCGTCGCGGTGCTCGTGCCCTCGGCGCCGAGCACCCCGGAGTTCACGTCGGTGGTGCGCAGGAGCCACGGCGTCACCGCGCACTGGTCCGCACCGGCGCCCTACCTCGGGCCGGCGGTGGCCCACTACGTGCTGCGCGTCGTCGGCGCGGGCAGGGTCCGGCTCTACGGCGTCGCCGGCACGCGCCGCTCCGCGTCGATCGGCGGGCTCGCCGCGCACGTGAGGTACTCGATCACCGTCTGCGCGGTCAACACCGTCGGGTCCTCGGCGTACAGCCAGCCCTGGTCGTTCACGGTGCCGTCCTAGGTGCCGGCGCGCCCGGACCTCGGGGCGCTGTGCTCGGCGCTCGCGCTCGCGCTCGCGCTCGTGCTCTCCGCGTCCGCCCTCGTCCCCGCCGGCGCGACGTCGCTGGGCGTGGCCGCCGTCGTCCTTCCGATCCCTTCGGGGGGCCTGGCGGGCGTGCACTTCTTCGCCGGCCCGATCGACTGCCCCTCGGTCGCCAACTGCGTGGCCGAGGCGGTCGACGACGTGGCGACCGGCGGCGAGGAGCTCGTCATCGAGACGCTCGCCGGGGCGACGTGGACAGAGGGCGTCGTGGCCCTGCCGATCCCGGCGGCCTCGATCAGCGGGATCTTCCCCTCGGGCATCTCGTGCAGCTCGGTCGGCAACTGCGTCGCGACCGGCTCGTACTGGACGGATCCCTCGACGTTCACCTACTTCGCCGCCCAGGAGGTGGCCGGCGCATGGGGCGCGGCGAGCACGCTCGCGGTCCCCGCGGGCAGCTCGGCCGCGCCGCAGTGGTCGCTGCAGTCTGCGGCATGCCCGAGGGGCGGGACCCAGTGCTACCTCCTCGGCACCGGGACCCAGGCCGCCACCAACTCGTCCGACTCGTGGGTCACGACCTACACGCTCGGATCGGCCGCCACCAGCGCGCCAGTCGTCGCGCCGCGCACCGATCGGCCGCTCCTCGCGATCTCGTGCCCCGCGGCGTCGGACTGCACCGCGGTCGGGAACTCGACGGTCGACGGCTTTGCCGGCGGCTCGTGGTCCAGCCCGCTCACGCCATCGACGCCATCGGGCGACACCGCCTCGTCATTGACCACCGTGTCGTGCGTCGCGGTGGGCGACTGCGTCGCCGCGGGGACGTTCGCCAGGACGCTGCGGCACGCGGGCTCGGCGAGCGTCGTGCTGCCCACGGCGGTGTGGACCGAGCACGCCGGGCACTGGGACGCCGGCCAGCAGGTGGCCGACCCGGGGACACGCGACGTGCTCGGGACCTGGGACACGCTCGCGAATGCGAACACCCACGTGTCGTGCGTCGGCTCGGTCGCCAACTGCGTGCTCGCCAGCACGTCACCTGCGTTCTCGAGCACGGGCGTCGTCGCCCAGGAGCGGGGTGGCCGCTGGGGCCAGTTCGTCCGCGGCCCTCTGGCACCGACCCGGTCCGCGACGGGCTACGTCTACGTGCCGAGCTGCGCGAGCACCACGTGGTGCGCGGGCACCGGCGCGCGCTACGACTTGGGAACCAGCGACACGGTCGCGGTCTCGTGGGTCCCCTCGGGCGCGCCGCCGTCGGCGCCGCGATCCCCGCGGGTGCTCTCGGTCACCGGGGACGCCGTGCGACTGGAATGGGCCGCTCCCGCGCACGCCGGCGCGGTGCACTACCTGCTGCGCGCGGGGCTCCTCGGCCGCGCCGGGGCCACCGCGGGGATCTCGACGACCACCACGGGCGTCGCCACGCTGCTCGACGGACCGGGCACCTACCGCGTCGCGGTCCAGGCGATCGGAGCCGACGGCCAGGGCTCCGCGGCCACCGCGGCGCTCCTCGTCAGGGTCGCGTCGGCCACCGGCCACCCGACGATCAGCGAGCTCACCGCGCTCGCGCACGGGGTCGAGCTGCGATGGCAGTCGGCGGCGAGCGCGGGGGGCCAGCGGATCCTGCGCTTCGACGTGTTCGTCACCGGCGCGCACGCGCGCCACGTCTACGCGGTGGGCGCGAGGGCGCGGGCGGCGACGCTCGGCGGGCTCCGGGCGAACACCAAGTACGCGATCTCGATCGCCGCGGTGAGCTCGTCTGGGCCCGGTGCCCCCTCGTCACCGCTGACGTTCGTGACGTCGAGCTAGACCTCGCGGGGGCCCGTCAGTCGATCGAGATCGGCAGGTCGTCGCTGTCGGCCTCGACGGCGTCGCCTCCGGCGTCCTCGCCGTCGGGCTTCGGCGCGAGGTGCTCGCGGACCCGCGAGTCGATCTCGGCCATCAGCTGGGGGTTCTCCTTGAGGTAGGTCTTGACGTTCTCGCGGCCCTGCCCGAGCTGCTCGCCCTCGTAGGTGAACCACGCGCCGGCCTTCTTCACGAAGCCGAGCTCCACGGCCACGTCGAGGATCGATCCCTCGCGGCTGATCCCCTGGCCGTACATGATGTCGAACTCCGCCTGGCGGAACGGCGCGCCGCACTTGTTCTTGACGACCTTGGCGCGGGTGCGGTTGCCGACCACCTCGACGCCGTCTTTGATCGACTCGATGCGGCGGATGTCGATGCGCACCGACGCGTAGAACTTCAGCGCGCGACCGCCCGGGGTGACCTCCGGCGAGCCGTAGATCACGCCGATCTTCTCGCGGAGCTGGTTGATGAAGATCGCGACGGTGTTGGATCGCGACAGGTTCGCGGTCAGCTTGCGCAGCGCCTGGCTCATGAGCCGCGCCTGGAGCCCCACGTGCGTGTCGCCCATGTCGCCCTCGATCTCGGCGCGCGGGGTCAGCGCGGCGACCGAGTCGATGACGAGGACGTCGAGCGCACCGGAGCGGATGAGCATGTCGGCGATCTCGAGCGCCTGCTCGCCGGTGTCGGGCTGGGAGATCAAGAGGTCGTCGACGTTGACGCCGATCGCGGCGGCGTAGACCGGGTCCATCGCGTGCTCGGCGTCGATGTACGCGCAGATGCCGCCGTTTCGCTGCGCCTCGGCGACCACGTGGGTCGCGAGCGTCGACTTGCCCGAGGACTCCGGGCCGTAGACCTCGACGATCCTGCCCCTCGGGAGCCCGCCGATGCCGAGCGCGAGGTCCAAGGACAAAGCGCCGGTGGGGATCGAGTCGATCTGCATGTGGACGTTCTCGCCCAGCCGCATGATCGAGCCCTTGCCGAACTGCTTCTCGATCGCCGCCAGGGTGGTGTCGAGGGACTTGTTCTTCTCGTCGGTCGCCATCGTGCTCCTTCTTGTCTCCGAGGCACCCTAGGGAGGCGCTGTCACATCAGTCGGGCCGGCGAAGGCACCCTACACGAACACCTGTTCGCCTATGTGGATCCTCGTGCGCCGAGGGGGAACCGGGCCACGATCTGGTGGACGGCGCGGGCGGGCTCGAGCCGTGAGACGACGAGCGCGACCTCGCTCGCGCGGAACGCGACGGCGATCGGGATCCCCGACAGCGTGGCGGGCAGCCGGCTGCGGCCCCTCGCCCGCGCCAAGGTGAGGTGCCCGCGGAACGGGCCGTCGCGGCGCTCGGCGAGCCCCTCGAGCGCAGCGTCGAGCAGCCGTGCCACCGCCTCTGCGCCCGCGGCGGGCACGAACAGGACCCGCGCGCCGGTGCCCAGCGCCGTCGTCGGGCCCAGCCGCACGTTGAAGGGGGCCGCCGTCGCAAGTGCGCCCGATGCCGCGCGGGCCACCGCGGACGCCGCCGGCTCGTCGAGCTCGCCCAAGAAGCGCACCGTGACGTGCCAGTCCGCCATGTCGGTGACCCGGACGTCGTCGGCGTCCTCGGGGGCGACCTCGGCGAGCTCGCCGCGCGCGGCCTCGTCGGGGTACAGCGCGAGGAAGGCGCGCACCTAGCTCGGCCCCGACACGACGCTCACTCCGGCAGGCTATGGCGGTCCGCGACGATGCCACCGTGATCGTCGAGCACCGAGAGCGACTCGAGTCGCGCGAGCTCGGGGTTCACCGCGAGGTCCTCGAGGTGCAGGCTCGCGGGCGTGCGCCCCTTGGTCGCGAACGCGACGACGACGCCGACGGCGAGGACCGCGCCCGCGGCGATGGGCGCGTAGATGGTCGGCTTGGTCACCTTGTAGATGGAGCCGAAGATCGCGCCCCCGGTGATGAGGAACCCGAGGGCCGCGGCGAGCAGCGTCGCGACCTTCATCCCCGCGCCCTCCTTGCGCCTCGCGAACGAGAGCACGGCCCCGACGCTCATGAGCAGGTAGACCACGACCAGGGCGAACCCGCCGAACGTCGAGTCCCACGTGAAGATCGCGAAGTAGTGCGCGGTGCCCGGCAGCGCGAGCAGTGACGGCCAGAGCTGGGTGACCAGGATGTTGGCGACCGCCAGGGCCCCGAGCAGCGCGATCGCCGCGACCGGCGTGCCGCGCGAGGGCGAGACCCGCGCGAGCGGCGAGGGCAGTCGGCGGTCGCGCGCCAGCGCGAAGACGCCGCGGGTGCCCGCCACCCCGGTGCCCATGGCGACGGCGAGCATGTCGAGCAGGACCACCAGCTCGAGCCCCCGGTCGATCCACGTGCCGCCGTAGCCGCCGGCGGTCTTGGGCGCGCCCAGCGCGAACAGTGGCGCGGCCGCGGCGCCCGTGATCGCCTTGACGCTGAAGCCGAAGCCCGCGATCTGGGCGTAGGCGGCGACGACGAAGAACACCGCGGCGATCCCCGCCGAGGCCAGCACCGCGATCGGGATCGTCCGGCGCGGCTCGCGCGCCTCCTCGGCGAGGTTCGCCGCGGTCTCGAACCCGACGAACAAGAGCACCCCGTAGAGCACGCCGAAGAAGATGCCCGACCAGCCCTGCGCGGACGACGACGGGCGGAACGGCGCCAGCGAGTTGTGGCTCCCCACCTGGACGATCACGGAGATGAAGAACGCGCTGACCGCGAGGAAGGAGATCAGGGCGAGGGCGAGCTGGGTCCTCGTGGAGATCCGCACGCCGGTGAACAGGATGCCGACGAGCAGCACGACGACGATGAGCGACCACGCCCACTGCGGCATGACCGCCTTGTGGAACTCCGAGAGCATCGTGTCGTGGACGTAGCCGCCGATCAGCACGATCAGCCCGATGCTGAGCAGCAGCACGCCGGCGTAGTACAGGATCCCCGAGGCGACGCCGGCGCGCTCCCCGAGCCCCCTGCTCACGTAGTCGTAGAGCCCGCCCGCCGCGTGGACCTCGCGCGCGTAGCGAGAGACCAGCCACCCGAGCGCGAAGATCCCGACCGCCGCGATGATCACCGAGACCGGGGCGGCGACACCGCCGCCCTTGGACGAGGCGTTGACGCCCACGACGAGCGGGATCAAGAAGGCCGCGGAGAAGACCGGGCCGAGAAAGCCGACCGACTGCGCGACCACGTCGAGCAGCCCGAGCCGGCGCTCGCCGAGTCGCTCGTACGCAGGTGAGTGCTCCACGTGTGCCATCGGTGTCCCCCCCTCGGCGTCGCGCGTCGCGCGCGGTGCTGCCGAGCCTACGAACGGCCGGCGGGCGCCGCGCGGACGGTCACGAGACGATCGCGGGGTACACGAGGCGCTGGAGCTCGCGGCGCACCGGGATCGTCTGGTTCGGCATCAGCTGGGTGAAGAACACGCAGGTCAGGCCCTCGCGACGGTCGACCCAGAACGTCGTCGAGGCCGCGCCGCCCCACGAGATCGTGCCCTCGCTCACCGGCAGCTTCAGGCGGGCGGGACTCACGACCGTGGCGACGCCGAGGCCGACGCCGAGGCCGGCCGACGACGGCTCCGCGTAGGCGTCGACGGCGAAGTCCGCAAGGTCGACGCCACCGGGCAGGTGGTTGGCCGACAGGAGCTCGACGGTGCTTCGCGCGACGACACGGACGCCGTCGAGCTCGCCGCCGCGGGCGAGCATCGTCGCGAAGCGGTGGTAGTCGCCCGCCGAAGAGACGAGTCCGGCCCCGCCGTGCAGCATCGTCGGGCGGGCGCTCACCGGCTCGGTGAGCCACTCGGCGGCCGCGAAGCTGCCCTCGGGGGTCGCGAGGTACATCGCGGCCATGCGGTCCGCGTCGTCGGTCCCGCACACGAAGCCGGTGTCGCGCATCGACAGCGGCCCGAGGACGTGCTCGGACAGGACTACGTCGAGCGGCTGGCCGCGCAGCACCTCGACGAGCCGGCCGAGCACATCGGTGGCGACCGAGTAGTTCCACGCCGCACCGGGGTCAAAGAGAAGCGGCATGCGGGCGAACTGGTCGCAGGCCGTCGCGAGGTCGACGCCGGGGCTCCGCGCCCAGTCGTAGCCCGCGAGGCGTTAGATCGCGTCGACCGGGTGCCGTCGCTGGAAGCCGTAGGTCAGTCCCGCGGAGTGCGTGAACAGGTGCCAGATCAGGATCGGCCCCGTCGCGCATCGGGCGCGCGGTTCCCCGCGGGGCCCGTCGACGTAGACCACGGGATCCGCGAACTCCGGCAGGTACCTGGCCAGTTCGTCGTTGAGGTCGAAGCGGCCCTCCTCGAACAGCTGCAGCGCGGCGACCGCGGTGATCGGCTTGGTCATCGAGTAGATCCGCCACACGGTGTCGGGTGACGCGCAAGCAGCCCGCTCGACGTCGCGAAGCCCCCCGTGGCCCACCCACGCGACCGCGCCGTCGCGGCCGACCGCGCAGAGCCACCCTGGCAGCCGCCCCGCCTCGACGTAGGCGTCGAAGTGCGCTGAGATCCGATCGAGCCGCCGCGCGTCGAGCCCGACCTCGCTCGGTTCCACCTCGGGTGCGATTCCAGGGGATCCCACGGCGGCGAACCTAGTGCTCGACCATCACGTCCCGAGGCGCCGGGTGTGCACGTGCGCCTCCCGCCCGCACACCAGGTCAATCGACGTCGGGCGAGGCGCGGCGCGTCAGGGCCAACGCGGTGGATGCGACTTCTAGTAGTCGAGTTCGGACAGAACGTGAGGGCGACGTTCGTGTCACGCGCATGTCGCCAGCGAGGACTCACATGCTGACAGGGGCGCGCATTGCGATCCGCCGATTGGTACGTTCAGGCGATGTCGTCCGGCCAGCAGGGGGCTGGACTGGACCCGCCGCCGGGCCACGATCCCCCTTCGTCGCGTCGCGGTGCCGGCGGTCCTCGACGATCGGCTCGTGACGCCGTGGCCGTGCTGATCGTGGTCGCAGTCGCAGTCGCGATGCTGTGGACCGTCGTGTTCGGGTTGCGGGTCACGGCGTCGGTCCGCTCACCAACGAACGTGGCCTTCTGGGAGGTCGACGCCGACTACTACGCGTGTCTTTCGGGCCAGCTCAAGGGGGCCGTCCGAAGTGGCGACGTCGTGTGGACCAGCTACGCCACGCCGTACGCACCGTTTTGGTTCCGAACGCTCTGGAAGGTGACGGCGGCGTACACGCCGGTGACCGTGGACCCGCGGGGCGTCACGCGCCTGTACCTCGCTGCCGCCCCGCATGGCGAGGGGTGCCTCGGGACCCGACTCGAGATCGTGCATCCCGACGGCACGGTGAGCTTCGGCCATGGCTACGTCGCACTTCCGCTGCTGAAGAAGTGGCGGGCGCTCGGGAGCCCTCCGCTGCCGTGACTACACCGCACGGGGTGCGCTGAGAAATGGACACGCTCGGAGGGGCGGTGGCGGGGGTCGTCGCCCTCTCCGCCGGCGGCGCTCTGCCCGCGGTCGCGGTCGCTCGCACGAGGCCGATCGTCGTCCCCCTCGTGCCGCTCGCGGGCGCGGCGATTGCGGGACTTGCGGTCACGGCGATGACCGCTGTCGGCGCGTCGTTCCTCACCTGGTACCTCGCGCTGTCCGTCATCTGCGCCGCGACGGTGGGCGTGGTCTGGGCTCGATGGCCGCGCACCCGCCCCTGGGACGACGCGGCTGGATCCGTCGGCTTTCGTGGCGCGCACCTGGTCGCGGGTCTCGTGGGCCTCGGCGTCTGCGCGATCTTTCTCGGCTCGCTGAAGGCGCCGATGACTCAGTTCGACGCCCGCGGCGTGTGGCTCCTGCACCCGTTCTGGTACCTGCAGGGGCACGAGCGGACCGTCGCGGTGCTTCGCGATCGCGGCTACGCGCTGGCACACCCCCCGTACCCTCCGCTCATCGGTGGCTCCGTCGCGCTCACGTGGCTCGCCGCGGGCACGAAGAGCCTCCGCCTTGGCGTCGTCATGATCGCGCTGCTCGGAGCGCTGTCGGTCCTCGCCGCGGGAACCGCGATCGTTGAGACCGCCACCGCCGTGGCACGCGAGGCGACCGACGTGGCGCTGCGGAGCCGGGTCGTTTCGATCTCCGTGGCCCTGGCCGGTGGCGTGATGTTCGTTGCGTTTGCCGCAGCCGGACCGCTCGCCCAAGCGGGCTACGCAGACCTGGTGTGGGCCTCCGCCGCCGTCGGGGCCGTTGCCTACGGGCTCGTGCTCGAGTGCACGGCGCCGAACGTCGGCGTCGCCGCCGCGCTGGCGACCGTCGCTGGACTGACGAAGCTCGAAGGCTCGATCGTGGCCGCGGTGATCGTGGGGCTCGTCGCCGTGCGGTGGTACCTCGTGCTGCGCGGGAGCGGCGCGACACGGCCGCTCGCGCGGGCGGTCGGCTTCGCCGCCGTTCCATGGGTGCTGATAGGCGCGTGGCCGCTTGCATTGCAACTGCTCGGCGCGGCGCCCGACGTGCCCTTCCAGGGCCCTCGCGAGGGCAGCGACGCCACTCGGTTCGTCGATGCGGCGAGCGGGTTCGTGCACTGGGCGGGCACCAACGTGGGGGCACTCGGCGGCGCCCTGGCGGTCGCGATCCTCGGCGCCGTGTACCTGCGCTGTGCCCGGCGCGCGGCGGGGCTCGGCAGCGACCTGTGGGCCTGGGCCGTGATCTGCGTCGAGCTCGGCGTTGTCTGTGCCGCCTACGTCGTCGGTCCGGGCGTCGCATCGCGGTGGGTGCAGGTCTCGGTTGCCAGGACGACGCTGTTCGCCGCACTCGAGGCCTGGTGGATCCTGACCACCTGGGCCGTCATCGCGGCGGGACGCCTCCGATACCCGCACCTAGCTCACGCCGGCGCCGGCGCCGGCGCCGGCGCCAGCCTCGGCGCCGAGAAGCTCGACGAGCCTCAATGGGTGCGCTAGGCGGGTCGTGCTCCGTGGACGAAGGCCGGCGCGACGCGCGCTCAGCCCAGTGCGTCGAGGGTGCGCCGGAGGAAGTCCAGTGAGCTGATTGTCGCGTAGTCGCGGATCCTCGGTCGGTCACCGGGCAGCCGGAGCTTGACCGAGCTCGGTGCCTCGTCCCCCACGACGAGTCCGACGAACACGGTGCCGACCTCGACGCCCTCTTCTGTCTCCGGACCAGCCACCCCGGTGATCCCGAGTCCGACGTCGCTGCCGAGCGCTCGCCGGGCGCCCACGGCCATCGCCTCGGCCGCCGCAGCGGTGACCACCGGCCCGTCGGCGACGCCCAGCAGGGCCACCTTGACGTCGCTCGCGTAGCTCACGACGCCGCCCTTGAACCACGCGCTCGCCCCGGGGACGTTGACCAGACGGCTCGCGACCAGGCCGCCGGTGACCGACTCGGCGATCCCGAGGGTGAGCGAGCGCGCGACGAGGCGGGAGGCGACCGCGTGCTCCATCGTCTCGTCGTCGACCCCGAAGACGATGTCGCCCAGCCGCTCGACGAGGATCGAGCGGACCTCGGCCTCCTCGCGCGCGAGCGCGGCGGCGACCTCGGGCTCGCTCGGCGCGCGCACTGTCAGGCGGACCTTGAGGCCTTCGATCCCCGAGGCGAGGAACGCCACCGTGGTCTGGGTTCCCTCGAGCGCGGTCACCCGTCCGTCGAGCACCTCGGCGAGGCCGGACTCGCTGGCGCCCCAGGTGCGCAGCACGCGCGACGCGATGACGCCGGACTGCCCCTCGTCGCTGAGCCGGGAGCGCAGGTCCACGAGGATCGCGCGCTCGAACATCTCCTCGAGCTCGTAGGGCACCCCGGGGACGGCGTAGACGACCTTGTTGCCGACCGGGCAGATGAGCCCGGGAGCGGTGCCGCGACGTTGCTCGATCACCGTGGCCCCGCGCGGCACGTCGGCCTGGAGGCGGTTGTTGTCCGGCATCTCGCGGCCGCGCGAGGCGAACATCTTCTCGATCCTCGCCTCGATCTCGGGGTCGCGGACCAGCTCGACGCCCATCACCTCGGCGATCGCCGCGCGCGTGATGTCGTCCTGGGTCGGCCCGAGGCCGCCGCAGGCGATCACCCCGTCAGCGCGCGCGAGCGCGGTTCTCAGGGCGAGGACGATCCGGGCGTGGTTGTCGCCCACGTGCTGGTGGAAGTGGCTCGCCACACCGGCCGCGGCGAGCTGCTCTCCGAGCCACTTCGAGTTCGTGTCGGCGATCTGGCCGAGCAGGAGCTCGGAGCCGATCGCTACGACCTCGACTCTCACGCCACCGCGGCCGCGCGGCGACCGTCGCGCCAGTACTCGTAGCCGGTGAACACCGTGAGGAGCGCGGCGAACCAGATCGTCACGAGCTGCAGGCCCTTGAGGTGCGCGGTCGGGGGCAGCACGCAGAACGCGATGGAGAAGTCCTGGACCAGCGTCTTGATCTTGGCGCTCTGGCGTGCGGGGATCGAGAGCCCGCGCTTGGACGCCCTCGAGCGGTACGCGCTCATCCACGCCTCGCGCGCCGTGATGATGACCACCGGCGCCCAGGGCATGCGGTGCGTCGCGCACAGGGTGTACATCGAGGCGAGCACGACGACCTTGTCGGCGAGCGGGTCGAGGAACGCCCCCGAGCGCGTCGCACCCTGGCGGCGCGCGATGATCCCGTCGAACCCGTCGGAGAAGGCGGCCACCGCGCCGACCAGCGACGTGAGCCACGACGCGCCACGGGTGACGATGAGCGCGACGAACACCGGCGTGAGGGCCAGCCGCAGGATCGTGATCCCGTTGGCCGGCGTGACCAGCGCGGTCGGGCCGTAGCGGTTCGTCGTGGTCATACGGGCATGGCGAGCAGGTCGGTCCCGAACGACGCGGAGACGACGACCTCGTGGAACTCTCCGACGGCCAGCTCGGTGGGCACGGCGACGATCCCGTCGATCTCGGGTGCCTCTCGCACGCTGCGCGCGTTGCCGGGGCTGTCGACGAGCACCGTGAGAGTCTGCCCCACGAGCGCGTCGCGGGAGCTGCTCGTGATGGCGTCCTGGACCTCGCTGCACTCCGCGAGCCGCTCGAGCGCGAGCGAGGGGTCGATCTGGTCGTCCATCGCGACCGCGGGGGTTCCCTCTTCGGCCGAGAAGGTGAAGAACCCGGCCCAGTCGAGCCGTGCCGCCTCGAGGAACGCGACGAGTCGCCGCTGGTCCTCTTCGGTCTCGCCGGGATAGCCCAGGATGAACGACGAGCGGAACGTCGCGTCGGGCTCGAGGGCTCGGATCCGCTCGATCCTCGCGAGGAAGCGGTCCGCGTCCCCCCAGCGTCGCATCGCGCGCAGCAGCGGTCGCGAGGCGTGCTGCAGCGACAGGTCGAAGTAGGGCACACCCGTCGCCAGGACGGCGTCGATGAGCGGGTCGGTCAGACCCGAGGGGTACAGGTACAGCAGTCGGAGCCACTCGACGGTGCCGGTCAGCGAGCCGAGCAGCTCGACGATGGGCTGCGCTGAGGGGGCGTCAAGGTCGTCGACGTCCTCGCCGCCGGACCTGCGTCGGTCGCGCCCGAAGCTGACGAGGTCCTGGGCGACGAGCACGATCTCGCGCGCACCCCCCTCGACCAGGGCCCGTGCCTCGCTCTCTATGTCCGCCGCGCGCCGAGACCGCTGGTCACCGCGGAACGTCGGGATGGCGCAGAACCCGCAACGTCGATCGCAGCCCTCCGCGACCTTGAGGTACGCCCAAGGTGCCGACGCGGGCGGCCTCGGGAGCGTCAGTAGGTCAAAGGAGGACGGGACCGGCCGAAGGCCGAGCTCGACTTTGACCGAGGTCGGCACCGGCGACTCTCCGAACCCGGCCACCAAGTCGACCTCTGGGAGGGCGATCTCCAGCTCGTGTCGGTAGCGCTCCGCCATGCAGCCCGTGACGACGACCTTGGCCCCGTCCTGGCGGCGCTCGGCGAGCTCGAGGACCACCTCGATCGACTCGGCCCGCGCCGATTCGATGAAGGCGCAGGTGTTCACGACGATGAGGTCCGCGGTCTCGGGATCCTCGGCGCCTACGTAGCCCCCGGACTCGACGAGACCCGCCAGCTTCGCGCTGTCGACCGAGTTCTTCGGGCAGCCGAGTGTCTCGATCCAGTAAGTGGGCAACGTCTCCCCCAGCACCTTGGCTCTCCGTGCCGCGTCGAACGTCCGCGGGTCGCGTCTCAGATGGGCGACGGCCCATCCTACGGGGGAGCCACCGCGCCCCCTCCGGTGCGGCGCCTCGCGTCTCCCCCAAACAGGAACGATATTCGCTCCTCGGAGCGATGGCACTCCGCGGCCATGCTCGCCCGACGGAAAACCGCACAATCGTGCCAGTAGCATCCACTGCTTGGAACAAGGGCGTCGGATCGCACTGCGGTCGGCGCGCGAGGGGGACCACAGAAAGGACCTCACGATGCGGGCTCTGTCGCTCCGGATCACCATGACGCTCGGCCTCCTCGCAGGGATGGTCGTCGTCGCCACCGCGAGCAGCGGCGCCGCGGAGACGGCGAAGGCGGCACCGAAGTACCAATACGGGATCAACACCTACTTCACCTACAACTGCCAGGGGTACTCGACCATCGAGTCCTGGGCGCGCACCGAGTTCGCGCAGGTAAAGGCGCTGCGCGCCAACACGATCGCGATCGCGTTCCCCCTCTACACCGACTCGATCACCTCGAACAGCATCTACGCGAAGCTCGTCTGCGGGAACGCCAAGTACCAGACGCCACCTGCGGACCTGATGGGCGCCGTGGTCGACATCGCGCACGCCGACGGGCTCCAGGTCTTCCTGCGCCCCCTGCTCGACCAGGCGACGCTCTACGCGCAGGGGCCGAACTACTGGCGCGGGGTGCTCGCTCCCACGAACCTCAACGCCTGGTTCACCAACTACCTCGTCACCCTGCGGCCCTACCTGCTCATGGCGCAGGCGCACCACGTCGAGCACCTGTCGATCTCCACGGAGCTGAACAGCCTGTCGCACGCGCCGAACTGGTCGAGCGCGATCACGATCGTGCACCGCCTCTACCAGGGGGACCTCGCGTTCGACTGGTCGTGGTTCACGACAGTCGTCAAGATCCCCCACACCGCGACGTCAACGGCGATCGACACGTATCCCGGCATTGTGGCCTCGACCCCGACGAGCACCAACGGCCAGCTGCTGGCCGGCTGGAACCGCCTCGCGACTTACCCGGCCTACAAGGTCCCGAACTGGTCGCAGACCACCATCGACGAGGTCGGGATCTCCGCGCAGAACGGCATGTTCGCGGAGCCCTGGATGACCGGTCTGCCGCTGTCGAAGTACCCGTTCAACCAGTCGATCCAGTCGAAGTGGTTCACCGTCGCCTGCGCGTTCATGAAGGCGCGCCACATGAAGGGCATCTACTACTGGGGCCCGTGGCTCGGCAACTACGGCGGGTCACTGCTCAAGTCGCCCAAGCCGTCGGACCCCTCGGACATCCAGCCGCTCGCCCAGAGCGCCATCAAGGCCTGCTTCTAGGGCTGACTGCCCGCGCGGGCAGCGACGACGGACCCAGGGGGCCCCACACGTGAACAGCGCCGGCCCTGGAGCCGAGGACGTGGTCATCAGCGGTGGGCATGGTGCTCGCGACACGTCGGGGCGACCGTACGCGGCATCGATCGTCGTCCCCGCCTACAACGAGCAGGACAGGATCGGCCCGCTGCTGCCGGTGCTCGCCGCGGCGGCGAGCGAGCTCGGCTACCTCGTGCTCGTCGTCTGCAACGGCTGCAAGGACGCCACCGCCTCCATGGCGCGCGCGGTGCCGGGGCTCACCGTGGTCGAGGTGGCCAGGGCCTCCAAGCCCCACGCCCTCAATCTCGCAGACGAGATCGCTGGGGACGTCTTCCCGAGGCTGTACGTGGATGCCGACGTTCGCACCACCACCGACTCCCTCGAATTGCTCGTCGACGCGCTTCGCGTGGACGAGCCGCTCGCCGTGCGACCCCGGGCGACGTATCTCACCGAGAACGCGCCATGGACGTCGCGGGCGTTCTACGAGTCGCGGTCCATCGTGCCGTCGACGCGCCGATGGCACGAGCTGCACCTCGAGGGGCACCACATCTACGGGACGAACGCCAAGGGACGGGCGAGGTTCGACGACTTCCCCGAAGAGGGACAGATCATGGAGGACGCCTTCTTCGACCGGATGTTCGACCCCGCGGAGAAGCTCGCCGTCCTCGACGCCGTCGTGAGCGTCCCTCTTCCTTCGACGACCCGCGCGCTCGTGCGCGGCATGACCCGCGTCTACCAGGGGAACTGGGAGTTGACGGCCTGGCTCGAGAAGAATCGTCCCGACCGGGCCGGCATCGAGCGACCCGAGCCGGCACCGGAGAGAACCATCTTCCAGACGGCGTCGTATCTC
>Ga0209698_10001271_pt1 | contig 29251 bp, 21 predicted proteins | sample LitLauG_LLR_2012_FD_187203 | JGI IMG/M metagenome (GOLD analysis project Ga0209698, IMG submission 187203) | Freshwater sediment microbial communities from Pennsylvania, USA - Little Laurel Run_MetaG_LLR_2012 (SPAdes) (version 2) | ecosystem: Environmental > Aquatic > Freshwater > Creek >... | reverse complement strand
TCTCGGAGCCTCCGGCGCGCGCGGAATAGCCTCAACCGCACTGCCATAGCCGAAATTCCCAGCCGCTCGGCAACTTCCTGAGTCGAGTACTGCAAGACATCCCTCAGTAAGCACACCTGCCGCAGCTCCGGAGCAAGCTGCGTAATCGCGTCGGCCATCAACTTGCGCACTTCCCGCCTCGCAAACCGTTCTTCAGGATTGTCTTCGCGCGCCGCCACGTTAGTTCCAAGCGTTTCATCACCCTCGCCGTTAGGCTCTTCGAGCGAAAAAAGCTTGCCGTCGCGCCGCTTGCGAAGCACGTCGATCGATGCATTCACGGCGATTCGCGAAACCCAGGCGTGCATATCGTCCCGGTCTTCTCCCGGCATCCCAGAAAACTGCTCGAGGCGGGTCATCACTTTGAGGAACGCATCCTGGCGCACGTCTTCCGCGTCGGCGGGATTGCGCGTCAGCCGCAGCGCTCCCAGGTACATACCAGGCGCGTACGGCAGGATCAATTTAGCCAGCGACTCGCGGTCCCCCTTGCGCGCCTGCAGCAACAGCGCAGAACGGGTGGCACCGTCAAAAGCTAGTGAAGTGCTGCACATGGCAGCTTAAGGATTGGCAGGCCAATCGCCACCGGGTTAGTCACTGTAACTGACTCTAAATAAATATGTTATGGATTATCTGAAATCAAGAACCGACTGTCGGAGTGACCGCTTTTGGGACGCGAGGTGGCGATTCCGGTCACAGTTCCTAGCGTTATGCAGACCCGGCGATTCTCCACAGCTGGCAAGGCACAACTTTAGTGGGCAATTTCCAGCTTGTCGCCGCGCATTTCCCATTCGATGCGCACCAGGAAATCGAAATGCATGCCTTCGGTTTTCAGCCATGCTTCCAGGTCTTCGCGGGAATTGGCGCGGAATTCCACGAACATTTTTCCTTCCAGCATATTGACCAGAATGCGCTCCGCATGGGCGAGCCCGCCAGCCTGCATGCGCTGCGCCAAAGCTTCAGCTCCCTGTCGCGTGAGGCAAGCAAGTGTGTGCTGCGTAAGGTAGCGTGGCATTGGAACTCCTGACAGCGGTTTGGAGTCCCAGTATTTCACAGATGCGGATTCGCTTGCACGATCCGGAGAGTTAGAGCTGTCCGCGACTGCGTGAACTGGCAAAGAAAACTTGCAGTACCGGACAACGCAAGTGAGATTGCGCGCATCTCGATTGACAAGTGTGTTATTCGTTTGGGACGGGGGTGGTTCATGAAGCGGGTCCTACCAGTACTGTGTCTCTTCGTGTGTTGCAGTGCGAGCCCGGCGCAAGAAAAAATAAATCCAGGCGCAAATTCGAAAATAACGGAAGCTCCAGCGGAGCCGCACGAAATCCCTAGTTCGCCGGCGAAACTCCCGGTTCGGCGCGTGGTGCTTTACAAAAATGGCGTGGGGTATTTCGAGCATCTGGGGCGCGTACGCGGCAGCCAGGATGTTCATGTGGACTTCACCAGCGCGCAGTTGAACGACGTGCTGAAGTCATTGACTGTCCTGGACCTCTCGGGCGGCCGGATCACCGGAGTAGACTACAACTCCGAAGCGCCGCTAGCGCGCCGACTGGCAACGCTGCGGTTGTCACTGGGTGAACGGCCGACGACGGCGGAGTTCCTTGGCGCACTTCGCGGTGCGCGCTTGGAAGTTCGTAGCGGCAACGGGCCGCTCCTCACAGGCAAGCTATTGAGCGTGGAGCGCAAGACGCGCACCGGTGCAGGTCCAGGTTGGACCGTGGAAACAGATGAAATCTCGCTGATCACGGACAGCGGCGAAGTCCGCAGTGTGGATCTCAATGCTTCCACGAGTGTGAGAATTGCGGAAAAGGATTTGCAAGTGGAAGTGGGACGCTACCTGGGGCTGATCGCTTCTTCGCGAGACCAGGATGTGCGCCGCATGACCATCTCGACGACGGGCACGGGCGAACGCAACTTGTATGTGAGCTACATCAGTGAGGTTCCCATCTGGAAGACCACCTACCGCATCGTCCTGCCTTCAAAAGCAGGCAAGAAGCCGTTGCTGCAAGGTTGGGCCATTGTGGACAACACCGTGGGCGAGGATTGGGACGGCGTGGAGCTCTCGCTCGTCGCGGGAGCGCCGCACTCTTTCATTCAGCAACTATCGGAACCATTTTACGGGAGACGCCCAGTGGTGCCATTGCCAGAGAGCGTGCAACTCTCGCCGCAAACACATGCGGCAACGCTCATGCGGGGAAATGGCCGGCTGAGCGGCCTAGTCTCAGATCCCGCAGGAGCCGCAGTTCCCGGAGCAAATGTCCGGCTTCTGGATGAAAACAATGGAGTGATTGCACAGACCGCCACGGAGAGCAACGGACAATACACCTTCTCGGGAGTGTCTGCGGGAAACTACCGTGTTGAAGTCGAACGGCAAGGCTTTCAGAAAAACATGATCAATGGCCTCAATATCACGCCCGGAGAGAATCAATTCAACTCACAATTGCAGATAGGTTCGAACGCGGAGACGGTGACCGTGAGCGCCAATGCCGTAGGTTTGAACACTAGCGCGTCATCCGTAATGATTACCGGCCAAAACAAGTTGAGCGCCGTGGCAAATCGCCCGCATGTCGTAAGCGGCTTTGGATCAGGGAGCGGCGGAGGGATGTTTGCTTCGCCGCCGCCAGCTCCACCGCCGCCTTCGCCGGCAAGCCTGGAGGAGGCCCGAGAGATGAGTGTGGCTGCAGCGAGCGGGCAAGAGCTAGGTGACCTCTTCGAGTACAAACTGAAAGACCGCGTAACGCTGAAGAAAAATCAGTCCGCATTAGTGCCGATCGCGCAGACTGAGATTGACGCGGAAAAGATTTCACTGTGGAGCGGTACGACTGGATCGGGGCGTCCACTGCGGGGACTCTGGCTGAAGAATACAAGCCCGCTAACTTTCGATGGTGGCAGCTTCAGCGTCCTGGAAAATGAAGTCTTTGCAGGCGAAGGGCTGACGGACCCGATCAAGCCGGGTGAGCGACGGCTGATTTCCTACGCCACGGACTTGGGGCTGCTCGTAGAAGCATCGCAGAACAGCCAACCTCAACACGTGACCCGAGTAAAAATCTCAAAAGGTGTTTTGACCCACGTCAGCGAGCTTCATGAGCGCACGCTATATATCGCGCGGAACCAAGACCAAGGCGCACGAACATTGGTGATCGAACATCCCGCGCGTGTTGAGTGGCAACTCGCGAAGGCGGCGAAAGAGCCTGACGAAAAAGTACCTGGAGTCTACCGTTTCCGAATGGACGTTCCATCCAAGGCCACTGCTTCTCTGCCGGTGGAAGAGGTAAGGACGCTGGCGACGAGCTATCAACTCTCGAATCTGGACGAAGACCAGATCGCCGTGTTTGTAAAGCAAGGAACGATTACGCCGGAGATGGCGCAGGCACTTGCTAAAATCACCGCGCAGAAGGCCGTGGTCGCCAAGCTGGAAGAAGAGATGGAAAACCGCCAGAAAGATATCGACCGCATCGTTGAGGATCAGGGCCGCCTCCGCGAAAACATGAAGGCGTTGCGCGGAAGCGCGGAGGAAAAAGCGCTCCTGCAACGCTACACCAGGCAACTGGACGAGCAGGAAACGCAACTCGACGCACTGAGAAAAAAGATCAAGGACACGGAAGCGCAGAGAGACAACGCAAACGCCCAACTGGAAAAAGTGATCGACGAATTGCAAATCGAAGCGGCGCTTTAATCGCTACCCGCTTCCTAAACGTATTTCAACACCCGGTAACCTTCGAAGCCCGCGGCGGTCAATTCGCTGAGTTGGCAGAAAAGCGCGGGATGGACTTCGCTGAAGTTGAAACAGGCTTTCCCCTGCATGCGCTTCTTCAGCTCGGGCGGAATGCGCTTTTGCATCGCCGCATTCATGTAGACCGGCATGAGGTGGTAGCTCACGTAATTCTTCCCCATGCGAATGGCCGCAAACCACGCGGGCTTACTCTTGTGAACCGCGAGACGGGTCACCAGGCAATAGTATTCCGGCTTGTAAGGCAAAACATGGAGATCCTTTTCGTAAGGCTCCAAAATGTCCTTCAGCGCGGCAAACACCCCGGCAAGTTCTTTGGCGGGCTTCACGGGCGCAGACTTCTTAAACGGCGGAGCTGGTTTTTTCTTGGCCACTCGAATTACCTCAGAAAGAGCATTCGAACCGCGCCAGTATAGAGTCTCAGTTCGTCCCTGAAAAGCGGCGATTCAGTGGAAACATTTGGCTGTACGCATCGTTTGTAAGTCATGAGTCTCCTCACAAATCTCCGCTATGCCTTCCGGCAGATAAGCAAGAACCCAGGCTTTTTTGCCCTGGCGGTCGCCGCTCTGGCGCTAGGGATTGGCGCTAACACGGCTATTTTCAGCGCGGTAGAGGCTGTCCTGCTGCGTTCGCTACCCTACTCCCAACCAGACCGCCTGGCCGTGGTTTGGGAGGACGCTTCTTACATCGGCTTCCCTAACAATACGCCGGCGCCGGCGAACTACCTCGACTGGCAGGCGCGGAACCATGTGTTCACCGACATGCTGGCGACCCGTTTCGACACTGCCAGCCTGACGGGAGACGGCCAGCCGGAGCAGCTTTCCGGAAAAAAGGTGACGCCGAACTTCTTTGATGTCCTCGGTGTGCAGCCGAAGGTGGGACGTCCGTTTACCATGGAAGAAGACAAGTCGCACACCCCAGTCGTGGTGTTGAGTTACAACCTGTGGCGAAGGCGCTTTGCCGGTGATGAGTCGATCATCGGGCGGCCGATCCTGATGAACGGAGTGCAAACGAAGGTGCTCGGCGTGATGCCGAAGGACTTCTTCTTCAGCGACCGGAAAAACAGTGACTACTGGGTGCCCATGGCGTTCACGCCGGAACAATGGGCGCGGAGGCAAACCCACTTTCTGACGGTAGTTGCGCGGCTGAAGCCCGGTGTCACAACTCAGCAGGCGCAGAAGGACATGGAACTCGTTGCCGCGGATCTGCAGAAACAGTATCCGGAATCCAACGCGAAGGTGGGCGCAGTTGTTGTACCCATTCAGAAAGAATATGCGGGAGCTGCCGGGAGCGGGCTGCTGGTGCTACAAGTTGCTTCCCTGTTCGTGTTGCTGATTGCCTGCTCGAATCTGGCCAACCTGTTGCTCGCGCGCTCTACCGGAAGAAGAAGAGAAATGGCGGTCCGGCTGGCGCTGGGCGCATCCCGGTGGCAAATTGCTTCGCAATTGTTGACCGAGAGCCTGGTGCTTTCCGTTGTGGGGGGATTTCTTGGTTTGTGGGTCGGGCAGATGTGCTGGAGTCTATTGGGACAGTTGGTGCCGGAGCAGGCAGGCGATGGGTTCGCCGTGAATGGGCCTCTGTTGTTATTCACTGCGGCAATCTCCATTGCCGCGGGAATGTTGTTTGGCTTGGCACCAGCCTTGCGGGCTAGCGGTGTGTCCTTGCAAGAATCGCTCAAGGAAGGTGGTCGAAGCGGAGAATCGCGCGGCGGATTGCGGCTACGGGATACGCTCGTCGTCGGGCAATTCGCGCTCGCTTTTGCTCTGCTGGCGTGCGCCGGGTTGATGATCGAAACCATCTGGAATTTGCGGAAACAAGAACTCGGATTTCAGGGTGACCATCTCCTGACGATGGGCGTGCCTTTGCCCGAAAAGAGATATGACACCGACGAAAAGGTGCGCGCATTCTTTCGGGCTGCAGTCGAAAATGTCCGTGCTTTGCCGGGAGTCAAAGGAGCGGGATTTGGTTCCGACGCACCGTTCATGACCATCGGGGATACTGACGGCTACACAGTTGAGGGCGAGGCACCACTGCCGACGGGAGAGTACAACGACGCCCTCTACCGGGAGGTGACACCCGGATACTTGGAGATGCTGGGCGCGAGGGTGAAAGAAGGCCGCTTGCCGGAAGAGAGCGACCATGAAGGCGGGGCGCTCGCGGTGGTTGTAAATGACTTTCTCGCAAGCCGTCATTGGCCAGGAAAGAGTGCCGTCGGAAAACGAATCCGCTTTGGGGACGAGAAAGAACCTTGGTGGACAGTGGTAGGAGTTGTGCGCGACATCCGGGAGCGAGGATTTCTGTATGAGACGAAGCCGGCGGTCTATGTTCCAGTTACGCAGGTGAAGAAGCCGGGCGGGTATTCGATGCTGGTGGTGCGAACGTCGAACGATCCGGCGAGTGCGATCAAAATGGTTGAAGGAGCGGTGTGGTCGGTAGATCCGCAGCAACCGGTGACGTACGTGCACACCATGGACCAGCTGATGGAATCAGACGTTGCGGACCGGACACGGCCGATGATTTTGCTGGGCGTGTTCGCCGGGCTGGCACTGGTGCTGGCGTGCATCGGGGTTTATGGCGTGCTGGCTTATGCGGTGGCGCAGCGCACGCGGGAGATTGGAGTGCGCATGGCCCTGGGGGCCAAGCCCATGGATGTGACGCGAATGATTTTAGAGCGCGGGATGAAATTGAGCGCTGGTGGACTGCTCGCGGGCGGGGCGCTGGCGACCGGGCTCGGGGCCTTGCTGCGGAGTCTCTTGTTCGGCGTGACCCTGATGGCACCGGGAATTTATGCCGGAACTGCCGCCGTGCTTGTGGTGGTGGCCCTGCTGGCGTGCGTCATTCCGGCGCAGCGCGCGGCGCGCGTGGATCCTGCCGTGGCTTTGCGCAACGAATAAATCAAAAACGAATTCAGGAACACCGGCCTGTCCCAACTGACAGGTTGGCGGTGAAGCACATTCTTTTCCTACGACGGTTCGCCCTGCCGGACACGTTCTACACTCGGAGTAGAAATGGACGGAGCGGCTTCGAGTTCAGACCGAGCTGCAATCCTCCAGTGTGATTTCCCGATAGATACACACGAGGTTGAAGAAATGAAACGAGCATTCGTATTCATAATGCTTCTTATGCTTTCGCTGGCAGCGGCTCGACTGGGCTTCGCCGCGCCGCAAAGCAGAGGGACCTCCACTCTGACTGGCGTTGTCTTGGGCCCGGATGATAAGCCGGTGGCGAATGCGAGCGTGTCTTACCAGGTGTCCAGTGGCACTGCACCACACGTGGTGCGCACCGATGCGCGCGGGCATTTCACGATTTCAAAACTGAAAGCCGACAACTACGATCTACGGGCGTCCGGGAAGGGTGTTTTTTCGGAGTGGCAGAAAAACATCACGCTGCGGTCAGGCACGACAAAAGAACTGACACTGCGTTTAATCTATGCAAAGCAGATCCCAAAGGCCTACGTAAAGAGCAATTCCAAGCCGTAGGTCTTTCCCCGGTCCAATGCCAGCCAAGCGCCACAAACAGCGCTTCGCGGACGGTCAACGCTTCTTCTTTGTCGGTTTGGTCTTCAGTGTTTTGGCGTACGCGTAGCTCAACGCGAGATATTTCTGCAGTTCTTTGGTCTTCTCTTGCAAGGAATCGGGACAGCAACATATTCCTTCATGACGGTTCCGTAAGGTTCAAACAGCGTCGTCTTGTATTTCCAGAGGAACTGTTCGCGCTCCTCTTTCGGAAGCCTGAGGGCCATTCTCCCGGCCGGGCTCAGCAGAAGGGAAAACATGTTGCCGTTGACGGAGGTGTACGGATTTTCGGCGCCCTTCCGTTCAATCTCCGGAATTGTGGCGAGCAGCTTTTGATATAGAGCCACTTTGTGCGCAGGGATAGGGCTCCTGTTCTGGGCACTCATGACGTTCCCTCGGTATGAGGATTATTGGTAGATGAGCTGGGCGAGCTCGTAAATATCGGAATCCGAGGCATCTGAGACAGCGCAATACTCCATTCCCTGGCGGCGCCAATGGCGCCATTGATACCCTTGCCGGAGCCCGGGCTCATGAATGGACGTGTCCGCTTCCTTGGTCGGCATCACAAATACGTTGATGATGTGCTTGCGGCGCGTGTAAACGAGCGCGGCGACATTCTGGCCGCCGAGAACATCGAGTCGTGCACCCACCAGAGGAAACCCTTCATCCGAAAAATTCTTCACTGGAGGAACAAAAGCGAGCTTGCCGACAAACCAAGGCTTGACGGTGTGCTGGTCGGTGGAGGCAATATCCGTAAGGTGGCCGGGCTGAAGCGAGCGCACGTGCGCGTCGATCATTTCGACGGCCGTGAAGGGCACGCTGGAAGCGCTATTCTTTGGGGTTCGCGGCCAGGAAAACCAGGAAACTCCGGCAACAACGAGGATGGTGGCAGCAACCGCAAGCCAGCGCCACGCGGGAATCCGGATCCCCATGGGAGGGCTGGTTGCGGCATCAAGACCAGCGCGAATTTTCTTGCGGAGAGAAATAGGCGCGCTTTCGTAAAGGCCGCTGCGCTGAAGCGACGAACGCAGGTGCTCCTCAGACCCCAGAGCCGTCGCGCACTCGCGGCAGCCTTCGAGGTGACGTTCAAATTCCGCAGAGCGCGTCGCATCCAGCTCGCCGTCCAGATAGCCATGGAGAACTGTGCGATTGAAATCACAGTTCACGAGCGGCCTCCTGCGGAGAGGCAAGCGTGAGGGCCCGCTGCAGACGCTGGCGGGCGCGGGCCAGCGCGGACATCACGGTGCCAATGGGGATGGCGGTAATGGCAGCAATTTCCTTATAAGAACAGCCTTCCAGTTCGCGAAGGACGAGGACTTCGCGGAAGCGTGGGGGAAGCGTTTCAAGGGCGCGGGAGAGTCGCTCACGGTTCGCTCCGGCAATGGCCAAAGCCTCCGGGGACGCGCTTGGTTGCGGATGCAATTCTTCGTCGAATTCCGTCATGAGTTCCACAGGGCGATTCTTCTCCAACCAGGTATAGCAGGTGTTGCGCACGATCTGCAAAAGCCAAGCGCGCGCGTCGCCACCGTGGAACCCGCGGAAAAAGCGGTAGGCACGGAGCATAGCCTCTTGGGCGACGTCTTCCGAATCGGCGCGGCTCTTTAAGAGCCAGCGCGCCAAATTGAAGGCGGCGTCGAGATGCGGCAGAACGAGCTGCTCGAAGCGCGCCCGGTCTTGCACATCCAACACGTCCGAGCCTTTTCCCTGGTCAAAGCCACTCATGGGCAGGAACCGCCTGGAGGACAGTTTTATTCCCTATGCCTCCCTTGGATGTGACCAATCGGGCAAAAGGTTGGTGAGCAAGGAAATCGGGAATATTTGGCAGACCCTCGCGGTCTGGACAAGCGAAACACGTCCCATATGCGGCGCGGGCTCCCTGGACTCTCTCACCCGCGCCGCCCTCCGAAAAACTGCTGAGAATGTTGGACCAGAGTGAGAGTAGTTACCCCCACTGGTGCGGAAAATGAGCAGGGAGGGGAGTAGTACTATTGGATATCGCTGGGGAGTAATTCACAGGGCGTCTTGCGCGTATCTTATAACAATTGAATGGCTTATGGGGATCTCCAGTGCAGGTGGAACGGGAGGAAAGGGTCGTTTGTACTACTACCCAGGTACCCCTTCCGGTGGCCCTGCGGACCCATTGTGGCATGCAGTGCAGGTGCGTAGTCTCTGAAGAACGGGTTGGGGGCCGCGCGGGGACAGCGGCTCCGCAAGGGGCCGTGTGCGAGCTACCCAACCCGCCATCTTTTTTGCTTCCCTCTGGCTTACAGACCAGCGAGTTCGAGAGGAGGGCCTGAACCCAGGCCCTCCTTTTCGTTTGCAGTCAAAGGTATCCGCCTTGCATGCTACAGGCGGAAGAGTACAGCGCGGTTGAGATAGGCTGTTCTTGAATGAATGAGTTAAGCAGAGCCAGGTAGTATGGACTGAAAGGTTCGCGCGACAGGTGAAGGGTTTAATCAACATCTCCGCAAGAGTGATCGTGATCCTCGCGGTAATCCTGCAGACGGGCCACACCTCCGCGCAAGTCGCGCGAGCAGGCGAGCCGGCGCTGCCAAAGTTGAAATCGGAGACCCAAGCAGGTTTTGATCGGTACGTAAAACTCGTGGAGTTACGAAATGAAGGGGAGCTGAAGCGGAACACGAACCTCCTGTGGATCGACGGCCTACCCGACCCTCAACGCGCGGAGGCCTACGCCGAACTGAAACACGGCGACGTAAAGCTGCAGAACCTGGAAATCCTCGACAGCGAAAAGCCGATCGCGTTTCCCGGAGGGATGATTCATCATTGGACCGGCGTGGTGTTCATCCCGGCAGCCAAGGTGGAAGATGTATTGGGTGTTCTAGAGGATTATGACCGGCACTCGGTGTACTACGCGCCGGACGTAGAGCGATCCAAGATCGAATCGCGCGAAGGAGATCACTTCCGGGTCTTTCTGCGGTTTCGGCGCCACAAAGTCATCACCGTAGTCCTGAACACTGAGCACGAGGTGCAATACTTCCACGATGCAAAGGGGAAAGCGCACAGCCGCAGTTCGGCAGTGCGCATTGCGGAAGTGGAAAACGCCGGGAAGAGTGATGAGCGCGAAAAAGCCCCTGGCGACGATGGCGGATTCATGTGGAGGATGGAAACGTGGTGGCGTATGGAAGAGCGCGATGGCGGAGTTTACGTGCAAAGCGAGGTGGCTTCGCTGACGCGCGACATTCCGACCGGCCTGGGCTGGATGATCAAGCCCTTTGTTACCGACATCCCCAAGGAATCGCTCACGTTCACTCTAGAAGCGACGCGCAAAGCAGTTGACTCGCGCCGCAACGGGCGATGATTTACAGGTAAGACCTATACTTATCGTGCTTGAAGCAGGACTTTTTTGGCGGCTGCTTCCTTCAGTAGCTCCCATACATCCGAGGCATTCCGGTCCCAGGTCCAGTGAGCTGCGGTCCTTGCTGCTGCAGTGCCGATGCCTCTCCGTAGAGATTCGTCGGCGTGAAGCCGTTGGAGCATTCGCGCGAGATCCTGAGAATCTTCGCTCTGGCGAAGAATTAGTCCATCAGTTCCGTCGTGAATCAGATCGGCCACGCCGGCATTCCTGGAAGTAATGACGGGCAGGCCGCACGCCATGGCTTCGGCAACGGGCAAACCAAAAGAATCTTCGCGGCTCGGGCTAACGTAGACATCCACGGCGGCATAGAAATCGAGCACGTCTTCGCGAGAAGGTTCAAAACTGCAACGCTCCGAAATGCCTAGCGATTTTGCCAGTTCACGGAAGGAGCTGGGCGAATCGTCGCCCGCTACGAGAATCAGAGTTGGCAATTCTCGAAGGGCGCTTATGGCATGGAGTACCGTGTCGAGTCCCTTGACGCGCCAATCGTTTCCGATCAAGAGCAAAACGAAGTCGCTCTCCGGAAAGTTTCGTCGGCGGCGCGCTGCAGAACGCAGTACGAGCCGGGCCGAAGGGGAAAACTGCGTCGTATCAACACCATTAGGAATGACGCGGACGTCTTCCCGGTGAAAATAGTCTTTGAGATGGGCAGCGGTGCGCTGCGAGACGGCAGCGAGAGAGACTTTCGGATTGGAGTAGATCCGGCGCTCCATTCCGGAGAGAAGAGAGTAGTAGACGCGTCGATGGAGCCGCCGGAGTAGCCCTGGTTTCGCAGGACCGCCGCGGCCTTCCCCCGCCAGTGCCCGGAGTCGGTGGAAGAGCGCATGAACAAGGACAACATCGGCATCCAGACAGTTAATTCCTGGAGAAACGACCAAGTCGAACCGAAGTCCGTGAACCCAGCGATCCCACGCGCGGAAAATCCAATTCAACAGGAGCCAGGCGAGAAATCGCAGGAGATGAGGGCCGGGAATGGAAGGAACTCTATGCCAAAAGATGGCGCCGGAATCTTGCGGGCTTGGGCCGGCGGGTTGAGACAACGCGAGATTTTCAACACGCTGGGAATAGAGATGAATCTCACAATGTTCGTTGCGCGAGAGGCGCTCGAGCTGTTCGGCAAGCGCGCGCTCGGTGCCATGCCGGCGATCGATGAAAGGTGAGACGACGGCGAGGCGCAAGTCAGCGCATCCGTATCCGCGGATCGTAGACTGAGGGCAGCGGAGCGGTGGCGGCGAACTGCGAGGAAACCGCGAGGGTGGGGAGCCGATACAAGATGCCCAGGAGAAGCCAAAGATAAGCATTCAGGACGAAATCTTCGTACGGTTGCATGCCGGTAAAAGTGATCGGAAACAGAAGAAGCCCCGCGTACCAGAAGATGACGAAAGCCAACGGAAACCAGGGCGAACCCCTCAGTCGCTTGACGACTCGCCACGCGGAGAACAGGATTGCGAAACTCATGACGAACCAAAGAACGAGGCCGCCGATTCCCATCTCGATAACAAGCGTGCCGAAGCCGCTCTCGACGCCGATGACCGGAGGCTTTGATCCAAAGAAACGAGTTACGTATTGAGTGCCGAGTGCCGTCGTGCCGATGCCATAGCCGTACAGCCAACGCTCATAACCGAACGCGCCGAGGAAATTGTTCAGCGGGTAGTCCCAAGTGCGGGTCTGGAGCTCGCTATTTCTGGCGCCAGGAGTAAGGGTTTCCGTGTAAAACGCGACGCGCGAAAGAAGAGCATCTGGAAAGATAAAGAAGAGTAGTCCGATACCCAGAACAATGCCGAGCGCGGCGCGTTGAGCCGTCCGCAAGACGCGAAGGACTTCACGTTGGCGCCAGGGGGCGCCCCAAACAAATGCGATGGCTCCGACAATGGAACTGCCAGCGGTCCAAAGAACAACGCCTCTCGAGGAGCAGAGCGCGAGACCCGCAGCGGTCAGGACCAGGACAAGGAAGGACAGGGCCCTGCCGCGCTTGTGGCGGAGGAGCAAGTAGCCGCTGAAGCCAAAAACGAGCAACCAAGTCACCAGAAGAAAATTGCCGAACCGGCCGGTACTCACGAAAACCGAAGTGGGTCGATACATGATCAGGCCAGAGACCGGCGAAACTCTATAGAGAGTGCTCAAGTCGCGAATATCATCGGCTAGCGTCGCGGGATTCAAGAAGGTATGGCCGATGATGGCTTGCGCGATTCCCAGGCCGACGATGATCACGGCTAGGATCATGTTGACAAAGAAGAAATGGCGCAATTCCTCCTCGGAATTGAGCAGGGCGTAACCCACAAACATCAAAGGGACATAGTAGAAAAAAAGTTTCAGGCCCAGAACGCCATACATTAGGTTTGTGGAAGCAGGATTAAAGACCTGCATTACTCCAAACCAGAAGAAAATGAGAACCGGAACCAAAAATGGGGGCCGGAAGGAGGTGACTTCTTTTCGCCGATAGGCTAGAAAGAACGAAAGATAGACGACAGCAGCCAGGACATCCTTGGCGAAAAAAATAGCCATGTTGTTGCCGAGGTATTTCCTCGCAAAATCTTCAAACAATAGCCAGGCCAGGAAGAAGTAGAGGCCATTGCGCCAGTTATTGAGGATAGCGATTACGATCGCGCCACCAGCAAACGCTAAAGCAACAAACGCAAGACCAGTCATATCGCCGGCGATGACGTATCCGGCGGTTTTGTAGGCTGCCACCAAAGCGAATGCCAAGAAGCCCAAGATGAAAAGGGGATTCCGCCGGAACTGGACCGGCTCAGCATGCGAATTGAAGTTCATCGAGCTGTCCCTGGCGGCATATTGTTGATTATGGCCGAGAACAAGGTGATCCGAAAGCTCCACATGGCCTTAGCCGAGTTCCATTGCTGCGCTTCCACCGCGCGCGATTTCCCTATAGGCGACTGCGTGCTGTTCCACCATTCGCGCGCGCGAGAAAAACTGAAGCGCGCGCTCACGGGCTTTTGGCCCAATGGAATCGATGAGTGAGTCGTCCGCAATCACTCTCCGCATGCAGTCCGCAAGTGCTTCGGCGTTCCCGGGAGGAAATTGGAGACCGCAATCGGAGACTACTTCGGCGAGTCCCCCGATCCTAGATGCGATGACCAACCGGCCGCGCATCATCTGCTCGATGGCAGCCAACCCGGCGGTTTCTTCGCACACCGATGGCATGACGACCACGCGAACGTCGCGAAGCGCATTCGCCAGCGTTGGACCGGTAAGATAGCCGGTGATCTGAACCATAGCGCCTAAATTGCTCGCTTCGATGATTTCTTCCAGTTTCTTCCGTTGAGGACCGTCACCAATCAATAGCAAATCGAATTCGCGTCCTTCTGCCTGCAGAATCCTGGCCGCTTCGAGAAGGATGGCAATCCCTTTTTCGGGAAAGAAGCGACCCACATAGGCAAAAGAGACTTTGCTGGGGGCGTTCGTTGGGGAAGGGGGCGCAGCGTCCGCACCAAGAGGATCCTCGATGCCGTAGTAGACGACGGATGTGTTTGGCAGTCCGTGGCGCTCCAGGACATGGCCCGAGATGGCGAGGTTCCTCGAAACCGTCCGGCAGAGCCAGAACCGGGGAAACATGAGAAACAATTCCTTGAGGCTCTGAAGGCGCGAAGTCTCACATTCCCGGCAACTCACGCATTTCGAATAGTGACCGGACTGGAAGTGGCCGGGACAGATCGAACGGTCCGGCTGGTGGACCATAAGACCATTGGGACAGATGGCTTGATAGCCATGATGCTCGACAAGGACCGGCTTACGGCGAAGCCAACCGAGGAGCAGCGGCGGAAGCGCGGGGCCTGCAACGTGGATGACGTCGGATTCTCTAACAATGCGCCACAACTGTAAAAGACGCGGCTGTCGAATGACGCGAAATGGCAACGATCGATCGTCAAAGCCGCCGGACGGAGTATGCGTCACCAGAGTTACGTCAAATTCCGAGTCGCCCTGCGGTGTGCGGAGATTGTGGAGGCCACCAGCGAGAGACAGCACGGCGGATTCGACTCCACCGATACTCGGCGCGAAAAAATGAGAATAGACGAGGAGCTTCATTCGTGAGGTTTCTGCGATGCGGGAGCGGCGGAATCGGAAAGCGCTTCGGCTGAGTATCGGTTGAGGCGGGAGACGGCCAGTTCGATGGCTTCGACGGCTCCGTCCACATTGCGCTCGGGCGACCAAGTCTGGATGTAAGCCAGAGAGGCGCGGCCGAGCGCCTTGAGGCGAGCCGGATCGGCCAAAGCCTTTTTCATTAATTCGGCGAGGGCGTCGATGGCGCCGGCGGGGAAGACAAACTCGGGACAAACGGGAGTGACCAGGTCCCTCGCGGCGCCGCAGCGGTCGCTGGCTGCGGCTGCGCAGCCGCAGCACATGGCCTCATTGACGACGAGGCCAAAGGGCTCAAACTCCGAGGGCAGAATCAGCAGGTCCGCCGAAGTATAAACGGCGGGAAGCTGCGACTGGTTGACGAAGCCGAGAAAACGGACGCGCGAGGCGACGCCGAGGCTGGCGGCTTCGGACTCGAGTTGAGGGAGCAGAGGGCCGCTGCCTGCATAGAGGAGATAGGCATTCGGCAGATTGGCCTTCGCGAAGGCGCGAAGAAGATCGAGCGGGCGCTTCCACTGCTGGAGCTTCGCGGAGAAAACAATAGCGGCAGCATCGGGAGAGATGCCCCACGAGGCGCGGACGGCGGCGCGATCGACTTGCTGCGATTGCTGGATCCACCAATCGTTGTCGACGCAGTCTCCGGTCAACGAAACGTGATCGCGCGGGATGCCGAGGGAGCACATGAAATCGCGCCCATCGGAAGATGGCACGATCACCTGGTCGGCCAAACCGAACAAGCGTGGCCAGAAGAATTTCTTGATCGGGATTTTCCAGTTGCGGCCGTCGCGCGGAGTGAGCGACGTGGCGTCGGCGCCAAAAATAAACGCCGCGCTCGAGAATTTCGAGGCCAGGCAAGTGATCCAAAACGTGGCGCGAACGTAGCCAATGAAACACAGTACAGCGTCGTAGTTTCCGCCGCGAATAAGCTTCCACAAGCCCGGATTGAAAAGGCCGAAGAAGGATTCCGCCCCGGAGCCCCGATTGTGAACGTGCGTCCAAGAGTGCCCGTCGAGTACGGGCACGTCCCATTGAATGCTGGCGCCAAATTCCGGGTCGTGACTGGCTTCCGCGCCGCGAAGAGTGCAGTAGGCCACGTGGAAATCGAGCGAAGGGTGCTTGGCCATGCGGCGGAAAATCGGCGTCATGTATTGGACGGGATGCGTGGCAAGTGCGAGGACGCGGTAGCGGCGATCAGGCATGGCGGTTCTCTGCGCACAGAGCGCGATGCGCGGCGATCATGCGGAAGTCTGTCCGATTCAACGAGATGCCCCGAAGTGGAGTATAACCCGTTTCCCGATATGGGCGGCTGTGCTAAACTACCGTGGGTCCGCAGGGGTTTGCGGTCCACCGTAAGTCTCCGCACTGGTGTTATTTTCTTGGCGGCCAAAGATCGGTCACTCCTACGTTTGGCGGCATTTTGGCCGGCATGTTTGGGAGCCTGTCTGCGGCGCAAAAATTCTTCCATCGATGACCCCGGCCGAGCCGCGGTCACGTGAAACAAACGAGGATGTGTCATGTCCGGGCATTCAAAATGGGCCACGATCAAACATAAAAAGGGCGCCACTGACGCCAAGCGCGGCCGCGTGTTCACGCGCATCATCCGTGAAATCAGCATTGCCGCGCGCATCGGCGGTGGCGAACCGAACACTAATCCGCGCCTGCGAACCGCGATTCTGGCGGCCAAAGCAGCGAACATGCCCAGCGACAACGTCGAGCGAGCGATTCTGCGTGGCACCGGCCAACTCGAAGGCGAACAGTATGAAGAAGCCACTTTCGAAGGCTACGGACCCGGCGGAGTGGGCATGCTGATTCAGGTGGTCACCACGAACCGCAACCGCGTGGTCGGCGAGTTCCGTCACTTGATGAGCAAGAACGGCGGCAACATGGCCGAAGCCGGGGCGGTGGGCTGGATGTTCAGCCGCAAGGGCGAGATTTCCGTACCCAAGGAAGCAGCGAGCGAGGACAAGCTGCTGGACCTCGTCCTGGAAGCGGGCGCGGAGGATTTGAAGGACGACGGCTCGGCTTGGTACATCGTGACGCCGCCGGACGCTCTCGAGAAGGTGAAGGAAGCACTGACGAAGGCCGGAATCACTCCCGAGTCTTCGGAGGTCGGGATGGTGCCGCAAAATTACATCAAGCTGACCGGCCCGCAAGCGACGCAGATGGTGCGCCTTGTAGAAGCCCTCGAGGAACACGACGACGTGCAGCACGTCTACGCAAACTTCGACATCGACGAATCGGAGATACAGGCGGCCGTTGGCGCCAACTGAGCTGCGTTTCAAATACGAACGTTATGAGCGGCCGCGGAGCGAATCTCGCGGCCGCTTTTTCTTACTTCGGTGCTTGATGCGCGGTCACAGAGGTCCGCACCTGGACGGATTGTTCCGAATCGAGAATAGAGCGAATTTTCCTTGCCAAAGTTGGCAAGGAGAATGGTTTCGCGAGGAAGGCAAAACTCGGGTCGTGTCCCCCGTGATGGACAATGGTGTCTGCGGTATAGCCGGAAACGTAGAGAACGCGCATCTGAGGCCGACTCTTGCTTAGCCGCTGCGCGAGATGGACACCGCTAGCGCCGGGCAGGATTACATCCGTGAGAAGCAGATCAACGGGTTGAACGCTACTTTCCGCCGCGGCGATTGCCGATTCGGACTTCGCAGCCGTTAGAACGGAATAGCCCTTGTTCTTTAGATACTCGCAAGTGACATCGCGAAGAGAATCTTCATCTTCCACGAGCAAAATGGTTTCGATTCCGCCAGGGACAATTCCGTCGAGCGCAGCAAGTTCGGGTCCGGAAACGGGCTCCTCCGTCAATGGCAAGTAGGCTTTAAAGGTTGTGCCGTGGCCCACCTCGCTGTAAACGGTGATGTGCCCGCCGCTTTGCTTGACGATGCCATAGACCGTCGCCAAGCCCAGGCCCGTACCCTTGCCACTTTCTTTCGTAGTGAAGAAAGGCTCGAACACACGAGCAAGGACTTGAGGACTCATGCCGCATCCCGTATCGGAGATCGCGAAGCGGACGTAGCTGCCCGGATGGCAGTCAGGATTGTGCTCGCAATAGTTCTTATCGATATGAGCCTCCGAAACTTCAATCGATAGGCTGCCCCCAGAGGGCATGGCGTCACGCGCGTTCACAACCAGATTCATAATCACCTGCTCGAGTTGGGTAGGGTCCACGCGAAGACGCACCGGGCGATCTCCCACTTCGACAGTCAAGTGAATGTCTTCCCCTAGAACGCGACGAAGCAGACCTTCAACCCCCTGAATATGCTGCTGAACATCGATGACGCGAGGGTCCAGGACCTGCTGCCGACTGAACGCCAGCAGTTGCCGCGTCAACGTAGCGCCGCGCTCCGTGGCCTTCAATACATGGGTGACGAGTCCCGTGAGTTTTGGGTCACCATTCAGTTTGTCGAGAAGCATCTCTGTATAACCAGTAATGACGCCCAGAACATTGTTGAAGTCGTGCGCGATGCCGCCCGCAAGGCGTCCAATCGCTTCCATCTTCTGAACATGGCGAAGACGATGCTCCATGCTGCGGCGGTGAGAGATATCTTCGGCTACCACCTCGAAGTAGAGAAACTTTCCATTGTCGTCGGAGATGGGACGACCGCTAATTTCCACGGTAACGTTCTTGCCGTCCTTTCGGCGCCAATTCACCTCATGGCGAGCAAACTGCTTTCGGGTGCCCGGCTGTTCAAAGAAGTGAACGGAATACTCGTCAGGCTGGAAAATATCCGTCACTAGGTTTAGGGCAAGAAGCTCTTTCTCGGAATCATAACCGAGGGTGTGCGCCAGAGCTGCGTTGGCCATGAGAATCGAACCATCAGCAGTTGCGCGGTAAACACCGTAGGTACTTTCGACCATTCCGCGGAACGAGGCTTCCGATTGCCGAATTGCTTCATCCACCCGTTTGCGGCTGGTGACATCGCGGATGGTGGAAGAGACAAATACGCCATCATCGGTCTGCTGTGGGCTCAGGCTGATCTCAACCGGGAATTCCGTGCCGTCCTTGCGTATGCCAAAGAGGTCCAGTCCTACACCCATGGGGCGAACCTGGGTGTGTTGCATGTATTTTCCACGATGCTTGCGATGGTCGGCCCAAAATCTTTCGGGAACGAGGACTTCGACGTATTGCCCGAGGAGTTCCGAACGCTGGTAGCCAAAGAGTTTTTCGGTTTGCGAATTTACGAGAGAGATGCGTCCGTCTGGTCCCACGACAACCATGGCGTCAGGCGCCGAATCCAGCAAGGAGAGGACGCGTTGTTGGGCGCGCTTTCTGTCGGTAATGTCGCGTATGGCGCTGGAAACCAATAGTCCCGAATCCGTTTCAATCGGACTGAGGCTGATCTCGATGGGAAATTCCGTGCCGTCGCGGCGAAGGCCATACAGTTCCAGGCCCGCGCCCATGGGCCGAAGCAGCGGAACAGACATGAAACCTGCCCGGTGAAACCGGTGCTTCCCCCGCAGTCTTTCTGGAACAAGAATCTCGATGGGCTGGTTCAGGAGCGCGGACCGTTCGTATCCAAAGAGCCGTTCCGTCTGCAAATTCACCAGGACGATTCGCCCTTCTTGGTTCGCGATCACGATGCCGTCGGGAGCGGCGTCGATCAGGGCGCGAAAGACAACCTCGCTGCCTGACAGAATATCTCGGGTCATGACAATGCTTTCGGCCGGGAGGCAAATCCATCCGGCAAGTGGAAGGGGGGAACTGCAGTTGATTCAATGCAACGGCTTTTATCCTAGGGCTGGGAACCGTCGGCGTCAACCGCAAATGTGGCGGACGTCACACGTGGGTAGTCGCACCGCGTGTTTCTCTATATGGCGACAAGCACTTTACAAAAGGTTGGCGAGAGTTGCGCGTTCGCCGTAGACTTGGTGCCATGAGCGATGCGGCTGCTGCGGATCAGAAGAGCGGAAAGTCTGGCTGCATACGCGTCCTCGGTGTAGACCCTGCTGCCGCAGGGCCGACCGGGTTCGGGATCGTCGAGAGTGACGGACGACGCTGCCACATGCTTCACTATGGTGCTCTAATGGTGGCCGCGAAGCGCCAGAAGGAATGCGCTGGCGCGGTTCTTCAAGATGTGCACGCGCGAGTTTGCTGTCTGATTGAAGAGTATTCGCCGGACGCCCTGGCCGTTGAGAGTGTGTTCACCGCGCTGAACATGCGCACCGCGCTGAAGCTTGCTGAAGTGCGCGGCGTGATTCTGCTTGCGGCAGCGCAGAAGGGCGTGATGGTCTACAGCTACGCGCCTCGCGAGGTAAAAGCTTCTGTCGCGGGCCACGGTCACGCCGACAAGCGGCAAATGCAAATGATGGTGCGCGCGCTGCTCTCGATGAACGAGACGCCGGAGCCGTCGGACGCCGCCGACGCACTGGCCGTGGCACTGTGCCACTTGCAGACGGAACAGGCGCGGCGGCGATTCGGGCTGCCGGGTCCAAATGCGCTTGCGAATCCACGGGGCGAAGCGCGCCGGCAGGTACCTCCAGCTAGTCTAATTTAGACTAGTGAATCTAGTCTAAATTAGACTAGTTTTGGCGGCACAACGCGTGGCGGGTTGCCGCGCATCGAATCGACGCGTTGCCCGTTTTGCGTTCAAAAAGGACCATGAAGACTTCCCGGCTCCGTTTCATTTTGCTGATTGCAGTTGCTTCGATGGCGGCCTTCGCGGCGCTCCCCGCCCCTGCTCCTTCCAGCGCCAAGCTGACTTTTCGACGGGTCTTCAAAGGAAGCTCGCCCGAATTCATCGAGATTGCCGTGCGGGAAGATTCGGATGTCGCCGCTTACGAGATCCGCCAATTGGACGAGGATGCCGGATCGTCGCCCTTCCAGGTCAGCCCGGCATGGCGCACGAAGATGTTCGATCTGGCCGCGCAACTCAAGCACTTCCAGGGACAGGATTTAGACGTGCACCGCAAGATCGCCAATCTCGGCGAGAAGACCTTTCGCTGGGAATCCGGCACCGAAGTTCATGAAACCAAATTTAATTACACGTTGAATTCGGCGGCAGCTCAGTTGTTACAAATATTTGAGGGGCTGGCGCGCCAGCAGGAAAATGTGGATCTGATTTCGCGGCGCATGAAATACGACCGCCTGGGAATCAACGACGCCTTGCTGCAATTTGAGTCGGATCTGAACCGCAGCCTCCTGCCGGAACCCCAGCGGGTCCTCCCGATGCTCGACCAGATTGCAGGGGATTCCCGATTTGTAGAGATTGCCCGCCAGCGGGCACGGTCCCTGGCGGAGCGCATCCGGCACCAAGGCTAACCTGCGTTTTCTGAGATTTCCTCCATTTCTAGACCCCTTCACCCCTCGTAGGCGAAGCCTCTGACCTGTCCTCTTCGGTACCTAACTGGCAAAGTCGAAATATCCATATTTCCGTATGTTCATACTGGAATCGAGAATGAGTATTCACTGAAGAACCTCATGTTCACACCATTGAATCCTGTATGTCTATAAATCTAAATATCTTACTGTCACAGAATTTATTCGGCACTTTGGCAGATTTTATGCAGAGATAAGCAGGGGATTACGTCGAATTTAGATAAAGCGGGGCGCAGTTTCAGGAATTCCCTCATTTTCATTTGTAAGTCTCGACCAGCTTCTCAAAGCAGTGAGCTCTCGAAAGGAGTTGTTAGCAATATGAAGAATAAGTGGTTCGTGCTTAGTTTGGTGCTCGTGCTGTGCGGGCTGTTTTCATTGGCGACCCTGGCCCAGGAGACAACGGGCGGCTTGCAAGGCGTTGTTAAGGACCCCTCCGGTGCCGTCGTGCCGAATGCCAAGGTGGTGGTGACGGCTTCCACGCTAGTAGGCAGCAAGGAACTCGGGACGGATGGCAGTGGGTACTACCATTTCGCCAATCTTCCGGCAGGCACTTACACCATGACGGTGACGGCCAAAGGCTTCAAAACCTTTAAGCGTGCAGATCTAGTCCTTGAGGTGGGCCACCTTCCGACGATTGATATATCGCTCGAAGTGGGCACTGCGGAGACCATCGTAGAGGTAACCAGTGCAGCTCCCCAAATCGATGTGACGACCAACGTCACGCAGACGAACGTCACGGAAGACGTGATCAATGATATTCCCCACGGTCGCTCGTTCCAATCGGTCATCCAGTTTGCTCCCGCAGCACGTAACGAACCCTTGATGGGAAGCACTGGCATTAGCAACGGCACGGGCAGCATCGCCCCCGGCAACGGCTCCAATGGCGGCGACCATGGCTTTTCGGTCGCTGGTGGTTCTGACTCTGAAAACTCATACCTTGTGGAAGGTCAGGAGACGGCCGACCTCGCGGGAGGGTTCTCGCACACGCAGGTTCCCTTCAACTTCATCGACGAAGTGGATATCAAGAACTCTGGCATCGAAGCGGAGCATGGCGGCGCTTTGGGCGGCGTGGTCAACGTCATCATGAAGAAAGGCACGAACAAGTACCACGGTTCGGTGTTTGCGCAATTCGAAAATCAAGCCATGGATGCGAACCAACCGGTGATCGCGCGCCTGGACCCCAATTCCGGTCAAACGGCCGGGGGACCGGGGGGGGCAGCAGCTTGTACAGCCGCTAAGGACTGTTGGGGTGTGATCGACCCAACCTTCCAGGAGTATGTCCCGAATAAAGACAAATCCAGCGACGTATTTCCGGGGTTTACCTTCGGTGGACCAATCTGGAAGGATCGCATTTTTGGTTTTGTCGGCTTCAATCCGGAGTTCAATCAGCTCGAGCGTGGCGTGAATTATGCCGCTGGCCCAGCTTCATCTCCGTACCTGGGTCTCGGCTTAGTTAATTTCAGCCAGAACACCCAGACATACTACACGACAGCTCGATTGGACACAGTCGTAACGCAGAAGCTTCGTGTCTACTCATCCTGGCTGTACCAGCTTCAGAAGCAGTACGGAACGAATTTGCCCAATCCGGACTCCGCGCAGGGATTTGACAACGTCAGCGCAACTATTAATCCTACTACGTATTTGCATACCATCGGCTTCACGGCTCCTAACCAGACGGTAAACGTAGGCGCGGACTACCAAATCACGCCGCGACTGGTTGCGACTGGCCGGTTTGGGTACTTCTTTGCGAATTACCACGACTTCGGCCTGCCAACAGGCGGCGTTATCGATAATTGGCAAACCAATGGCACGTGCTTTCCCCCGCCACAAACTTGTACGCTTGACAATACAGGGAAGGCGTTGCCTCCTGCGTTGCAGCAGGCGCAAGGATTCGTAAACGCCGCCAATAGCGCGAGCTTCACAACGCGAAACGCCAACAAAGCAATCCAAGTCGACGCCAATCTGGGCTGGGTCAAGAGCGGATGGATGGGAACGCACAACATCAAGTTTGGATATCAGCTCAACCGCCTCAGCAACCTTCTGGGGCAGCATTACAACGAACCGTACGTCCAATTCTGGGTTGGATCGGGCGCACTCTATCTCCCACAAGGTAGCGTGGGGCAACAAAATTGCAAAACCGCCTTCAAGGTAAATATCGATCCGGTGACTCTCTTACCTAAGTCTTGCGCCGGACAGTACGGCTACGTCAGCGTCTTCGACTTTGGCGATGGCGGCAGAGTTACCAGCTTCAATCACTCGCTTTTTGCACAGGACTCCTGGTCCATCGCCAAGGGTCTTACCATCAATTACGGAGTGCGAGTCGAAAAAGAATACCTGCCGGCCGAGAATCAGCCAGCCGGTGGTATCGCGCATCCCATCAACTTCGGATGGGGCGACAAGATTGCTCCCCGCGTCGGAGTCGCATGGGATCCGACGGGCCACGGAAAAATCAAGATCTTCGGTGGCTATGGACAATTCTACGACCAAATGAAGCTCAACCTGGCGATCAGTTCGTTCGGTGGACAGTATTGGAACCAGTGCTTCTATACTCTGGATACCGCTAACGTTGCTTCCATCGCGCCGGCGTTTGACAGCAATCAGCGCTTTTGCCCCGGCTCAAATGGCCCGACCGGCTCTGCTACCCAAGCTAACTTTCCTGGGGGCACGCCTAAGGGGTTAACGTTCCTGGAAAACCAGAACTTCCGGGCCAATCCGACGACGTGCTCGACCTGCTCGATCACCGAAGAAGGCGTTGCTCCTGGCTTGAAACCGTATAAACAACACGAATACACTGCCGGAGTTGACTACCAGTTGAGCCCGACGCTGGCCTTCGAAGCCCGTTACGACCGCCGGCGCCTTGACCACGTGATTGAAGACTCAGCTATATTCAATCCAGCCGTTGGTGAAACCTTCGTCATCGTCAACCCAGGCCAAGGCATCAATTCCACTTTCGACAAGTTCTACAACTTCCTTTATGGAGTCACAACTTCCAATTGTGGATCGGCCTGCCCTCCGACGATTCCAGCGCAGCGCAGTTATGACGGCATAGAACTCCGCCTGACCAAGGCTGCATCCAAGCATTGGGCGGGAATGTTCTCCTATACCTATAGCCGGTTGTGGGGCAACTACGCGGGCTTGACCAGTTCGTTCCAGGGCGACGGCGGTGGTGGCCGCAACGCTCCCAACAACAGCCGAGCCTTCGACGAACCCATGTTTTCTTGGAACGCCAATGGCACTTCGTCCAGTGGACTTCTGCCAACCGACCGCCCGAATGCTCTCAAGGGTTACGTGTATTATGAGCTGGGCTGGCTACACAAGTTCACCACAGACTTGGGCATCTTCCAAGTTATGTACCAGGGCTCACCGGAGACCAGCTATGTGGATGTTGGCTTCGCGTTTCCGGGTGGTTTCCCAACCTATCCATATAACATCGACAAATGGGTAAATATTGCCCAAGATCCGACGACCGGTCTGATCACCGTTGGCAATCCGGTAACCAAGCGCACTCCGTGGTACAACCAGACGGACTTCAACCTGAAGCAGAACTTCAAGATTGGTGAAACCAAAGTCATCAGCTTCTCCGGAACGCTGACCAACCTGTTGAACGAGCGTTCCGTTACCGCGGTAGGGGAGCAGATCGACAGCAACACTGCCCAGAACTACATCGGTCCTGGCGGCCATACGCTGTTCGATGGCACTCCTTTCTACGCTGCCACATTTCATGCGTATAACGTTCCGGCTCTGATGAACTCGGCAGTATCGAGTGCCACGGGAGGTCCATTGACGGTGAACAGCGCGTACGGCCAGCCAAACAGGTATCAGGCGGGACGCACCATCCGTATTGGGCTTCAGTTTACTTTCTAACTTCTTCCCGTTGCGCCTGACTGGCGCAACGGTGGTTTTCCGGGGCGCTCCGAGATGGTCGGAGCGCCCTTTTTCTTTATCGGCAGCGACTTCGGCACCCGGCCATTGAACCGACGTGCCTTACGGGCGGGACAGAACGTAATTCCAGAGGTCTCCGGTGCGTATGTTAGGATGAGGTGCAGTAGTGTCTCAAGGCTCTATGCCGCGACCCTCCACAATGAACTTGTCCGAGGCGGTAGCCATTTCCGCCTCCAGCCTTTGGGCGCACAAGCTGCGCAGCGTGCTGACGCTAATCGGTGTGGTCATTGGTGTGGCGGCGGTGATCGCCGTCGTCAGCCTGATAAACGGCGCAAATCAGTATGTGGCGACGCGCGTCTTCCGCCTAGGTGCGGACGTCTTTGGGCTGTCCAAACAGCCCTCGATCGTCACCAACGTGGACGACTGGCTGGAATTCCAGAAGCGCAAACGCCTCACCTTCGACGATTACGAAGCGGTCCGCGAACTCTGCAAGTCCTGCAAGGAAATTGGGGCGTCGCTGGGCGGGCGCGTGGAAGTAAAGAGCGGCCTGAATTCGCTGAAGGACACCAACTTGCGCGCTTGGACTCCGCAGATGGCGCAACTCTATGACGTGGACCTGGTGGCGGGGCGCCATATCACGGACGAGGACATGCGCGGAGCGGCGCCCGTCTGCGTGATTGGCAACGATATCATCCAGAACCTGATGCCTGGCATCGACCCGATCGGGAAAGAGGTTCGCTGGAACAATATTCCGTGCGAAGTGATCGGTTATGGAAGCAAGCAGGGTTCGGCACTGGGAAATTCGCTAGACAACTGGATCATCATTCCGCTCACTACCTATAACAAGAACTTTGGGACGCAGCAGGACTCGCTGCGGATTACATCGCGCGCCGGCTCCGCCGCGAAGATTCAGGACAGCGTGGACGAAGTCCGCCAGATTATGCGCGGGCGCCATCACCTGGCCTACGCCAAGGCGGACGATTTCGCGATTGAGACCAGCGATTCCTTTCTGTCGCTGTGGAAAGACATCAGCGGCTCTTTTTTCGCGGTGACGATTGCGATCGCTTCCATTTCGCTGGTTGTCGGCGGTATCGTCATCATGAACATCATGCTTGTCTCGGTGACGGAGCGGACCCGCGAGATCGGGGTGCGCAAAGCTCTGGGCGCGCGACGCAGCGATATTTTGCTGCAATTTCTGATTGAGTCTTCGACCATCTCAGTAATCGGCGGCGCCGTTGGGGTGCTCTGCGGAGTTCTGGTCGCAAGTTTCGTCTCCCTGGTGACTCCGCTCCCGAGCGCCGTGCAGTTGTGGTCGGTGATTGGCGGGCTGGTCGTTGCCTTGAGTGTCGGCCTTTTCTTCGGCACCTATCCGGCATCCAAGGCCGCCAAGCTAGATCCGGTGGAAGCGTTGCGCTCGGAGTAGAAGAATTCATGGCCACGTTCGAAAAACTTTTGCCACAAGCCGCAGCGCTGCCCTTGCGGGCCCGGAGGAGCAAAGAAAGTGTGCTCAAGCTCCGCGAGGAAGTGTTTCTGGCTCTCGATACACTGCGCAAAAACTCCCTTCGCTCCGCGTTAACCATTCTCGGGATCGTTATCGGCATCACTACGGTCATTACGGTCACCTCGATCATCAATGGCCTCAATGAGAATGTCCTCGGTGGAATTCGTGAGTTGGGCTCGGACACCATCATTGCCTACCGTTTTCCGTGGGCTTCGCTTTCACGCCCGCCGAGCGAATGGTTTACGCGCAAAGAGCTGGAACCCGAGTGGGCAGAAGATATCGCCTTGCTTCCGTACGTCAAGGCGGCCTCAGCCTCCATGCGCATTTTTCAGCCACAGTTCGGGTCCGGCACGGAAGATGTGCGCCGCGGTGCGTATCGCGCGAAAAACGTGATTCTGCAGGGAAATCAGCCGTCGATCGGAGAAATCTTCGACTTGAAGATAGAGCGCGGCCGATTCTTTAACGAAACCGATTCAGAGCACCGCGCACCGGTGGTGCTGCTGGGCTACGACACCACGCGAATTCTATTTCCCGAGTCGGCGGAGAACAGCCTGGGCAAGGAAGTCGTGATCGACGGCCAGCTTTTCACGGTGATCGGAACGCTGCAGAAGCAAAGGCAGGGTGTCTCCGGCGGGACGAATCCGGAAGACAACTCCGCGTACATGCCGGTCACTACCCTTCGTAAACTTTATCCGAACCGGAAGGACTATGTGATTTTCGCCAAGGCTCGGTATCCCGATAAGGTTGGCGAAGCAGTCGAGGAAATTCGCGAGCTCCTTCGCCGCAAGCGCCGGCTGGCAAACAGCAAACCGGATGATTTTGCGCTTTTCACTTCGGATTATTTTCTGGATCTGTGGAACAAGATCAGCGGGCTGATTTTTATTTTGATGTTCGCGGTAGCTTCGGTCGGATTGATCGTCGGCGGCATTGGAGTGATGAACATCATGCTGGTTAGCGTCACGGAACGCACGCGCGAGATTGGCGTTCGCAAGGCCATCGGCGCAAGACGCTCCAACATACTGGCGCAATTCCTGATCGAAGCCGTCACGCTCAGCGCCGTCGGAGGCGTCATCGGCGTTCTTTTCGGCTCGGGCATCTCCCTGCTGCTGCGCTACGGCCTGAAAATGTCCGCGGTCCTCTCCTTTTTCTGGATCGCCACGGCGCTCATTCTGTGCGCGCTGATCGGCATCGTCTTCGGCGTTTACCCCGCCTGGAAAGCTGCCCGGCTCGACCCCGTGGAGGCTCTCCGCTACGAATAGAGTTTTACTCGTAGCGCAGCGCCACGATCGGATCCACCCGCATGGCACGCAAAGCTGGCCCACCGCACGCACTCACCGAAACGGCGGCCAGCATCACAATCACACTGAGATAGGTGACCGGATCTAGAGGGGAGATACTGAACAGCATGGCGGCGATGGCCTGACTCGCCGCAGCAGCTCCGGCCACTCCAATCACAGTGCCAATTCCCGTCAGCAGCATCCCCTGACAAATGACCAGCCGGAGAATGCCTTCGCTTGTGCGCCGAGCGCCAAACGCACTCCGATTTCGCGGGTGCGTTCTGCCACGCTGCCGGAGAGCACGCCGTAAATGCCGGCGGCCGCCAGCATGAGCGCAACAAGAGCGAACGTCTCGAAAAAGCAAGCGCTACGAGGCGAGGGGCGCAAATGGGAAAGAATGAGTTAGCGGATATTTTCAATCATGCTGATATCGGATTCTTCGAAGCGGGAAGCTTCCATGACGATGCGCTTGTGATCAGGATGAACATCGAAGCGCGCGAAGGACGTGCCTTGCCCGGTACCGAGGTCTGTAGGCGAGAACCGGAGTTGCAGCTTCGTTTGCGTCTTCAGCGGTGTTGAGCCATCCATGCGCACACGCCAGAGAACAGCATCCAGGTTTGGTTTTCCTTCCAGGACGAACAGTTCTTCTGCTCCCGCCCAACCGATATAGCCGGCCCATCCGCGAAACACTTGCCGAGAAGTTCGAGTGCTCAATTCATAGACCCAGACTCCCGCCTCAGGGTCCCCTGGCGTGCGCGCATACGTAACTGTCGCGATCCGGCGTCCGTCCTCGGACCAGCGAAATAGGCCGCCTCGAATCGCATCCAGCGCTTGCACATCCTTATTCCTGATGTCGAGCACCTCGGGCTGGCCGTATTCCCCGCGAACGACAAGGCGGCCATCAGGTCCCACGTCACCCCAGTTCGCATCGGGCGTTTCCGCGTGGAGATCCTCGGGAACCGTCCCGGAAAGGCTCAACCGCCGTAGTTTCAGTAGTTGCGCGTCGAGCCCGCCGTTCCGGGAACTGAAGATCAAGAACTGCCCGTCGGAAGTCCACCGGGGGAAAACATTCAAGTAACTATCCTCGACCAGTTTGATGGGATTGGACCCGTCCGCATCCATCAACCAGATCGGCTCATTCACCGCGCCTTTGAGATTTGTGAAGTAAGCTATTTTGCGGCCATCCGGCGAATATACTGGTGCAAATGTCCCGCGGCTCGCATCCGTCGTCAGCCACTTCCGGCCTGCTTCCGTAGTTGAGCCTACCTCTACTTCCAGCAGGTTGGTAGCCGTGCGATGACTCGCAAAGACGATTTTCTGCCCGTCGGGAGAGAGATCGAGTTCCGAATCGTCACCCCGGCCGGCGGTGATCTGCAACAGTGCGCCGCCCTCTAACGAAACTTTCCAGACGTTCATGGTGCCACCGCGAGTGGAAGCGAAATAGACGAAGCGATCATCCGCGGACCAAACAGGCGAAAAAACCAGTGCTTTGTCGTCCGTTAGCGTGTGCACTTTTCCGG
>Ga0209698_10001270_pt1 | contig 29255 bp, 24 predicted proteins | sample LitLauG_LLR_2012_FD_187203 | JGI IMG/M metagenome (GOLD analysis project Ga0209698, IMG submission 187203) | Freshwater sediment microbial communities from Pennsylvania, USA - Little Laurel Run_MetaG_LLR_2012 (SPAdes) (version 2) | ecosystem: Environmental > Aquatic > Freshwater > Creek >... | reverse complement strand
GATGGAACGTAGATAACCCCACCCCAGCCCTCGCTCGCATCCCACGCGCCATCGAGCAGGAATGCCGTCGTTCCAAAGTAACCGCCGCCAAAGTTAAAGAACGAGACGTCCTGGTCAGCGGAGCCTTGCTGTCCACCCGACGAAATGGTTTGCCTCTGCGAAGCATTGTTGACTGATGAGTTCAACTCCACAAAGTTGAACACGTTGCGCAGATTAAGCGGCAGTTCCGTGACTTGCTTGGTCGAGATCTCAGCCCCAATGTTGGCGTTATCGGTCTGGAGCAGAGGGGCCACCGCCGTCACCTCGATTTGCTCCGTCGAACCTATGGTCAACATGACACTCTGGCTCGCGGACTGCCCGACCTCAAGTGTGATTCCTTCCTGCTTGGAGGTCTTGAAACCCGCTGCCTGTACGGTCAGGGTATAGGTCGCCGCAGGCAGGAGCGAGAACGAAAAGTTTCCTTCGGCATCGGATTTAAATGCGCGAGTGATTCCTTTCTCGGGACTACTCAGAGTCACGTTGGCATTCGCAACCCGCGCCCCAGAGGAATCCGAAACCGAGCCTGAAAACGAAGCCGTCGACGCCAGCGTTTGACTGTGTGCGAGGGGGACGCCTGTGGATACAATCAGAGTGGCAACGACAAGAACCAAGAGCGGGGAAAGACTCCGAAGTCTGGGCATTTGCGAAGGCTCCTTAGATGGACGTCCTCTGGAACGCTCGCGGGCACACACTGCAAACGTGGCAGTTCAGGCGCTTCAGGGCGTCGGAGCTTAACCGATACGCGGAATTGCCATGCCTGTCTAGGTTGCCTACGGTAGACTACCGGTGTCCAACTGGGTGCAAATCATGTATTGACAACGGGTTACGAATACGAATAAAACTCTGGGATATCGTTACCTTTAACGGTAATATACGGTCACTTCTGGTCGCAAGGCGAAAGACTTGTGGGTTCTTCTATGGCCACTCAACACAATTCGCTGCTCGATCCTGCTCCGGTTCCCCCTCGACTCCAAGTCGAAGGATTGCTGGAAGACATTCTGCGGAGCGGCCCTTTTCGAACGAGCCGCCAGTGCCAGGATTTGTTTCGCTACATCGTCGAGCATAGCCTCGCCGCATCCGATGACTCGCTTCGTGAACGTGTCATCGGAATTGAAGTGTTCGGGCGTAAGCCAGACTACGATACAGCCGACGATCCTGTCGTGCGGCTCCGCGCTGCCGACGTCCGAAAGAGATTGGCCCAGTACTATCAGGCGCACAGCGACCCTATCCAGTGGAAAGTTGAGATTCCGACAGGATCGTACAAAGCGCAGTTCCATTCTTCAGAGATTTCCCTGCCCCAGATTTCAGTAGCGGTGATCCCACCGCAACCCGGAACTCTTCCCCCGATACCAGCCACTGCGGCCCCGAACGCAGGCTCTCGGAAACGCTTATGGCTGGTTGCACTGCTCGCCGTGTGCCTTGCCGGGGCATTGGGTGGTCTGATTTTATTTCGAGGTACTTCCCGCGCCGTGGCACCGTTCGACTTATTCTGGGCGCCGGTTTTGGAGGATTCAAGGCCTGTCCTCATCTGCACGGGCAGTAATCGCGTTTATATCTTGTCGCGAGAAGCCCGAGGCCGATATAGAAAAAGCCACCCCCTTGCGGAAGACGCCACTCCGAACCTGGAACTGCTTGTCCCGAGGGAAGATCTCAAGAACTTCACAACTGAAGACTTCGTTCCTATCAAGGACACCTATCTGACGGTCGGCGATGCTTCGGCGACAGCGCAGATTTCGTCGCTATTGACCTCGCGCCGTCACGCCTACGATCTGCGTTTCGGAAGTGATCTCTCGTTCGGCGATTTGCGCGAGGGTTCGGCAGTTTTGATAGGGGCGTTTAACAACGACTGGACACTCAATATGACAGACAGCCTTCGTTTCGCCTTTGATGCCGGCGACACGGCAGAGATGCATGTTCGAGACCGATTTGATCCGTCGCGCTCCTGGTGGCCGAAGTTCTCCGGAGAAAAGGTCATCGAGGACTACGCAATTATTTCCCGTGTTCTGGACTCGAAGACGGGAAACGTTCTGGTGACCATCGCGGGACTTGATCATACTGGCACTCGGGCCGCGGGTGATTTTGCCACCAATCCGCAGCTTCTCGCAACTTTTTTAAAGGACGCACCGAAGGACTGGAGCAAGAAGAATCTGCAACTTGTGCTGCACACAATTGTTGCCAACAATATCCCCGGTTCACCGACCGTGGTAGCGGCCCATTACTGGTAGCAATCGGCGATGACCGCATGGTTCCGCTTTCCCCATTGACAATCCGGGGATTCGAGCAGGTTCTGCTCCCTGGCGGGGTCTTGGCTGATTCCTAATCGAGGGAAACGAGGATCTTTTTGAATCGAGATGGATTCTCGCTCCAGGACCGTAACGCGTCGGGTGCCTCCTCAAGAGGAACAACCACGCTCACAGCCTGATCTGTAGGAAACTCTCCAGTCTGAAGGAACTCGACCACGGCGCGAAAGTCTTCCGGCTGCGCATTTCGTGAGCCGAGAATATCCAATTCCTTTTGCACGAATAACCTGGTCTCGTAGCTCACGGGGTCTTTGGCATACCCGATGTACACGACCCTGCCGGCAAATGCGACCTGTTCGACGGCCGCTCGGAATGTAGCAGGTGTGCCAACCGCTTCGATCACAACGTCCGGTCCGCGGCCTGCAGTCATCTCCAACAAGCGATCATGCAGCGCCTCCCGGTGGCTATTGATGCTGTGAGTGCCGCCTGACGATTGTGCCAGTTGCAGCTTCTCGTCATCCACATCAACGCAAATCGTGGTTGCGCCGCGCGCCCTCGAAGCAGCTACGGCACCAAGTCCGACTCCGCCGCAGCCGAAGATTGCAACCGTGTCATTTGCGGTGACTTGTCCGCGCGCCACGGCATGAAATCCGACGGTCAGTGGTTCGACCAGGCACAATTCCTTCAGCGTGAGTTTTGCCGGAAACAACTTCTCTCGTGGCATCACGATGAAATCCGTGAGCGCGCCGTCCCGTTGCACGCCGAGAGTTTCGTTGAATTGGCAGGCATTCGCGCGTCCACGGCGGCATGAGGCGCATCGGCCGCAGCTCGTGTAGGGACAGAGAGCCACGTCCATTCCCGCGTAGATTCCGCTCTCGTGCGTCCCGGTCTGCACGATCGTTGCGGAGACTTCATGTCCCAGAACGCGAGGATAAGAAACGAGTGGATTCAATCCACGAAAAGAGTTCAAATCACTGCCGCAAAGGCCCACCATCCGCACTCTCAGCAGTATTCCACCATCTGCGACAGTCGGTTCTGCAATCGTCTCAATGGAAGCTTGCCGTGGTTTCTGAAGTACCAGCGCTCTCATGTTCGCACTATGCGAGATCGGTATTGGCTCTCGAGCATTCCGGTTCACTGCACAGGTTTCCAGCCGCAATCGGGCTTGCGCGGGCAATGATAGTAGGCGGTAAAGTAAACGTATGTCAATCAAAACGATTCCTCAACCGGGTGTGCGCCGGGCCGTAGAACGCTGCATATTGTGGGTCGTTAATGTCCGATGCAAGGGTGCGCCCAACACCTAACGAAGAAATGGTGCTCCACTCGATGCGACGACAACCCGAAGTGCAGACCTGCTGCGCGCACTGCTTTGGCCAGGTCACCCGTCGTGTCGCGACGGGATCCCATCTTTGCGACAGTCCAGTCGCTCAGCCCGCTGTCGTACATCGAAAAGCCGTCGTGAGGCTCCGCCACAGGCACCACGTATTTCGCGCCGGCCTTCTTGAACAAGTCGGCCCAGGCGGCAGGATCGAAGTGTTCAGCTTTGAAGTTGGGAACAAAGTTTTTGTACCCAAACTTGTCTTGCGGTCTATAGGTAGCGACATGGGGCGTATATTCGGGCGATCCTGACTGATACATGTTCCGCGGGTACCATTCATTGCCAAAAGCGGGCACTGAATAAACGCCCCAGTGAATTAAAACCCCAAACTTCGCGTCCTTGTACCATTCAGGGGCCTCGTACTTCTGGAGGGATTTCCAATCGGGACGAAACGGCCCCTGACGGTCGGCAATGTCCACTTCTTTCAGCAGTGCGGCACGTTGTGCATCGTATTTCCCGCTCGCCTTCTCAACCGCCAATCGAACCGTGCCCCGATGAACCTTGCGATTGTGTTTCGTCGAAATCGCTAGTCGAGGCCGCAGAGTTTGTGCCACGTGAAACCGTATAGAGCGACAAATACGAAACAGACGAGCGGTACTACAAAACCGATACGCATCGAGTGCAGATCCGCGACGTGCCCCATGAACGGCGGGGCAATCGCCCCGCCGACGATGGACATCACGATCAGCGATGAACCGAACTTCGTGTGCTTTCCCAGACCGCGGATGCCAAGGGCAAAAATTGTCGGGAACCCCACAGACATGAAAAAAAATGAAGCGAACATCGCATACAATCCCACTTTGCCGCCGCCCATAGTGACCGCGACTAGCGCCACGTTGATGACCGAATAGGCCGCGAGCACACGCTCCGGCCTGAACTGGCTGATCACCGCGCTGCCGCACATGCGCCCGACCGTGAACAAAACGAACCCGATGGCGCCCAGCCATCGCGAGGCCTGCATGCGGGTCACTCCCGGGTCATTTTCCAGAATGTAGTTCACGCAGAAGCTGAAGATCCCGGTTTGCGCCGCGACATAAAGAAACTGGGTGGCCACGCCCAGAGCGAAATGCTTGCGCCGGAACAAGTCCCAGTTCCTCGAGACCACCAGGAACGATGCCACGTAGGCGACCAGGAGCAGGCCGTATTTCGTCGGCTGCAAGAAGGCCGGATTCATGTGCAGCAGGGTCCACATCAGTCCCAAAATCGGAGCGATAAAGAAGTACAACACCGCACAAACCGCCGCCAGAACAACGCCGATACTCACCAGGCGTGGGCTCGTTGGTCTGACTTGCCTATCATCCGTCGGCGATCGACGGCTCTCATCCTCGACATGCAAATCAGGGACGGGCGACATCACAAATATGACTAGCAGGACTACAACAAAAATACCGATTCCCACGTACGGTGTAGTTAGACCTGTGTTCGCGTTGGCTCCATCGGCACCGGAAAAGACAAAGTACCCGCCCACGATCGGGCCGAGAATCCAACCGAGACCGTTGGTCGTCTGTGCGATGTTGATGCGCGTCGGCCCGCTTTCCGGCGTGCCCAGAACCGTCGCGTATGGATTGGCGATCGTCTCCAGGCAGGTCATGCCCGCCGCAATAACGAACAAGCCCAGCAGAAATGCCCAGTACGTCCCAATGCTGACGGCGGGAATAAACCAAAAGGCGCCGGCGGCAATCAGAGTCAATCCCACGAGAATCCCGCCTTTGTACCCGAATCTCTTCGCGACTAAACCGGCGGGGATCGCCACGAGGAAGTAGGCGAGGTAGTTGGCCGCCTGCACCAGACCCGATTCCTCCTTGTTGATCCGGAGCGCGTCCTGGAAGTGCTTGTTGAGGATGTCGATCATCCCATTGCAGAAGCCCCACAGAAGGAATAGCGTCGTGATCAAGACGAAAGTGACGACAAGGTTCCTGCCATCGGCTGTGTGAAACAGGCCGCTGCGAGCGCTGGAAGCGCCAGTCGTCGTTGACTTGCTTGATTCCGTGTTCATCGGGCTCACTTTCTAGGCGCTCTCCAAAACAATGTTCGCGTATTGGATCGTGTCGCCCGTGCGAATCAAACCGATGGCGAGCGGCACTCGCAGTTTGAATTGCTCATGGGGTTCGTATTTCACTTCAATTCCGTGCAGGGCCTGGGCAAATGCCGAGCGGGTTTTGATGTCATTGCCCTTGGTGAATTCCCTGGCCATCCAGGCTCTGCCAGCGACGAAGTTGAGCCGGATTGCTTGCAGGACCTGCAAGACGGTAGGCAAGTCATCGACTAGCGAAATATCGATGGTCTCGATTTCGGGCCAGAACGGAAGACCGCGGTCGGCGATCACCAGCGTGTTCGTGTGGCGCGCGCGGCTGATCAGAGAGTTGATTTGCGGGTTCAATATTCCAGTTTTGATCATGACAACGCCTTGAAACGAATCTAAAATCCACGCAGGTCTGTGCTGGTACGTTTCGGCAACCCCGGCGCCGGCCTCCGCTTGAGGACAAGATAGTCGATCCCGTGCGCCGCGCAGTAGTCTCGCTTGCCGCCAACATCGCCATCTTCGTTCACCGCGTAGATGTCGGGCTTCAACTTGCGGATTTCCGGATCAGCGTCCAGCCACCCCTCGCCGCTCGAAATCAATGCCTGTTTTACGTGCTTGATGGAGCCGACCATATAACGACGTTCCATCTGCGGCAAGAGCGGATGCTCTTCTCCCTTGAGTAGCCGGATGTTGGCATCGTGACCCACGATCGCGTAAACATCCCCGTAGCAATTGACTTCTTCGAAGAAGCGCACGTGGCCGGAGTGTAGCCAGTCATAGCAGCCGGTCACAACCAGTTTTCTTCGCTCCGATCCACATGGCATCGGTGGCGCCTCCGGGAAACCGCTCAAACTCTCACACGAGAAGTTGTGGTAGACGATCTTGCCCTCTCGCGCACGCTTCTCACGCGCAGAATTTGCCGTAGGCTGGTAGTCTGCCCAAACATCGACGCGCAGAGTTTCTGGCAGGGCATCGTAATCAACCGACGGATCCGATTCCATCACCTTGCTGACATAACGCACGGCACCGAGGAAATACCTTCTTTCCGCAAGCGCAAACTTCGGCGGTTTGCCGGTGACTTGTTGGAGGACCGTATCCGGCCAAAGCAGCACCGTGAGTTCTCCAAGCTTGGCGGCCTCCTCGAGAAAACGAATGTCGCGCGATGTGACATCGTCGAACCCGCCGCTGGCCACGACCTGTGCTGGCGTCTTGATCAAGAGTGGTTTGTCAATCCGGTGCGAACGGCAACCTTGAAAGCACCCGGAACCGTTTTTTTGGAAACAACTATCAGGTATCCACCGCCGCACCCTGAAAACATTGCGCCAGGGAAGCAGCGTTGGTAGATCCGCAGAATTGCTTTCAGGTCGATCCTGATCAATGGATGGGCGACGACGTGGGGTAACAACTTCTCCCAGCATCGCATCGTCTCGTTGAGCGACGCACCCAGCGCATCCTCGTCCATCTTCCTGATTGCGTCGAAGCAATCCACGCCGCTGCGCCCAAGGCGCACCACCCATTTCGGTTCCAGCTGTTTTGCGCCCAGCGGGTTGTAACCAAGCGGCCGCGGCTCGATAGGCAGAAGATGCAGTACCTTCTCCAGCCAACGAGCGTGCCTGGCCGATGTGAGCGATTCAATCTGTGTCGGGAAAATGCCGCCGTTCGCGGCGTAATCGTAGTCCAGCCGATTCACTCCGGGATAGATCAATCCGATCATATCCTGCGAGCCGCTGGGTTCGGCCTTACCTTTGTTCTCGGCTTCGTATAACTCGCGCACAAGTTTGTCCAGCGGGCGCTTCGGTAGCCTCCCACCCCACAAACGATCGGCGACCACCCGCGTGCCGCTGGCAAGACCGGAGCGATCCATGGGACGAAAATTCGGCTCGATTTGAACGACTACCATTGCTCCCGGCGGGGCAGGGTTCAATCGCGAGATAAATGGCTGATCAATCCAACCGCCCGCAAGTTGCAGCCGGTTAGGGAGGGAACCAAACGCCGATCGAAGAGACGCGGATGATTTCATCATTCGCTAGCCAATGCCGACGTGCTCTCCCGCTTTGCGCCGGTCGTATTGATCCTGGATCCATTGGTAGGTGATCGCCAGCCCCTCATCCAACGGCGTGTCAGGTTCCCAGACCAGGACTTTCTTGATGAAGGTATTGTCTGAGTTGCGGCCCGCGACGCCGCGGGGAGCCTCAAGATCATAGCCGCGATTCAACTTCTTACCCGCAATCTTCTCCACCTTGCTGACCAATGTGTCGATACTGACGAGTTCGCTGGACCCGAGGTTAATCGGAGTTGCGATCAGTTCATCGCAGTGCGTGATCTTGTCGATACCCTGCACGCAGTCGTCTACGTACATAAAGCTGCGCGTCTGCTTACCGTCACCCCAGATCGTGATCTGGAAGTTGTTCGTGTCGATTGCTTCGATCATCTTGCGGCAAATTGCAGCAGGAGCCTTTTCGCGCCCGCCATCCCACGTACCGTGCGGCCCATAGACATTGTGGAAGCGGGCGATGAACGTCTTCATGCCGCGTTCGTGCCAGTATTCTTCGCAGACCATTTCGGAGAACAGCTTCTCCCACCCATAGCCGCGTTCTGCCATCGCGGGATAAGCATCGGATTCTCTTAACGCTCGGACGTTCGGGTCGCTTTGCAGCAGGGTGTTGTACGCGCAGGCTGAACTTGAGAAGAAATAGCGCTGCGCGCCCGCCCTGTAAGCTGCGTCGATCATGTGAGTGTTGATCAAAACAGAGCGCAGACATTCGACCCGAAAACGTTCGATGAAGCCCATACCGCCCATGTCCGCCGCAAGATTGTAGACTTCTTTTGCCCCCTCGCAAATGCGCCGGCAATTCGCCTCAGTGCTTACGTCGAGACAGAGACTCTCCACACCCGGAACGCGCAAGTACCAGTCATAGAGCGGCTTCTTGTCTACTGCTCGAATATTGGCGAAGCCATTCTTTTTGAGATACAGAACGAGGTTGCCGGCAATGAAACCACCGGCGCCCGTGATCACGATCAGATCCTCTTTCTTCATCGGCGGATCTGTAGTTACGAACCGTTTCCTGTCTTGTAAAGTTGTCATGTCGTGCTCCTGACTTGAGCCCCGAAGCACTAGATTGCGCCCGTCAACTCTGCTCCGATGGCCAGTATGGAGTAGTTCTTCAAGAAGATAATCGGTAAAGTAATCGATGTCAACGAGCGATATGGAAGCGGCAAAAAGGCTGAAACGGCGCACACTTGCCGACAACTTCCAGGCCTTCTGTATACTGCCGTGGTATGACCACGCGGATGAAGGACATCGCCAGAGACCTCGGCGTATCTGTAGTCACGATCTCAAAAGTTCTGCGCAATCACCCCGATGTCGGAGACGAAACCCGAGAACGGGTTCTCGCCCGCGTGAAGGAACTGGACTATCGCCCGAATCTGGCGGCTCGCAGCCTGGTTACTGGGCGCACATATCTGGTCGGTTTGGTTGTCCCAGACCTGCTTCATCCGTTCTTCGCCGAGATTGCCAAGTCCATATCCGAGGTCTTGAGAGCGTGCGGCTACTATTTAATCGTTTCGTCCTCTGAGGAAGATCCAGACCTTGAGGAACAAGAGATCGACCAACTCCTGGCACGCCGGCTCGATACGTTGATCGTCGCTACATGCCGACCGACGGTGGACCTCTTCTTCCGGATTGAAAGGCAAAGAACGCCGTATGTCTTGATCGATCGCACTCTCCCTGGGCTTTCGGCGAACTTTGTTGGGGTAGATGATGAGGCGGTCGGACTGCTCGCAACTAAGCACTTGATCGATGTCGGGTGCACGAGAATCGCCCACATCCGCGGCCCGGAGACCAGCCCTGCGATACGCAGGCTGGAAGGGTACAAACGGGCTTTGGCGCAAGCTGGCTTGGGAATTAAAGATGACTGCGTCATCAGGGAGCACAAGGGGGATGTGGAAACCAAACAACGCGGCTCCGAAGCGATGCGCCGACTCTTGCATCTTGAGGAAAGGCCCGACGGGGTCTTCTGTTTCAATGATCCGCTGGCCATGGGCGCGATGAACTACGCGCTGGACCGCGGATTTCGAATTCCCGAGGACATCGCCGTCATCGGTTGCGGGAACCTTCACTACGACGACTCGCTGCGCGTTCCACTTTCGAGTATCGATCAGCACAGCCGCCGAATCGGGGCGGAAGCCGCTCGCATAGCTCTAGGGATTCTCGACTCTAAAGTACAGCCGCCCCCGGAGAGTGTCGTGCTGCAACCGGAATTAATCATCCGGGGATCGACTCAGCGCGTGCCAAGGGAAGCCAAGGTGCGGAGTTAGGTCTCAGCCAGAGCGCAAACCACGAGCTTCGCGCGCCTTCAGCGGTGATCACACTCTGTCCAGAAGTTCGCTCTTGACAACACCAAAGGGATTTGACAGTCTCGCTACAGTTATCGATAACTAAATCCTCCATGTCAATAAATAGACGTACGTTTGTTGTGTCCAGCGGAGTGGCCGCATTCGGCGTCTTCGCGCCACGCCTTTTCAGTCTCGATTCTGCTTCAAGCACTGCCGGTCCGTTCCAGTGGCAGACCTCTGATCTAGTGTTTTCGTTCGAGGTACGAGGGGGGAAGTTGCGGCAAAGCTGCCTCATTCCGGTCGGGACTGCAATGCCAGAAGCTGTTCATTCCTTCGGTGTGGAAGTTGCGCTCCAGTGCAGTGGAGAGAATTCACCCGATCAGGGCATGAAATCCGGAATGGGGCAGCCAGGGGTCAGGCTACTTTTCGCAGGAAAACGTGAAGAATCCACTCCGACCGGCAAGCGCCTGATATGTATGCATCACGACCCGGTTCTGCAACTGAATGTGGAATCTATTTATGAGTCCTTTGATGGAGTCCCGGTGGTCCGGCGCTACGCAAGGGTCACGAATGCTGGAACGGCGGCGGTGGGCATCGAGTTTCTGAGTTCCGCCATACTTCACGGACTCGCTGATCCACAGAACTTCGATCGCGAACTCCGCATCCATACGGCGCTGAACAGCTGGATGGCCGAGGGGCAGTGGCACCGCCTGCGTCCGTCGGAGATGGGCTTCGTCGAAAATGAACGCACCAGTTGGTCGGAGGCGCAGGCAGGGAGCATCGGGAGCTGGTCATCGGAGCGATACCTGCCGATGGCGATGGCGGAAAACACGAAGCTCGGCCTGATCTGGTTCTGGCAGATTGAACACAACGGGTCGTGGTATTGGGAAATCTCCAACGTCTCGGCCCGCGACAATTACGCAAATGATGTTTACGCCTACCTCGGCGGCCCGGACGACCTGCATTCCGCAGCCTGGAAAAATCTGAAGCCTGGAGAAACCTACGAGACAATTCCGGTAGCGATCGGATGCGTGCGTGGGGAGTTCGGCGATGCGGTCGCGGCCTTGACCCGTTATCGGCGCGCGGCCTGTCAGAAGCCGAGCAAGACAAACTCACAATGCCCAGTGATTTTCAACGACTACATGAATTGCCTCTGGGGTGATCCGACCGAGGCCAAAGAACTGCCGCTCATCGCCGCTGCGGCCAAGGCGGGATGCGAATACTTCGTCATTGACGCGGGATGGTATGCGGAGCTCAACGAGGACTGGAGTCAGACTCTCGGTGGCTGGCAGGCTTCGACCACGCGTTGGCCGCGTGGATTCAAGTTCCTGATTGATCAGATCAAACAGGCCGGCATGGTTCCCGGATTATGGCTCGAACCGGAGGTCGCCGGAGCGAAGTCCGTGCTTGCGCAGAAAACAGACAACTGGTTCCTCGTCCGGCATGGCAAACGAGTGTTCAAGAACTCGCGGCTCATGCTGGATTTCCGCAATTCAGAAGTGCGAGCCTATCTCGATCAGGTGATTGCGAGACTCGTGAACGACTACGGCATCGGCTACATCAAGATGGACTACAATGTTGACACGCTTCAGGGAACCGAGATCAACGCCGACAGCTTCGGTCAGGGCCTGCTCGAACACAATCGTGCGCACCTCGGGTGGCTAGACGGAGTCGTCAGGAAATATCCTGACCTGATTATTGAGAACTGCGGCAGCGGCGGAGGCCGCATGGATTATGCCATGCTCAGCCGCTTGCAAATGCAGTCCATGACCGACCAGGAAAATTATCTAAAGCTACCTGCGATTCTGGTCGGCGCGTCAGCAGCCGTTTTGCCGGAGCAGCTAGGAATCTGGACTTACCCGTTGGCTAATGCGGACGCAGATCAAACCAGCTTCAACATGGTCACGGCTATGATGTGCCGCATTCACCAGAGCGGACGCCTCGATTCGCTTTCTGCGGTGGTGTGGAAACAGGTAGCAGAAGGCATCCGGGTTTATAAGGAACTTCTCCGCAAGAACATTCTTGACACTGTGCCCTTTTATCCACTTGGATTGTCTGATGTCACCAACTCCAAGGCGCCGATTGCCTTGGGAATGCGCTCGCCGGCTCAAACTCTGCTGGGAGTCTGGCGAATTGATGGTCCGGCAACAACGAGAATAGATTGGGATCACGGCGATGCCAAACTTGTGTACCCCACTGATCTGGGCATCAAGATCGCTACTACAGCGGGGGCACTGCAGATTGAGTTCCCGCGAACACGGATGGGTTGCTTGATCTCGGCCTGAGTGCTTGTGTCGCACCGTTGAGCCTTCAGACATTACAGGTTTTTGTGGGTGTGCTGCAGGAGGCGAACATTGAGCACGTGTTCTACGAGTTGCCGGGGACAGATCACGCATGGCAGACATGGCGCCGTGATTTGAAGGATTTTGCGCCAAGGCTCTTCTGACAGAGCCACTCGATTGCGAGACTATGTGCTCGAATCCACCGCTTTTCTGAAAATGAGGTTTCCAAAATCGTGATTCACAGGCGTGCTCTCACCGCCGTCGCTGCCTCCGCATTCTTGCTCTCGTTGCCTTGGCACAAGTGCAATAGTTTCGCGAGAGAATTCCGATGACTACGATGAAATCTTTCTGCGTGATAGCGCTGGCACTGGCGGTTGGTCTAGGGTCTCGACTTGCAGCACAAGTGCATACGGATGTGCCAGCCGTTGTTCCCGGCGCTTAGCCCTGCGGTCCGTTGTCGGAGATGATCCGGGGTGCTTCCGGGTACTTCTCCTTGGCTCGTTCGAGAATCATCTCAATGACTGCGACGCGGTTCGCAATATCTTTGGCGGACATCACTACCGCCCGACTCAGCCGCAGGCCTCAGCTATCTCTCTGGAGCGCGGCATGGACAACGAATGCATCGTTTGCAAGAGTGAAGGACGATCATGACTACAAAACTTACGTCGAGGCTGTGTTGTTTGTGCGGTGGTTTGAATGGGGCGCGGCCCCGCCACCTCGGGAATAAGAAATTGGCTGCGAGTTGAAAGTACGTGTGAGAAGTTAAGAATGCCCGAGAGGATAGATCGTGTAACTCATGATACGCGGACTCGATCGCTCCGTTTGCCAAGCATCTCACTTCACCTCACTTCGCACTCTGCACGACCGGAAGGATAACTGAATCAATCCAGCTTTCGTCTTCACCACCCTGAATGTCTTTAAAGAGAGACCAGTGCTCTGTATGTTCGGCCGTGTCTCCCGGTTCCAGCGTCCGCAGTGGCCCCAGCGTTTCGAGTTCGAGCGAATGCGCGTCCGTATAGATCTCGAAGTTGCAACCGAAATCAGGATATCTTGCCATCTTCTCGACACTGATCTTCTTAATGAACAAATGGCCCTTCCGGAAGTACGCACCCCATCCGAGCGAATTGAAGATTCCACCCATCTGCTGCTCGAAAGTGCCTGAACAATTGCGTGCCTGTTGGAGCTGAATATACCTCGTGCCCATTTTCCATCGTGGATCCGACAAATCCGTATAGGACCAAAGCGCGAGCACTCCTTCGGGCAATAATCTGTTGGGCGACATCGGCGCCCTCGGCGGAAGGGGGAGAATGGCGATGCCACCACCAGCCATGACGGAGAGTGCCCAAGGAGCCATCTCGGCTGGTTTACCTCCAAGGTTGCGGATACGATGTGTAACCGTGACTCTTGCTCCGGTTTCCGCCAGCTTGATCTCAATTTCTTTTTGCAGATTCGTGCCGGGGGGCAAGGATTCGGGAGGAGCGGTAAACACGAAGGTATCGTTCTGCCGCTGCACTGCAACAGGGACATTGTCGGGATAGTATGTGCGCGGGATTTCGGGCGCTACCCAGAGGCGATGTCCTCCGTAAACTCTAAAGATCTGATCACCGCCTTTCCCGGAATGTTCGGGAATCTCGTGAAACTCGTTCTCTTCTCCCAGGAAGCCGAAAAAAAGGATGCGCGGGCCGACTTCGGTTAAAACGACGAGTTGCACGGTGTCGTTGAAGATTCTGAAAACGTTCTTCCACTTGTTATGTTCGATCTGTTCGACCTTCACTGTTCCGACTCCGGCAAGCTCTTGCATGTTTTTGCGCCCCCACGCTCTCCCTCGAACTCTCCCGAGTTCAACCATTCAGATCTGCGCTGTCATACGTGCGGGGGATTGAGTTTCTCTCTCGTAGCAAGCTATCGCTCGCAATAGTGCTGTACTGCACGCTTCCCCACTTTAGGGAAAGCGCCACCTTCCGTACGTCGGTGGTGAGGAGCACTGTATCGGTTCCCTGAGTCAGCTCGAACTTCGCACCGGGACATGAATCTTTTGCATCGAGCATCCATGGCCGGTTTGGTTTGACACTGTTGGGCGGATCGGGCGTAGCGACAAAGTGAACTATGCCAGCACGGCAGACGGAAATGTGCAGACTGTCGTTACCTACGGTGGCGGTGATGCCGTCAGCAACCTGTGAGTACTTGACCTGGGGCAGAGGCGGAACCTCCCATAGTTGACCCTCCGCGTCGGGAGCAGTCCCCAGGAAAGAACATATCGCCAAGACAGAAACGAAGAAGCTGCAATATCGGACAGAAGTTCCGGTCCTGGCACAGCACGTGTGGATTAACGGAGTCCTGTTGCGACGGTCTTTACTCGCTGATCCATAACGGACGGGGAACGCCACACGAAACGATCTCTTGGTGTTCATCTTCAGTGCTTTCTTCAAACCCTTTTGCGAACCAGCGTCGAGACTCCACAGTCAATCGGACAGAACTATTTGGTGTTGGGGGTCATCAGCCGGAATTTCGAAGTTCACGAGTTCCCGTCTGAAACCCCGTGTGTTGTAAGCTCCGTAGGCCAAACCAACAAGCATCCATGCGATTCCCAGCACTTTGGCATGCCAACTCAAGCTGAACCATAACAACATGCATATAAAGAAACCCAGAACCGGCGAGACGAAGTTAAGCCACCGCTTGCGTTCTTCGTGAAAGTAGAATCGCACCAGCGCAGAGGCATTGACGCCCATGAAGGCGAGCAAAGCACCGAAATTCAACAACTCCACGCCCCTCTCAAAGCTCAGGATCATCGCGCCGATCAGTGCCATTGCGCCGACCAGCAAGACGTTATTTTGCGGAATGCGCTTCTTGGGTTCGATCGCCCCAAAGAAGCTGCGGGGCAGAGCGTTGCTTCGCCCCATGCCATAGAGCAGGCGCGCGGCACCCAACTGCGCCCCCAGCGCCGAACCGACCGTCGCCACCAAGAGCGTCACGTTGATGACCAAAAAGAGCCAGTGCCCCCCAGCTCTGCCGGCTACAAACACAAAGGCCGTGTCCACGTCCGGGAAAATCTGAGCGCCGGGCCAGACGAGTTGGGCCGTGTAAACCTCGATGGACGCCAACAAACCGGTAAGTAAACACACCAAAACTGTCGCGAGCAGAATGTTGCGGCGGGGGTTCTTTGCCTCCTCGGATAGCGTCGAGATTCCGTCGAAGCCGATGTAGGTCAGGACAGCCAGCGAGGTTCCGCCCAGAATAGCTCGCATCGAAAAAGTATTCGGGTCGAAAAACGGGCGAGTAAAGAACGCAACGCCATCATGCGGTGCCATATACACGTAACGGACCGCCGTCCCCAAGAACAGGACGATCACCACAGCCATGACCGCAACGAGCGTGGAATTGATGCGCGCCGACGTTTGAATGCCTTGCATGTTTAGAAACGTGAAGAGTGCAACGAAGGCGACCACCCAGACCGCGTAGGGGATTCCGGGGATGAAGTTCATCGCAAACTTGCTGCAGAGGATGGTACAAATGAGCGGATTCAGCACGTAGTCCATGGCCATGCTCCATCCGATTATGTACCCGAGCGCCGGATGGATTTCGCGCCCAACGTACGTGAAAGCGGAGCCGGCGCTGGGGTACACAGAAGCCATTTTCCCGTAGCTGATGGCGGTAAACAGCATCGCGACCATGGCGAGCAGCACTGTGATTACAGCGTAGCCGTGAGAACGCACACTCATCACGCCGTACACTGGCATGGGCGCAGTCGGCTGAATGACAATGAGCCCATAGAGAATCAAGTCCCAAAGACCCAATGTACGGCGGAGGTGTGGCCTGCTGGCTGATTCCGTCAGAGATGTGGGCATGACCAGGTGCTCGACGCGGGCCTACCTAACGTCCGTACTCTCTACTGTCTCTTCGCATTCGTAACATGCGGACCGGAGCGAATCGGCAATGGACGCTCCGTGCGATTCCGCGAAGCCAAACAGGTTCTCCAATACCGCTTCGGGGTGGATGGTGTGGGGCGAAGTGATACTGAAGCTCCCGTTCAGGACACCGAAATCCAGCGCTGTTCGCAGTATTCGGCTGGAAAATGTATTGCCGCATTCGTTCGGGTTGATGAACGGGATGCCCGCTGCCAGGCCAGAGAGAACGCCTGCCAGGAGCGCATCCCCCGCACCCGCGGTGGATATTGGCCGAAGAACCGGCGCTGGGCAGAACTGCGAACGCCCACCCTCGAAGCCGTAGGCGCCTTTTGGCCCGACACTAACGACAATGCGCAGCCGCGGGTACGTCACTGTGAGTTTGGCAGCGCGCTCCGTCAGTACGCTTTCGTCGAGAATGTGACCAGGACCGTCTCCGAGCAGGGCCGAAGCCTCCTCCTGATTGAACGCCAGCAAATCTGAGAGGCCAATCAACCCCATCGTCCTCGCGTTCTTCATGTCTCCCAACGCGAACGAGCATGCGCGATAATTGCCGCAATGCGATGCAAGCTCAAGGAATTCGCGTCTCAATTCCAGTGGAACCTCTGGAAGGCAAAGCGCCACCCCGCCTGGTCCTGCAGCTTTCATGTAAGGGGCGGCGGCCTTGAGGTCATCGACCGCCAATGCCCCTGCGGCTGAGTTGCTACTGGTGATGTTTCCTCCAGATCCATCGGGATACATAAAGCAAACACTGAAGGGAGTTCTGAGCGCAGGATGGGTCCGCACAAACCGCGTGTCGATTCCCGCCGTGCCCATTTCCGTAAGGATCTGGTGCCCTGCGGAATCATTACCAATGACCCCAACCGGCGATACCCGAAACGAATCTGGTTCTTTGCCAGAGCCCATAAGCCGAGCAATGTAGTGAAGGACAATGTGCAACTTGCAGTAGTCTCGCGAGTCTAGCAATTCACCCAATCTGCTTTCGTTCCGGCCCAGTTCATGATCGCCCTGGAGCGCATACACCATACCCGCTCCAATGCCGCCGATACCGATGGCACATTTAAAACCGCGTTCCGCATTTGCGCGCAGGGCGAGCATAGATTCAGAACAACTCCCAATCGGGATTTTCACTAATGGGATGGCGCGCTGTTTCCAGAGTGGCCGTTACGATTGCGTCGGGATGTGTCTGCAGCAACGTCATCGGGTATTCCGGCGTCGGAGCACTGAACAAAGCGACCCGCAGTGCCGTTTGTTTCCAGGCGCCAGTGTCGCTATAAACGCGCACCTTCTTGGCGGAAAGGCATTCACGGATCCCCAAGGTGACCGACATAGGCGGAACAAACTGGTAAGCGGCACCGAACGTCCTCTGCGCCAGCGCGATAATCGTGTCAATATTGTTTTCCTGAATCCGGATCGTGGAGTTTGCGATATCCTCCAATGTCGCGTGGTGAAACGGATGGCGGCGGGCCTGGTTGTAGGCGACGTGCCCATCCTGTCCCCAGCCGCCCACCGTAATGTCGACTGGTGCCTGGTTGATCGCGGCGCGGACGTCTTCCATGGTAGCGGGTAGCAACCAGTAGCGTTGAGGTTCGGGTACGGCGAGTTCGGGGCGAATGCCGCCATAAAAGTGCCGCCGCATAAAGGATTTAAAGTTGTAAGGATGACCTGCGGGAAGGGGCCTGGCCTGCCAGTCCAGACATTCGTCCATGTGAAAGACGTGCAGCCGTTTTAGCGAAACACCTTTCGCGTTCACGAGCGACCGAAACGGTTCGTACCAACAGGTAGGTCCACAGGGAATGATGGCGCGCGTTGGCTGCTCTTGCTTATTGTTCTCTTCGATGACTTCGACCAACTCTCTCGCCATCAAAGCGCCCAACGCTTTCGAGTCAGGCACCTGACGATAGTGAACACGTAACTCCGGATGGCCGAGTAAGGCGGCTGCAGGTATGGCACACCAACGTCGCAGTTCTCTGGCACTCACGTAAGAGGATGACGCCAAGCACGATTGTTTTTCTTCCATATCAAAGGTCAAGACTCTCGAAGACTCCTGTTCCCGTCCTGCTAATGAACAGCTTGCTAGCAGACTTTCACTCGATGTGAGCCGAAGTCGCGGGCGTGTTGTACCCTTCAAGCTTGGTCCAACGCGCCTCTGTCGCTTTCGGGAGGTTTGCATGTATCTCGGCAGTTTCACCGGGATACACAGTTATGTAGTTGTCGTCGTAACAGATGGGGAGGATCTCGTTCCCGTCTTGTGTAGCGGAAACTGTCGCCCGTTCGAAAAAGGCAATGCGTTCGGACGGATTATGCAAGTGAATCACGACCTGCGTTGCGCTGTCGGTCGTGGTCTGTTGAGCGCTGAGTTCCAGTTGTACCGGCGGCATCGTATTCAGTGCCGTCATGTCCGCCCAGCTGTCTTGCTTAAGATCGAAGGAATCATCGTTCTTCCGGCCCCCCATATCATCGTCTTTTTGTGACTGCCAATAAGTGTTGTCGACCAGTAGCTTTCCGCCGCTATCAAGTAATTGGCACCGCACAAAAAACACCGGAGTACTGTGAGGATAGCGAGGCAAGGACATCACTTGCGTCGAGCCGTTGAACGGAACCTGGATCGAATCGGCGGAACGGTCGTCAACCATCTTGCCATTCAGGTCGTAAACGCGCACCCGCACCCGCAGACCCTGCACATCCGCAGGAGTTTGGTTGAACACCATGATCCTTGCCTGGCTGTGATCGCCCATTGCGTAGGCATCGAAAACTACGGACAACGAACGCAATCCTTTCTTGGCGCCGTAATAGGCGCCGCCGGGGCTGAGATAGTAATCGATGATGTGGCCGTAGAACGATGGCCAGTGGCTATTTAACATCCAGTAGAGGGTCATCTTGTGATTCGCCCAGCCGCTGGCAGCAAAGTTCTCGAATTGAGCGCGAGTGTTCTCGTAGTGCGAAACTTGGGCTTTCCGCACGAACTCCTCCACACTGGCGGAGGTTCCGTACCGCCGGTTGACAGCGCGCTGCACGTTCATCAGCACGTTGGTGTTCTTAATCGCTCCGGCGTGGAAGAACCACGTGTCATTGATCGGCCACAGCTTATCGGCGGGGATAAATTTCTTCAGGCTCTCCAAGGTGGGGATACTCTCGTTGTCGCCCTGCTCCGCGGAAGACCCCCGAGACGGCGGATACTTCCCGCTGAACCAGTACGCCGGAGGACGCCAACTGTACGGGCCTTCCATGATGATGCCGTCCCAAATGCGCTCGCCTTTGGCATCCTTGGCAAACGATGAAACCGTATCAACGACGGCGTCTGGCCAGTGCACCTCGGAGAGGATCTTGTGGTATTGGTTGCGAACGGGCTCCGGTGCAAGGCCATCGCTTCCGTTGGCCCAGATGAACATCGAAGCGTGCGGCCGGAGCCTGAGCGCCTGAGAACGAAGGCTGTCGTTTGCGACGCGATAGTCTTCTTCGCTCCACTGGTCCCATTTCTCCCATTGATTGCAGCACATCCAACCAAACATCAAAGGAATACCTTCTTCGTCAGCGAGTTCGACAATGTGCTCACTGGAGAGCTTCGACTCCGAGCGCAGCATGTTGATCCCGAGGTCTTTTACATACCGCAGGATTTCAGCTTCGCGCTCGGGATCGTAACGATAGAGCAGGTCCGGGGTGTAATCCCCACCACGCACCAGGAAGTCTCGGCCGTTAACTTGAAGATAGAAATTTCCACCCTTGCCTACGTCAGGAAATTCTTCGTCATGATCGCGATGTTGGGTAATACTGCGAATGCCGAAGCGAATGTGAGAACGGTCCGAAGATTTCTGATCCTGCACAAATTCCAGACTGAGATCGTAGAGGGAGGGCTGACCCATGGTGTATGGCCACCAGAGATCGGGATTCGTTACGACCAAGCTGGGGTATTTTTCTGGATCAAACGAAGCTTCGCGGGCCTCGCCGGGTGCGAGAGTGAGGTTTTGCTCGATCTCGATCGTTGGCTTGCCTTTTCGAGAAATCGTTGCCTTCAGTACCCCGCTGGTTTCACGGGCGGCGAAATTGTGCAAGTTCGCGAAGACTGTGAGGCGCGCAGTCGCCTGCGGGATGGCAAGGTCAGTGTTGACTGTGGGATTGTCGATCGCGACACCGCGTGTAGCTTTCAAGTAAACCGGCTTCCAGATTCCCGCATTTCTGTCCGCCACGAAGGACGCGTCGAACATGTGCTCCCGGGTGTACTTACCCTTGTATCCGAGGTATTTCCAATTGATCCAATCAAACCAGCTATCGGCAAGTTCCACACCATCAACATCCTGAATCAATCGCTCGGGTGTCACTTTGACAGCTAACGCATTCGCCGAACCCGGCTTGATCCACTGCGTTATGTTGACTTCATGGGCGGTATACATGCCTACGATCTGCTTGTTGTCCGCCGCCTTTTGCCCATTGATCCATATTTCCGCGCGGTAGTTGATCCCCGGAAATTCGAGCCTGTAGGCAGAGAAACCCGCCGGTGCCGTGAAAACCGTTCTGTACCACCAGTCCTGCTTATACAAATCCTGCGGAACCTTTTCCAGCATGTTCTCGCCGACATACAGGTCGCGGTAGACGCCATCCTCCTGCAGAATCTCGAGAACAGTCGCCGGCATGCGATGGATCGGATGCCACGCCTGGTCTTGGTAATCAGGTTTGGAGATCGCTACGCCTTCTGCTGCAGCCTCTTTCGCGGAGGACAACTTCCAGTTGTTCGACAACTCCGTTTTGCCGGGGACTTCCGCTGCGGCAAGAACTGGCGCGGAAAACAGCCCTAACAATAACGATAAACCCCAAATCACCCGAAACATGTTCTTCTCCTTTCGGAGCGCACTCCGATTCTCATCTGCATCGGCCAGAGTTGGTCTTTGCCTTTGATTCTGACGACTCGCCTTATTACCGCAAGCGGCTTACATGCCGTAGCGGAGATATCCGTTGACGCCACTGTGGCATTTGCCAGACCGAGCGTTGTGCTCATGAAGGCCCGTGCCCATACGCCGGAAATGTATTCGACCGTTCTGCCTCAGAAATAGAGCTTCAGCGCGAACTGGATTTCGCGTTGATCGTTTTGTCCATCGCGTGTCGAAGTAATCTTCCCAAAATTGGTCGGATTGTTGTAATTCAGTGCTCCGGGTGCCGCAGGTACTCCATTGATGCCGAATCCAGGATTCGAGAAGTTAGGATGATTGGTCAAGTTGAAGAACTCGGAGCGAAACTCCATCCGGAAATGTTCGCTCAACTGGAACTGCTTGAAGAGCGAGAAATCCATGCGATGGAAACCGGGGCCACGGAATTGGGCAGGCGCTCCACCCAACGGGCTGTAGTCAGTTTGGCCGATCGTGGTGGCGACTGGGGGTGTTTGGAAGGCTCCCGGATTCATCCACTGATCCTGATTGTGTTTTCCGGCGTACAGGTCCACCCCCGGAACGGTCAAGGCATAACACCCGAAACCTGAAGTTGTTGAGATCGCGCACGGAACCGTACCGGGTTGGCCGTCCTCCAGAGTCAGGATCCAGTTGGTGTCCCAGCCGCCTAGAATCGCATTGAGTACTCCGCTACTTCCGCCCAAGAAATGTCTGCCCTTCCCGAATGGCAACTCATACATTCCGCTGAAGTGGACGACCTTGTTGATGTCGAAATCGCAACGTGAAAAGTCGCCATGAATTCCAAAATGCGGCAGGAAGGGAGCGCGGTAGATAAACAGGGCTGTTGGATTTAGGACGTCTGTAGCGTCATTCATACAACTCGCCCAAGTGAAATTGCCGAGAACACTCAAGCCATGGCCGACTCGCCGTTCGTAGTTCGCTTGCAGAGAATTGTAGTGGCTATTGCCTGAAAATGTGGAATAGGTCATGTAGGAAGAGAAATCAGGATACGGAGAATACGACAGCGGACTAAGTCCCGGCGGGAGTATCTCCTGGGGCGTATTCGGGTTGACATATGTGCCCATATGATGGACGGTGTTCCCGACGTAGCCCAACTGCACCGTGTCATTGGGGCTTACCGCGTACTGCAAGGTCAGGTTGTACCCCTGGGTATAAGGAGTTGGCATGTGGTAGTCCTCACCGGTGAAGGACACTCCTCCCGGTTCAACAGCGGCGGTTGTCAGGGGAATGCCAGTGAGTCCCGTCTCAAGCGTGCCGGTGGAGCCGTTGCTAAACGTAATCGGTGCATTCGGCACCTGATAGCCGTAGCCCAGCGCGTATTGGAAAGGGAAGTCGAAATAGGTTCCCACTACGGAATTTTCGAAACCACCATAGAAGATTCCATACCCACCTCGTGCCACCAACTTGGGAGTGAGTTGATACGCGAAGCCAACGCGCGGAGAAAAATTGCCCTTCTGCGATACCCCAAGACCCGACTGGCTCGAACACACAATACCGATTCCATCTTTTGCTGCAGCTGTTTCGAAGTCTGCCGAGAATTGGGTATTGCAGCGCCTCTGGGTTAGCAAGAAAGTTGAACTCCCGTTAGCCCCTGGACGAATGAAGTTCGGGATGAAATTCGATTGGTTGCCGTAGTTTTCAATCAACTGGCCGAAATATTCATACCGTAGGCCGAGGTTCACCGTAAGCTTGGGAGTGATCTTGAAGTCGTCTTGGAAGTAGCTGGCATAGTATTCATGCTTCTGTGACGTGTTGGCGATGTTCGAAGCGCTAATCGAATCGGCGCCTCCGACATAGTCAGCAGCTCCTGCCACCGTTCCCGGAAGGGGTGTCAGGAGCATCTGGGCGAGCCCCGTGTTCCCTCCGTTCGTAGTCGGAACTTCCGTATAGAGGCCGCTGAAGGACCACGTTCCCCTGCCTGCGATGGGCTGCAGAATCGAGAAACCCAGGCGCTGCCATTGGAATCCTGCTCTGAGAGTGTGGCGCCCAAACGTTTTGGTCACGTTGTCTGTAATCTGCGATGTAGTGCTCAGTTCTATAGAAGGCAAGTACTGGCTGCTGCCCAGGTAGTTAAGACCTGTGAAGTAGATGGAACCGAGGCCGCCATTCGAGTTGCCTTGTGGAACGCCTTGTATGCCGAATTGTTCGGGAATTCCTTCTGTGTTGGCATTGGGCTGAACCCGCGAGGCCCGCAGATGGTTGTATCCCAAACGGAACTCGTTGAAGAGCGTCGGTGAAAACTGGTGGGTTTCACTCAGCGCCGAGTTCCATGAGGTTGTAAACTGATTCCCCGCATAGAAGGCACCGCCATCCGCGATACCGCCAAAGGGTCCAGGGATAAGATCCGGATTTCTCACATAACTGAGGCGCCCAAAAGTGCCGTCTTTCGAGCTGATGTTGTGATCGACTCGTACGTCAAACTGATCGGTGTCGTTGTTGATCGCTGGGTTGGACAAGTAATTGTTGAATAAGCCTGAGTTGTTCGGAGCTGGAAAGAGATTCAGCAGTTTGATCGCATTTGCATCCAGTCGTCCTGCGGGGAGCATATTTCCAGCGAACGGCTCTCTGGCAAACCCGATCTGGCTGCCGGCTGCGGTCCCGCTCGGGCAGGGAGCCGTAAGTGAGGACACGGGATCTGCCACTCCGCAATAGATGGTACGCGTGGTGGACGGGTCCAAGACTTGTCCGAGCGTAAAGCCCCGTCCTAACACATCGCCGACGCAACCGGATTGGCCTGGGTTCTCCAGACAACTCGTCGGATCAGGTCCCTGGCTGAGCAATTCGGAGAGGTTTGTATAACCGCTGCTGCGCTCTAATGCGGTGGGCACGGTGCTCACATACGGATTTGCTTGCCGAATGCGTGTGCCTTCGTAATCCATAAAGAAGAATGTTTTATTGCGAAGGATTGGGCCACCAAAGGTGGCTCCAAACTGGTTCTGACGGAATTCGCCTTTTCTAACGCCACCAGCGCTCTCAAAATAGTTGGCCGCATCGAATTTATCATTGCGCAAGAATTCCCACACCGCGCCGTGAAACGCATTCGTTCCGGACTTCAGGGCGGCGTTCAATACCGCACCCGCCGACCGGCCAGATTCGGCGCTATAGTTATTCGTCTCGACCTTGAACTCCTGAATGGCATCCACCGGCGGCTTTACGGAATAGGCCGTACCGTTGAGAAAATCCACGAGATTGGTATTGTTGTCGATTCCGTCGAGCAAATAATTGTTCTGTGCGGGCCGCAATCCGTTTGCGGCGAAGCTTCCGCTGCCGCCTAAACCGCGCGTGTCCTGCTGGCCCTGCGTGACACCGGCCGAGAGCTGAGCCAGAAAGGTAAAGTTGCGGCCATTCAGCGGCAGGTCATTGATAGCCTTCTCCTCAACGACCTGGCCCACGGACGCATCCAGAGTCTGCAGCAGAGGCGGCGCTGCATCGACGACAACAGTTTCCGTCACTTGTCCGACGATCAGCGAGATGTCCACCTCGAGTTTCTGCTGCACATCAAGAGTGACGTTGTTTTGCTTAACCGTCCGAAACCCAATCGCAGATGCGGATACGGAGTAGCGCCCGGCCTTTACCGGCGAGAACGTATACTGCCCCTCTGATCCCGCTGTGGCAGAGGCGGAGATGTTCGTGCCCTCGTTCGTCAGGACGACCCTCGCGTTGGGAATTCCTGCTCCGCTCGGATCGCGGACAATCCCCGATATGGAGCCCATGTCGACTTGGGCGATTGCGGGTACGACAAGCCCCAGCGCGAACAATAAGACCGCTACTCGGCGACACCAAATGTTCAGAATGAACATGATATTGGTCCTCCTGCCATACACATGGGGCAGCCGGAAACGCCATTCCGAGAAGCCCGTGCGAGCCGCCTTGAATCGCTCCGTGCTGCACTAGCGTGCACGTGCACGATAAAGACGTGCACGTGCACGATGCTCTATCTAAGGCTTGGTTGTCAAGTTCTTTTTGGGGCTTTTTTTGGGGGTGTTCTTGGCAGCTGTCGGAATTTAGGCTGAGAAGAGGAAACCCCTTTTGCCAGTAAGCAGCCCGAGGATGACTAAAACGCAATGCCGGATGGTGGAGGGCTCGCAATGGCCTTTTCTTGGAGCTAGGTGGTCGCGTAGGCCGAACGGTTGATCGCGAGCGAGACTATCGCACTGGGGGAATACACCCAATGATCGGTCAAACCTCCGCTCAATTTCGTATTTTCGCGTCGCTCGGATCCAGCGAGGCCGTGACGGAACCGTCGGCAGGCGTTGACTCGCTGATGCGCGTCTCCCTGAACAGGTGAAGATTTGACAACATCACCACCGCCGGACTCAGACAGACTCTGGGAGGAAATTTGACTTTTGAGATCAGATTATCCGCCATCATCCGAACGGCAATTTGTCCCTGTCGGTGCGGCTGGTGGTAAATGGACGCAGCAATTGTGCCGTTCTTGAAATAGGGGGACATCTCCACGAAGAGGTCAGTCGTAATTAGCTTCACCTTTCCCTCAAGGTTCCCTGCTTCCAGAGCCCGGCACACAGGCAGGCAGTTCACTGTATTGACGTATATTCCCCCGAGTTCCGGAATACGCCGCAATAGACCGAGAGTTTTTTGGAAGCTTTCTTCTTCGTCTTCGTGACCTTCGATGATGGCTGCAATTTGTCCCCCCAGGCAGTGTCTCGGAAATGTTTCCGAAAACCCCTCCGCCTTTTTCCGGTGGTCTTCCGCTATCAGCATGCCGGAAACAACCGCCACTTTCGAACCCGGCGGAACAATCTTCCCAAGTAACTCGCCCGCCACACAACCGCTTAGATACGGTTCCACATAAACGACACTGGAACGCCGACTCTCTGAAGCGTCCGTGTCCACGCAAACGACACGGATTCCCTTGTTCTCGGCTTTGTCGATCAATGGTTTCAAATCTTTGGGATTGCCAGCAGTGATAATAATTCCGTCAACCCCGCTGGCCATGAGTTCCCGAAAGGCTTTGGCGTCTCCCTCACCCAGGTTGTGGATAGGGCGATGTATGAACTCAACACCAGACTGCGAAACGCGCTCCGCTTCTTCCAGTATTCCGCCCCACAGCTGGTCATAGAAGAAATGTATCTCGCGAGGAATACATATGCCGATCTTGGCCGTTGCCCTATTAGCCGAGAGGGCACGAGCCGCAAGATTCGGCTTGTACCCGATTTGCTGGGCTATTTCCAAAATCCTTTGACGGGTGGTTTCGTTAATACCTCCCCGACCGTGTAAGGCCCGGTCGACCGTTCCTCTGGACACTTGGGCAATATCCGCGATCAGATGGGTGCCACTGCGCTGTTTTGCCATACTGGTTCCCTATCCTATGTTCTTCTAGGTCTGCAAGCAAAGGAACAGAGTGAACTTGCGTGTAGGCGTCAACCCAAAATCCAGCCGAAGTTGCCGGATAGATTACCCTGCTAGCGGGTAGTTCCAAATGACAAACATCAGCGACGCCTAAAGAAGCCTCTCAAGAAGAATTCTTAGGAGGATCGTCCCCGCATTGCAATTTCCCGCTGTCCGTACCAATCTCCGACCGTTAGCCACGCGCAACCTGAAGCGACGCATGAGCGACGCACAGGGCCGTGCAAATGCGAGCAGCTTTCTTGCTGTCAGTGCGGAGGTAGGGGCGTACTCGATGGGTGTGAAGGAGCAAATTATCTCTCGCGCCTTTACCGGCGATTCGGGATCGCTTAGAGATTCGTCGCGACACGATTTTCTGACTGCTGCTGCGGCCCTCGTCGGCCTGGGTTTGCCAGGCGCCGGCGTGGCCGGACGAGGACAGCACGGGGCCGGCGGTTCCAGCCAGCGAGTGGTTGTCGTCATTTTCGGTGGCGTGCGTCGAGCGGAGACTTTCTCTCCAGAGGGCATCGAAAACATTCCTCATTTGTCGGCGAAATGTTGCGGCGTGCGGTGCTGTTTGCCGCTCAAGTCGATAGCCGTTTCGTCGGCAACGCTTCTTGTCCCGTTCCAGATGAATTCTTGCCGCCGGTCGAGCGCCATTTCCTACATTTCGGCGACTCAGAGTCTGCCTATCGGTGACAGGTCTGAGACCACGCGGCTCGCTCAGCTGCCATTTTGTCTTGCACATGCCAACAACGTTCTGGACGATTGATCGTGTGACGTAGATCTGTTTTCGTCTGAAAGTCAACATCCTTCCATTTCAATGCGAAACCCTCACTTCTTCGTAATCCTGTGGTCACGGCCAGCAATACTAACGTCCTCTCTCGAAGCGGAGATTCGCTAGCAGGCTCTGTACGTCGATCGTCGTGAGGATGTCCGAAGCTGTACTTCGTTTTGTGCTCTGCCGCACCCATTCAATAGGGTTGCGGTGGCAAAGGTCATAGCGACGTCCATGATTGAACAACAGACTCATGACGTTGCGTATTTTGCAGCGCGATCCTCGAGCCAGGTTATGATTCTTTAGGTGCAGCTCCACTTCTACGGCCGAGTGTCTGAGAGTGCGTATGAGCCCCATTGAGGCTCGATCCACTTCTTCAAGTAGCCCGCGTAGATTCTCTTCGTCGAATACGAGATGCGGGGACTGCGGTCGACCAGTTCTCGCTGCTGGTAGTGCTTCGATAGGTCAAGCTAGGTTCGGAGTAGATTCTCGACAGTGCCGTGAGAAGGCGGGCACTGCCTTAATATGCCTTGACACGTATATGCTCTGTGGGGTATATGAAGGAGGTGGAATCTGTATTTGAAATCATTGCGGAACCGAACCGCCGCGCGATATTGAGCCTCCTGGTCTCATCCCAACAGTCCGTGGGAGAGATCGAGCGTCAGCTTGGTATGCCGCAGCCGACCGTCTCAAAGCACCTGCGAGTGCTGCGGGATGCCGGTTTCGTAGAATCCACGGTGGACGCACAGCGCCGTCTCTACCGGCTGAACCCTGAACCACTTCAGGAGGTGGATATGTGGCTGGCTCAGTTCCGTCGGTTCTGGTCCGCTCACTTAGATGCCCTCGAACGCCACCTCGACCGGATGGATTGGTCAACACCAACGAAAAGTGAAACAACAAGAAGACGGCGCGCCCCAAAACACGAACGTGACAAAGGAGAAACGAAATGAAGATCAAACTAACCAGCGTGTACGTCGACGATCAGGAGAAGGCCCTGCGCTTCTATACCGAAGTGTTGGGCTTCGTGAAGAAGTCCGACTTCAGCCAGGGGCCGTTTCGCTGGCTCACTGTGGCTTCACCAGAGGACCCGGACGGCACGGAGCTGCAGCTGGCGCTCAACAACAACCCAGCGGCCCGATCCTTCCAGCAGGCCATGTTGCAGCAAGGCCAGCCCGCGGCGATGTTCTTCACCGACGACGTGCAGGCCGATTACGAGCGTATGAAAGCGCGCGGCGCCGAGTTCACCATGCCACCAAAGGACGTGACGGCATCCAAGATCGCCATGCTGAATGACACCTGCGGCAATCTCATTCAGGTAACGCAGCTGATGCGCTGGTAAGGAGAAGATAGATGACCGATCGCGGACAGTACGCACCTTGTCCGGCCAGTGCCGCGCAGTTCTGCCGGTTCTGGCCCGCGCACGTGGATGCTCTCGAACGCCACCTCTCGAGCAACAGGTGGGCACTGGTAGCCGTCACCGTGGTGCTGATCGCGTATCCGATTGCACGGATTGTGATTTCCGCCGTACTCCACGGCATTGTGCCCGATGTGGTTCGGACCGTGCTCAAGCTGATCTGAGTTCGACTTGGGCACTGCCGCAAAAATCATACGTTGTGTTGCCGGTCGCTCGTGAGGATCGTCGAGTTCACGTCACCATCTGGCACGCTATTAAGACAAGGAGAAGAAGATGAGCGAGCAAGCGCAATACACACCGGGTCCGGCCAGCGGAGCGCAGGTACGAAAGGATGGAGCAAAGTGGACGCTCATTCTCGTCAGAGAATTGCGCCACTCCCCGGAAAAAGTCTGGCAGGCGCTAACTGACCCCGTGCATCTGCGCGAGTGGGCGCCTTTCGTCGTTGATGGGAGCCTGGGTACGGTTGGAAGTAAGGTGAATCTCACCTGGGTGGGAACGCCCACGCCGCAGGAAACAACAGTAACGCGAGCCGACGCTCCCGAGGTGCTTGAGTACGGCGATATCCGGTGGGAACTCGAAGCCCTTGGCGGCGGCACGCGCCTGACGCTGTGGCACAG